>Ga0316189_10000655_pt1 | contig 34652 bp, 47 predicted proteins | sample LowCovwburrow_MG_FD_204930 | JGI IMG/M metagenome (GOLD analysis project Ga0316189, IMG submission 204930) | Coastal sediment microbial communities from Maine, United States - Lowes Cove worm burrow | ecosystem: Environmental > Aquatic > Marine > Coastal > Sediment | place: USA: Maine...
CAGTCGCTGCCCTTCACGATGCTGAGATTGAGAAAGGCGATCTGCAGCGGGCTATCAAGCAACTCGAACAAGACCTTGCTAATGAACTGGCCTTCCGCGAAAAGTTGGACAAAAGCAAACTCCTGGAAGACTTCATACAATACTTGAAGGATTCCCGCGCGCGTTTCCTGTCATCGATCTGGTCAAATATCCTGAGTATCGCGTCCAGCTTCCTGATGCAGGCTACTAATGGCCGTATCACTTCACTGATGAAATCCGACAAAGAAGGGTTTATGTTCTGCGAAGAAGGGGTATTTGCCCCCATCGCAAGCGCCAGCGGAGCCCAGCGCGGCTTTATCGGGGTATCGGTACGGTTAGCGCTGGCTAAGTCTCTGCGGTCGTCCTGCCCGATTGTGGTGCTGGATGAGCCCACTGAGTCGATGTCGGAGGAAAATGCTATGCGATTGTCGGGGTCGCTGCTCGGGCATGGGCAGGTTATTATGGTCACTCACCGGGAATCTGATAAGGGCACGGCTTCGAATGTGGTGGAGTTATGAACTGGCTTAAAAAATTGTTGCACATTCATTGGCACCGCAGCCACCACCACGCAGGCGCTAACGAGTACCTGCAATGTCGCTGTGGTCATAGAATTTACAGGCCTACTTTTTCAGGCGTTTATTCACCAGTGGATTGGGGCTGGCTTTCTGGCGCGGAGCCGGGGCAAGCTTTTGAGGTGGGGTTATGAACCTATACAATCCCAGCAAAGCAACTGAAACAATTCTCGATGCCGCGTACAGTTACATCCAATCTGTGCCCTACCGCGTAGGTTTGCGGTGGGTGTTCTACCGTCTCTTACAGGACGGCTACCTCGAAACCAAGGATGATTATGTGAAATTGAAGGGATTGGCAGCCACCGCCAGGAAAAGATTCTACAAAAGGTGGAGGCCAGACACACTGGTCGACGAGGGCCGTAGTATAGCGACTGCATGGCAACCTTGCGACAGGGCAGACGCCATCGGCATTTTACACCGATACGCAGACATTGTTCCCGACCTTTATCTAGGCCAGGAACAAGTACCATTTTTGATCTTCGAGGCCGCCACTATGTCAGGGCAGTTTGAGCATTTCGCGGGATGGGCTAACCGCTCAGCGTTCAGAGGTGACGCCAGCATCCCCCACAAATGGAATATCGCAAAACATTGTGACGAATTGTATCGACAATATAATAAACCTGTGCATATCCTCTATTTTGGCGACTACGATAAAAAAGGCGTCCAAATCCCAAAATCAGCCATGGCTGATATTTTTGACTGGGTCGAGCCAGGCACAGAGGTAGAATTCACTCGTTGCGGCATCAACGACGGCGACCAGGACCGCTTCAACTTGCCTGAGAAGAGCCTGAAGCCAGGGACTTATGAATGGGAGTCCTTAGAGTCCGACGACGCAGGGGAGCTTATACGCGAAGGTTTAAGCGTAGCTGTAGACGTCAAGCAGTTGGAAATGGAGATACGTGAGGCTGAACAGGACACTATAGACCTGCAAAGTGAATTGCAAGCCTATCTGCAGGAGTTTGAATAATGCCCTTGAGTGCAGCAATGGACCAATTAAACCAAGCATGCGCAGAAGCCTGGAAGCCTTTTGGAGAACATTATGGAATATAAAATCGTAAGCACTCAATACGTGAATTGCGGCCTCAATGCGGAGACAACTTCACTGGAAGAACTAGTCAGAGATCAGATGGCCAAAGGCTTTGTTCCGATCGGTGGTCCTGTTGTCAGTCAGGGCACTCAGTCGGGCGCTTACTGGGCACAGGCTATGATTAGATCCCGCCATCACCCTCAACAACCCGAGACTTCTTCTTAGGCTTAACCTCCACCCGCTTCAACAAATCCAACTCAAAGTGAATCTTGTTGATACCCATCAGGTCGCGCTCGGAAAGCGCTTCACCGTTGGATTGTTGGAACTGATCGATCGAATCTTTAATGTCGTCTAACATGGGTTTTCTCCTGTAAAGTTACACTTCAACTGCAGACACATCCAGCGAGTCGCCTGCTACCACGCCTTTCAGTGTGAAATAGTAGTCGGTGGCAATGCCTAGATCAAAAGCGTAAATGTCCAGCTTATTGGACTTATCAGCAGGCAGCAGTGGCGCGTAATCAGCGGTGTCAGTTCTGGCCCAGAGTTGCAGGGCCGCCGCACCGCTGGTCGTGCCAGAGAAAGTCACCTGTAAGGTACCTGTAGCCGCCATAGCGGCGGGGCTGCCAGAGCCGTCAAAATCTGCGGTTTGATTTGTGAATATGTCAGTCATAATGTTCTCACCTAGCCTTTGAAGGCTGTCCTGAACGTAGTTCTAAAGGGTAGTCTAAAAGGAGTTCGCACGGAAGGCAATTTTAAGCCGCTAGACAGCCTGTATACTACAGCCTGATTCGTAATATCAGCCAGGGCATTAGCAGATAAATCTTCAAAATCACCTGTGACACTTGCATAGCTTAGTGTGATTGTCTCCAACTCAGTTGCTGGGGAGGCCAGAACACCTGTCCAGGTTGTACCGCTTCCTGAAATACTTGCAAATGTAGTTGAAGTCGTGCCAGCGAGCGTGAAGCCTAAATTTGTACCAGTGACCGGCTCACTGAATCGCATTACTACATCATTCGGAGAAGCATCGTTGATTGTTATGCTATCTAACGTAGGTGCGGTTACATCGGCAGTATCCGTGGTAAACGTGCCATTAACTCTAGACCCTGCATCTTCATTTCCTGATATATCTTCATGAACAATTGCATAGCCATAAGTTGTGTTTGGCGTAAGTCCTGGAATTGATGCAAAAGTGAAAACACCGGTTGCCGATATAGTTAAATCAACGGCACCAAATAATTCTTCGGGTGCAGTGCCATCGATTACCTCTTGATTGGTCGGTAAAGTTTGATTTCCATTTGCTGTGATTATGCCGTATGCAGTACCGTTTGCTTCATCTGTTGTCGCGCCAATAACTACTGCTGACTCAGTAATACTTGCTGATGTTGGCAGAGATAAGTTGGGCGCAGTTACGTCTGCAACGGGGATAATAACTGTTTGCACGGCACCCGTGGATAAGCTGGATTCATCCCAGTTTGTTTGATCCCAGTGTCGTGCTTTGAATTTGAAAGTAGCCCCTGGAGTAGGACTACCACCTGTTGTGATAAAACCTGTTGCAGATACGCTAACAGTGAAAACAGTTGGTGTTACGCCGTCCGACTCATACAGAATTGAATCATAGTGATATTGATCACCAGTGACTGGAGTTCCTGTAATTGCAATATGACCATCGGTTTCAACTGGCGAGGCCAACTCGACAACTGCTGTATCAGCTTCAGGATCAAAAGTGACTGCCAGCATATCACTAGAAGCTGAATCATTAATAATTTCAACGGCAACTGCATGACTAGCAGTTGTAAACGGTACATTACCTTGAACCAAATCACCTTGTACTGACACATCAGACCAAGAATCAATTGTAAAATTCGAGGTAATTGATCCGTCTGTTAAGCGCATTACCCCAGTGCCTTGTGCAGCCTCGAAATTCGTACCTGTAGTGACTACATTTAATTGATTGTTTACAAGCGTTTCATCGGTATCAACATCGGTGATTGTCACAGCCGTTGAATCAGGATCAATCGTGAAACTACCTGTTACTGCTAAATCCGTTCCACTGGTTGTCAGGATAGCGTTTGCAATATCGCCAATCGAAATAGTTTCTTGTGCTGTTATTGCATAAGCAGCTTCTGCACCGAGTGTAATTGTTGCAACCGTGTTACTGGTTCTCACAAGATCACCAGTAACAAAGTTGGCTTTTACTTCTGCATCCCAGCCAGCCGCTTCAGCCTGAGCAGAGTCAATCGAGGCTAGCAACGCATCTGATTGAGCAATGGTGCCAATCGGCCCAGTACCTGCTGCAATCCATGTATCACCCGTTAAGGTGATTATTATGGTTTTACCGCCAGTGACAATATCAGCTTCAACAATGCTTGCAGTTGCTGTGCCGGTTATTGCTGCGCTAATGGACGATTGATACTCGTGAGGCCCAATATCCCAACTAGATCGGGTATTGCCTGCCGCATCTGTACTGAATGAGAATAATGAATCAGCATCGGTCGATAGATCGGTTGCAGCGCCTATTGCATCTGTATCACCGACAACTAATCGGAAATCATAATTAGCAGTATCTTCAAACGTAATGGTGGCACTTGTTACCGGGCTAGTACCGAATGCAGTGGTGTCTTCTGAAAGGTTGGTGATACATTTACTGTTAGCTGTACCACCAGCATAATCTTTGTCAAAATTACCTGCTGCTAAACAGTTTTTCAGGACAATGCTATCACCACCTATAGCAACAAATCCGTCATCAAATGTAGAACCATACGCCAGACAATTATACATTACACAACCATCTGCCAGATCACTGACAAACACAGCGGTATCCAGGCGATTAACAAATTGGCAGTTTATCCATATCGACTGATAAACTACTGTTGGAACATTTATAAGTATAGCGTTTGAAGTCGTGCCTACAGTACCTACCACGCGGGACATTAAATTATGCCCTTGCACGAATTCGGTTGCGGCTAAAGTATTAACCTTAATTGAACGTCGAGAAGCTCCGCTACCAATGCTTTCAACCTGCAAGTTTTTAAGAATTACATCTGTAGATATCTGAAGCGTACCATTGGCATTTGATGAAGAAAGTACGTACTCCCCCGCGTTCCAGCCATAGCCAGAATAGTCACCAATAACTGTCAAACTGAATGCGCCGACTGCATAGCCGTCAAAGTCAACAGAGGTCGTATCATCTGCTACACCCGCGCAATGTATTTCTATATCTTCAGTAAACGTAGCCGGAAGATCGGCAATAGCTTCGCCTAATGTTTTCCACGCGCTGTCAGCGGAACTGTCAGTTTCTGCGGTGGTGCCATCACCGGAAGTTCCGTTGTCTGGATTAACGTATACAAGTTGCACCATTACGCTACCGCTCCTATCCAAGGCAGGCCAGTTATTGGCTCGATATCAACCGGCGTTGTGTTCATGATTGCAACATCGTCAGTGTCTAAATATTTGATGCCTGTATGCGCTGGTAGGCTTTGGTTTTCAATAAAATCTAATCTATCAAAACCTGCTCGCATTCCTGCGTTACCGCCAGATATGTCTATGCCAGTTAGATTTACCACCACTGTGCCATCAATCCATAGTTGGAAAGCGCCATCAGTGCTGTCAGTGTCCATCTTTACGTGAGTATCAAACCTGTGAAACAAACCATCTGAAGTAGCGCCAAAGAAATCAGGCCAGTTATATGTACCATCACGTTGCGATGTGCCTACAGGTGTTGCAAAACCCCAGTCGCCGCCCAATGTAACCGTCGAAGGTTCTATTATTAAGTAACCACCAGATGCTGTTTTGCAATAAATCAATTTATGATAACCCGGCCCTACCGAGCCACCCCAATCAAAACCCAATTCATACCGTGAATACCAACGCATCCAAAACTCGGTTAGAGGTGAACTGGGATTGAATCTGTGTGGGCTTGTCATACGGTTAGCGCTTTGGTCTGAGATATACGATCTTGACCCGTACTGGCCCGGGGAAGTTGGGTTTTTAGCTGCTGCCAACACTTCGGTATAGACACCAACAAAATCAGGTGCTGAATTACTTGCACCTGAACCGCCACCGAAAGCAAAGTTACCATTTACACCATAAACAGTTTCATCACCTTCGACCGTATAGCCATCGGCAGCGCCAAAAGAGTTGTTTAATAGATAAATATTAGAGCCAGTCGGCGCAGAAGTACCGCCGCTATATATGCCGCCCCCTTGTGCGACGGGATTATGCGTTTGTGCGATTACTCTACCCATTATCTATCAACTCTCATGGTTCGATCTTACTCTGCTTTGCGCTCTCACGTCGGTGCGCCTGCACCCTATGGTAGATGTAGATAGTCATTATTAATCCGCTCAATAATAGGGCGGAGGTCCCTATATATATCCACATCATACCTGACCCACCTGAATCCCGCGTCGACCCCAGCCCCAATCGCCTGCAATACTAACATAACTGTGAAGGCTAAATACATGTAGGGTTCATAGGATTGCGCCACAACTTCGCCATCGACGCCTGCCATCAGATTCCAGGTACCAGCTAAATGCCCCACAATATTTGCTATGAGAAAACCGATAAAAATAAGCAGCCATACAGGGGTGGCCAAAATTCTCCGAGAGACTAGACCCCAGATTAATAGTGCGCAGGCAATATCCACAGAGCCTTGCCCGATAAAATCCAGCATCAATACTGGCATTTCTACCGAACTCAAGCCGAAAACATCTAGTAAGATTGTTCCGCCGGACTCTTCAACTCCACGATCTTTGATTGCGTTTAATATTGATGTCATGCCGATATTAGCGGCCCACCAAGCTGATATAACAAACCAAATTGAGTGTCTCTGGTTCTCGCAGAAGACATAATTAATGCCGCTGATAAAAGCGATCAGGCCTATCCAGCCCCAAATCAGCGAGTAGGCGTAGACCGGCACGCCGAGCAAATGTATGTAGTCGCCGCCGTCACCCCACACATGCAGGTTTACATACGCGAAGAGACCTACAAACCCGCTAGCTACAGCTAAACTGTGGGCACCTATAAACGCCCCTAATTTTTTTATCAGGCCGACCCAACCCCAAATCAGCGAGTATGCGTAGATCGGCACGCCGAGCAAATATATGTAGCCGCCTCCGTCACCCCACACATGCATATTCACATAGGCGAACAGACCTACAAAACCTATGGCCAGAGCCAGGCTGTGGGCGCTTACAAATTTGCTGAATCTGTCTATGAGAGCCTGCACTTTAATACTCCGACCAGTCGACTTTGTGGGTTTCAAGGGCATGGCACCAGACATCGGTAAAGGTGTCTTCGTGCTGGCATTTGTCCAGCCCCGCCCCGAGCGCACCTAAAGACGCCTGCATAATATACTCATTATTGTCCATCGCCATTTTGATTGCCTTGGCAATCTGCTTGTGCTTTGGAAAATTCAGTGCATCTGCAAGTTGCAGTGGTGTTCCTCTTCCGCCTGGCATATCTATTACCTCGTACTGTGGTTAAAGTTTTCTTCGTGCCGGTCTAGCCGGTCCAACCTGTCCCTGATACCTTGTATCCTGTCGTTTTGAAAATCTCTGTAAAACTCTCCTGGGTGCTGTAACTTTTCCAGTGCCTCCAGGCGAACCTCAAAGGCTGGCATTTGCAACATCCAGGCCAGCGTCGCTCCTGTGAAAGCCAGCCCGCCGGTAACTAATACCTGCCCTAAGATTTTGGATGCGAACTCTCTCACTTTTGGATTTCCTTTACCTATTTTTGAATTCGGGCATCGTCAAACTCCGCTCCCCGAACCACCAGGTGGTAGCAGTAGTAGCAGAGAAGACGGTCGAGTAGATGATATATTTTACAATTTCGACGATCTCAGTCGGATCGAGTATAGCTTGGGAATCTAAGACTCTTGCAACGTGTTCAGTGAGTTCCCCAGATAGGAGTAACGTAATCTCCAGGTAAACCATAACCCATAATGCAGCAGTGATGAACGGCCTAAACAATGCTTTGATTGCCGATACCCATTTATAATTCGTAGCCAGGTTAGTCGACTGCTCAGCCCTTAGTGATGTCTCTAGAGCTGTCCACGATCCATCCTGCGACTTGCCCTCCATCTGCAATCTGAACATTTCTTTTTCGTGGTTTCGATCGGCAATGCGCTCTTGTATTTCAGCAGCCTTTTGCTTTGCCTTCATCCATGCACCAAAAGCCGATCCGACAAGGCCAAACAAACCCCCTGAGGCGACTGACGCACCAACGCCTAGCATGTCAAGAATCTCCATTGGCGGCCTCAGTTTTTTTAGCGAGTGTTTGCTGAGTGACATCCGCAGCGCCATACGAACTGATGACTAGAGTAGACACTGCCACCCATGCGCCCCCCGTCAACTTATCGATAAATAGCGCGACGCTAGAGACCGAAACAATAAAAACGGCTAACAGAAATTTACGGGATAAGTGGTGCGCGGTCATGTGAGCGCCCCTTGAATCAACAATCGGTACGAGCCTTCGGCGTCAACCAGTCTATTCACCTCTTTACAGGCAGTTGTAGTGCTGGATAACAGCCTGTCGTTATCAACGTCATAGGCATGACTGGCACCGATACAGCCTACGAAGTTCTCGACCTCATTGCCTCTATGGACAAACAGGCACATGTAGCGGCCATTTTCAGGCCTGCCAGGAGAGTCTTTTCGGTAGTAAACATTCAGTTCAGGGTTGACCATCACGAAGCATTCGCCGTACTTGGCCGAGTCGTGCGGAATCAGAACGTATTCGCCAGGCGGCACACAGGATTCGAAAGGCTTGTTGTCTTCCCATCTGCGCTCGAGACTATGGAATTCTAGACCTTGCAAGCGGAAAGTGCCGTGCGTACCCTTCTTGCCGTCGTTTTGTCTAGTTAGAATGATCATGCACTGGCCTTTAGGTCTTGCTTCGGGCTGAGTTTACTTTATTTTGTTGTAGGCGGCAATTAGTTCAACTTGTTGACAAATTAATTGGCATTCGTAAGGTTGTAGGTATGAATATTAAATTAATAGTTTTGGTTTTGGCGGTGGGATTGGCTGGGTGCGGGGTCGAGGATCAGTACGAACCACTGGTCGAATGGTCTGGCAGTATTACTGAGCAGTCTGACCGGTTTATCTTGCGCTATGATACTGAGCAGTTTCCTGAATCTCAAATGGCTAAGGTTGAAGGATGGTGGGTTGAAATTCAAACTTGCGCTGGTGTCAGCCTCGACATTTCTAATAGACCTTTGACTATCGAGTATCTGCCTCGCGAAGAAATGCCAAAAGGCATCGATGGTCGTATATGGACTACTGAAGGCTACTCAATCGTAGTAGATAAAGACATCAACCCGGAATACGGCGACGACAGTTACTACTATTACAAAGGATGGGTTACTCGCCACGAACTTTTACATTACTTAACTGTATTAGTGGAAGGCCCATCAAAAGCCGATACCGAACATACCCACATATTCTGGAAACAATGTTTTCCAAATGAGTTTTAAAAGCTATTAGGCCAGTTTAGTTGCCTTAAGGTAACTGCCTGCCTTAACTATGGTCGCGGTAGCTTCCGAAAAAGACTGAGCCCATTGTAACTTAAAAACACCGCCTGACCCTCCTGTATTAATTTCTATATCCCACCGAATCTTTCTAGCAACACCTGCCGAAACACCTATAACAGGAGGGGTGGTGGCCGAATCAACCGCGGAGACTGAGGCAGAAGCTAATCCGATCTCACTGATTATCATCACAGCAGACCAGTCTCCATCGGCTTCAATAAGGTTATGCACGAAATTACCGTTGGTTGAAGCGGAAGTAACATTTAAAAACATTTTCCCCTGGTAGGTAGAGTTAGCCTCAAGAGTCAGTTGCAGATCATCATCATCCTGTAAGACTGTGGAAGAGGACAGTGACTCATCAGCGGCTTTGATTGCAAACAATGCATCGCTGCCAATCGCTGCCGTTAGATAATCATGCATACCCTCAAGCGCTGTTTTAAATTGCCCTTCGGTTACAGTTGGGCCGGTGAAATCTGTCTTTGCTGGTAGTGCTGTCATGTCAGTATCCTTGGATAATTGCGTCTACTTCGCCTGCGGTAGCTACACCTGACGAATCGAAACATTGAACTAATGGCCCGCTGATAGACTTATCTATTACGCGAACCGTTCTAGCGCTGCCGCCGTCATCTTGCAGCGTTAGATTAACTACTTTTATCGTATCGAAAGTTTTTGTCAAGCTCAACCTGGTGCCGCCCGACAATATAGAGACATCACCCAAACTTTCGTTTATATCCGGTACATCGATGTCAAATGATAACACACTTATCCGGCCTTCAACTTCACCTTGGCCTAAAGTGAACCTAAAATCATAAGGCTGCTTCAATACGGCCAATCTGCCAGGCCACTGTTGATAATCCGGGGGGCTTGACCACATATCGTTGGAATCACCAGACCACATCAGTGACAGGTCGTCTGCCCACATGCCGCCAGGTGCCTGAGGGCGGTATTCTATGGTATGTTTCTCAGCAACTATCGTGCGAGTAATAACCATCTCAGACCCTACCGCCACGGAAGCAGGGGTTAAAGTGCGCTCATAAATGGATTCGCTATATTGCACAGTAGCCCACTGCAGGGCATTGTCGTTTGTCCACATATTCTGTAGGCTATTTGCCCACATCAAAGGTGTTTGGCTGTCAGCTATAAAATCCCCTGACCCGCCTTCTACAGTGGCGTCTGTTAGTGTTCCAGGGAACCCGCCCGCGTGGTCATCGATCGACAGCAGTACGTTAGAGACCACGGGGTCGCCGAAATTAGTTATGATGACTGCAGCGTTTTCGCTTTCAAGTTTAGAAGTGTCAACTGCTTTTATCATTAATGTTATAGGGCCTGACAAGCCTATTGGCAGCACGTAAGGCGTTTCTGTTAGCAGCCCTTTGTTGACATTGGCGGCGTCTCCCCAAGAGGGGTTGTCGCCGAATTGGAATCTGATTTGGTAGCCCGCCAAGTCTCTGTCAGTGACCACGCCCCAAGTAACTCTCTGGCCGTCTATTTGAAACCACGGAACATCTGTAGGCTTCGAAGTCTTACCGATAACCGTATGCGCAGAAACAGTAGCCCAAGCCCCAGAAAACCCGCCTGAATTGCGCGCTCTTACCCGAACATCGTAATTTGAAGACTCTACCACATTCGGTATAAACAACTCGTCAGTGTTTAAAGAGTTCGGTGAACCTGCTGCCAACCAAATACTGTCAGCGGACAACTTAAACTCGACATCGTAACCATTGACAAAAATATTCGAAGGTATCGTCCATGAGGCATGTATTTGCGGGACTAGCGTGCCGTCAGCGGCGATTTTCAAAACAGTTTCATCGCTGACCAATGTCAAACCTGTCAACGTAGGCACCGAACTCGGGTCAGGTAGATTGGTATCTGCCGCCGTATTAACTTCATTCGGCACCGACAAATCGTAAACAGTTTCTTCGTGCTCAGACAATGTAACCGAACAGTTGCCAGAACGAAGCAATGTCATTCGCGTTACACGGAACTGCTTGGCTGTCCAGCCTGGCGTAGGGTGGGTAACGGTGACTATTTCTCCGACAGTTACTTGTCTGGCCTCCGGTATAGCCACAAATGAGGTTAAAATTTGCTGGCGTGATCGGCGCAAGAATACAGAGGCCGTGTCGATCGCTCGATAAACATTCGTGGTACCCGCCAGAGAAACGGCTTTCTCCAACAGTCTGCCATCCTCAGCACGGAAAGTGGCAGACTCCACTGCAACAAAATCAGATTTGTAATCCAGGTCCTCATTAGGGAAAGTGACTTTGACCCTGTTATACCTCGCATTAACGTCGCCGGATTTAAACGACCAGCCGCCGATCACGTTATCGATATTGAAATCAAAATAGCTTGCTCTGCCATAATCGGCCGGCGTGTAGTGTTTCTCTATAACGAGGTGGAACACGCCGTTTATCAGCGGCAATGAGCCGCGGCATGTTTGCAGGATAGTAGTGATATTTTCCGACACCTTCCGGGCAGGGTCGATAACTAAATCGCAAGTCATACGGGTATGGCTGGGGCCGCCTGAGTACGAGGTTACCGAATCATTGCAATAGTCCCGGGCGTCTTTGAACGATTGCAGGTCGATATCAACGCCATCAACTTTGCTGAGACCCTTGCCTACTATGTCGTTGGTCAGGTACTCGAATAGAAACTCGGCAGGGTTGCTACTAGCCCGCCGAGTTTCTGTAGGCAGAACGTCTAAATCTAGTAGCTGGGTACCCACCACTTGAAAATCTACTTTGGGTATGCCTGAGAACGCTTCTTTATCCCATGTAAACCGCACTGCCATGGCAGCCGTTCCCAGCAATTTGTGGCCAGAAGTCCAGACCGCCGAAACCCCTTGCAAGGTGGTGAAAGGCTGCGACGTGTGCCCGCCTGTGGTTATCTCGTTGGCCAGCAGCCCTGTATATTTAGCGTCTGACCAGGGCAAGCCGTTTACCCGTATGCCTGTGCTGAGTATGCTAGAGCAAGGTGTGTCGCCATCAGCTATCGCATAAACCAGCCACAGATGCTCGTTATCTGTACCTGTAACTTCAGCAAAAATTAAAGTGCCGCCCACCCTCCGAGTGCCACAGATTAGCGGTAGATGCTCTACCGCGCCAACTTTGGTAACCAGCACCCCTTCCTGTGCTTTCTCCGGTTCTGGTATGTCAATATCGAACAGAGACTGCAGGCCTTCCTGCACGAAGTCGACTACGTCATCGACGACATCCTCAACAAAGTCGACAGCGTCATCGATAAGATCATCGACGAAATCTATACCCATATCAGAACCTCACCAACTTCTGCCAGCTTCGCTTTTCTCCGCCGACTGTGTAGGCGTTTCTGGCTATGGCGTACTCCCGGAAGCCTAGTTTCTTGCAGAAATTTATGTAAGTCCTTAATTGGGTGGGCACGCGCGCGTACAGAGTGGCGGGGTGGCTCTCGATAAACTGCTCGGCGATCTCTGCAGCTTGCGGCTTGAAGTCCTCTGTTATCTGGAAATGCACCCGGTAACCTTGTTTATGAGGCACCATAGCGTAAACAGCAATCATTTCACCTTTCGAGAATGCCCCGTAGCAGGGTATGTCCGGCAGGGTGAATTGCTCAGGCTCAAGGCTGCCATCGATCATCATGTTTCTGTATTCTTTCGACCCGGCGATATACTTAGCGGCGGCTTCCGGGGAAATTTCTACTATATCAAATTCCATCAAGGTCTCCCCCACCGCAGGTCAGGTGTGATCTGATGAGCGAATTCAAAACCGTAGTCGGGGCCGGTTAAGCCGCGGATAGCGATATAAGACTCCTGGTCCTGGTGGTTAGACCGGCGGCCTGCTGTCCTATCGAAATCTGCCAACACCGAAGCTGTATTCCAGGTTAGCGAAGCAGTACCGCCCGGGGTCTCCTTGAACTCATGCGACTTTATACGCCCAGAATAAATGATGATAGGCGTGTTGATTACAGCGTAGGTACCCGTATCCAACAACCCTTGATAGAGATTGACCTTTCTGTTGACGGTATCATTCAGCAAGGCGGCGGCAAGCGCAGTTTGATCCACCCCTGAAACAGTGAAACGCATGGAACTCAACTCCAAACTCTGGGTTTCTACAACGTCTCCGAAACTTTTGAACCTGGCGTCTGCCAAATAAGTATTGGAATTGAAAACGATGTCCTTGTGGGCATCGGTGAACCTTTCCGTGCCTGCGTCAAATTCAAATTCGATTAAATGGAACAGATACTGGCCATCTGTTTCTAATTCAGCGATCGAGTCAACGTGCAGTCCTCTAGACATGTCAGATCACCTCGATCATTTCGAGGCTGAAATCGTACAGCAAAGGCCCACTGACATCGTATCCTGAGATATCCGCGGCAACCTGCACTGTAAAAGCTACACCATTAACTGTTATCGCTTCGTTATCGCCTGGGGACTCCATCAATGGTGGGCGTATCTGAATAGTAGAATTGCCGGCGCCATCGGAAGTCGCGTCGTCAGTGACCATGTAAACTTTGTTATGGCCGGCGAATTTCAGTATGTCGCCTGTCATCAAAGTCGAGATACTGTTATCCCATCCATCCGTAATAATTGAAGTGCCAGTTTGTGAGGCACCATTGACCAGGGGTGTGCCGGTAGCCGTGCCTCGCGGCACATCAAGATCCGGGGAAGTAAATTGAAAGGTGCCGAACTGCCCATCTTGTTTTAACAAGAAGCCGTATATAGGCATGAACTGTTCGCGGCTCATCGTCGAAGGAAACTTGGCCGACAAGCGCCAGCGCTGCGCACCGAATTGGCGAACATTGCGCCGGCCGGAATGCGTCGAGTCTACCTGTGTCGAAGTAACGTACTCTACCCTGACTTTGGAAGGCCTCGGTGAAGTTGGAAATGTGCCTGCCATTAGCTTATCGGCCCCCCGCGAACGCCGCGCTCAGTGTATGCCTCTTGGATTACCCGGGTAAGTTTACCTTTATTGCGCTCTAACATTCTATCAAAACCTTGTGCATCTGCTACATCGATTTTGAGCACAACTGTTGCAGGGGCGGAGTCTCTGCTTTGAGAAGAGTCGACAGTGTTCAATGTGCCGCCGGTATTGGTTTGGTTGAATATGGAATCAGTGGCAGAAGGTATGTCGGGCGCTGCTGGGGTGGTGGAAGTAGGTGTAGCTGCCGTACTGGCAGCGCCACTGCCGCCGCCGCCGAACGTAGCCGACCGAGCCTGGTTTAAAAGCGCTACCTGGTTCAGTAGTGCCGCCGCGCCAGACGCAATGGCAGTGTAAATGCCGCCTTGTGCTGCACCCCATGAGAACGCGCCAGACACGGCCGCGGGAGTGTCGATTAATATTTGCGCTATCCGGGCCTTTTTATTCAACTCGAATAACTTCTTACTGGAGGCCGCACCCGCTTGCGTTAATGCTGCAAACCCGCCAGCAATAGCTGAAGCGCGAGCTACCTGGAAGCTCTGCTCTGCCCGAGCTTCAGTCTGGAAATGGCCTACAGATAAATTCAGCCGGTCCCGAGCCGCCTGATCCTGGATCTGAGTTTTCATGTCCTGGAAAATCTGCTCGGAGGCCAGCGCTTGCGCTTGTTGGCCGTCTCTTAGGGATACTTCGAATTGGTAGGCTTGATCCAAAGCCGCCAGTTTCTCAGCTTCTTCGCGGTTTATTTTCTCTACACCGCTTTCGGCGTCTCGGCGTAAGGAGCCAAGAAAATCAATACCGCCTACCGCATCCAGAGGCTGCTGCCTGCGTTGGATGAAATCACCCTGCGCGCTTGACACAGTCTCGAACTGAGAGCGCAGCAGATCCAGTGCCTGGGTTTGCTCGCGGACGGAATTCTTAACCGTAGCGGTCTGCTCGTTGTAAGTCTGCGTGACTTTCTCGATAGCTTTGACGTATTTTTCAGCCTCAGCTTTCTGTTCGCGGCCAACAACAAGGTTCAGGTCCCTGTATTTTTCCAGCGGGCCGATCAGGCTGTTAAATTTATCCTGAATTTCCGCCAGGCTGTTCTTACTTTTCTGGAGGCCAGCACTCAGCGCCTCGAACGGGCCGATCTGCTTCATCTTCTGCAGATGCTGTATCTGGTCAACGGTTGCCGCGGTCGACTGGTTTTGTAATTTGATAAAATTCTTTAGCTCGCGCTGGGAACTTTTCAAGATATCAGTCGCAGGCTTGGCGATACCTAAACGGCCGATGCCAGGGTCTACGCCAGCAGCCGCGTCCGCAGCGAGGTTTTTATTTTCTGCAATGTTTCGGGCCTGCCGAGCGAATCTCTCTTGGACAGCTTGAAATTCTTTTTCTTCGGCAGCGGCTCGTCCCAATGCTACGACGTGTGCCGCTTTGGCAGCTTCTAAAATCTTATCCTGCTTCTGACTCAATCTATCTAAGATAAGTGCCCGCGCTTCCAGCGGGGCATTGGCCGCGGCCTCTTCAGCCGCTAATTGGGTTGCCCGCCGATCAGGGGCAGCCTGTAGAAAGTCGGCCTTGCCGCGCAGGCTCTCTGCCAAATCTGAAAGCGTGTCTGCGCCGGCCAGTTTAAAATCTCTGAGTAGCTTGGAGGCGGCTTCTAACTTACGGGCCAAGCCGTTAAATATTTCAGAAAAGCTTTGCAGAAATATTGAAGGAAGCCCACCAATAAGCCCTTTCAAAAAGAATTTAAAATCTATCCACGCACCTTCCAGGCCGAGCACAAAAGTTTTGTTGAGCAGCATTAATTTAGCGAATCCCACGTCCATCGTAGTAGCCATAAACCTTATGTGGGCAGGTAAGTTGACGACAACCCCTGTTATCGACTTCAGTATTCCTACATGGAAACCTAAAGCTCTATTGGCTCCCTCGGTATTAAACGCCAGTTTCAAGATATTCGGCGTCATATCAGATATTAGGTCGCCCCATTGCCTGGCGTGGAAAGCAATAGCCCTAAAAGTCTCTCCCACTTGCAGTCCTTCTTTTGTAAATCGTGTCATAGCCTTGATCAACGAAATCAGCGAATCCTCAATCAATAAAAATGCCTCAGTCGCCTTCACCGACACTACCGATTTAAATTTTAGCCAGACATCGATCAGGTTTTCTTCCATGGCTTCGCGGGTCTTTTCTGCGGTACCTATGACGTTATTCAGTTCTTTGCGCAATTCCTTTAGACGGGAAGTGCCGCCTGCTACGCCTACCGCCAGGCTCTTCCATACAGGGATTATGCCTGCCAACGCTCTCACGCCGAAAATTTTCTCAAGATCCTGTACGTTACCGTTATTCCGCGCAAAGTCTTCCAGAATATCTATAAGGCCGCGCAGTTGGCCGGTGGCCTGGTCTCGCGTAACAATTCCTAAATCCTTCAAAACGGCTGCGGCTTCTGCCGTCGGGCCTATCAGATTGACGTAGGCACGGCGTACAGAAGTACCCGCCTTGGAAGCTTTTACGCCTGCATTAGCCATGACGCCCAGGATCGCAGCAACGTCTTCAATTTCTGCCCCAGCAGCGCGGGCAAGCGGAGCCGCAAATGACAAAGAGCTACCAAGTTGCTGAATAGTACTGTTACTGTTAATGGCTGTGAACGCCAATACATCGGTAACCCGGGCTAAATCTTTGGCTTCTAACTGAAACCCGAACAGGGCGCTGGCCGCAATATCGGCAGCTTTTGACATATCAACTGCGCCAACTGCGGCGAGGTTCAATACTGAAGGTAGCGCTGTAGCAACCTGCGCAGTTTTTAAACCGGTTTTGGCCAGTATCGTAGAAGCGTTAGCAACTTCGGTGGTGGTGAATTTGGTGGTCTCTGCCAGATGCAGTTGTTCTCTGGATAAATCTGCCAATTCATTGCGGGTAACGCCGATGATGGCCGCTGTGGTCGTCAACGCGCGGGTGTACTCGGCACCTACCGTAACTACAGCCTTCATGGCTTTGACAAGCCCGAAGGTAACTGTAGCTGCCACCAGCGTAGTCGCGGAGAATATGCCGACGTGGGTGCCGAGCGCCAACATGCCTGAGCGGAGTATCGCAGCTTTCTGGGATACGGTTAGTAAGGAATTGCCGTAGGCTTCGTTGCTGATTCGACCGGCTCTAGTTGTTGCGCGGACGTTCGCTACGCCTTGGGCCATACGCCTGGTGCTAGTCGCCGCGACAGTGTTAGTCCTCTGCCACTGGTTAGACATGTTGATCAGGTTGCGGTTGATGCCCCCGATAGCTGTCTCGATGCGCTTTAACTGCGCAGTGCCGCCTAACCCTCCGCCCAATGCAGCCTGAAGCCTGCCGGACGCGCTGTCGGCGACTCTGGATAATTGCTCTATCCGGTTGGATAAAGCTTTTACCTCGGCTCGCGATCGCTTGGTGGTAAGGTTGATATCAAAGGACATGACAGTCTCTTAACTGTAATTAGGGCCAAGTGTAATAGATTTATTTAGGCTTAGCTACCTTGTCAGCTTTGGCTACTCTTTCTGCCAGTACGGCAGTGATCCAGGCGACATCGCAAGTGTTCACCATACGCCAATACCGCAAGCGTTCGTAACCGTCAAACTCGTTAATGCAATCGCAGTACGCCATCACATCGCTAAAGGTGATCGGGTTGATGACACTATCGGTATTCTGCCTGCCGCTGGATAACAGACTGAAGGCTTCGTGGTAAAGTACGTTGCGCCTGTATAGGGTAGGCTGGGAGTGCAAGGCCGGGGCCTTTCGGCCCCAGTTCTTTTCATACAGTTCTAAAGTTTTGCGCCGTTCGGGATCGCCCCAGCTTACGCCCCAGGTAATTACTTTTTTAAGTTTGCGGCGTCCTTGTCATCGACTTTGACGAGGTAGTTGTCTCGGCTGGTAGCGAAGGTGCTGATAGCCCGGGCGAGATCGTCATGCTCTTCAAGTATAGCAATGGCCACATTTGCAGAGTATTTGATAGCTTTACCACCGTCGGTAACACCTTTCCAATCAACCAGCAGATGGCGTGCAACACCTTCGATCAAGGCCTGGTCGGAGATTTGGTCGGCAATAGCCAGTTCGTCGGCGTTTTCCAGCACGGCAGAGTTGTCGCGTAGAACTTTGTTGATAAAAGCTTTGTAGCCACTGTTATTATTGCGAGCCACAAGAAATGACGAGCCACCCTGCCATGGCATCCACTTACCTTGTTCTTCGGCTTTTCGGTCGCGCTTGTTTTTGCTGATATCAAACATTGAGGTTTACTCCTTTCATGGTTTTAAAGATTTCGAGTATAGGTGAGTACGTCAACAAGTTCAATCACTTGTTGACGTACTCCGTCGGGTAAGTTGGAAATTATACGGCGGCTATACGAGTAACGATAATCGACTTGCCGGTGCCAGAGCGTGCATCTTTTTGGACGGCGAAAGATACGTTGGCAAGGATGTCGCTGTCAGGACCGCTGGCTACCACTTCATGTGAAGCAATTTTCATTTCAGGGAGCACAAATCCGTAACGATTTCCATAGGAATCTGCAGCGTCAGTCAGTTGGAAACGAAGCTGGACTGACCCGTTGACAATGAACTGGTCAAACAGGTCTCGATCTGCGAAATACATAGTGGCAGAAGATTCGACGTTAATACGCCCCGAGCCGATACCTTGCGGGTACAGACTGCCGACTGCCGACTGCGTTCTCAGAGAATTATCGATGGTGACCGACAATTCCTGGAAAGTAGCCGCGATAGGCGTGAAAGCCCCTGCAACACTGACTGCGTTCAAAGACAAGCCGGCGACGTTAGAAACCGAGTTCATCAGTTCGTTAGTGCCAGCAGCAGCATAAGAACCAACTTCCTGGGAAGTGCCTGAGGCCGCGCCGGTAGCACCCATAAACGAAATTTCACCGTTTATGATTGATCCAGAGGCCATGGACAGGTTCACGGAAGAAGCGCGCAGGCCGCTGAACAGGAAGAAATTGTCAGTGCCGTTGTTGATGAAGTTCTTTTCAAACGTGAAACTACGTTGAACAGAAGCGTTTTCGATGGTACCGCTGTTGACGGCAGAGGCAGTAGCTACGCCCTCGTCAGTGATTGCTTCGACAACGGTGAAGGTGGTCGCGTCGGTGACGGACTCCACAGTATACACGCCGTCTTCGGCAGATACGGTGAGGCCGGTAATTTTGATCAGCACACCAGTTTTGAGTCCCGTGGTCGAGGTGACGGTGCATACTCGAGTCGCGACGGCGGTGATGGTGTCGGAATACCCTGCTGTCCAGGCGGCAGATTGGAGAACCGCTTCCAGGAAGGGGTCATATTCCCCGTATGAAAGCTGGAAGCCTACTGCGCCAGAATTTTCACCGGAGACGTGAACCGATCCGGTGAACTGGCGGTCGCTATCTATCTCTTCGGACTTAGCAGATTCCAAACTAGTGTTGAAGGACTCGCTGGTGTTACGCAGGAGTTTAAATCCTGTCGTTGGCGGAGTGTCGAAGGTTACCTCTGGCACATAAGCCAGGGAAACAGTGGAAGTATCAGCGAATACGGGCATGGCAAAGTTCCTGAAGTTGGGGTATAGAAAGCCGTTAAAGCCTATCCTATAGCGGTCAAGGGATTATTTCAACTGTAAGTTGAGTGCCGACCCTTAACGACAAAAATAAAATCTCACCATAGTCGGCACAATATGCCAACCATTGCGCTTAAAAGACGGCATGATCTCAATATCCTTGAAAACAATATCACTAATAATTTGCCACTCAAATATAGCTACCAGCCTGTCTAAATTCGTTCGGGTGCTGATCACACCTTTATCCTGTTTGACGTAAAAGTCTACAGCTAGGTTACCCCACTGCCTTTTAAGTGAATTCAGCCCCACTTCGGCGGCCTGAGAAGCATTGTATAGAATTTCAACATCAATAAACTCTGCCTCACCTTCAGCCAGCCTCGCTCTGGACACATCCCCAAAGTCAGCCGCAGGTACATTTTCAAAAGCTATAGGCGTAAAAGTCCACTGAGCTTGCAGCACAGTACCGATAGCCTTTTCTACCTCTTCATAGCTTGGCATTTCTGAGCGCCCCTTCTGCAATTCCTTCCAGCCACCCAGGGTTATCCGCGACGGCTCTGGCCCTGTCTAACCGGGCGTTAGAGGCGTGGCCGTCTTCTTGGGGGGTTTCGTTATAGACGTGAATGGTTTTAATGTCCTTGCCTACCAACCTGCCAGTGAAATTAGCGAACCGGTCATCGATAACTTGAATGTTGTCAACGCCGCGCTGTCTATCGCCTGTGGAGCCTACAGGGTAACGGCCCCGCATCGGCACAAAAGGGCGAACTTGCGTAGTGTTGATATCCGCACGCCAATTGAAAGTAGCCTCGCCTGAGTCCCGGTGAGTATGGTGTAGCACCGCCGAATAAACAGCCTTACCCACCGCCCGAGCCATGATAGTCGGGACAGGTTGCAGCATTTTAATCAGCCTGGCGGCCTCATCTGAATTCTTAGTCATAACGTACAGTGTAGATGATACTGCTGGTTAAGGAAATCCTGATCCACTCTCATTACTCTTCGGCGCTGGGAGTTCCATGTCAATTCATCCTCAGTGGTCGGCACAACACCAATGTGGGCCTGCTCGACAGTAATGACCAGTCGCGACTCTTTGGTTTGCAGGGTGTTGCTGTCGCCAAGTTGGTCGTCCATGGCAAACCCAGTGACGTTGTAATTCACAAGTCCGTCAGTTACGACACCTGTGGCTGGATCGTAATCGACTGCCGCGCTCCTACTGTGGTAAACGAAATCCTGCCGGTGATCCTGACGTTTAATGGCGCGTACAAACTTGAATCCACTATCCGCGTAGGTTAACTCAACCATGTAATCTTCACCGCCGATCGACAGCCGGTCCCAGGCCTGAGGGGTGGCGTGCGGCGGCATAGCCACGAAAAAATCGCCTTCAAACTGCTGTTTCTGCTCGTCGACTTCCGACGTAGACCGCAATTCCACATCCATATAGTGGCTGGCGACAACGGTTTCTACGAGCCAGCCCGGATTATTGGAAGGCCCTACCGGTGCCCTACGGTTGACGGTTCCGAGTGTTTCGCTTCGATGCAGTATGCCGATCTTGTCATAAGCGTACCCCCCTTGGGCGTCTTGTCTAAGCGCGCCGATAAAATATATTTCGCCTGTGCTCGGCACTCGTATCGTATTCGAAGCAGGTACAGCCGTCTCAGGCGGCAGCCCTAGCGATCGGCGGCGAGTAGGGCGGTTAAAATTAGATAGAAACCGGTCGGCAGGCATGATCTTGCCGGTCAGTCCGGAAGCTGTCCACGTAGCCAGGGCTTCGTCGTAGATGTCAAATTCAGTGGTTTCGAACCAGGCCGCTGGCTTTCGAAGATCCATTACGTTTCTGTGTTGGTGACAGGGTCGTAAGAGGGGGCGGCACTGCCAAAATGCGTGTAAGAAGCCGCCGTAGTCGGAGTAATCAGCAACTCTAAAGACGCTCTGGCATCATCGGCACGTCTTTGTAAATCTATTTTCAGCTTTTCTAACGAAGGCTGAGTGAACCGGGCGGCCTCGTTCGACCCATCAGACAACTTCTGCAGAATAGAGTTACCGCCGGATGAGGCGAAGATGGCAGAAATTGAGTATTTGGCATAAAGTTTGAGTTTAAGGTACTTCAAAGTCTGCGCATCAGTCGGTGACCCTGCGGTACCTTCTGAGATAATTGTCTGATAGGTCGGAACCCAGTCCATCAAGTCAGCTTGCAGATCATTCTCAGGCGTTAGCCTGGTGATCAATACATCAGCAATGTCTTTGTCATCCACGCCCAGCGCCGACCTGACTTCGTCGGTATCGGTGAGGGCGAGGATGGTTACAGTCATCGGATTTAACCTGTTACTCGAAAGTTAGGTAGTCGAGCTTGGCCTGACAAATAACCCACTTGGAAATTTCAGGCACACGGATCTCCTGATCTTTGTACAAGGTTACTTTGGTGCCAGGGTCTTGCACCTGGTCACAACCTTTGAGCGTGACGAATTTCTTCGCACCGCTTTTGTTCAGCTTCGCCGCCTTGGCTTCGATAGCCTTGCACTTTTTTTCGTGCGCGGTGAGTTTCGGGGCGTCCTTTTCAACTTTGGCCGCCAGCTTCGCATCTTCGGCAGCTTTTTCTTCGGCTTCCTTAGCCTGGGCGGCTTCCTTAGCCTGGGCGGCTGCTAAATCTTCAGCGTCCTTTTCATCCGCGGCGGCTTTGTCGGCAGCCTCTCGCGCCTTTACGGCCTCGTCAGCCTCGCGTTCTGCCGCCAGTTCTTCATCAGTTTTGGCGTCTGCTGTTTTATTAAGGGCCATGCTCGGTCTCCAAATTAGGTTTAAGTGTGCTGAAATACTACTCGATAAGTAAACAAGTGTCTATAAAAAGAAAGCCGCCCTTGTGGCGGCTTTATTAATACTTAACTACCTGCCTGGATTACGTGTTAACTAAATCCATAGAGCGGAAGGCGTCGTCGAACAGTCGAGACAGTGCTTCGCCGTGGTCGACACGGAAAGCCTTAGCGCGGCGGAGGACAAACTCTTCCATGGCTGCGTATTCCGCGCTGACGTTGATGTATCTGCGCAGGGCAGAAGATCGGTCAAGGCCGTGAATACGGTTGTTAGCGACAACACTCGGGTTAACGATAAACAACCGAGGGGGCGTAATACCCAGGTTATCGATATTGAACAACGAATCAATACGAGGACTGTTTGGATCGTCGTTTTGATTGGTAGGCTTACCGGTGCGGCCTTCGATGGCCAGCGCCGTATCGATAGTACAGATAATGTTGGTGATCTGCATGGTCTGGTAATTATCGCGAAGATAATGAATCCAGGCCTTTTGAGTCAACTCGCCGTCGGCAGAGATAGTAGCATCCAGCGTATCAGCGTTGAAGACTGGCAATGCCGTCAGGTCAGCGCTGATATCAGTGTTACCGTTGAGCACGTCAGCCAGTTGACCTTCAACCATCCGAACTCGCTCGCCGTGAGCCTGTGAAGACATGACGGTATTGACGAGGTCAAATGACGTAACCTGCATAGCCTGGTCAGAGATAATCAAACCAATCCCTTTACCTGGGATGCGAGTAGTCGTATTTGCGGCGGTCACTGAAACCATGATAGGTGGCTCAGCTAACTGACCAACAGACTGTGATTCTGACCCTTCGGGTGCAGTCACATCAATTCGCGGACGTTTGAACTCAGGTGCGTTAACCTGCTCGGTGCCGCTGATCATATTGTCAACGCCGCGGAAGAAGTCCGTCTTATCTTCGCGAAGAGCAGAAGCGATGGTCTGCAAAATAACTTCGGGAAAGAACAGCCGACCTGCTGGGGTAGTGTTGCCGGTGCCGTCAGGCGCAGTGATCGGGCCTAACCGCATATTCAAGGCATCTGATAGCCGAGTAGAGGGTTCACCAGTAACCGAATCAGGCTTCAAGCGAATACCCAAATGGGTAAGAGCTTGCGATAGAATCGAGCCGTGCTTGGCCTCATCAGTCGGGAATTTTCGCGCCATAAGCTGCGACAGGCTTAAACCTGCTTCTGCCGCCTCTTTGTAGCTTTCCATGCTGATCTCGCCCTCGGCCATGTGTCCCGTGGAGAGTTCGCGGAAGTTGAATTTAGTTTCTGCGGTCATTTTTAAGTCCTCAGCTTTTGGCTGTCAAAAAATTTATTAGATGCGTTCGATCATTACAGAATCGCCAGCGGCGCCTGTACCACTGATGATCTTAATAACACGCCAGAAGAATCGGGTCGGCGCTACAAAACCTGTGCCGACAGAGAATACCTGAATCAAACCAGCCGTTAAGGGGGCGATTGGGGTGTCATTGGTGACATACGCGCCGATTGCGACGTTGCCTGTTTGGCTTGCGCCGACAGTCGCCAGTGCGCGGCCTTTGGTCTGGATGGTGCCCCAGTTAAACCCGCCATTACGAAGCCCCGGTTCGACCGTGGCAACAATGCCGTCGATTTCGTCAGCCTTGACAACAGGTACGTAGGCAGAGGCCGCCAGCTTAACGCCTTTGCCTACCTCTACGTCAGTGTAATCACCAGAGTTAGTGCCCAACGCATCAGTGATAACGCCTCGGAAGCTCAGATCTGTCAGAAGTTGGCGAGCTAAAGTTGATGTACCCATTTTCTAGTCCTCGTTAAATTAAATAGTGTTAGCACGAATGCTGCGGATTTCAGCGCTGGTCTGTTGAGCAGCGGGTTCATCCACTTCCTCATCATGCACTTGCGCTTTGCCTTCCGTCGGAAACCGGCTAACTAAAGCAGCCCGGTGGCTCGTATAGGCGGAGAATAACGCAGACATGTCCATCTTGTCCACACCTTCAAGTGCAGGGCCGCCGAGACGGACTGCCATGCCGGAAACGTATTCGCCGATAATTTTCCGAGCCATGCCTTCATTAGCTTCCAGAAGGTCGGCTTTTTTCGCTTTGGCTTCTGCATCTGCGAGCTTCAAGCGTAAGTCTGCGACTTCGTCTTTGAGGTAGACCACCAGGGAATTGTCTGAGGCGGCAGGGGCAGAAGTTTCTTCTTCCTCGCCAGTTTCATCTGAAGCTTCTTCTTCGCTAGATTCTTCTTCCGAAGTCTCCTCTGAAGATTCTTCTTCGCCTGTTGAGGCTTCTTCCGAAGTTTCGTCTTCAGCAGACTCATCTTCTGCCATAAGTGCCAGAACTTCTTCTTCAGTCGCGCCAGCTGCGATAGCAGCTTCGGCTTCAGGCGTTAATTTTTTACCCATAACATTGTCCTCAATTGACGCCGAACCTGGTGTTTGTGAGGCACTGCCTCGGGCTTTCACCAGCCGACTAAATAAACTATCGAAAGATAATACTTCATCCATCAAGCCGTTGTCGACAGATTCTTGCGCGAAAAATGTCAGGCCTTCGCCTACTCTCGCTTTAACAGAAGCCCTCGGGATGCCTCGATTTTCTGCGACGGCGTCAAGAAAGAACCCTTCAGTAACTTCGAGACGGCTTTGAATTATGCCGGCGGATTCCTTCGAAAGCTTCTCATAAGGGTTGCCAATGGCTTTATGTTTACCTGCACGGAAAACATGAAATTTGACGCCTGCTTTCTCGGCCATGCCAGTGATTTCTTGCAGGATGGCGATAACACCGATGCTGCCTGACTCTGACATGCGCGGGCCGCTGATAGTTCGGGCGGCAGAAGCGATCCAGTAGGCTGCGGAAAAAGCCACACCGGAAACATGCGCGTCGACTGATTTAATTTTGTCGGCTTCTTTTATGTAAGCCGAAAGGTTATCGATGCCGCGTGCACTGCCGCCAGGGGAATCGATATCAAGTATGATTTTGTCAACTTCGGAACTCTCGAGGGCTTGTGCGATCGCGTCCTGTATCTCACCGTAAGAGGTGATACCGAAAAATTGGTTCCAGAAACTGTCCTGATTCGTCAGAGAGCCGTGAACTTGTATGATGCCGATACCATTAGAGATAGTCAGCAGTCGGCTCTGCTCGGCTTCATCGTCTTCATCCTCATCGAAATGGTCGCGGGCATGCTGCTGAATACCTTGCAGGGCAGTCTCTACACCCTGGTAACTGGCTAAGGTGCCAGCCCAAATGGTGAAGTCTTTAGCGGTGATTTCTTCTGAAGCTAATGTAGGCATAATGGGAAAGTAACAATTTCTAAAAGGGTATGCAAGTTTTTACTCACTGGCTTTCGCCTCCGCCTTTGCGGGGGGCGTCTTCACCAGGCTGTAATTCGTCTTCCATCGGGCCGCGGGTGGTAGCGCTACTGCCAGAATCTGTCACTTTAAAATTAGTCCCGGATAACTTCGGCGCGTCTGGATTATAAGGCAGGTCTAACTCATAGGCCGCCTGCTCGTCTGTGATCAAGCCAAGGCTGAGGCGGTTTAGAATTCGAGTCTCCCGCATAGTCTTGAAGGCTTCTAATTCAGAGTCAGGGCGCAAATCGATATCGTTGAATTTTAATTTCACGTAGACATCACTGCCGAACATGCGGACAGCCGTTGTCAGCGCTCGGCTCATAACGGCTTCAACAGGGGTTTGTATGCCGGCGGCACCTTTCAGAAATATCAGCGTTTCAGAGTTTGACAAGCTTTGCGAACCTGCTGAACGCATGCCGAGAATGGAGGGCGGTGTTTTCAAGGCGGTTGCCTGGCGGTTGTCCATCGAAGACAACAACGAGGTGTAGTCAGATTTCGTCCCGCCGATATCGTGGGTGGTAAAATCCACAGAATCAAAAGAGACGACCGCATCCTCAGGCGAGATGTTCTTTAAAGTTTCTTCGACCTCTGCCCTTATGCCGTTCATAAAAGTCAATAATTTAGCTGGGTCATTTTGCACATCTTTCGAAGCTGACGACTTGATCTTATCCGAGTCCAGTACGGCCACCAGGCGGGAGTGCCCGGATTTAAACAACACCCTTCGCATATCTGCAATAAACTCTTCGGACTCGAATAAGGAGTTCAGCGAAGCTCTGAGTATCGAGGTACCGTAAGCCGTATCCATCTCCTGGTGTAGAGTTTCTGCGTAGAAAGTAGGGATATCGAGAGATATCTCATCTTTGCCGAAGCCTACCTGCTTTGGGTATTTACCGCCTTTACCGTCAGAAGCCCACCGCAAAGTAGAGTGGTCAACTGGTTGGAACCTGTCAGGGTAGAAACCCTTGTCCAGAATCAATTCCAATGAACAGCCCGCCGTCAAGATAGTCTCTCGTAGCAAAGTTTGTATGATCATCGGTATCGGGCGCTTACGCCCGAAGCCTTTGGTGTAGTCGTGCAGGGTATCCATGCTGGCAATGACATTCTTTGCGAGCAACGTGCCCTCAGCGGAAAACTCGGCTGTACTTGGGTTGTAGGCCGCCACCTTGTAACCTGAATCCGCGATCTGGACCATGTTGTAGACCGCAGTCGACAGGTTGCCATTCTCCTTGGCAAGAATCCGAATAGCTTGAGCGACCTGGCCCTGGCTGCGCAACGTGCGTGGGTCCCGGGTCACCCATGAGTTGCCTACGTCCGGTATCAGACTGCCTTTAGGCGTGTTTGACTCTACGTTGCGCGAACGCACAGTAGAAGTCAGCCTCCGAGGCAGAGTGATTGGATTCGTTTGAGCAGGTGACTTAGGCATGTCGAAGGCTGTCAGGCAAAGTAGGGTTAATCATTTACCAGCCCTTAGGGAAAGTCAAGGGCTGGTACTCTTTGAGCGAGGTAGATTAGAAAATTCAATGCATTTTAGCCTTTGTACACTCCTTCTGTGCTTTCTCAATGACCGGCTTCAAGGCCGCTACAGTTTCAGTAGCTACGTTCAACAGTAAACTACCTTTTGTTGCCCCAGGATGCTCGGTATATTGATAGCCAGCCTCGTCAAGATGGCGTTTAAATATCTTCAACTTCCACGCATCGATTGCTACGCCTGCTTTTAACATAGTCATGCTCTGCTCCTATTTGCGCCTATCGCAACAGTAGAAACCCCGGGCGGGACTCCCATCTTTTTAGACATCATACCGCTATCAGTCGATATCTTGTACGCTATTCTGATGTAATTAAGCGCATGCGCGTAGTGGTCTGGCTTGTCGGGCTTCGGATAACTGGTGATATCTCCGTCGGGGCCTTTACGGACGACTTTCTTCAGTACGTCCAGGTGTTCTTTAACCACAGCCATCTCCTCGCACCGGGCAGGGTAATGGATACGGCCTTTATTGTGAAATTGCATGGTGTCTGAAATAGTCGCTGACCGGCCTGCCTTGACAACACCCTCCTCAGGCCGTGGATCGATATCAGTGAATGCTCCCGGTACCGATCGGGCGTACTGGCAGCCGAACACTTCGCCGTACAGGTTATCTTCGATCAAAGTTTGCGGCGTGCTGAAGTCAGGGCCTGCGTCGAGGACAGTAACGCTCACGTTGTAGGCATTGATTATAGGCTGGATTTGCAGTGCCAGTAGCCCGTCTCGAACATCGAGGGTACCTGCATTGAGGATATGCAAATCACCGCCCACCGGTATGCCTACAAAATAGTGCGCGATCTTACCGATATCGATGCCCATCACCGCGCCTGACAACGTGGTCACCTTCGCTTCTTCGATATCCATATAAAAAGCGTCTGTCCTATTTTTGAATATGGACTTCAAGAAAGAGTTATTTTCGTCTTCATGCTCCAGCCCAAGCACAATATTCCGGTGGTCCTGGGTAGAATACTCTTCCAGTTGCCAAAATATGCCCGGCACAGTGTTGTACTTAGGTACGTCAATCGGAGATACCTGATACCCTGAGAGCATTGTTCGTTCTGGGTATTTAGCCACCCACTGGCGCCTGTCTGGATTAAGCAAGTCTTGCCATAAATCCTTGCCACAATGGCTGCACTTGATATACGCCTCAGCCACCCTGTAGCGAGGGTTGTGCAGATCGAGTTTGTCGAACCCTTCCATCGCGCCGTCGTAGCCCGGTATCACATAGTCTTCATAGTAACTTGGCCATTGGTGCGTATTGCATTTACTGCACTGCACCATGTAGAGCTTCTGGTCTGACATGTCTACGTGCTTGCTGACCCCGTAATTAGGTACAGTAGGGGTCGAAAACCGCTGGCGAAACCCCTGTATACCGGTCACAGGGTCTGGTTCGTTATGCCGTAGGCGGGCGTTGAACTGTTTTATAATCTTCGGCGAACAGAAATCTTCCTCGTCAAAAATCAAATGCGTCGCCGGTATGGATATAGTCTGGTTAGTGCCAGAAGCCCCTTTAAAGTAAATGGTACTGTTGCCTAGTTTGCGCATTGCCGCTGACTTTACCTCAGTATGCTGCATCGCCGCCAGAATTGGGGAACCTTTGACGATAGGCAAAAACCTGGAGGCAGAAACTTTCTCTGAAAAATCTGCGGAGGGGAACACATAGATAATTTCTGACCGGGTTACAGCGGCAATCGCAGCTACAATCCTCAAGGAAAGTTCAGTTAGGCCGACCTGCGAGGGCTTCTTAATAGCCTTATGCGGATGCTGGTCCGCTGCAATCGCGATATGCATCTCATGGTCTTTGAAACTGTAAGGCCGGTCATTCAGCCGCAGGTTTCGGGTCATCCAGCCAGACAGTTCTTTCATCGCCGTACCTTTGTCGGCGATGGTCAATACACGATCAAGATGCCCCTGTAATTTGCTCGATAGCATTAAGGGTTCAGCTTATCGTTACGTTTGCCCTGGCTGGGGCTTGCTGTTAAGGCTTTCTCTATGGCCTCAGGGGTGGTGGCTTTTCGCAGCCTGGCCGACATAGCCGCCCGAGAGATGCCTACCTTACTGGCCCATTCAGCGATCGACCGGGTCTGGCCGTTATGCTCGAATTGCTTCATTTTCCGCTTCCGTTAAATTGGCGATGTTACGTTTAAATATTTCCGCAAACTGAGGGCACTCGATTTCCTCGAATGTCATCTCCAGCGCTAATTCAGCGCGCTTGAAGTCTTCGTCAGTTTGCAGGGCGTTCTGGAATTTCCGCAACATATCAAGCAACTGCATACTGCTGGATATGTAGCTTTTGATGTCGGCGTATTTGGTGTCGCGCTTAGGCGTGCCGTCCGGCTCGAACAAATGCGCCTGTAAGCCGGTAATCAACTTGTACTGCCCGCCTATCAGCTTCTTCAGGTCAATGCCTTCCTCTGCCGCAAGGTTTGCGAGGTCATGCGCTTCTCGTATTTCTTCGCGGCTCTGAGGCTTGTGGCCGCCTTCTTCCTTAGCCGCTTCTTCAAAGGGATTGCCCATTCAATTATTTTCAAAATTTAAGTTGGGCGAATTGTAATCGGGGGAGATAGGTTTGTCAAAAAGTAGAAGGCTGCCAAGCTTATTTGGGGGTGAGCCCGGCAGCCTCCCAGCGAAGGTAACCAGCCTTCTAATGAGAGCGACTAGCGCTCTCCACACACAAACACCCAGCCGCAAGGAGGAGAAAGACCAGGTTTGTTGAGTTTATAGTGGCTCGGGAGGGTTTTCAAGTCCCAGCTTTTCTTTCAAAAACACTTCAGCCCGGTCTAAAATCTCAGGCGTAACGTCCAGATTGCTCGACTCCTGAAAGCCTAAATGCCACAACGTGACCATTATCTGGCGCAGTGCATCGGGTAGAAGCGTCTGCGGCGGGATTTTATCCGCCTCAACAGTCTCCCACAGCGTGGGGCAATACCTCTTGATTTCGCAGTTGGTGAGTTTTCTGGGTTTTGGTATCCGCCTTCTCCGATTTCCAGGTTGGGCGCTGTTTTTGCGGGGGGTGCCGTCTTTGTTGAGAGTTGTCATTCTTTCCATCCTGTTGCGTATGCGATTGCCCGGCTGATTGCTTCAGCGGCAGTTTCACCCTCGGCATTGCTGCGCCCGATTAGTTGATTAAGGCTGCGCGCAGTTGCTCGGCATAAGGGGTAGTTGTCAGTGCTGTACTGAAAACCGACCATTTGCATTTTCGGCACTAACAAGAAGGTATGCTCAACCTTAAAACTGGGCTGCCAGTCTGAAACTGCCATTTCACAACTTTGCTCATCACTGGCTAAGTTGTGATTATATTTTTTCGGGTCGTAGTATCTTGAGCGTAGAAGTGAATTACCTTCTTCAACCACCCAGCCCATCACGTTCAAAGCTAAATGTTCGTCAATGTCTCTTGTTGCAATCATTTTGGTTAGTCCTTCGGCAGTTTATCAGCGATATTTTTCATAAATATGGCATCCAGTTTGAAATCTTCTTGCAGATTATCGAGCATTTTCCCGAGCTTCCGGGTGCTGATTGACTTCTTTCCTTCAATGGTAGCATAAAACTTATTCAGCCTGTCGCACCGCGCGTAAGAAGCCGCCTTGGCGATTAGATTTGCCCTGGTTGCGCGTGTTGGGTATCTCATACTATCTCCACATGCTCTTCAAGTCTTCGATCGCCTGCCCGATGCCGCAGAAAAACCCAAGTACCGCGTAAATCACCAGGTATCCGGGCACGGCAAGGCAGATGATCATCAAGTATTTGAACCATTTCGGGCGGATGTATTTGAATTCGGTGGTTATTTGGTCGAACATGGGTTCAGTTTTCCTCTTTTTTCAGCAAAGCCATTGAAGGCACAGACACGCACGTATCAGTCCAACCTACAGCGGAGGTCCTATAGATAGTCCGCGCGTTATTCTTGAGATCCCCGCGAATCATCATCAGAAGGTTGCCAAGATGATTCTCCCCCGTACCGTTGCAAACTCCCCAGAAAGTATCATTCCAGGAGTTGCCTTCTTCAATGTGGCAATCACCTGTCTCCAGTAACTTGTCTGCCAGCGGTGTGCCGGGGGCGAACTTCTGCCGAAGCAAATCCTCCATAACCTTGAGCTTGATGTGCGGCCAGTCTGGGCGCAGCGCCAGGGTTCTGCCGTAGCGCTTGGCGTCACCAGGCGTCATACAGCAACGCACTCGCAGCCTTTCTGCCGGACTGTAGGTTTTCGCGGCTACATAGGCGTGCTCGGCAGTCGGGTAGTTGACCTCGTCAAGAAAGACTTCTGCAGGGTAGAAGTTGCTGAGCCAACGGTAGGTCTCACGGAAGCGGGTGATGGGTTTGTTGGTTGGCATTATAGCGCCCTCAAAAGCCGGGATCTAGCGCGAGGGTAAGCCTCCGCATACTCAGAGTAAGGCGTCCCAAGTTCATGCCGGGCGCCTTCACTGGTGACTACCAAGTTACCAAACCTGCCTGTAATTAAGCCATCTTTAATCTGTAGGTTTTTAGTGTTGGAATCATCGCCTTCATACCGAAACTCGTCTACAGAGGCCAACATATTGCCACGGGCATTTTCTGGGTCTGTCATCGGGCCAGGGCCGTCAACGATCAGCCAATTGTTTATGATTTCAGCCATGATTAAATTACTTAGCCATCGAAGGCTTTTCAGCCGCACCCTTCATGCCTTTCGCCACCGCCGTTTTGCCGAAAAAATCAGGCGGGTCCATGGCTCTCCTCTTGCTGGTAATTTTCAGTCGGGAAACATCAAACCATTTACCGTAATACTTCTCCCCGTCCTCGTCTTTGCGCACGGGAGGCGTAACGGACACTTGTACGCAGCCGTACAGATCAAAGGACAGCGAAGTAGCTACTCCCTCGTAACCGGTAACAGCGTCCTTGACCTTGTGACCAAGCATGTTGAAGTGGTCTTGAATTGGCGAATCGTTGGTTGGCATTTTATTTTCCTTGAGTCTGGTTTATTGAATTGTGTCAGTTCAGTCTATCGATCGTTATTTATTTGTCAACAAGTAGGGGCAGTGAATTTTCAACGCTTCCTGAGCCGTAAGCGGCGCGGGTGCGTTATCCAGAGCGGCCTGGTGTGCTGCCAACCCCGCCTCGTACCCGCAGATGAACGCCCGCTGAGCCTGCTCCTGGTGGAAAGTCTTAATCTCAGCGACCAGCTCTGTGTTAGAGACAGAAACACCGCCAATTCGAGTCTTCTGGCTGAGCAGTGTTCGGACGGCTTTATTGATTTTCTTTTGGTGCATAGAAAACCTCTCGCTCTCGCTTAAACGCCTGCGCTTCATCCCCAAAGCCTTTCATAATATGGTGAAAGGCGTCGTCAGAGGTGGTATCCGGAGCCAGTTTAAGGATGGATTCCAACATCGCCACCGAACCTGCGTAAAACTGCTCGCGTGCTTTGGTGATTTCGCCGGCGGTTAAAGGCTCTGGCGGGTGGTCTCTTAACTGTTCTAGCCAGTTGGATTGGATTGTGTTCATTTATCCTCGGGATTGTGGGTTAACGCCTTAAAACCGCCGCCTTGCAGCCGTTTATAGACAGTGGTGCCGGTATCGTCCTGCAGGTAAGGCAGGAACACTTCGACAAGGTCGGCCTGATTGGCTTCTACTAACGCCATCTGGGCTTCTACCCAGTCCTTTACAATACGCCATGCGGTTCGCTTTGCCTGATCGATATTGCAGCAACAGTTTCGGATTTTTTGGCGCTTGAACGCCTTGAGAACACCCTCGGAGTTGATCGGGAGCCTGAAAGACAGCAAATTACCCTGCTCTTCGTAGCGGAACGAGATGGCGGTTACTTCACCGCCCTGGTATTCGGACATCACTGCCTGGGCGCCCGATTTACCGAGTATCGACTGGATTTCTCCGGCCGTTTTCTCGGGTTTGATCTTGGTGGTGTAGTTTAGGATTGGCATGAGGTTATATGGCCTTCGCTGCGGCGTCGATGAATGCCTGGTCAGACTTTACCTGCGCTTTCAGCCGTTCAACTTCCTTTCGCAGCTTCACAATCTCGTCAGCAGCCTTGTGGCATAGCATATAGTTGGCGCCGGTAGCCTGGCGGAGTTTCGCGAGTAGTCTTGGATCGGATTTTAGCATTCAAAATCTCCTAAAATTAAGTCAATACTGTTGCAAGGGTTCCACGACAATACTTTGTGCAGCCAGGTGTAAGGTGTGAGCTTTACAACAGTTTCGGTGACTTCAGTAGCTATTAGCTGCAGGGTTGCGTTGCTGCCGTTCACAGTGAATAAGTTGCCGCGCTCGATGCTGTGTGGGTCGGTGAAGGTTAGAGTGGAGGTGGTCATTCAACTGCCTCCTATAAACGCAAGTATTTCAGTTCTTGCCGCCTTCAAATCATCTACGAAATCCAGATCTTTGGTGTCTTCCTGTTCACCGCAATGTTCACATCGGACGAAGCCGCCTTCTATCTCCTCCAAGGCTCTGTCGAGTAAGATACCTGCTGCGTTTATATGCCCGTTGAACTTCCGTGGGTCTGTAGCGGCAGGGCCGAGAGTTAGAATATCCTCTGGCCCCGCGGTAGTGCCAGTCAATAGCAACTGTTTAACCTTCTGCAACTGTTCTGCGTCTGCCTCGAAAAACATGCATCCGTAATCCCCCGCCTCGCTAAACTCCTTCGCCTGGGCGTTGAGAGCTTTGATCTGGCGGTCGAGGGCGTAGATCATCTGTTGGTCGGTGTCGGTAGAAATATCCACTCCGGCTAACCCCCGAAAATCAGACTGATAGCGAAACCACAAGCGAATACCAGGGCCAGGTAGGCGGCGATGCATAGAAATTCAGTTAGTTTGGGGTTCATGGGTTGGCCTCGTTAATAAGTGCTACCTTCCGGCGGTAAGAACCGGAAGGTAGCTATTTGAATTACTGCGTGTTGATTAGCACGGTAGCAGCACCGCTGCGGCGGACCCGGTTGGTGTCGTAGTCGACTCTCACCGGGCCAGGGTATACCGTCACTTTGGTTTCAACATAGACAGGTTCGACTGACCCTGCCTCGCCCAAACACATAACCCACGTAGCCGCAGTGTTTTTGCTGGCAAATATGCCGTTCGGCTCCGGCTGTTCTACTGAAGCCAATGCGCCGCCCTGGTAACTGTGCTCTTCACCTTGCATATCAATGTCTGTAGCTACTAAAGGGTTAGTCAGGCTGGTATCGTAAGGTATCCCGTAGCCGTAGCTAGGGCAATCGCCTTCTATCGTGCCTCTGTCTGAGCGCCAGACTGAATGAGTGGCAGCCTTCTGGTTCCTGACGGTGTACAACTGGATCACCAGGTCACGTTCCAATGACCAATCGAAGCTGGGTACAGGTTGGCCTATCTGGTACTGGCTCTGCTGTCGCTCGACGGCCTTGGTCTCGGATGACGCGGACGTTTTAGTCTCCTTGCACCCAGTTAAAAACAGGGCAGTGATTAAAAATACTAGAAATATGG
>Ga0316189_10000656_pt1 | contig 34652 bp, 31 predicted proteins | sample LowCovwburrow_MG_FD_204930 | JGI IMG/M metagenome (GOLD analysis project Ga0316189, IMG submission 204930) | Coastal sediment microbial communities from Maine, United States - Lowes Cove worm burrow | ecosystem: Environmental > Aquatic > Marine > Coastal > Sediment | place: USA: Maine...
ATTCTGTTTTAGAATAAATCGTTCACAAAGCAAACCAACAATATTTAATAACTTAATGGTTAAAATGGTGGAAGCTGACAAAATATATCAATCAGAATTAATAAGCAGTTAGCTACTGACCTCTATAATTTTATTTTAAAAATTAATAAGTCGGTAAAACCTTTGTTTTCTGGAATATCAATATCGGCACTGTTTGTTTCTCCAACTACCATGACGGATTTATCGTTTAGTTCGATGGCATCAGAAGCAAAATCAATATCAGAGCCACCAACTGTTTTTTGCCATTGCAAATTAGCGTTAGCATCTGTTTTTAACACCCACGCATCATTTTGTCCATTATTATTTGAAATGTCCCCATCGCTACTCCTTGAGTTGCCTGAAATTAAAAACCCATTGTCTTGAGTTTTTGAGATAGACCGAGGAACATCAAAACTTGTGCCTCCAAATGTTTTTTCCCAAATTAAACTTCCACTTGGTGAGATTTTAATAATCCATAAATCTGCTGCACCGTTATTTTTTGATATATCTAGATCATTACTTCTAGTATCTCCAACAATAATATAATTACCATCATTGGAGGCTGTTATGCTTCTGGCTTCATCAATTTCAGAGCCACCAAACGATTTTTCCCATAGTAAAGTTCCGGTTCCCGATATTTTAATAATCCAAAAATCGTAAGACCCTTTATTGTTTGAAATATCAACATCCTCACTATCTGATGACCCTACTATAATATAACCGTTATCATTGGTTTGAATCACATCGTATGGTGTATCTGTAAACGTGCCACCATAAAATTTGCTCCATTCTTTGTCGCCAGAGGCGTTAAGTTTTATAGCCCAATAATCGCCACCAGCATGTTTTATTGCAGAAGATTTACTATTGCCTAAACCGCCAGATGCAGTTACATCTAATACGCCAGTTAAAAGAAAACCGTTATCGTTTGTTTGTATTAGTGATATACCATCTTCGGCACCAGAAAACCCAAACGATTTTTCCCAAGATATGGCACCTGAAGCATTGAGCTTTAATATCCAAAAATCTATAAAGCCATTATTTTCAGTTGCATCACCATCACTACTCTGGCTAGAACCAAAAATGGCATAACCTCCATCGTTAGTTTGAATGATATGACTACCTCTGTCGAAATCGCTACCTCCATATATGTTTTGCCACTGTAAGGTGTTATTTGTGTTAAATTTTAATAACCAATAATCAAAAGAATCGTCTGTTTTATTTAAAACATCTCCGTCTGTGCTTTGTACATATCCAAAAATAGCATAACCTCCATCTTGAGTTTTAATAACAGATTTTGCACTTTCGTTTTTTGAGCCCCCGTAGGTTTTTACAAATGCTACCATTGGTTGAAAGTCTTTTGCTTTTACGTTGTTATCATCATTTTTAGAACAACTAATAAAGATAAATACTAAAGCTAATATTTTGTATTTGAATTTTAACATTATAGTTGCTATTATGAGCCACTTTTTCTAACAATAAATAAGCCGCTGTTAATATCGCTTAAAACAATATTTCCACTTGAAAAGTAGGGGTAAACATTCCAAACACCATCAAAACTTGCGCTATCATTAGATGGGAAGGTATCAAAAAAACCTACTTCGGTCATTGTGCCACTATCAATTTGAGAAATATCAATCATTCTTACACCAGCTCTGTAATTGGCGAGGTAATAGATGTTTCCTTTTACATAGCCATTATGGTCAATAGCCAAAGTGGGACCTGAGTAAGTCGAGTGAAGCGTAGGGTTATCTAAATCAGAGAAATTAAAAACTAAGCTTCTGGTATTAATTCCTATGTTTAATTCATCTAATTCATCACCTAAAATAAAATAATTCATATCGTCGGTAAACCACCCTTGATGCGTGTAGCCAACATTACTATAACTAATTGTAGAAATTGTAGTTGGATTTGCTTTATCGGTTACATCTGCAATGACAACTTCATTTTCATTACTTCCTATTAATATTTCATGCCCTACATAATCTGAATCGGGACCATTATATATAACCACTTGCGCATCGTGCGAGTAGCCACCTTCTCTAAAACCACCTTCATCTATTGGCACTGTTGGATTTTGTATATTAATAAATAATGGTCCACCTGCGAAAGGTCCACCTCTATTTGTTCCAACAATGTAAGCATAACCGCTAGCTTCGTTTATTACAATATTATGAGCGCTTCCAAAACCTGTAAAATGATGGTCTGAATTAAATGTTTCGGGAGGGTTAGCAACGTTTCTTAACCTAGTTAAGTTGAAAACTTGCATCCCATGAGATGACGCTTCGCTTACTATAAATGCATGATTGTTATAAACTTTAACATCTCTCCAGCTGCTATTTACTGTAGCTGTTGGAAGGTTTCCTAAATAAACGGGGTTTGCAGTATCTGTTATGTCTACAAAAGAAACATTAGCATTGGTTGCCATTAAAACATATTCTTTTCCAGTTGAGGGGTCTGTCCAGCCCCAAGAATCGTTTCCTGCAGAAGCCCCAAATGTACTCAACGGAAAATGAGCCATTAAATCATAATCACTACAAGGGTAAATATCTGCGAAACCATTTTCGCATGGAATCATTGCTCCATTATTTACTTCTTCAGTAGGTTGAATGGTTTCATTATTACAAGAAAAAATTGTGAAAACCATAATACATCCTAAAATTAAAGTTTTTAGGAAGTAAATACTTTTAAAAGGGAGGTTCATTTTATAAAGTTTTTATCTAATTTTTAGATTTGGGTTATTATATTTAAACGAACAATTTGTTAGATGTTGTATAATCTTAAATAAATAATGACTTTAGATTAAAAAATATAATGTAACAAAGTTACTTAATACTAGTTAAATAGACTTACAACTCATCGAATTTAATGTTAAAATTAGACGGTAAACGCTTAAAAAATCATTTATTTTTGAAGTTATAATATTAAAAGCATGCTAATTAATAAAAATAGCTTCTTATTTTTGCAGCATGATAGAAGATAAAAATCAACAACGCACACAATTAAGCGATTTAGGTGAATTTGGACTTATTGAGCATTTAACCAAAAATTTTAAAATTAAACATAAATCGACTATTAAAGGTATTGGTGATGATGCTGCAATTTTAGAATTTAAAAATAAGAAAATTGTAGTTACTACCGATTTGCTTGTTGAAGGCGTGCATTTCGATTTAAGTTATATGCCGCTTAAACATTTAGGTTATAAGGCTGTAATTGTTAATTTATCTGATGTGTTTGCCATGAATGCAACGGCGACACAAATTACAATATCAATTGCGGTATCTAATCGGTTTCCGTTGGAAGCCCTTGAAGACTTGTATGCTGGAATTGAAACGGCAGCCAATATTTATAATATTGATGTTATTGGAGGAGACACCACATCGTCTACAAAAGGCTTGTTAATTTCGGTTACTGCTATTGGTGAAGTTGAAAATAGTACTGAAGTATACAGGAATGGCGCAAAACCAAATGATTTGCTTGTGGTTTCGGGTGATTTAGGTGGTGCTTATATGGGACTGCAAGTTCTTGAACGCGAAAAAGAAGTTTATAAAGTAAACCCTAATAGCCAACCAGATTTAGAACAATATTCTTATATTATTGAGCGTCAATTAAAACCTGAAGCTCGAAAAGATATTGTTAAGTTATTAAGCGATATGAAATTAAAACCAACAGCGATGATTGATATTAGCGATGGTTTATCTTCTGAAATTATTCATATTTGTAAACAGAGTAAAGTAGGTTGCGATTTGTATGAAGAAAAAATTCCGTTAGACCCACAAGTTATTTCTACCTGCGAAGAGTTTAATATAGATAGTACTACAGTTGCTTTAAATGGAGGAGAAGATTACGAACTTTTATTTACTATTTCTCAAGATGATTTCCCAAAAATAAAAGCAAATCCAATTTTTTCAATAATTGGGTACATAAAAGAAGAAAGTGCAGGGATACACTTAGTAACTAGAGCAGAAACAAGAATACCAATTAAAGCACAAGGGTGGAAAAATTTTAATGCTTAAATACTAGTAAGTTAGGATTAATATTTTGGCGCTGAGTTTTAGAAACACGTTTTTTATGAACGTACTCTAAAATTTTATTAATCTCTTTATACTTATGGGTAAGCTCTATTAAATTACCATTACTATTAGTGGTAAATTCTTTTCTACAATTTTTACAGATGTATTCTTTAACATGAAACGTAACTTTTCGGGCTACTTTTAAATCATGTCCAAACATCTTACAATGAATGTTTTTCATATACTTTAGCTATTAATCAATACTATTTTAAGGGAGAGATTTTAAATGTATAAAAAACCAGTTAAAGTTATTAATTAAGCGCTAATAAATCGACGAAACGAATGATTTTTCCTTTAAACGCTGTGTTCTCGAATTATGTATATGATTTAGTATAGCATTAATCTCTCTAAATTTAGGGGTAAGCTCTATTAAGTTTCCGTTACTGCTGGTTGTCAATTCTTTTTTGCAGTGCCTGCAAGTGTATTCTTTAACATGGTAAGTTACTTCTTTGCTTACTTGATAATCATGCCCAAAAAGATTGCAGTGCATTTTTGGGATAAAAGTCGTTTTGTTGGTTGGTTTTTCCATGGGTTAAAAGTTTAGGGTCGATAAACATAGGGAAAATAATTAATAAAATCGATAAAGCGACATTAATTTTCGACGAAATGCAATATGTGGCAAAATAAATCCGCTCTATTTTCAATATGACTCATGTGTCCATCGGGGAATTCTACTACTTTTATATTTGCCTTTTTTGCTTGTAAGGTTAATGCGTTATAATCTAATACAGGATCTTTTTTGCTAATTATCATCATTACTTTAAAGCTTTTAATACTTAAAACCGTTTCTCTATTTGGTCTCATTTTCATGCCTTCCAAAGCGGCAATAATACCCTGTAAAGGGGTTTGTAAAGCTTGTTTAACGATTTGTTTAATTTCAGTTGAAAAAATAATTCTGTTTTTTGGTCTGAATAAATTACTAATCGCAAGTCTAATAAATGTTTTATGGTTTTGTTTAACCGCTAGAATTGCTCTGTCTCTATTTGCTTTTTTTTCTGCTGAATCTTCTTCGGCAGTAGAATTCATTAAACATAAACCAGTTACAGCATTTGGGTTTTTTTCCGCGAAAGCGAGTGCCACATAACCACCCATAGAATGTCCTATAAAAATAGATTGTTTAATTTTTAAATGATTTAAAACTGCTTTAACCGCATTAGCCATAAGTTCCATTGAATGGATGTAGCCTAAGCAATGTGTTTGTCCATGACCCAATAAATCTATACAAATAACTCTATTTTTTTTAGTTAATTGAGGAAGAAAAGTATCCCACATGGTTGAGCTTTCTAAAAACCCATGTAGTAACACTATGGCATTGCCAGCGCCTAAATCTTTATAAAAAACATGAGTGCCTTTGTACTCTAAAATCATATTTATGCTATATTGGGCAAAGATAAAATCATACAATGAATAAAACTAGAGAAATACTTATTACTGGGTTTGCGCTATTCTCCATGTTTTTTGGAGCTGGAAATTTAATCCTGCCTCCTTTTTTAGGTGTTAATGCTGGAGACTTATGGGGTTTTGTTACACTTGGATTTTTTATTACAGCAGTGATAATACCAATATTAGGGATTTTAGCTCACGCTAGGCTTCAAGGCACCATGTTTGATTTTGGAAAAAAAGTGTCACCAATTTTTAGTTTGATTTATTGTTTGATTGTTTATACAATTTCAATTTCTTTACCAGCACCAAGAACCGCTTCTGTAACACACGAAATGGCTATCGCTCCTTTTTTTGGAACAAGTTCATTGCTAACAAGTAGTATTTATTTTGTGTTTGTTTTCCTCTTTGTTATTAACCGTTCAAAGATTATCAATTTAATAGGTAAGTTTTTAACGCCCTTAATCGTAATTATTTTATTATGCATCATTTTTATTGGATTGTTTATTGCTCCAGAAAACATGAATCCTTCAACTTTTAAAGCTCCATTTATTTCTGGATTATTAGAAGGTTATCAAACTTTTGATGCTATTGGAGCTATTGTAGTTGGTGGTGTTTTGGTTGTTTCTATGAATTTTAAAACAGATACCTCTTTCGAGGTTAAAAAAGATTTAATTAGGAAAGCTGGATTTGTAGCTGGAATTGGACTGCTTATTATTTATGCAGGGCTTATTGTAAATGGGGCATGGTTTAATGAGGTCTTTGGCGTTAATGCAACTAGAACAGAAGTGTTATCTGGATTAAGTACTCAAACATTAGGTGATATTGGAACCGCTTTTTTAAGTGTATTGGTCGCTTTAGCTTGTTTTACTACGGCAGTAGGAATTGTAACAGGAACTGCAGATTATTTTAAGGGCTTGTTTAATAATTCACAATTAGTATATACTATCACAGCAGTTTTAGGATGCATTATTGGCGTTGTTGTGGGTCAATTTAATGTTCATTATATAATTGATATTGCTCTGCCAGTGCTTATGTTTATTTATCCAATTACCATTATTTTAATTCTATTAAATGTTTTGCCAGAACGATTAGCATCACCTATGGTTTTTAAAGGTGTCGTTTTAACAACCTTTATATTTAGCATTCCAGATTTTTTAAGATTTTTTATGCCAATTGAAAAATTACAAGATGTTATAGCTGTAATTCCATTTGCAAGAGACAGTTTGGGTTGGGCGCTTCCTGCATTAATTATTTTTTTAGTGTTAAATATTAAAAATTTTACGACTAAAGCTTAGTATAAAACCAAAAAATGGCTGTCCAAGATATTTCTACCTATTCTTACAAAGATATATTTTCTTTAAATGTTATTCAATTTGAAAAGGCTTGTGTTTTTAATAAACCAGAACAAGTGGATGCTTACAGTATTTACTGGATCAAAGAAGGAAAGGGTGTATATAATATAGACTTTGAAAGTTATGCTTTTGATGACAATGTACTTTTCTTTTTATCTCCAGGGCAAGTATTTTCAGTTGAATCTGAAAAAATCAAGGAAGCATATAAATTAACTTTTGTTCGCGATTTTTACTGTATACAAGCTCATGATAAAGAAGTTGCTTGTAATGGTGTGCTTTTTAATAATGTTTATGAAACACCTTTTGTGAAACCATGTGAAAGTGATACGCAAAAACTTCAATTTATTTTAGAAAGTTTAATTGATGAGTTTAAAAGAGATGAGGTTGCAGCACAATACGATATGCTTCAATCGTATTTAAAACAATTCATTATTCATTCTGTTCGAATAAAAAAAGAGTATCATATTATAAAAGATGATACGGAAACAAAACTCTTTAAGGATTTTAGTTTACTTGTAGAACAGAATTTTAAAACATTACATTCTATAACCAACTACGCAAACCGTTTAGGGGTTTCTCCTAAATCGTTAACCAAACACTTTCAAAAAATAGGTTCGCAAACACCAAGCGATTTTATTAAAAATAGAATTGTATTAGAGGCGCAGCGTCAATTAATTTATACTAACGATTCTGTAAAACATATAGCCTATGATTTAGGCTTTAATGATTCTGCTTATTTTACCAGATTCTTCAAAAAAGCGACTTCAAAATCGCCACTTCAATTCAAAAAAGACCAAAAAAACTAGTCTGTCCAAGCATTAGGAACTTTTGTCCATTTTTTAGCCTTCATTCCTGTCGCATATTTGCAATGTAATTAAAAAGAAATGTTTTGAGAGTACCTCAAGATTTCAAAAACTGTCATTCTTGTTAATACAGGAATAAAAACAAAGCAATTATGAAAACAACAGAAAACAAACCATGTCCTAATTGTTGGGGATATCAAGAATACGATGAAAACTACCCAGAAAGACAATTATGCGAATGCAAAAACACAAGTCAATAAATTAAATCAATAATTAAAAAATAGAAATTATGAGTACAAGAATTGAAACATTAAACCCAGAAACAACAACAGGAAAATCTAAAGAATTGTTTAACGCCGTTCAAAATAAATTAGGATTTATTCCAAACCTAATTAAAGTATTTGGAAACTCTCCAGCAACGTTACAAACCTATTTAAGTTTAGGAGATTTAACAGCAAGCGGGAACTTTAACAACAAATTTAGAGAGCAATTAGCATTAGCAATCGCTGAAGAAAACGCATGTAATTATTGCCTATCTGCACATACAACCATTGGAAAAATGAATGGGTTAACTGTTGAAGAAACAGAACAAAACAGACAAGGTCTTGCTACAGATGCTAAAACACAAGCAGGATTGCAATTTGCACAAGAGGTAACAAAAAATAGAGGGCAGGTTTCTACAAAAACTATTCAAGCTGTTAAAGAAGCTGGTTATAATGATAGTGATATTTTAGAAATTGTTTTAAATGTGGTGTCTAATACTTTAACCAATTATGTAAACCATATCGCAGAAACCGAAGTAGATTTCCCAAGTGTTGAAGCGGGCAAATTCGCAGTAACTGCAAACTAATTTATAAACGAAGCGCATGTCGCTTTAAAGAATTTCGTCTCAACTATTATTGAGGCGGAATTATATCAAAAGTATTAACTAACATAAAAATACAATGGCAAATCCAATTAAAAAGAATTTAAAACACATTCACGAATTATTAGCTGAAGCTAAATTTATTGAAGCAATGGACACCTACCTTCACGATGATGTAGAATTAAGAGAAGCAAATGGTGATCCTAAAAAAGGGAAGCAATTTAATCTAGATTTTGAACAAGATTTTATTGACAACCAATTAGCTGAATTTATAAGATATGAGGTTAAGGATGTTGCTGTACAAGGAAACACTTCTTTTTACACTGCTATTATGGAGTTAAAGCTTAAAGACGGAAGCACAATGCTTTCAGAACAAGCAGTTGCAACACAATGGAAAGATGGTAAGATTTATAGAGAACGTTATTACCACACTTAATTGAAAACACAAACAAATTATATAGTCAATAAATAAAAACAGAATAAAAATTAAAAAAACAAAATCATGAAAAATTTAATAGTAGGATTATTTTTAGTAGCCTTTACATTAACAGCTACTGCACAAGACAAAATGAATAAAGCAGTTGTTAAAACAGTGTCGTTTGAACAAACAAAAGGAGAATTTACACAAAAGGCTTTAACACTTTCTGAAGGAACGTATGTATTTAGTGTAACAAATAATAACGCAGCACCAGAAGTAGGATTAGTTTTAATTGAAGAAGGTAAAGATGCTTCTAAACCTGAAAACCACATTGCTGATGCTTATGTTTCTCAAATGGTGAAACATGGTAAAACAGAATCATCAAAAGAAGTAGTTCTTAAAAAAGGAACCTATAAATATTTTTGTCCTTTTAATAAAACACCACAATATACTTTAGTTGTAAAATAAATTATTGATTATGACTAGTTAATTGCTAAAAAGGCGTGCTAATTATTTAGCACGTCTTTTCTAGTTTTTTACTCTTTTTATAGCCGTAAAAGCTTTGTCTATATATTCTTCTTCAACTAAAATGGTAAATTCGTTAGTTGTAGAAATGACTTCGTAAAGAACAACACCTTCCCAAGCTAATCGCTTAAAAAAATGATAATACAAACCAGCAACTTTCGAGTTGTCTTTAGGCAAGTTTATAGTAATTGCCGATAAATTATCTTGTGCTGCAAGAAATGTTTCGTTTTCTAAATGTGTTGTAATATAATCTTTTAAACTGCTAGAAATAATCATATTGCTTTCATGAACGCCTTTGGTAAACGTGTAGAATAGTTTAGATTTGCCATCTATTTTTTCTAAAACTTTAGCATGATTGTGTATTAAAGTATTTGAATTTTTTACAGTAAAATCAGTTAAGTTAGAACGTACAGTAATATCGCCTAAATTTTGCAACATACGTTTCATTTTTACAGTATTTGATAATGTTACCGGTGGACTGTAACGCCTTAAAGCCATCATAATTGCACCAGGTTTTACATCCTTTTTAAGCATCTCGCTAATCGGTTTTGTTAGCTCTATAGCTAAAGCACTAAAATTGATAATATTTCTAGATAAAGCCTCTTCTAAATAAGGTTGAGAGATTAAGATGTCTTCTACACAATTGGATACCGTTTTCATGTTAATTATATAACAATTTGTGCAAATGTAAACATTTTTTTCAAAAAATATCTTTATTAAAGGAATGAGTTATAGCTTTACACTTTAAACTAAGTGTAAATGAAAGTATTAAAGTTTGGAGGAACATCGGTTGGTTCTGTAAAAAACATTATAAATGTTAAAAATATTATCAACGATGGTAACAAAAAAGTTGTGGTATTATCTGCAATGTCTGGTACTACTAATGAATTAGTTGCTATTGCTAGCCATATAAAAAATAAAAATTCAAACGAGGCTATAAATAAAATACATAAGCTTCACGAAGCTTACAGTCTTACAATAGACGAACTTCTGTCTAGTAAAACTTTAAATAATGAAACTAAGAATTATGTTTCAGATGTTTTTAGTCTATTAATAAATTCAACATACAAAACATTTTCAAAAGTATTAGAAAATGAAATTTTGGCACAAGGTGAATTGCTATCAACCTTTATGTTTAACTGTTACTTAAAGCAAGAAGGTGTTCGTTCGGCAATATTACCTGCATTGAATTTTATGCGAATAGATACTGCTAAAGAACCCGATTTACCTTATATAAAGGAGCATTTAAGTAAGGTTTTTAGTGCTGCCGAAGCATCAGATATTTACATAACCCAAGGGTTTATTTGTTTAAATGCAGATAAGGAAATATCTAACTTGCAGCGAGGCGGTAGCGATTATACTGCAACTATTATTGGGGCAGCCATTAAAGCGGAAGAAGTACAAATTTGGACAGACATTGACGGCATGCATAACAACGACCCAAGATATGTAGAAAACACAAGACCTATCTCAAATTTATCTTACGATGAAGCTGCTGAATTAGCCTATTTTGGAGCAAAAATATTACACCCGCAAACTGTTACTCCCGTTCGATCAGATTGTATTCCGGTGCGATTAAAAAACACAATGAATCCTGTTGCCCATGGCACATTAATTTCAAGCAAGACAGCAGAAAATGGTATTAAAGCTATTGCTGCTAAAGATAATATTACGGCCATTAAAATTAAATCCGGTCGGATGTTACAAGCACATGGGTTTTTAAAAAAAATCTTTGAAGTTTTTGAGGTTTATGAAACTTCAATAGATATGATTACAACATCTGAAGTTGCTGTGTCGCTTACCATTGATGATGATAGAAATTTAAGCAAGATTGTAGCCGAACTAGAAAAATTTGCATTAATAGAGGTTGATAAAAATCAAAGTATTGTTTGTTTGGTAGGGCACGCTGTAGTAAACCATAAACAGACCTATAAGTTATTCAAAATTTTAAAAGACGTAAAAATCAGAATGATCTCTTATGGCGGAAGTAAAAATAATATTTCTCTATTAATAAATTCAAACGATAAAGTTAAAACACTAAGCATGCTAAACGGTTATTTATTTGAATTAGTCACTCTTTAAATACGAAGTAAATTGCAAATTATTAGTGTTGTATTTTGAGGGTCGTTTTTCGACCCTCAAATTTTTTAGGAGTTCATTAAGTTTTCAATTTCATCGGCTTCAATAGGAATGTTCTGCATTAAATTAAATGGTGCTCCTTTCTCTTGAATAACAACATCGTCTTCTAATCGAATGCCAAAACCTTCTTCGGGGATATAAATACCAGGCTCTACAGTAAACACCATGTTAGCTTGCATAGGTTCGGTTAAAATACCATAATCATGTGTGTCTAATCCAATATGATGCGAAGTTCCGTGCATAAAATATTTTTTATATGCTGGCCAATCGGGATTTTCATTTTGCACATCAGCTTTATCAATTAAGCCTAATCCTAATAATTCTGAGGTCATTATTTTACCAACTTCAGCATGGTATTCTGCCCAATAAGTTCCAGGAATTAATAGTTTGGTAGCTTCATTTTTAACTCGGTTTACAGCATTATAAACTACTTTTTGTCGTTTAGAAAAACGCCCAGAAATAGGGATTGTACGCGTTAAATCGCTAGAGTAGTTGGCGTATTCTGCAGCAACATCAAGAAGCATTAAATCGCCAGCTTTACATTGTTGATTATTTTCTATATAGTGCAATACATTAGCGTTATTTCCAGAAGCTATTATAGGTGTGTATGCAAATCCTTTTGAACGGTTACATAAAAACTCGTGCATAAATTCAGCTTCAATTTCAAATTCCCAAACATCGGGTTTTACAAAATTTAAAATTCGTCTAAATCCTTTTTCGGTAATGTTACAGGCTTTTTGCATCAAGTCGATTTCAATAGCATCTTTAACAGAGCGAAGCCTTTGCAAAATAGGGTTGCTTTTTGCTACACTGTGCGCAGGATATTTATTTTTTAACCATTTGGTAAACCTGTCTTCTCTAGTTTCGGTTTCAACAGAAGCTCTGTAATGTTCGTTAGTGTTTATGTACACGGTATCGCATTGCATCATTAACTCAAACATGATTTTTTCCATATCTTGAAGCCAGTACACCGTTTTAATTCCGCTAGTTACAAATGCTTTTTTTTTGGTTAATTTTTCTCCTTCCCAAACAGCAATATGGTCGTTGGTCTCTTTTAAAAAAAGGATTTCACGATGATTTTCTTTTGGGCAATCTGGGAATAAAACTAAAATACTTTCCTCTTGATCTACACCACTTAAATAAAAAATGTCACGATGCTGCTCAAAAGGCATGGTGCTATCTGCACTAATCGGGTAAATGTCGTTTGAGTTAAAAACAGCTAAGCTATTTGGTTTCATTTTAGCTGCGAAATTTTTTCTGTTTTTTATGAAGAGTTTAGAATGTATTGGGTGATATTTCATAATATGATTAGATTAAGATGATAAATGTAATAATTCTAAGTAAATCATTGGCTATAATTTATTATATTTGGTAAACCCCTAATTTTTTTGATGCCTAAATAAAAATAGATTAGCTGTGTTTTGTAGCTAATAGGTTTGAATTTTATAGTTTTATATTATTATTAACAGACATTTATTTTCTAAACATTCATTTTAAATTTTGCAGTTATTATTAAATTGAAGAAATAACAAAAAAACTAGCATATAATAGTTTTTTTATTATTTTTGAAAAAAGCTTTATACATTATGAAAAAAACTACACTTTTAAGCATTGTTTTTACAGTACTTTTTTCTCTTTCTTTTATACCAATACTACAAGCTCAAGGAGCTTTAGTTGAAATGCCTTTAAATGACCAAATTGGTAATACCGAATTAATCATTGAAGGTAAAGTAATTTCTCAAGAATCATTTTGGGATGCTAACCAGACAAATATTTTTACTAGAAACACAATAGAAGTGTATAAAGTTTTTAAAGGATACGCGTCCAATCAAATTGAATTAATAACTAAAGGTGGGTGGGTTGGAAATCTTGGAGAAACTGTTACTCCAAGCTTACAAGTGAAAATTGGAGAAACAGGAGTGTTTTTTCTGTACGGCACTAAAACACAATTAGCAAATGATAAAAGTACTTTAAAAAAATATAATCCTTATAGTGGTGCTCAAGCATTTTATAAGTATAATACGCTATCTAATAAAGTAAGTAATGTTTTTAAATCGTATAAAGGGATAGAAGATAATTTTTATACTAGCATTACGTCAAAAACAAAAGTAAAATATAAAGAGCTAGTTAGTAAAAGCTTTGTGCCTAAAATGAGATCCATTTCCTCTAGCAAAGGGCCGACAATAACAATTACAGGAGTTTCACCTACAAATATTACTGCCGGAACATATTCTGTTTTAACAATTACAGGAAGTGATTTTGGCACTACTATGGGCAAAGTTTATTTTAATGATGCCAACGCAGTTTCTGCACAAATAACTGCATTAGACTCTCAAATAATTAGTTGGACAGATACTGAGATACAAGTAGAAGTGCCAGGGGATGCAGGAACAGGATCTATTCAAGTAGAAGATGCAGATATGCCAACTCCAAATAAATCTGGATTTAGTGGACTAGCATTTATAACAATACCTTATGCTGAATTAACTTATCGTACTGCAAATGTTGAATATCAATCTCAACATGTAGACACAAATGGCTCTGGAGGTTATACGTGGCAAATGAGTACAGGATTTGATGCTAATTTAGCTGCGAAAGCATCTTTTTTAAGGGCTTTTGATTCTTGGAGGTGTGAAACTGGTGTGAATTGGGATGTTGGTTCAACAACAAATTTTGATATTGTAGGAAGAGATGGAAGAAATGTTATTCGATTTGATTTAGGAAGTGAACTCGAGGCTAGTACTTTAGGGGTTTGTTACACATACCCTTCAACTTGTTCAAGCACAGGGAGTACATATGTGTTTGTTGAAGAACTTGATATTGTGTTTAATGATGACACAAATTGGGAGTATGGTCCAGCACAAGCAGTAAGCCCAAAAACTGATTTTGAAACGGTAGCAATTCATGAATTAGGTCATGGTCATCAATTAGGTCATGTAATTAATTCAGGCGTTATTATGCACCGTTCAATTGGTTCTGGTCAAAATAACAGAACATTGAGTAGTAATGATATTGATGGAGGAAGTGATGTGCAAAGTAGAAGCACAACTATTGATGTTGGCTGTAGTAATGTGTTAATGACAAACCATTCTTGTTCCTTAAATATTGAAGAAAGCGAACTAAATAACGCTATTAGCCTATATCCAAATCCAGCAAAAGATCAGTTTTATATCAATAACGATTCTTATATAAACCTAGAAAAAGCGGTTATATACGATATTAGTGGTAGGTTGATTTCTGAGCATGATATTTCAAATACCTCAAGTACAAAAACAATTAAAGTGCAAAACGTATCCAAAGGTGTTTATTTTATAAATATTCATTCAGACTCTGCTGTTATAACTAAAAAGATGGTATTAGAATAAATAATTTGATAAAAAGATAAAAAGCCTATGAGATTAATTTCATAGGTTTTTTTTATGGTAAGAATTGACGTTTTAAATAAATTGGATGTTTAAATTTTGCTACAACAATAAGAATGGTTAATTTTCATCATAATAAAACCAATCAATATGAGATTTCAAAAACACCTTATAATTTGCTTCTTTTTATGTTTTTATTTTGGCTTTAGTCAGCAGTCATCAACATCGGCAAAAATTTTAGAAAAAGCCATTCAACAAAAACAAGAATTAGCTCAAAATTCATTAGTTAAAAATGTAGCTTTTACTAATATAGGTCCAACGATAATGAGTGGTAGAGTTGTAGATTTAGATGTAAACCCTTTTGATCCAACAGAGTTTTATGTAGGTTATGCCTCAGGTGGCGTTTGGCATACTACTAATAATGGTTCTACGTTTAATCCTATTTTAGATACTTCAAACACTCAAAATGTTGGTGATATTGCAGTAGATTGGAAAACAAAAACAATATGGGTTGGTACAGGCGAAAATAACTCATCACGCTCTAGCTACTCTGGAATAGGGGTTTTAAAATCTTCAGATAATGGAAAGACTTGGGTAAATGTTGGGTTGCCAGATTCCCATCATATTGGTCGTATTCTTATCAATCCAAATAATTCTAACGAAGTTGTTATAGGTGTTGTAGGGCATTTATATTCCCCAAATAATGAGCGTGGTATTTATAAAACTACCGATGGAGGAAAAACTTGGAAACAAAAACTTTTTGTTGATGATGTAAGTGGCATTATTGATGTGCAACATGCTCCTAATAATTACAATGTTATGTTTGCTGCATCATGGACAAAAGATAGAAAAGCATGGAATTTTAATGGAAGTGGTAATAATTCAGCAATTTATAAAAGCACAGATGCAGGTAATACCTGGACTAAAATGTCTGCTCCAGAAAGCGGTTTCCCTACTGGCGATGGTGTTGGCAGAATTGGTTTAGCCGTTTTTAACCAAAATATAATTTACGCTTTGCATGATAGTCAATTTAGAAGACCTGATGAAAAAGAAAAAGAGAATAAACAAGATTTAACCAAGGAAGATTTTAAAACGATGACAGTTGCTTCTTTTTTAAATCTTGAAGATAAAAAGCTTAATGGGTTTCTAAAAACAAACGGATTTCAAGAAAAATATCGTGCCGAAAATGTAAAACAGATGGTTAGAAGCGGTAACGTAAAACCTATCGATTTAGCTAAGTATTTAGAAAATGCAAACACAATGCTTTTTGATACACCTGTTATAGGAGCAGAAGTTTACAAAAGTGTTGACGGCGGAAAGACTTGGAAAAAAACTCATGATGATTATATTGATGATTTGTACTATAGCTACGGTTATTATTTTGGAGAGATTCGTGTAGACCTACAAAATAAAGATGGTATTTATATCATGGGTGTGCCCATTTTAAAATCTGAAGATGGCGGAAAAACATTTGTGTCTATTAGTAAAGAAAATGTACATGCCGACCATCAAGCACTTTGGTTAAATCCTAAAAAATCAGGACATTTAATTAATGGTAATGATGGCGGTTTAAATATGAGTTATGATGATGGAGAGAGCTGGGAGAAATTAAATGTAACCTCTGTTGGTCAGTTTTACGCCATAAATGTAGATAACGAAACACCGTATAATATATATGGCGGTTTGCAAGATAATGGCGTTTGGGTTGGTGCACATAATGCTAGCATTAATAAAAGATGGCAACAAACTGGTAAAAACTCTTGGGAAAGTATTATGGGAGGAGATGGGATGCATATACAAATTGATGACAGGAATTCTAATATAGTATATACTGGATATCAATTTGGAAATTATTTTAGAATAAATAGAGAAACTAAAGCACAAAAATACATTCAACCAAAGCACAAGTTGGGCGAAAACCCATATCGTTTTAATTGGCAAACACCTATTTTATTGTCGCCTCACAATCAAGATATTTTGTATTTAGGCGGTAATAAACTGATGCGTTCAATGAATCAAGGTGATGCCTGGGCTGCCGTTAGTAACGATTTAACCAATGGCGGAAAAATAGGTAATGTAGCTTATGGAACCCTAACAAGTATTAGCGAATCTCCTTTTCAATTTGGTTTGATTTATACAGGAAGCGATGACGGATTAATTCATGTTACTAAAAATGCTGGAGGAAGTTGGGAGCATATCTCTAGCACATTGCCAAAAGATTTATGGGTATCACGGGTTATTGCATCGCAGCATAAAAAAGAACGTGTTTATGTAACTTTAAATGGCTACCGTTGGGATGATTTCTCGGTGTATGTTTATATGAGTGATGATTACGGAAACACATGGAAGAGTATTAGTTCAAATATGCCGCTTTCACCAGTAAACGTGATTAAAGAAGATCCAAAAAATGAAAACATTTTGTATTTGGGCACAGATAATGGCGCTTACGTATCTTTCAATAACGGAGCGCAATGGGAAGTATTTAGTAAAGGGTTGCCAAGTGTTGCTGTTCACGATATGGTTATTCAATCTAAAGCTAACGATTTAATTTTAGGAACCCACGGAAGAGGTATTTACAAAACCAATATTGCGCATTTTCAAAAGATGAATACATCAAAAATGAATCAATCTATTGTGCTTTTCGATATCGAGGATATTAAACATACTATACGTTGGGGAAGTAAATCTAATGCTTGGTCTAAGGTTTTTGAACCTTCAATGGCTATTAAATTTTACACCAATAAAACAGGTGAGCAAACCATTAAAATTTTATCTGAAAACAACTCGGAATTAAAGCAAATAAAAGCAAAAGTCGATAAAGGTTTTAATACTATTGAATACGATTTATCGATTTCTGAAGAGGCTCAAAAAAGATTAATGAAAGAAAATACAAGTGTTAAAATCAACAAATCTGATAACGGTAAATTTTACTTGCCAAAAGGCGAATATGGTATTCAAATTGGTTCAGAAAAAATAAAGTTTCAAATAAAATAAAAGGTTCTAAATTAAAATGATTCTAAATATAAATTTAAAGGCTTAACTTTTTGTCTATAACTTTATTGTAGATTACATTTGTAACTATATAACTAACTTCATAAAAATGAGCGGATTTTTTAAATCTTCGATTGGGAGAAAAGTAGCCATGGCGCTTTCTGCATTCTTCCTTATGTTTTTCTTAATTATTCATTTAGCAGTAAATATCACATCACTTTTTAGTGCAGACCTGTTTAATGAATTATCCCATTTTATGGGTACAAACCCTTTAGTTCAATTTGCTTTACAACCCGTTTTAATTCTTGGAGTTGTGTTTCATTTTGTTATGGGTTTTATATTAGAAATTAAAAACAAAAAAGCACAAGGTGTAGCTTATGCAAAAAACAATGGTGCTGCTAATTCTACCTGGATGAGTAGAAATATGATTTATAGCGGACTGGTTATTTTAGGTTTTATTGTGCTGCATTTTATCGATTTTTGGATTCCAGAAATTAAGTATAAATATGTTGAGTTTTTACCAGAAGAACCAACACGATACTTTCATGAGTTGCAAGAAAAGTTTATTCCAATCTGGAGAGTTGCTGCTTATGTCGTTGCTTTTATATTGCTAGGCTTACATTTAGCACATGGGTTTACTTCGGCATTTCAATCTATGGGATCGACAGCAGGTCGTAAAAAAACACTTCAAAATATAGGTAAGGCATATTCAATTATTATTCCTTTAGGATTTATAATTATTGCGCTTTTCCATCATTTTAATCACCATTAAGCTTAAAATATTATGGCTTTAGATTCAAAAGTACCAAAAGGTCCAATTAAAGATAAATGGACAGATTATAAAAATCATATTAACCTAGTTAATCCTGCCAACAAGCGTCATATCGATGTTATTGTAGTAGGAACAGGTTTAGCCGGTGGTTCGGCAGCTGCAACCTTAGCAGAATTAGGCTATAACGTTAAGGCGTTTGCTTATCAAGATTCTCCGCGTCGTGCGCATTCTATTGCAGCTCAAGGCGGAATTAATGCAGCAAAAAACTATCAAGGAGATGGCGATTCTACATACCGTTTATTTTACGATACTGTAAAAGGTGGCGATTACCGTTCGCGTGAAGCTAATGTATATCGTTTAGCCGAAGTTTCTGGAAACATTATAGACCAATGTGTGGCTCAAGGTGTACCATTTGCAAGAGATTATGGTGGTCTATTAGATAACCGTTCGTTTGGTGGCGTATTAGTGTCAAGAACATTTTATGCAAAAGGTCAAACAGGACAGCAATTATTATTAGGAGCGTATTCTGCAATGAACCGTCAAATAGCGCGTGGTAAAATAGAAATGTTTAACCGCCATGAAATGCTTGATGTTGTTATTGTTGATGGGAAAGCTCGTGGAATTATTGCTCGTAATTTAATTACAGGCGAAATAGAAAGACATTCGGCTCACGCCGTTGTTATAGGTTCTGGTGGCTACGGTAATGTATATTTCTTATCTACCAATGCCATGGGAAGTAACGCAACAGCTGCATGGAAAATTCATAGAAAAGGAGCGTATTTTGCAAACCCTTGTTATACTCAAATTCACCCAACATGTATTCCACGTTCGGGAGATTACCAGTCTAAATTAACATTGATGTCTGAATCGTTACGTAACGATGGACGTATTTGGGTGCCAAAAAACATGGAAGATGTCATGGCAATTCGAGAAGGTCGTAAAAAACCAACCGATTTGTCTGAAGAAGAACGCGATTATTACCTAGAACGTCGTTATCCAGCCTTCGGTAACTTAGTGCCTCGTGATGTAGCATCTCGTGCTGCTAAAGAGCGTTGCGATGCTGGTTATGGAGTAAATGCCACAGGAGAAGCAGTGTATTTAGATTTCAAAGCGGCTATAAATCGCTACGGAAAGGAGCAAGCTAAAATCCATAATATAGAAAACGCTTCCGAAGAAAAAATATACGAATTAGGTCAAGCTATCATCGAGGCGAAATACGGCAACTTATTTCAAATGTATGAGAAAATTGTAGACCAAAACCCATACAAAACACCAATGATGATTTATCCAGCGGTACATTATACTATGGGAGGTGTTTGGGTAGATTATAACTTAATGACCACCATTCCTGGGTGCTACTGTATAGGAGAAGCGAATTTCTCAGACCACGGTGCTAACAGATTAGGCGCTTCGGCTTTAATGCAAGGTTTAGCCGATGGTTATTTTGTGTTGCCATACACCATTGGCGATTACTTAGCGGATGATATTCGTACTGGTAAAATTTCAACAGATTCCAAAGAATTTGATGATGCCGAAAAGGAGGTAAATGAAAGAATCAATTTCTTTGTAAATAATAAAGGCACAAAATCTGTCGATTATTTCCATAAAAAGCTAGGTAAAGTAATGTGGGACAAAGCAGGAATGTCTAGAAATGCCCAAGGTTTAAAAGAGGCGATGGCAGAAATTAAAGCCATTCGCGAAGAGTTTTGGAAAGAAGTTTCTGTTCCAGGGACAGCAAACGAAATGAACACAGAACTTGAAAAAGCTGGTCGTGTTGCCGATTTCTTAGAATTAGGAGAATTGTTTGCTAAAGACGCTTTAATGCGCGAAGAATCTTGTGGCGGTCATTTTAGAGAAGAATCTGCCGAAGAATCTGGACCACAAAAAGGTGAAGCAAAACGTAATGATAAAGATTTTGCTTTTGTATCTGCATGGGAGTATAAAGGCGAACCAGCGGATGCGGTTTTACATAAAGAAGCATTAGAATTTAAAGATATTGAACTAAAACAACGTTCATACAAATAAGAAAGACCTATGAATTTAACACTTAAAATTTGGAGACAAAAAGACTCGAATGCAAAGGGTCAGATGGTCGATTATAAAGTAACTGAGATTTCAGAGCATATGTCTTTCTTAGAAATGATGGATGTTTTGAATGAGCAGTTGGTAAACTCTGGAGAAGAACCAGTAGCTTTCGATCATGATTGTCGCGAAGGTATTTGCGGTATGTGTTCTATGTACATAAACGGAGAAGCCCATGGACCAGACAGAGGCATTACCACGTGTCAATTACACATGCGCATGTTTAAAGATGGAGATACAATTACTATCGAACCATTTAGGGCTGCTGCATTTCCTGTAATTAAAGATTTGGTGGTTGATAGAATGGCGTTTGAGCGTATTCAACAAGCTGGCGGATATATTTCTGTAAACACATCAGGCAATACCCAAGATGCGAATTCAATTCCAATTTCAAAACACGCTGCAGACGAGGCTATGGATGCGGCAACATGTATAGGTTGTGGTGCATGTGTAGCAACATGTAAAAACTCTAGTGCTATGCTTTTTGTTGGTGCTAAAGTGAGCCAATTTGCATTATTACCACAAGGTCAAGTTGAAGCTGCCGATCGTGTACAAAATATGGTTGCTCAAATGGATTTAGAAGGTTTTGGTAACTGTACCAATACTGGAGCATGCGAAATTGAGTGCCCTAAAGGCATTTCGTTAGAAAACATTGCCCGCATGAATAGAGAGCTGATGAAGGCTAATATATAAAATAGATTTTCATGCTGAACTTTTGTGCTGAGCGACCTGTGCTTAGCATTCGAAGTATGATTTAGTATATCATCATAAAAAAATTAAAACTCCTAAACCTTATGTTAGGAGTTTTTTTATGACTTAAAAATAAGCTCTCAGTTGAATAGTTCCCGTGTGGATGGTTTTGCTAGTTTCAGATTTTCTTCCAAAATAATTGAGATTTAAATCTAAAAAAGCAGTAAGCTTTTTTTGTGCCAATAAACGCCATGTAAAGTTTTTTCCTGGTTGTAACCCCTCTAGCATTTGGTACGAAACCGGGGTATTTGTATTGCCCGAAAAAGCATTCGAAAAATAATTAAATTCACCATTTATAGCATTCTTTTCTTTATTTGAAAAGGCAAAAGACAGACCGTATTTTTGTTGTTTTAAAGACTCAAAAGCACCAATGGTGTTTTCCTTTTTTGTGTGCTGATAAAAGATATCGAAACGTGAATTATCATTAAACAAATAAGAAATTTTAGGATTGAAAAGCGTTTCATCAAAATTGTAATTTTTACTTGCAAAACTTTCGCTAATGCTTTCATTTTTATCAAAAGCAGATTGAAATGATAGTAACCAACTTTCTTCAATTTTATGATTAAAATTAAACTGGTGACTCCTTAAACTATTAGCAATAAATCCGACAGATAAGATATTCCGAGATTTGTTAGATAAATAAGTATACGATGTGGTATAACGTTGTTTGCCGCGATTAAAAAACAACACATTTCTAAAGTTTAATTGCAAGCCTAATTGGTTATCTACATCATTTTCAAAAGGATTAAGATTAAAACTATTGCCTTCTCGCTTAATTTTTCTATCAATTAAATAACTGGTTTGATTGTAAAAATGCGACCAAAATTCCCTCGATTTATTTTTACTTACCGACCATTGCGACGGGTTAATTGTTAGAGTTTGACTCAATCTATTTTGATGTGTTTTAATAAAAACGCGATTTGGTAGTAGAACCCGAATGTATTTACCTTGATCTTGAAATTGAGCAATTTCAAATTCCTCTAATTCTTGAATGCCATTTGCGTTGTAATCAATCCAAGTGTAAGTGCCTTGTCCAGACTCTACTTCTACATAGGTAAAATCTTGTTGTGGTAATGTGCCAGAATTAGTTTCAAAAACGGTATTCCATAATATTACCTGTTTGAAAAGTTTTTGGTTGAACTGCAACCTAGAGTTTATAGATTGTTCATCACTTGTGTTGAGCGAAGTCGAAGCATCAGCGTCTTCGCTTTTTAGCGTTCTATAATTTGCAAAAAGCGATAGGTTGGTGTTGGTATTCTGAACCAGTTTAGCATCTAAATAATAAGTGTTTGACGTATTTACTTTTTGCAATTCGTTATTTCTTATACTATCATTTACTCTGTTTTTATAACCTATTTCCGCAAAAACCTTAGTGCTATCACCAACACCAACAAAAACCTCGTAGGATTTGAATTTCTGACTTAAAGGCGTTAAAATTTGTGTAGAAATATCTTTTTGTTCATTATTTTCAATAGCTAATTTTGTGCCTACCCAACTTTTTTGCATGCCATATCTTATAGTATTATAAGACCTTAAAAATGTTGATGTGTTAATATCTGACTGCGCTGTTAAAAAACTAGAATTTGAATTAATATTGAATTTGTTAAACCGTAAATTAATATTAGCAACATGTCTATTTCCATTAAAATTCTCAGAAAACGCTAAGTGCTCAAATTGGTAATTTACAACACCCTTTTTGGGGTGAATAAATTGTAAACCTGTTTTTAAAAATTGCTGACTCCCTAGAGGGTTTTCAATATTCCAATCACGAGAAAATTCAGCATTATACAAACGCTCAATAGTTTTGAAGTTCTTTTGAATAAAGTCGCCATCAATAAAAGCATTTAAATGTCCAAGGCTATCTTTTTTAATAATATTCTGAGTGATTTTAAGCTTGCCTGCAAACCCGTCGTTATCCTCATCATTTAAACCAGAAAACAAGTTTAAATCGTTTTTACTACCAGCAGCTTCAAAATCAATAGTAGTTTTTTCAGAGGGCTTATAACTCCCGTTAATAACTGCTATTTGAAGTTTTGTAGGAGCAACAAGCTGTACAATAGGCGCGTAATTACCCTGATTAATGCCAACATATTCGTAAATATTATTGATAGCATTAATACTACTTAAAATATAATTGCCTTGATTTTCGTCAACTTTCGTAAACGTAACACGATATAATTCGTCGTCTGGATTGTTTGAAAACACAAAAGCTTCAACACCAGCAACGAGTTCTTTTTTATATAAAATTCTATTCTCATTTAATGCTTCTAAAACTTCAGATGGCGCAACCATTTGTGCTCGGTCATCTCCAGCATTTGCTAATATTTGAACTTGTTCTGTCGATAGATTTTGTTGCAAGGGTTGGTTTTTTGCATCATTTTCAGAATATACCGAAACGCCAAGTTTTAGTTTTTTGTTTTCAAAACGTCCACCACCATAAGCCACTAAACGCGAATAATTGCGCTCACTAACTTGATAATCAATCGTAATTCGCATTTCAGAAGTTATAGGGAAAGTAGCGTTAAAAATAATTTCACCTGCATTATAATCTATAATATAATCTTGATTTTCGCCACGTTTCGCGGCAACACCATTTACATAAACGGTTTCGCTACCAGAAACAATAAGTACAAATAATTCGCCATTTTGCCCTTGTAATTTATAAGGTCCTTGATTACCCTCTTGTGCGTTAAATGCACTTCTAGTAAATTGCCCGCGCACAAATGCGCCAGCGGCAAATAAATTAGTTTGTGCGTCTTCACTGCCTAATTTCGCATTGATGGATAAGCCTTGAACACGTTTAGAAAAACTAGCAAAATAAGAATCGATATTTAGTAAATCAATATCGCCAGCGCGAATGTTCCAATTATCGCTAAACAATTCGATAAAAACTTGATCGAATTCATCTAAACGTTGCGAATAACCGCCTTCTTGCAAGGGTATATTGGCATCTTGAATAGAGGCTCGCAACGATACTTTATCGTTTAATTTTCCAGTGATTTGTAAATCCAATTCACTATTTAATACCGAGTTCTGGTTGTTGCCAATGGTAACGCCACGAGAAATACTACCAGAAGTAGTCAAACCATCAAAAGGAATAAAATTTTTAGAATCGTTGGGTTGAGATAATTTATATAATGTTTGGGTATTACTATTATTTTCAACAATGATATTTTCGTCTAATTGCTTATAGGTTTTGGTTAAAAAATGAGGGAATTTTAAATAATTTATAATAACAGAATCTGTCTTAATGGACTTTTTAAATGTTAAAAGTGCTTTTGAAAAATCTACAGTATAATAAGTGGAATCGATTACCGAATTATCTTCCCTTTTAATTGAAAATGAATTGGGATTTATACTCGCACTATCAATTCTAATAGTATCATTTATAGCCACTTTTTTTGTTCTGTAATTAGTGTTTTTGTTTTGTGCTAAAGAGCAAAAACTAATGAAAAAGAGAAGAAAAGGTAGAAAACACTTCATGTAGATACTTAAACTGTAATAAGCTTAAAATATTTTGTTAATAGCATCGTTAAAACTCTTGTTAGATTTAATAGTGTAAATGTAACGCATTATTTATTTTAGCTGAAACAAATTTGAAAGACCTGACAGGTCCAAACAAACAAGCAAGATGAAAATTATATCCTATAATGTAAATGGCATTCGTGCAGCTATTAATAAAGGCTTTATCGATTGGCTAAAAAGTGCGAATCCAGACGTTATTTGTTTGCAAGAAATTAAAGCGATGAAAGAACAGTTAGACTTGAGCCTCTTTGAAGAAGCTGGTTACAAATATAACTATTGGTTTAGCGCTCAAAAAAAGGGATATAGTGGTGTGGCTATTTTAAGTAAAATTGAGCCAAATCATGTTGAATATGGCACAGGAATAGCGTCTATGGATTTTGAAGGACGTAATATTCGTGCCGATTTTAATGACGTTTCTGTAATGAGTTTATACTTGCCGTCGGGTACAAACGATGCACGATTAAACCATAAACTTGAATATATGGATATGTTTCAAGACTATATAAACACGCTAAAAAAAGCTATTCCAAATCTGGTAATTTGTGGCGACTATAATATTTGTCATGACGACATAGATATTCATAACCCTAAAATGAAAGGTGTTTCAGGGTTTTTACCAATTGAACGCGAATGGATAGGAAGCTTTATCGACAGCGGATTTATAGATTCATTTAGACATTTAAACAAAGAAACGCAGCAATTTAGCTGGTGGAGTTATCGTGCCAACTCACGTGCTAATAATAAAGGTTGGCGGTTAGATTATGCCATGGTTTCGCAACCATTACAAGAAAACATTAAAAGAGCCGTTATACTCACTGAAGCTGTACATAGTGACCATTGTCCTATTTTAGTTGAAATAGAAAATTAATTTTAACAAATAATAAATTTAACTCGAAATCATGATTAAAAAAATCTCATTCGCAGTATTAACTTTAGTACTAGTAGCATCTTGTGTGTCGCCAAAAGTATATAAAGAATTAGAAGGTAAATACGCCAATTTAAAAAAAGAAAACAGAACCCTTTCAGACGAAAACGAAACACTTTTAAATGCTAAAACTGCTGCCGAAAACGAATTGAAACAAATTCAAATAGCTTACAATGAGGCTGTTACAGAACGCGACAAATTACAAGCCGATTACAATGCCGCAAAATCTAATTTAGATAATTTAAAAGCATCCTACGATGCCTTAGAAAAAAATAGCTCTGCAGCAATTGCCGAAAATTCTAAGAAAAACAGAGAGTTATTAGCACAATTAGAAGCTAAAGAACAAGCTCTAGCAGCCGAAAATGCACGATTAGCAAAACTTAAAAAAGAGTTGAACGATCGATCTAACCGCGTAGCAGAGTTAGAAAGTGTTATTGCCTCAAAAGATGCTGCAATGACAGCACTTAAAAACGCTATTTCAAGAGCGTTAACCGACTTTGAAGGCAAAGGTTTAACCATAGAACAACGCGACGGAAAAGTATACGTATCTATGGAGAATAAGCTGTTGTTTAGCTCAGGAAGTTGGGCCGTTGGAGCAGAAGGACGCAGAGCTGTTCAGCAATTGGGGGGCGTATTGGGTGACAATCCAGACATTGCAGTTTTAATTGAAGGACATACAGATAATGTGCCATATAAAGGCAATACACAACTAAGTGGTAACTGGGATTTATCTACTAAACGAGCGACTGCAATCGTTAATATTTTAAGAGAAAACAATAGTATAAATCCAGAAAACTTAACGGCTGCTGGTCGTGGCGAATTTGCACCAATAGCAACTAACGATACTGCAGAAGGCAAAGCAAAAAACAGACGTATAGAAGTGATTTTAACACCTAAATTAGATGAACTTTCTAAATTGCTAAACGAGAATTAGAAAGCATTCTGTTAAATAATATTTTAAAACCTTTAAAAGTCTCAATAACTTTTAAAGGTTTTTTATCTTTATCAATTAGTTATAAATCTAACTAAGTTGTCATTCCTGCAAAGGTAGGAATCCACAATAAACTTTGAAATTCAATTAAAAAGATTCCCGCCTTCGCGGGAATGACAAATACAGCATTTATGAAATACACAACACTACCAAGCACCAATATAAAAGTTAGTAAAATATGTTTAGGCACGATGACTTGGGGAAATCAAAATTCTCAAGACGAAGGCTTTGCTCAAATGGATTATGCCTTAAACCAAGGCGTAAACTTTTTTGATACTGCCGAAATGTACGCCGTTCCAGCCAGCCCAGAAACATATGGCAGTACAGAAACTATAGTTGGCAATTGGTTTGCAAAAACAGGACATCGAGATAAAGTTATTTTAGCTTCAAAAATAGCAGGGAATGGTGATTATACAGCGCATATTCGTACTAATGGTTTTGCGCCTGAAGCCATAAAAGAAGCGGTAAATAACAGCTTAAAACGTTTACAAACCGATTATATTGATTTATATCAATTACATTGGCCAGAACGCGAAACAAATTATTTTGGAGTTAGAGATTATAAGCATAACCCAAGCGATGTTTGGGAAGATAATTTTAATGAAGTACTCCACACACTAGATGGTATAATTAAAGAAGGTAAAATTAGACATATTGGAATTTCTAACGAAAAATCTTGGGGAACCATGCGGTTTTTAGAAGCATCTAAAAAACACATTTTACCAAGGATGGCAACGATACAAAATCCATACTCTTTATTATGCAGAACTTTTGAAGGTGATTTGGCAGAGGTTTCCATACGCGAAAATATTGGTTTATTAGCCTATTCACCAATGGCGTTTGGTGTGTTGTCTGGCAAATATGTAAAGGGGACTGCAGCAGATAATGCGCGTTTAAAACTGTTTCCAAGATTTGGTCGTTATACCAACCCACAAGCAACAGAAGCAACAAAAAAGTATTTAAAAATAGCCGAAGATAATAATATGAGTTTGGCAGAAATGAGTTTAGCTTTTGTAACCCAGCAACCTTTTGTAACCAGTAATATTATTGGTGCTACCAATTTGGAGCAGCTTAAAGAGAATATTGAAAGTGTAAATATTACTTTAAATGATGGAGTATTGGCTCAAATAAATGAAGTGCATGATACAATTCCTAATCCAGCGCCATAGGTTTAGAAAGTAGTTAACGCTTAGTGGCGGTATGAGTAAGTTTTAAGTAAATTGAATTCTATAATACTCGTCTGGTTAGTACTGCACCTGCGTTAGGGATTGAGCGGCATGTTTGAGCTCGCCGACGTAGGAGGAAGCGAGTAGTGAAAGCCCGACCCCTTTTTCGGGGTAACGCCCACTTCTCGATACAATTCCTCATGCTTCGGAATCACTCGAAGTGACAAAAGTTACATAAACCAAAAACGCCTTACTAAACAAATAGTAAGGCGTTTTTAAATTATTTAATTTGATTACCATTTTTATCGAAAAAATGATATTCTAAGTATGTGTAAGCATCTCTTGGTAAAACTTTAACCCATTTTTTGTGCTCCAAAAACCATTTTGAACGCACTGATGGAAAACCTTTTGTTAAGAAGGCCGCTATAAAAGGATGTGTGTTTAAAGTCAGCTTTTTATAGTCTTTTTTTAATAGTTTTTCAAGATCGTGATTTATTTTTTGCACCAATCCTATTGGAGCTTCAACCTCAGAACCATTAATAATCTCGTCGGGGTTTTCCTCACGAGTTTTAATGTTCATTTCTGGGCGAACACGTTGTCTTGTTATTTGTATCAATCCAAATTTACTTGGAGGCAATATTTTGTGTTTTGCTCTATCGTCCTTCATTTCATCACGAAGGTGATTAAAAAGCTTTTGCCTATTTTCTGCTCTAGTTAAATCAATAAAATCGACTACTATAATACCGCCCATATCACGTAATCGTAATTGGCGCGCCATTTCTGTAGCAGCGATTAAATTAACTTCAAGTGCTGTATCCTCTTGGTTATTTGCTTTGTTAGATCTGTTTCCGCTATTTACATCTATAACATGAAGTGCTTCGGTATGTTCTATTACCAAATACGCACCTTTTGCCATAGAAACGGTTTTACCAAAGGAGGTTTTAATTTGTCTTTCAATTCCAAATTTTTCAAAGATTGGAACCTTAGACTGATACAATTTAACTATTGATTCTTTTTTTGGTGCAATTTCTTGCACGTAATCTTTAATTTGATAGTAGAGCTCTTCATCATCAACAGTAATTCCTGTAAAGGTATCATTGAATATATCTCGTAAAATTGACGAGGCTTTATTCATTTCCCCTAATACTTTGCTGGGGTGATGCGCTCTGTGTAGCTTTTTACACATTGCCGTCCAACGACTAAGCAAATTTTGTAAATCTTTATCTAGTTCTGCTACTTTTTTGCCTTGTGCTACAGTACGAACAATAATACCAAAACCTTGCGGTGTGATACTTTTAACCAATCGTTTTAATCTGTCTTTTTCTGCTTTGTCTTCTATTTTTTGTGAAATAGAAATACGACTAGAAAAAGGTACTAAAACAATATATCTACCAGCTATTGAAAGTTCAGAACTAATTCTGGGACCTTTAGTTGATATAGGTTCTTTTACTATTTGTACTAATAGCGATTGATTAGATTTTAAGACGTCGGCAATTTTGCCATCTTTCTCAATATCTTTTTCGAATGGGAAATTTTTTAAAGAAAAATCTTTTAGTTTACCTGTGCTTACACGTTTTGTGAATTTTAAAAGCGAAGGAAGTTTTGGCCCTAAATCATGATAATGCAAAAAAGCATCTTTCTCATAACCTACATTTACAAATGCAGCATTTAGTCCAGGAACAGCTTTACGTATCTTGGCTATAAACACATCGCCAACCGAAAAGTCGTTACTATCTTCATCTTTCTGTAATTCAATAAGTTTTCCATCTTTTAATAAGGCAAAATCAACATCGTTAGAACTAGATCGAATGATCAATTCTTTATCCATTTAGTTAATTTTAATCCATCACTTTAAATTAGCGACAGATGGATTATACATTATTTTTTATCACAGGTCCCGTTTTCTCCCGATAGTTATCGAGACGGGATTTATCCGTGGAGTTCAAAATACACCAAAAGGTGCTAAAAAATTGATGAACTCATTTCAAAGAACTTGTTGTTTTAAACCGAAAAAAGTAGCTAATCTAACTACTTTTTTGGTTATTTTTTCTTTTTGTGACGGTTAGCGCGTCTACGTTTTTTACGTTTGTGCGTCGCTACCTTATGTCTTTTGCGTTTTTTACCACTTGGCATAAATAGTGTCTTTTTAAATTAATAATTCGTTTAATGCTCTTTTATTTTACGTCTACATTTGTTTTAACGCCTTCTACAAAAACTTTTGCAGGCTTAAACGCAGGAATATTATGAGCAGGTATTTTAATCGTTGTATTTTTTGAAATATTTCTACCCGTTTTTTCAGCTCTTGTTTTAATAATAAAGCTTCCAAAACCTCTTAAATAAACATTATTACCACTTTCTAGTGAGGTTTTTACTTCTTCCATAAATGTTTCAACAGTTGCTTGAACATCACCTTTTTCAATTCCTAATTTCTCAGAAATTTTTGCTACTAAATCAGCCTTCGTCATTTTTAATATTTTATTTTTAGTTACTATTATAGATTATAAAAGGGATGCAAATATAGGAATTAAATATTCAATATTTCAAACCTAATTCATTAAAATTTAAGATTATAAACGTTTATTTTTGTTTGCTCTATTTAACTAATTAATGATATTTACAAAAACAGTAACTCGCTGGTACTCAAATAATAAGCGAATCTTGCCTTGGAGGCAAACCAAAGCCCCTTATTATATATGGTTGTCAGAAATTATTTTACAGCAAACACAAGTTAAACAAGGCTTACCATATTACGAAGCTTTTGTAGCCAAATATCCAACGGTTCTTGATTTGGCTAAAGCCGATGAGCGTGAGGTATTAAAATTATGGCAGGGACTTGGGTATTATTCTCGTGCTAGAAATTTACATGCAACCGCAAAATATATTGTTAGTAATTTAAACGGAGCATTTCCAAACAACTATAAAGATTTAATAAAATTAAAAGGTATTGGCGATTATACAGCTAGTGCGATTGCATCTATTTGTTTTAACGAAGTTACTGCTGTGGTTGATGGCAATGTGTATCGAGTGCTATCGCGATTTTTTGGAATAGACACACCTATAAATTCATCAAAAGGGATAAAGGAGTTTAAAGCATTGGCTCAGGAATTAATCGATAAAAAAAATCCAGCAGAATTTAACCAAGCGATTATGGAGTTTGGAGCTGTACAGTGCAAACCTAAAAATCCAGATTGTAATGTATGCCCCTTAAATAATGGCTGTATTGCTTTTAATAAAAACAGAATAACGGAATTGCCTGTTAAAATTAAATCAGCGAAAGCGAAAATTAAGCATTTTAACTTTTTAGTTTTTATTTCAAAAGACAAAAAAACCATATTAGAAAAACGCGAAGGCAAAGGGATTTGGCAAAACTTATATCAATTTCCACAAGTTGAAACCAATAAAATCGTTAGTTACAATCAATTTAAAGCACTTATAAAAAATCATGATTTGTTAGAAGGAATACCTTTTGAATTGAGACTATATAATAAGAATGCCATTATTCATAAATTATCGCACCAACATTTGCACACTAAATTTTGGATTGTAACTGTAGACAGACTAAATACTAAAGGTGTTTTAGTCGATAAAATACACGATTTCCCTGTGCCGATTTTAATAGGTAATTTTATTGAAAACTTTAATTTTTAATTGAGAACTCATTTAATTTTTTTCTATTTCCTAAAAAAATGATTGAAATTTGCTCATATTTCGTTACTTTTCTTATGCGTAGCGACGCTATGCCTAGCAAAAAAGCGCCACATCTGTACAAATTTTAACTCATTTTCGGTTAAAAATAAAAAGGTTAAACGAGTTTAGAATGATTTAAGTAGTCATATTTTTTTATTAATTTTAAAAAATTGGAAATACAATTCAGTAATTTTGCACTAATAAACATAAAAGATTATGTCTGGAACATTAAATAAAGTGATGCTTATTGGGCATTTAGGAGACGAAGTAAAAATGCATTATTTTGAAGGGGGCGGTTGTCTTGGGCGTTTTCCCTTGGCTACAAACGAAACCTATATTAGTAAACAAACTAACGAACGTATTTCAAACACCGAATGGCACAATATTGTGGTGCGTAATAAAGGTGCCGAAATTTGCGAAAAATATTTAAGTAAGGGCGATAAAGTTTATATTGAAGGTCGATTAAAAACTAGAAAATGGCAAGATGATAAAGGGGCAGATAGATACTCAACCGAAATTCATTGCACAGATTTTACGTTTTTATCAACTAAAAAAGAAAGCGAAAATAATGCAGCAAATAAACCAGTTGCTCAGAATTCAGTTGAAAAACCATCTGAAACTCTTGAGTCTAAAGGTGAAGAAAAAGACGACCTTCCGTTTTAACAATATTATTTGTCTAACTAATACCATGGTAATTGGATCCTGATCCCGCGAGTTTTATAGCATTATTTATTGCAATTGATTTTTCAGTTGTTAGTGGTTTTGCATTATTGTTTTTGCTTTTAATTTGCTCTGGACTTATTTCTGGAGCCGAAGTGGCGTTGTTTTCGCTTACAAGAACCGATATTGAAGAAGCTTTAGAAGATAATTCTAAACGTATTCAAATTATAGCTAAACTTTTAGAGCGCCCTAAAAAATTGTTGGCTACCATATTAGTATCCAATAATTTTATAAACATAGCCATTGTTATTTTGTTCGCTTATTTGGGTGGTAATATGTTCGATTCCATTACGTCTCCCGCATTAAAGTTTACATTAGAGGTTATTATTGTAACCTTTCTTATTTTATTATTTGGCGAAATTTTACCAAAAATTTATGCCAGCAGAAACAAGTTGAAGTTTGTTTCTTTTATGGCATACCCTTTACGCGTTTTAGATGTATTATTAACACCAATAAGTATGCCTATGCGTGGTGTTACATTGGCGATTCATAAAAAACTGGGTAAGCAAAAATCGAATTTAAGTGTCGATCAACTTTCACAAGCTTTAGAACTCACCAGCGAAGACGACACCACCAAAGAAGAACAAAAAATATTGCAAGGTATAGTCTCCTTTGGAAACACCGATACCAAGCAGGTTATGCGCCCGCGAATAGATATTTTTGCCCTTAATATAGAGCAAAAATATGCTGAAATTATGCCCGAAATTATTGCTAATGGCTATTCAAGAATTCCTGTTTACAGAGATAATATTGATACTATTGAAGGGATTCTTTATGTAAAAGATTTATTGCCATATATTGATAGAAAACAATTTGATTGGTCTAGCTTATTACGTGAGCCCTTTTTTGTGCCAGAAAATAAAAAGCTAGACGATTTAATGGCAGAGTTTCAAGAAAAAAAGGTGCATTTAGCGGTTGTTGTAGATGAATATGGCGGTACTTCGGGGTTGATTTCTTTAGAAGATATTATTGAAGAAATTGTTGGTGATATAAGCGATGAGTTTGATGACGATGATTTGATGTACTCAAAACTAGATGAGAATAACTATGTGTTTGAAGGTAAAACGGCATTAAAAGATTTTTATAAGGTTATAAAGATTGAAGATGACACGGTTTTTGAAGATCATAAAGGTGAAGCAGAAACTATTGCGGGTTTTGTGTTAGAAATATCTAAAAGCTTTCCTAAACTGAATAGTAAAATAAATTTCGAAAATTACGTTTTTACCATAGAAGCTTTAGATAAGAAACGTATAAAGCGCATAAAACTAACTAGGACTTAATGAATAATTTTTTTTATTTACTACTATTAATTATTGTTTGTTTTTCTTGTGGTAAAAGCTATGTACCCAAACCAAAAGGGTATTTAAGATTAGATTACCCTAAAGCTAATTATGTAAAATCGAATTTGAATGTTCCTTTTACTTTTGAAATCAATGCGCTGGCTTCAAAAATAGAATCAAAACCTCTTAGAGCAACTACAAATAGTTACGGCATTAATTTAAAATATCCATCGCTAAAAGGGACTATTTTTTTAACTTATAGAGCAATAGATGGTAGCAAAAAGAACTTAATTGACTTTATAAGAGATGCAGAAAAGCTAACTTTTGAACATACTATTAAAGCAGATGAAATTCCAGTTGATATATATGAAAACAATGTGCGTCGAGTTTATGGCAAGTTTTCTGAGGTAAAAGGAAATGTAGCATCTCCAGCACAATTTTATGTAACAGATAGTATTAATCATTTTATAACAGGATCACTGTATTTTAAGGCAAAACCAAATTATGATTCTATACTTCCTGCCGCACATTTTTTACAAAAAGACATGAAGCATATTATGGAAACTGTGGCGTGGAGATAATTCATTCATTCCTGCGTAGATAGGAATCCATTTTTTAAACTGAAAAAACCATTAAAAAACTCACTTTTACGGTTTTTCCACAGTAATATTTTTGCATATTCGATAAAATGTAGAAATTTTTACACTTTTTCTGCAAAAAAAACGCAAAAATGTTTTATGTTTATAAAATAGCAATCTCCCTTTTGAAATAATTTAATAGTATAAAGTTTAGTTTTAACCTTTTAATGCGAATCAAGAGTTGAATATT
>Ga0316189_10000657_pt1 | contig 34627 bp, 30 predicted proteins | sample LowCovwburrow_MG_FD_204930 | JGI IMG/M metagenome (GOLD analysis project Ga0316189, IMG submission 204930) | Coastal sediment microbial communities from Maine, United States - Lowes Cove worm burrow | ecosystem: Environmental > Aquatic > Marine > Coastal > Sediment | place: USA: Maine...
GAGAACTTTGTGGGTGTCAATATGGGCGCCATCCAACCCTCGATTGCCGGGGCTGAGCTTTTCGGTAATATCAAGGGTGCCTTCACCGGTGCGGTCCAAGACCGCAAGGGCTATTTCCGAACCGCCCACCGAGGCTCGCTTTTCCTCGATGAAGTAGGCGAGGCACCAAGCGAGGTTCAGGTAATGCTCCTGCGTGTCCTTGAGACAGGCCAGATCCTACCCGTGGGTTCTCAACAATCTGTCTCTGTCGATGTTCGGGTCATCGCCGCAACCGATTCTGACCTGGAAGATCAGGTTCAAGCCGGCCATTTTAGAGGCCCTCTGCTGCACCGGCTCTCCAGTTATGAGATCTGGTTGCCACCCTTGCGTCAACGACGCGATGATATCGGCAGATTGTTGGTCTACTTCCTGCGTAGCGAGTTGGAACGGGTCGGCGAACAGCATCGAATGCATTTGCCTGAACCCATGGCCCAGCCCTGGTTACCGGCTGACCTGGTCGCTTCGCTTGCCTGTTATAACTGGCCGGGAAATGTGCGCCAACTCAAGAATGTCATTCGCCAACTGGTCATCGATAATCGCGACCGCGACAAACTTCATGTCGGGGTCAAGTTAGAACGCCTGTTCGAGAAGGCTGCCGCGACTCTTTGCCCACCATGGAACCGAATCCCGCAGCCTGCTGAAACCACCTTCTCGACCATTGTTCCCGAGTTATCTCGACCCAAACGAAGGAAACCCGCTGAGATATCTGATGATGAACTTGTCGCAGCATTGCGAGAAAAAAGATGGGAACTTCAAGCTACTGCGGAGTCTCTTGGCATTTCCCGTCCATCGCTCTACCTTCTCATCAAAAGTTGCCAGAGCACCCATCTGGCCGGTGATCTCAGCCCACGAGATATCCGAAACTGTTTTGCAGAGTGCGAGGGCGACCTGGATGTGATGGTAAACCGCTTGGAAGTTTCCCGTGCCGCACTCAAGCGACGTGTCAAAGAGCTTGACCTGATCTAACACACAAGCTGCAAGGTCACCAGAGCTGCCCTACATGAGTGGCGAAGTTGAGGGTGGCCATCTTCAAGGTCTTTGTTTCACTCCGGCGTCTGAACGAGCAAAAAAAAGCGCAAATACGGGGAGGTATTTACGCTATAAAGAGTCCCAATAAACTGAGTTAAGGGGTCTGTAACTGATGCTTCTATAGAGTTTGTGTGTGAGCATTGGTTTTTCAAGATAGTGTTATGGGGCTAATCAACTTGCTCAGAAGTTCGGCATAGGCGAAACACCTGAGAAAAACGATCAAAATGAAACCAGGAACCGGCTTCCCTAGGGAATCCGGTTCCTGATTCCGACCACAACCCAAAATCGGGGTTTCACCCCCTATGTCCAAATAGGATCACGTAAAGGGAACAGGGACACGCAGCATTTTATGGGTTTGTTCCCGATCCCCTTTACAAGCTGCTATTTAGCAGGACCCGTGCCAAAAACAGGCTAGTATGTAAAGTGTTGATTCCAAGCGGCTTGCCTTATGTTTCGGGCAAGTCCTGGCGATCGAGGCTGATGTGACGCGTTTATGACATGTCAATGACACGTAAAGGGCGCTTATGATTACGGCGGTTCTCCGAGAGCCCAGCCATTGGCTTACAACTCGTTCCCAGTCAATTGGTGGGGGACGCCTTAAGTGGCCTGCTGCTTGATGCTTGCGGCTTGCAGCGTGGACACCACCTCGTTTAAACGATCCATGCCTGTGGGATAACGCAGACGGTAGACTGGGATGAGTTCCACTGTCTTGGCCAGTATCTTGAGAACGCGCCCTTGCAGGCCAAGGGCTTGAACCGGCCCTGGTCGGTAACTCAAACGAACCAACTCCATCAGCGCACGTGCCCCACGCAAGCGGACCTGATCGATCTCACAATCCGGTTTGCCACGCTCCAGTATAAGCAAACCGCCTAGGACACGAGACCCTTGCGTGAAACGCCTTTGCTCGGCATGCTCAGTGATCTTACGCTTTTCGGCCAGGGGGTGGACCTTCTCAAAAGTGTCGAAATCAAGGTGGAAATGCTTGCCAGTATCTGGCCACATTCGTGAAAAGGGGATTCCTGGCTGAATGCGAACTTGATTGTGTTCGAATTCCAAAGGAATCAGGTCATCAGTGACCAGGCGCTTGCCAGATGCCACCAGGGCCGCACCAAGGGTCGACTTACCCGCACCACTATCACCCAGAATACCGAATGCCTGTTCACCATCCATGGCCACACAGGAACCGTGCAGCACATGGGTGCCACCAAGTTGCAGCCAAAGCGCAAAAACCCGACCCAGCAAAAAAGGGGCGATATATGCATCCTCTTCGGGATGAACATCGATTTCGTTCCCTCGAAAACAAAAAAAGCCTACTTCAGGCAGGTAGAGCAAGGGGTCCCCGCCATGCCGATAGAGAGAAGCCTGCGGCTTCCCATCTGCATACAAAAAAGGGCTCTCCCAAAATGGAGAGCCCAATTGAACCATTGAGGCTGTCTCTTTCAAAATGGATAAGTGACTTTTTGGTGCCACCTTACCCTGGTACTCTGGTAGACCTAATTCAAAAAAACTGTCCACCAGAACACCGTGAAAATAATATCGGAACATAAAAGGGCTTAGGACGTGGAAGTAGACGGCAGCGCCGCGACTCCCCCATCACCCGGTTCAAAGCCCAATCCTCGGGTAAGGTTCATGATGTTTCCCCGGGCCACCAACTCGGGACTGTTGTATTCTTTTTTCTTCGAAGTCATCAAACTCTCCATTCCTCTATTTGCCAGCATGAAAAACACCTCAGTATTGTGCACTCAGATACATGGGTTCCTTAAGGGATTCAATAGTAAGAGAGTTTCTTTTGGATGTCAAGCTTAAAACACCTTTTTTTCTCTCTTTTTTCATGATGTAAATCCATTGATTCGAGGGTGTTTCTTAAACAGCTAACTCATTCCTTAACCACAGATCACAGAAGATAACAGGCAGGAATTTTGCGCTCACTGTCCCAGGCACACCGTCAAGGTAGGTTCCCAAGGCCGTTGACAGAATTTCACTGTCAACGATACCTCTATCGGCTAGGGAGCTATTTTGGATTAGTTCAATTATGTTGTCACGCTCTTTTTGTATTCCAAAGTGATAAAATGCAAATAAATTAGGCTTTTCCATCCAGTTGAGCACTTCTGGCGGCAATCTGCCTCGCATGGCCTCGCGGAGGAACCCCTTGGGCTTGTCGCCGTAGCGATGTAGTTCACCGGGTAAAGCCAACACCAGTTCGGCGAGGCGGCGATCAAAAAAGGGGTGGCGTACCTCGATCCCATAGGGCCGCGCCATATCGTTGTACCAATGAATGATCCGTCGAATACTGCAGGACAAAGGTCCCAGCATCCGGTAGACCATTTGGCGATCCGTGTCTGAAAAGATCCGGTCGCAATGTTCGAGACGCTCGATCAGGGCCTTGTAGCGCGGTTTGTCGTTGGGCAGCAGCCAGGGATGAAAGGCTTGCTCACGGGCCAAAAGCCGTCTTATTTTGTTGCGCAGGCCTGGTGACATCTTTGGCGAGAGCAGGTATGCATACAAACCGCGGGAAAGGGGGACGCGGTTCTGACGCAAAAAACGAATCAGCCCAGATACGGCGGACAGGCGGCCCCGCCAGATATCTGCACCCAAGACATAACCCGCGCCGATACCGGTCATAAGGCTGTCGCCGCCATGGCCGGTCAAGAGCACCTTGCCGCCCATGTCAGCCAACTGGGCGAGCATCATGCGATCAAGACCATCCCAACACTGGAAGGGGTTGTCTCTTCGGGTGTTATCCTGGAATGCGCCTTTGAGCAACCAGTCCGACTCGCAGTCCATCCAGATCGGTTCGTCCAGACCCAGATGACGGGTCACGGCGCGACTCCCGCCCGTCTCATCACAATCGGCCAGGGTTCGAAACATAAAGGAAAAGGGCTGAACCTTGGCAAATGCGGCCGCAGACGAGGTCACGGAAGTCGAATCCATGCCCCCGCTGAGGGTGGTGCCCACCACCGCACCGTCGCTCTGACAACGGTCGGCAACACAGCGGTCAAAAACTTCGCGGAAATGGGCGAAGTAATCTCGTGGATCCTTGTAGCTCAAAGGTTGAACGCGGCCAAAATCCCAATAGGGCTCGCTCGAGAGCTTGTGACGGTCAGCCACCAGACGATGACCAGGCGGCAAGGCTGTAACGCCCTTGAACATTGAGTAGTGGTCATCGAAGCACTGATGTACCCAGGCAAGCAGAGCTTCTTCCTCTACCCCGCCGGAGAAGCCGAAACGACTCAAGTCGCGACTGACAACAGCCAGGCCCAAAAGCGAGCCCTCCTGTCGTACAAATAAGGGACGGGCACCCATGACATCGCGGGCGGCCAGCAGGAGTCCCGCCGATTCATCCCAAAGAACAAAGGCGAAGTCGCCGATCAGGCGCTCCGCGCAGTCAACCCCCCAGCGTCGGTAAGCCGCAGCAATCAGAGCCTCATCGCCATCTTCGCCGGTTGGAGAACATGCCTGACGCAGTTCCACGCGATTATCGATACGCGCGTCGGCCACCAGGGTCAGGCCACCGCGATGCCGGGTGACCGGGCCACTCAGTACCAGCGCCCCCCTCTCGTGGACAACATGAGGCGTGTCGTCCCAGCTACTCAGCGGAATTGCATTCCCACGCCGATTCCAGATGGCATGGGCAGAATGATAGGGCGCAGGACGGGGACAGCTGGATTCATTCATAAACACAGTGCTCCAGGTATTTCTGTGGGTATTCTTGGGCACCAGCGAAGAAAGCAATAGCCTGCAATACATATAGTATGGGGCATGGTGAAAATACAGGCCGTTCTTAATCGCCCCGATGAACGAGGCCGTGCTCCAGAAGTTTCGCCAATAGACCGTCCAGATCGGCTTCAACCTGATCGCGGCTGACATTGTAATCGGCCACAAGGGAGGCAATCACACGTGACGGGTCCCCCAATTCATCGAGCAGGCGCAGCATCTCACCGCCCATGTCGTTAAGTTCGTAGTATTCGCCCTTGGCCGCATCAAGAATCACCATTTCGGAGACAACCCTTTGCAGGAGAACTCCTTGAGCAATGGTGTAAGTAGACATCAGTGAAACCTCAACCGGGAAAGTTACGCACATCCTGAGTAAGGGTGCGGCGACATCCTAGCATAAAAGGAAGTTTGAGAGGGAGAAGATCAGCCGATGGCGATGACAAAAAGCGAAAAGGTGACAGGGCCGGCAGACGAAATGGTTTCAAGGCAGGCTTTTTTGGGGAAAAAGCGCAATAATAGCCCTTCAAGCAAAAAAAATCGCAAAATAGCTGTTTTTTAATACCATTGAACTGAAAAAAGGGTATATTATTGGACTTTAGTTTGCCTGTTATGGTATTAGTTAAACCTAAGAGTTCAATCAAGGTGTGATCATCGACAATTTCCATGGAGTTAATGATGAGAAAGATGTTAATCGGATCAATTTTCGTGTTCGGGCTTTTGTCTTTTGCCCAAACAATTCCTACTCTTCCCGGTATAAGTCAGAACAGCGGGACCTATTCCGGTACCACCCGTGGGACAACGCTGATAGATTCATTGCCAGGGATCGTAGAGCCAGCAACGGCAACAAACTCTCAATTTTACCTGGATCCTCCTTTGGCAGGCTACTATAACGCGGCAGCGGACGACTTCACGGTCCCCGCCTGCGAGGCTTGGGAAATAACAACGGTTGAAGTAGCAGGTAACTACTCTGACCCGCTGATGGTGGGGATGTTGGGACCTGCTGTCTCCATGAACGTTTATATAATGGAAGATGACGGCACGGGACAGCCTGATGTCACCGCCCTTTCCACAGCATTATTCGCTTACGAGGGTCTCAACTACCTTGAGACCGGAACGGCAGATTTCACAATTGATCTGCCAGCACCCGCCATTCTCAACGGCGGTGCCGCAGGCACCAATTACTGGATTGTCTTCCAAGCCAATTTGGCCGTACTTTCCGGTGGCCAATGGGGCTGGTCCGAGTCCACCACACAAGTGGGTGCCAACGAGGCCCAGTGGATGCAAGAGCGCGCGGGTCCTTTGACCGGTGTTAACGGTTGTGTCATGGACTGGGATTCTCGCGGAGCCTGTCTGGTTGCCGGTTCGGAAACGAACCTTGGCTTCCGCATCGCGGGTAACAACCTGGTCAAAGAGATCATGGTTGACCCGGCATCAATGACCCTCTCCGAGGGTGGCTCGGCGGCAACCTTTGATGTGTGGCTGACTGCACCTCCTTGCGATGACGTAACCGTCACCATCAGTGGCAACGACGCCACCGAAACCACGGTCAGCGGCGATCCGCTGGTCTTCACAGCCCTCGACTACGGTGCGAAAACCATCACTGTCACGCCGTTAGCGGCAGATGCAATTCTTGACGGCGATCAGATATTCAATCTGATGGCAGATGGCGCATCAGTCGGTGACGCAGCCTATGATGGTGCAGCGGGCGGTCCGGTTGAAGTGACCGTTCTGGACGTGGATGTACCGGGCGTCATTGATGTCAGCCCCAACAGCGGTCTGATTGTCGACGAGGACGGAACTGTTACCGCCATGTTTACAGTTTCTGCAGCAGGTATGTCGACGCCTTCGGCCGATGTGACGAGTGCCTTTACCATTTCGGGTGATGTAACCCTGAGCGTGGCAAGCCCCTTGGTTCTGACCGGGCCTGGCTATAGCACCACTGTCACTGTGACCGGTGTTGCTGACGATGTAATTGACGGCGACCTGCCTTTCACCATCGATTTCAGCCCCACGACCAGTGTCGACGGCCTCTATGACGCCTTGACCGTCACCGACGTAACCGGTACTGTGACTGATGACGATGTGGCTGAAGTATTTGTCAGCGGAAGCGCAACCGTAATGGAAGACGGTGAGACAAGCGACAGCTCAATCACCTACACCCTTAGCGCCATGCCCGCATCTCCGGTAACCCTACCCATCAGCTCTTCTGACTCGTCAGAGGGTACTGTTACCCCTGTGGTGCTGGATAACACAAACTGGAATACGGGTGTTTCCACAACCGTAACCGCAATTGATGAGGACATCGACGATGGCGACTTCGACTGGCTTGTTGTGGGTAATCCCACGACCAGTGCCGACGGCGCCTGGGTTGGTATTCAAGTGCCCAGCGCTGATGCAACTACCATTGATGACGACACGGCCGGTATCGACGTGGCACCTGTCGCCGTTGACGTTTGGGAAACGGCAGATGGCGGACCCACTACCGCAATCTTCAATGTAGAGCTGGAGTCTGAGCCCACCTTTGATGTAACGCTGAGCGTTCTCTCTAGCGACGCGACAGAAGCATTGATCAGCAACGGCATCAATCCTCCGGGCACTTCGTTGACCCTCACCTTCACCCCTGGGAACTGGGACACGGCGCAACCCGTCACTGTCCACGCTCAAAATGACCAACAACGCGCCGATGGCGATCAGTTGGTTACCATCTCGACTGGCGATCCCATGAGTCTGGACCTCGTTTACGATGGCTTGACCGCAGCAAACGTTCCCGACGTGATGGCAACCGTTCACGATACCAGTGGCGCGACAGGTGTGACCGTGACGCCTCTGAGCCTGACCATGGACGAGGATGGTGCACCCCAGGTATTCTCTGTGGTGTTGAACACCCGCCCCATCGGCGGCAATGTCACCATTCCTATCGGCCAGGGTGATGCCACCGAAGTAACCGTCAGCACAGCCTCCCTCACCTTCGGTGATGGTGACTGGGACATCCCGCAAAACGTAACCGTTACGCCTCTGCTTGACGGCATTGTGGATGCGGACCAAACCTTTGACCTGGAGAATGGCCCAGCTGCTGGTGCCAACTACGGTGGTGTGACTGTTCCGAATGTGGCAGTCACCGTTGTGAACATCGACTTCTGCGCACCGGTAACCATGAGCGGCGGGGTTGGCAACAACCTCGAAGTTTGGGGTACGCCCTTCTGCGTCTTCGATCTCTACGACTGTACCACAGACCCTGCTACCTTTGTGGGCACCTTCCAGTTAGACGCTGCGGGCCATCTCAATACGGGTATCACGCTCGGTGCGGACGACTGCTACGAAGCCTTCATCACGCTCACCAATACCTCTCTCGGTATTACCTACACGGTTCCGACCTTGGGTGAGTGGGGCATGATCTTCATGGTATCCCTGCTCATGATGAGCGGCCTGGTCTACATGCGACGCAGCCGTATTTCCTAACAACTTTGCCTACACGCTTCTAGCGAGTTTGTAAATAAAAGAGGGCCGGTCTTTGACCGGCCCTTTTCATTTGCTACTCACTCACAGGTGCCAGAAAGAGTCGTTACTGTTCCGAGAAATTGGTGATGACACGGAACCTTTCGTGCCCCTGTTCTCCAGTGACATAGACATCGCCACTGCAAAGCCAGGCGTGGGACAAAAGATCTTGGGCATCCCCTTTGGCGACGCCCACATAGATGGTTGCTTCAATATTTCGTCGTGCGAGCATCCACTTAGCAGCCAGAGCTTGAACCAGGCACAAGCATTCCCAGGGTACATGTTTCGCCATGGTGCTGACCACGTGGCCGATATGGGTTACCAGCTCAACGTTCTCCGCCGGTGCTCCCTCATCTGAACGTAACAAGCGTCTGACCCGAGAGAAGGGCATTGTCAGAATAACGCCCCGTGACAGGGTCAAGAAGAACGCTGCCTCTAGATAGAGGCGTCGATCCCTGGAACTCAACCGCCTGAATGCTGCCAGTTTACCCATAAGCCTTTACCGGAACAACCCATGCTTCTGCAGGCTGATGCCTGTGGCTTGCGCGAATTCGGGCCGGGTCTCAGCGTGATCCACATTAAAGTGTAGACCTCGGGTCTCCTTGCGCTCACAGGCCGAACGAATAATCAGCTCCGCGATAATGGAGATATTACGCAACTCAATCAGGTCTTTACTGATGCGGAAATCCCAGTAGGAACTTTCAATCTCCTCGCGTAGGAAACGGATCCGCGACATGGCACGAGCCAGGCGCTTGTCCGTGCGAATAATCCCCACATAATTCCCCATAAAATTGCGCACCTCGTGCCAGAGCGGTCCGACCAGCGATTCTTCATAATCATCTGAATAGTCATGGTAGACCCAAGGCGCAATCTCGATGGTCGGTGCCACCATTTCCACTTGCAAATGATCGCGTAAATACTCGATCGACGCAGTGGCATAAACAGCTGCTTCCAACAAAGAGTTGGAAGCCAGGCGGTTGGCGCCATGGAGCCCGGTATAACAACACTCGCCACCCGCGAACAGTCCCTTGCAGTGGGTGCGTCCATGGCCGTCTACACGGAGACCACCGCAAAGATAATGGGCGGCGGGAACCACGGGAATATATTCCTTTGCTATGTCGATTCCCAAGCCCATCAGCTTCTCGTAGATGTTGGGGAAATGGTGGACAACGTGGTCACGCCCCAGGTGGGTAACATCGAGCCAGACATGGGTACCACCAGATTTCTTGATTTCCGAGTCGATGGCACGCGCAACCACATCGCGGGGTGCCAGGTCTTTCTGGTCGGAATACTCAGCCATGAAGGCATGTCCATCAAGGTTCCTGAGAATTCCGCCTTCGCCGCGAACAGCCTCGGTAATCAGAAACGAATTGAGCTGGTGGTGGAAGAGTAGGGTTGGGTGGAACTGGATGAACTCCATATTACACACTTCAATCCCTGCTCGATAAGCCATGGCAATACCGTCTCCGGAAGCGGTGGCTGGGTTGGAGGTGAAAGGGTATACTTTGCCGATACCGCCCGTTGCCAGATAGGTGACGGAGGCCACCAGAGCGCAGACTTTACTTGTCTCGGTACGCAAAACGTAGGCGCCCACACAACGTGTGTTCGGGTTGATGGACTTGCCGCCGGTCTGGTTGTCCAGGATCAAATCTACGGCCATGTGGTTTTCCAGAACTTGAATTCGAGGTTCTTCCCGGACGCGTGCAATCAGAGCCGACATGATCGCCGCGCCGGTGGCATCCTTGGAATGGACCACTCTGTTGAAGCTATGGCCCCCTTCTCGATGCAGGCTCAAGCCCTGCTGAGTCCGAGTGAAGTCCACACCGTAGTCGATCAGCTCTTGGATGACTTCCGGTCCTCGGGCGACCACGTTTTGAACGACCTCATGCTCGCACAGGCCATAACCGCAGCGTTCCGTGTCGCCACAATGGGCCTTATAACTATCGGAGGGATCCATCACGGCGTTGATCCCGCCTTGCGCGTACTGGGTCGAGCATTGTTCGAACCCATCCTTTAGAATCAGGTTGACCTGGCCCATTTCGGCCGCTTTAAGCGCAAAACTCAAGCCCGCAATGCCACCGCCGATTACCAGGAAGTCTGTTTTTAGTACGTCCATGCTTTAGGAACGCTCCAACATGGCAAGTAGGGGCTTCTCCGCGCCCAAACGCAGTTCCTCGTCCATGATGATTTCAGGTGTTCCACATACAAGTGTCCGATAAATTTTCTCAAGCGTGTTCAACTTCATAAAGGGACAGTTGTTACAGCTGCAGCTTTCGTCCTCTCCCAGGGCGGGAATGAATGTCTTGCTCGGTTCCTGTTTCTTCATTTGGTAGATAATGCCAGGTTCCGTCACCACGATGAATGTAGTGGCAGGGTGGTTGGCGGTGTCGTTGAGCAGTTTCCGGGTAGAGCCCACAAAATCGGCCTCGGCCAAAATGACTTCGGGACACTCTGGATGGGCCACCACCCGTGCTTCGGGATAGCGCACTTTCATCTGCACGAGCTTCTTGTGGCTAAAGGTCTCATGAACGATGCATGAGCCGTCCCAGAGGGTCAATTCGCGGCCGGCTTGCTTGGCAACCCAGGCGCCCAGATAGCGATCCGGTGCAAAAAGAATGGGCTGATCTGCCGGAAGAGAATTAACAATATCGACCGCGTTGGTACTGGTAACGATAATGTCGCTAAGGGCCTTGATCTCGGCGCTACAGTTGATGTAGGTGACCACCAGATGATCGGGGTGTTTGGCCTTGAAGAGGGCAAACTCATCGGGGGGGCAAGACGAGGCCAGGCTGCAACCCGCTTCCATATCAGGGATCAACACGGTTTTTCTCGGGTTGAGTATTTTGGCGGTTTCGGCCATAAAATGGACACCGGCAAACAAGATCCTGCGGTTGGTAGCCCCTTGGGCCTTGCGCGCCAGATCCAGGGAGTCACCGATAAAATCAGCCACATCCTGGATGTCATCATCTTGATAATAATGGGCGAGAAGAATGGTATCGGTATCTTTTTTGAGTCTTTCGACCTCTTCAAATAAATCGAGGCCGGGATCGATCTCAAAATCGGGAAGTGTCTCGATGCTTGCAACGGACATGGTCTAATCCTCCGTGATCAATAGGCTGAGGTCAGGCGCTTTGACGGAATGGGTCAGGGCACCGATAGAGATGCGGTCTAGGAGCGGATGCAAATAAGCCTGCATGTTGTCCAGGGTAATGCCGCCACTCACTTCCAGCCGACAGGATCCGCGCGTCAACTCACAGGCGCGTTTCACGGTCTCTGGCGTAAAGTTATCGAGCATGATCAGGGGACACTCGGCCTCAATGGCCTCGAGCAGCTGATCGAATGTATCTACTTCAATCTGTATTTCCACGGGCCGTGTCAGATTCTCGCGAACATGGGCGACCGCAGCGGCCACGCCGCCGAATCGAGCCAGGTGGTTTTCCTTGATCAGAACCTGATCACTGAGGTTCAGGCGGTGGTTGGCGCCGCCACCGCAAAGCACGGCATACTTGTCAAAATAACGGAAGCCAGGAAGGGTTTTGCGGGTATCTAAAATGCGTGTGCGGTCATTGGTTACAGCGTCCACGTAAACGGCGGTTGCCGATGCGATGCCGATACCGCGACCGACGAAGTTAAGCAGGGTTCGCTCCAAACCTACGATTGAGGCTGCATCACCTTCCAGTTCGAAGAGCACGCTGCCCGCCTTCAGCCGTTTCCCGTCCTGCGCGAGACAGGTCACCTGGATCTGGGCCGTAGGGTTGTGCCGACGATAGGCATCGACCACCTCTTCATACCAGGCCGCGCCACACATGGGAACCGGTTCACGCGTAATGATATGCGCTTTCGCCTGGCGGGCTTGAAGACCCATTACTTCAGCGGTTACATCGCCCTCTGGCATATCTTCGGCGAAGGCCAGGTTGGCCAACTCCCGAACCGAAGCCAATACTTTCTCCAGGTAGTCACAGTTTACCATTGCCACCTTTCGCCTCTCCTGGTTCAGTCAAGCTGGGCCGTCACTCTGCCATGCCCAACTACCTACAATAGCAATAAGAGGGGAACCAGTAAACCAATAACCGCGAACTTGGAGTAATTCAAAGTACGGGACCAGGCAGCTAATGTTCCGAATGATGAATTCCCCCCTCATTATCAGGGAAGCCTCGCCACGTCTGTTACTTCGTGGTAGAACTAGAGATGACCATTTCTGGACCCATTTGAGGATTATTGCATGAATCAAGTGAACAAACGTCGGCTGCTCTTTGGTTCCGTTCTCATCCTACTCTTCGTTGTCTATCTGGACGTCCGAACCCCTTCGCGTATTTCCTGGCGGGCCGAGAACCTGGATTCTCTCCAGGTCCTATCTGCTCGGGGTCTTGTTTTACAGGAGGTGCATGGTCCTGACCTCTGGGCCACGCGCGGTTTTAGCATCTATCGAAGTCGCAATGGCGCTCCTTTTCAGAAGATTACCTCTATCGTCCCCCCCTTTGGGAGGCTCTGGGGCGGGTACTCATCCACCTTGCGCACCTATTTTGGGTACCAGGAAGTCAGCGAGGTTTTCTCCCCTGTTGACGATCTTTTGGTTGTGTTTGCTGCAGGTGAAATCCATCGAATTGACCTGGAAACAGGTGAGGATCGGGTCGTTTACACGATGCGCTATTTTGGTCCAGGCAAGGGACGCGGGGTGTTGTCGACCGGCATGACTGTCGATGATCAGGGTTACTTCTATTACGGTGAGTACCCGCGCCCCCCACTGGACCCCAGGTCCACTGTGGCGATTGTTCGTTCGGTCGATCAAGGCAGGACTTGGGCACCGATTTTCCATTTTCCCGCACCATTAATCAAACACATCCACTCGGTTCAATGGGATCCTTATGGACAACGCCTGTGGGTAACGACCGGTGATCACAACCACGAGTCACGCATCGGCTTCTCGCTGGATCGGGGCCAATCCTTCAAATGGATTGGAGAAGAGAGTCAAACTTTTCGCACGGTACAACTTGCCTTCTCCGAATCCACCGTCTCCTGGGTAACCGACACGGACAAGGAGCAGGTACGTCACGTTCGCTGGTCTCGGGCCAATGGGGCTTTATGTGTTTCCGAATTTACCTTTCCCAGTCCGGGTTTCTACGTTCAGCAACTCAGCGGTGAGCAGATATTGGCCACCACCGCTGAAGGCAGCCCAGGGCTGTGGCTCGTCTCAGAGCACGGGCGAAAGTGCTTGTTCCAATGGCAAGGCTTGACACGACAGGGTAAGCCCCATCCTGCTGTAAGAATGCCTCGCTTTGGCTCGCGAAATGCGACTCATATTTACTTCAATCCGCTGAGAACCAAAGCCCAAAGTGAGATCATTTACCGTATAGAACGCAACCAGTTAGCTACCGATCATTGACGCCTTGGCCCTGTTTCTTAGAGTTCGTCGCCTTCGCCTGGGGCCAGACGGTCCAGAATCAGGCCGTGAAACCCTTGCGAATCCGCAGTGAAAAAGCACCAGCCCAGGTGGCTTTGGCAAGAAACACAACACGCCACCTGCCACAGATAGCCGGGAAACCAACTAAACTCAGAGGACGACTCGCCCACGGCCCGACAACCCGGAGCCATATTAAAACAGCCGATCTCATAGACAATGCCACGGGGGTTAAAGAAGTGGTGCTCGTGACTGCCTCGCTTCTCGATACGGGCTTCCTCGAAGGTGATCGGCGTGGCGCAGGAATTACAGACCAGTAATTTGCGTTTGGCGGGTGTCTCAAGCAAATCTTGGTCGGTGTCTTTTGCTACGTCCCGATCGAACAAAATCAGCGGGAAAGGCAGGCTCAATTGGGCAAACATGACGTCACCTCTCCAGTCAAATATAGGGCACGCCTCGTCAAGGGGCAAGGGTTCTTGAACACAGATTCGAATTGGGAGCTGTCACGCTTCAAGCTGTGTTCCGTTGCCATCGGCTCAGGCCTGGTGATGGGAGCGATTACTTTTTCCAGGTCTGGGGCAGGAACAGAATCAGCATGGAGAAAACTTCCAGCCGGCCCATGATCATACACAGGCTGAGCACCCAAATACCCGGGTCGGGAATGGACGAAAAATTCTCTGTAGGCCCCACACTGCCCAAACCCGGTCCAATATTACACAGGCACGACAGAGAGGCGGTAAAGGCCGTCAATACATCTACTCCGAACAAGCAAAGCAGGAAGGTGGCTGCCACGATCACGCAAATCCCCACCATGATAAAGCCGAGGATGTTCTGAATAACCTCGCGTTTCACACGCAGGCCATCCAATTTAATCACAAATACGCCGGAGGGATGCAGCTGCTGGTCGAGCGAGATTTTGAGGTACTTGCCCAAGAGAAGGATGCGCACCATTTTGAAGCCGCCACCCGTACTACCCGCGCAGCCGCCCATCGCCATCAGAGCCAGGATCACCACCTGGGCCACGGGTTGCCATAACTCGAAGTCGGCGGTGCCGTAACCCGTGGTGGTCACAATGCTCACCACCTGAAACAGGCACTCACGCAGGCTCTGCTCCATGGGCAGGCGCTCGTCCAGGCGCGAGGAATAGATGATCAGCGTGGCACCCAAGATAATGCCGATGTAAAAACGCAGCTCTGCACTTTGTAAATATGCCTTGAGCGAACCGCTGAGAGCCCGGAAATGGATGGCGAAACTCATGCCGCAAATGGTCATGAAAAAAATGATGATGTACTCATAGAGAGGATTGTTAAAGTGGCCAACCGACGCGTTGTAGGTAGAAAAACCACCGGTGCCAACGGTGCCAAAGGTGTGACAGGCCGCATCCAGCCAGCTCATGCCGGCGCCCTTCAGCAGAATCAGACAGAGTACTGAAATCAGAATATAGACGCCCCATAACAGAATTGCTGTCTGCTTGATTCGGGGCTTCAACTTGTCTTTGGTAGGTCCCGGCGACTCGGCCTTGAACAGTTGCATGCCACCCAGGCCCAGGTAGGGGAGAATGGCGATACTTAGCACGATAATGCCCATGCCACCGAGCCAGTGCATAAAGGAACGCCAGAACAGCACTCCCTGGGGCAGAACCTCAATGTCGTTGAGAATGGTTGAACCGGTGGTCGTCAGTCCCGAGGCAGCCTCGAAAAAAGCAAGGGTGAAATTGGGGATGGAACCAGACAGCATGAAGGGTAAGGAGCCAACCAACGAGAATGCGATCCAACTGAAACTCACGATGCCGAAGCCGTCTTTGAGGCTGAGATCACTCTCCTTCTTTTCCTGGTACTGGAAGAACATGACGGCACCCAAGCCCATGGTAATCAAGGCAGAGTAGAAAAAAGCGTTGCGGCTGCCATCCCGATGAACAATCGCTACGATCATACTCAAAATCATGGCGGCACCCATCCAGAAGACCATCATGCCAACCAGGCTCAGTACCCTGCGTAACCTCATGCGAACATCTTTTCCAAATACTTTCTACCGGTGGGGCCGGTAATGGCGACCACCTTGTCCTCTTCTTGAAACTGGGTGTAACCCGTGGGAATAAAGATCTCCTTCTTGCGGCTGACCATGCCGAAAATGATCTCGGGCGGTACATTGATATCCTTGATGGGGGTATGGAGCAACTTGCATTTATCTGTCGCCATGAACTCGATTATTTCCGCTTCATTGTTCTTGAGCGTGGCCAGGGAAAGAATATTGCCGCGACGGACGTACTTGAGAATCGTGTCAACAATGGCCAGTCGTGAGGAGACCGCAGTGTTGACTCCCACCTTATTGACCAGGGGCACGTAGTCCAATTTCTCCAGCAGGGCAATCACCACTGGCACATCGTGGTTCCGAGCGATCAGACCGGAGAGCAGGTTCTCCTCGTCGTCGCGGGTCAGGGCAAGGAAGGCGTCTGTCTCACCCAGACCCTCCATTTCCCAGAGTTCCACATTGGTCGATTCGCCCTGAACGACCAGGGTCTGGTCCAATTCCTCGGCCAGGTGTTCGGCTCGTTCTTCGTCGTTCTCGATAAGGGTTGCCGTAATCTTCTTGCGTTCGAGCATCTTGCACAGATAAACCGAGACCTTTGATCCGCCCAGAATAAGTACGCGGCGCACCGGTTTTCGTTTCAGCCCGCAGAAGCTGTAGATGGTGTTGAGGTAATTGCGCAGGCAGATAAAGAAGACCATATCACCTTGCTGGAGACGGGTCTGACCGTTGGGAATCAAGGTCCGGCCCGCACGGGTTATGGAAGACACCAGGAAATCGTTGCTTTCACTGCGGCGGTTGAGTTCCTGGAGCGGTTCCCCGATGCACGGCGCATTCGGCTGGACCTCAAGGCCTGCCATCATGGCGCGACCTCCACCAAACTCGGCCACATCGGTCGCTCCTGGTACCATCAGCAGATTGCTGATTTGAAGCGCGCACTCAAATTCCGGATTCACCAGCAGATCCACCGCCAGATTCTTCTCGGCCAGCCAGTTGTCAAGCATGTAATAGTCCATATTACTTACACGGGCAATTTTGAACGGCACTTCGAACTGAGAAGCGCTGAGACAGGCCACAATATTCGTCTCGTCTGAGTTGGTCATGGCCATCAGCAGATCACAGTCATCGATACCCGCATTCGAAAGAAGCTTGGGCGAGGCACCGTTGCCTTCAATGGTCAGGATATCGAGATCGTCTTGGATGCTGCGCAAGCGTTCCTTGTTCCGTTCGATCACGGTCACATCATGATTCTCTTGGGAAAGACGGTCGGCCAGGTGTGTGCCAACGGCACCGGCCCCCACAATGATGATTCTCAAAGTCACCTCTTGCCAAATCAGGTTCGTGGATGGATCCCAACGCCATTATACAGGAAAATGGGGTCATGGGTAAAACCAGCTGAGATAACCCCATGATGTTGAATTAACTTGAGATTTACAGAATTGGTTTGATTCTGACGATTTTGGGGTATAATGTGCCTCAGGCTGTCAGCGCCACCTCTAGTGTCGTACTTTTTTTCTGGCTCAGGCCTTATCCGCCGATCGCACTTCGGCCCGGTGTTGAAAAATATGCGGTACATGGCCTGAGCGGAGTTCCGTTCAATGTTTATTGGGCACTTGCCGAATACTTAGGTGTGATCGTTGGCCTCGCGAGTCTGGTCCAAATCGCGTTCTAATACACCATTTTAAGGAGTCTGCATGCTTCAACCCAAATATAATCGCCCGTCTAAACTATTGCTACTACTTGAAACCCGCGCCTTGGTTGAGCTGGGAGCTTCCTTTCCCGCTCGCCAACTACTCAAAGACCTGCCACGTGGAGACGGTCACCCCGTCCTGGTTTTTCCCGGCTTTCTGGCAAACGACCTTTCGACCCGGGTTTTGAGGCGGTTTTTGCGGGATCTGGGTTATGTTCCGGAGCGCTGGACCCTGGGGGCGAATCGGGGCTATTCCGAGGAGTTGGACCATCGCATGCAGCAACGGCTTCGCGACGTCTATGAAAAACACGGTCGCAAGGTGAGTATTATCGGTTGGAGCTTGGGTGGGGTTTATGCCCGTGAAGTGGCGCGCGCCCTACCGGAATATGTTCGTCAAGTAATTACCATGGGCAGCCCTTTTGGCGGCGCTGCCACGTCGACCAATGTCACCTGGATCTACGATCTGGTTTGCGATGAAAAAACGGCTGATATCGACCCTCGACTGTTGGAACGGTTGGGCGAGGCGCCGCCGGTGCCATCGACTGCTATTTTTACCCGCAGTGATGGCGTCGTGGCCTGGCAGGCTTGTCGGGAGCCCCACCCCGGAGCGTTTAATGAGAGTGTTGAGGTCAAGGGCACGCATTGTGGGCTGGGCTTTAACCCGTTGGTTTTCCACGTAATCGCTGATCGCCTGGTTCAGCCACAAGAGGCTTGGAGACCTTTCCTGGCCACGGGCTGGCGTGCGGCCCTTTTTCCCGAGGCAGACAATGTTCAGAAGGGCTCTGAAACCCCATGGACCAAGGCTACCGCAACCCTGGATGACGCCATCAGCCGCTTGGACCTGCTACTTGCCAATAAGGTGCCGGAGGGCTCTTAAATCGAATTTTCCGGTTCATCGAAACCCCTGAGTGCTGATGAACCTGTTTTCCCGATAGGAGCCGGTATGCCACGTTTTCAGAGTCTCAAAGAGTTCTACCCCTTCTACCTGAAGGAACACAGCAACCGCATCTGTCGGCGTTTGCATTTTATTGGTTCCTGGTTGGTGCTCCTGCTTCTGGTGCTTGCGATTGTCGTGGACTGGCGGTTTGTTCTGGCTGCACCTCTTGCGGGTTACGGCTTCGCCTGGACCGGTCATTTTCATTTCGAAAAGAACAAGCCCGCGACCTTCAAGTACCCTCTCTACAGCTTTCTCAGTGACTGGCTGATGTTCCGCGATATTTTACGCGGCCGTCTCACAGTATAAGCCGTTCCCCTTCTATTGGGGCGGCTACCAACACCAGGGCCTTAGCGCTAACACGCATATAATCTTAAGGGTATGTCGGGTACCGCCCTTTTGTGCCAAGCAATTTAGAACAGGTCAGCCCGAGTTCGATGATAAACTACCCAGCCCGTTTCAGGCAGGGCCATTCCATCTTCCATTTCGGTGTATTCGTAGGCATAACCCTCGCCTAATGGCTCAGGGGCGCACTTCTTACGAATGTTTAAAAACTCAGACATACCGTCCTTTACGCTTGTTCTACAGGAGCTTAGGAGCTGGCTGTACTCGTCCCCATCCCATCTGTTGCATGTGATTTTGACGTCCTTCAAAGCAACGCCTCCCCAATCTACTTTTTACGTTCCGACACAAGGCGCTTATCAGCCCTTTCGAAAAGGGCTCTCTGTTGAAATATAGTGCGTATTCTTTCCTTCGTCCAATAGAAAGACTACATTTGCACGTTTACCCGGTTGCGCCAATAACTTAGCAATGAAGTGGATAGGGATGAAACGGGGAAAAGTAACAGGCGAACTTGCGCCGGACGGGGCTTGTGGCACGACGTAGAAGTCCGGTGCCCTGGGATCTCACAGCTGTATGCTTCAAGGCTCAAGCTGGTAGGGATTCAAACTCTGTACCAATTGACCGCAGGCGCCAGCCACATCACGGCCACGGCTACGCCGGATTGTGACGAATGCGCCATGATCCATCAAGGTTTCGTAGAACCCTTGCAGACGCACCTCTCCCGGTTCGGTCATGCCAGGGGCTGTCTCGTGCGGGTTCATGGGGATCAGATTGATGAGGGAGGGAAAACGTTTGCTCATAGCCGCCAAACGACTGGCATTTTCCGCATCATCGTTTACGCCGGCGATCACCACGTAACTCAACATGATGCGTTCGCGTTTGCGCAATGGGTAACTTTCCAGACACGTCAGAAGGCTCTCCAACGGCCAGCGCCGATTCACCGGCATGAGTTGGGAACGTCTGTAGTCCGTGGTCGCGGCAATGGAAACCATTAATTGGGGGCGCCTGTTGAATGATGAAATCTCTTGTATCTTGGAGACCAAACCAGAGGTAGATACAGCCACATCTCGATCGGGCAAAACCATGCCATGACGATGGGTAAGGATTTCGAAGGTGGCCATGACATTGGTTAGATTGTGCAGAGGTTCACCCATGCCCATAAAGACCACGTTCAGGCGTGCCGCCTTTCCGTTAAAACCTCCGCTCAGGCGCCGCATGTGCAGCACCTGAGCCACCATTTCTCCAGAACTCAGGTGACGTCGAAAGCCCATGGTTCCCGTGGCGCAGAAGGTACAGCCCAGGGCGCAACCAACTTGTGAGCTGATACACAGGGTGAAACGTTTGCCGAAGGGCATCAAGACCCCTTCTACGGTTCCGCCGCGAACGAGATGAAAAAGGAATTTGGTGGCGCCATCGGCGGAGGGCCGGGTTTCGAGGCTGCTAACGGGGTCAATGGGCAGGGACTCCTGTTCAAGTTTGTCGATGAGCTGGTTCGGTACGGTGCCGGCGAGAGAGCGATAATCTGATATTCCACGACGATGAAGCCCGGTAAAAGTTCTCGCAGCCTGAGCGGGCGAAAAGCCCCAGGCTGCGAACAGCACGGCCAGATCTTCGAAGCTGTAATCGTAGGCAAAGCGTGCTGTTACGTTGGTGCTCGGGTTCTCCCAAGCAAAGTTCGATGCACTGGCAACCATGGACCACAACCCTAAAGAGATTCTGCGCCCTTTGGCGAGGACACGCATTATAACACTGTTTTTGCACGCTACCTGGTGATTGAAGACCTGGTTGTAGCGGACAGGGATCTGGTTGGCAGCATGGCTTGGGTCTTCATTACCGCGAAGGGGATTGTCTGCTCAGGCGCCTTTCTCGTTGCCGAGGAAGGGGTAACCAGCCTGCACCAGGAATTTTCGGGGGAAATACTCCACTCCTTCAAAGCCCAGCTCGATATCGCGACCGGATTCCGGGATGTAGGCCGTCCCAAAAAGATAGTCCCAAATGCTCAGGCTAATGCCGAAATTTACGCCGCTGGGGTGGCTCGCGGGAAATGCCTTTACATGATGCCAGATGTGCATGGGCGCATTGTTAAAGATATAGCGCAGAGGTCCCATCGGCAGCTTGAAATTGGCGTGGTTCAGGTGGCCGATGGTCAAGGCGAACAAGTGGACCAGGATGAAGTCCTGTAACCCGAAGCCGATCATGGCAAGGGGCAGGTATTCCAAGCTACGATAGACCACGTTTTCCATCCAATGGAAACGAAGGTGGGCGGCAAAACCCATTTCCAGGACCGAGTGATGGACCTTGTGAAATTCCCATAAAACAGGGACACGGTGCAACAGGCGATGTATATTGAATTGAATAAAGTCGCGCAGCAGGAACATAACCAACAGTTGCAGCCAGTGAGGCCAGCTGCCAATTTCCAAGGCCACCAGATGAGTGATGCCGAATAGGCCCAGCAGGTCAACAAAACCTTGAGAGAAAACAGTTGATAAAGCGTGGTAACCGATTAGGGAGAACAGGAAGAAATTGAAGAACAGGTAAAAGGCATCTTGCCAGAAATCGCGCCTGAGAGGTGCCTGGTTCTTACGCCAGGGCCAAATCAGTTCAAGGCCATAGACCGCGACCGAAATGGCAATCAGCCAGTAGAAATAATTGCCCCAGTGTGGCTGAATTACTTCCTGAAAGAAATAGCCTGCATAACCGCTCCATTCCCCTTTAAATAGTTCCCAATACTTCATGAACAGGCCTCCCTGCCCACTATAACCCATTGGACGATCAACTTAAACCTAGATTCGCTTTTCCACTTCGACTCAGAGGTATCTCTGAAGCAGCGTCATTCTTGATTAAAACCCGATTGGCGCCACCCACTTCTCGTTTCACCTCAGGGACCCAAAGAGCCGGATTGGGGGATGAGCGGTATCGGCGACTGTTGTTTTGAGCTGACTTTCTCAACTGTGGCGCAGTGGTGGGGTGTTTTGTTGTGACGCTTCTGATCTCTTTCGGCAGGTTCCCGGGACAAACGCATAGTTCCTCGCCATACGCGTTCGCCCCCATGATCACAGGTACAGTAGGCACGCCAGCCGGCCTTGAGAGCGGGTTCACTACAGGCCAGACAAACGAAGACCAGAAGGAGCGTTAGATATTTCCTCATGACTTTTCTTCCGTTTTTGTATTTATGAGCTTGAGTCGGGTATAGAGAAGAACGTGGCCCCTGCTCCCCCTTGCCACATCTCTGTCCCGATTTTTGTTGAAGACGCATCTCCAGAATACCCACTATTTAAAAGATGGGTTGGTCTCCTAAATTGAAAATGCGTCTCTGTGATTAATGTTTATGATGGTATTTAGGCCTACCCGTGTAGTTGAAGTCCGCTGCATTGGTTTCACCGGTTGAGCATGGCGAGAACCAGATTTGTTTGTCAAAATCGGCCATCATCGAATAGACATCCACTTCAGAGCCAGCTTTCTTCTGCTTTAAGATATTCCGAATGACAATGCCATCGGCATTGTTTATCTCAAAGGGTCCAAAGTCAGATATTAATGGACGGGGAGCCGCTTTGGGGCCTCGATAGATCTCCTCTCGGCGGATCCAATCCATGCAACAGCACCCGATGACCGCAACACAGTCATCTTTTTCTTTCCAATTGATGGCTGTTTCAATATCTGGAAAACGTTGAATGACCCTCTTCAAAATTTTCAGGTCGTCCTCGTGATCCATAATGATTCGGTTAAGTTCTCCAACCTCATAGCGGGAAAAAATATACCTTCTTTGATGGCCTTGAAAGTTGCCCAGAGATTTAGGGTTAATCGGGAAAGCACGATCTTTATTGCAGTTTTTCTTGAACTTATCGACATCGTCTACAATAAGGAGCCGTCCCAAACGGTACCACAAGCTATACATACACACCTCTCTCCGATGTTGCCATCGTCCTTCATTTAGTTAAAGCGTACTTTTCGGTTTTTTTTACACCCTTTTTTAAAGATTCGATGAAGTTAACTGACCCAGCCGTTGGCGTACCTGGGACCGGGACTGGAATTCAGAGAGATCATCTCTAACTTTGTCGGCACCGGTTTTGTCATCCTTGAACAGGAAATAACGTTCCATAGCCAGGAGGCCTCGCATCCAGAGGTCAGGAAAGTCTCTATGGATGATCTCTTCCTTGCGGTTCATGACGATTTCCCGGTAAAGGTTGAAGGCTATTCTATGTTCCTTGTTGGCTTCAAAAATTTGGGCTCGGGCAAACAATGTTCGGGCATCAGGGCATTTGGAGCGTGCCTGATCCAATTGCTCCTCAGCTGCCAACCAGTCTCCCCGGTGAATTGCAACGAGGCCCGAGAGATAAAAAACGGCCGCACTGCTGAGATCAGTAGGATAGAGCGCTGCAAGCCTTTCGAGCTTTAATTGAATGCGGTTCACACCCTCTAAATGGTCCATTGCCAATGCAAGCCGTCCCGCTTCTTTCAGCAAACGAATATTCAGCGGTACAGGGGCAAGTAGACCCTCCAACTGATCCCAATGTCTCCTGGCTAGCCGACCCCGGTCGGTCAGTATATAGAGTTGAGAGAGGAAATAGCGGCCGCGTAGGACCATCTCTTTTTGAAGAGAGGCCATCGGCAGATAACCCTCAATGATCCCAATTGCGCCATCCAGATCCCCCTCCAGAAACAAGGTTTTGGCAAGTAATTCCCTGGCCACAAATTCATAGACAGGCTCCTGTCGAGAAGCCTTGTTGATCATCTCCTGGACAACCCGTTTGGCTTCGAGATGAGAACCACTCGTTATTAGCGCAAAAACCTCGGCCCAGTCCAGGTGTGGATGCTCACCCAATCCCTGGCGCAGGCCCGGAATCTCTCGCAAAACCTCATCTTGTTGATGTTCGATCACCTTACTGATCATTAACATCCCCCTTAGCGACTCGGACGGCGGGCTTAGCTCAACCGCCTTTTCGAAATGGTACAAGGCGCGGGCAGGCTTGCCTAGGAGTTCATAACACTGGGCTAACTTGGAATGGAATGCGCCCTCCTTTGGATATTCATTGTTCAGTCTTCTGTAGATAGCTGCGGCTTTTTTAAAGTCCGTAATAGACAGGAAGTAGTCGGCGGCAAGCGTGAGTCTTTGCCGATCATTGACCAGGTTCTCTCGCAAAGAATAGGCAAGTGTAATACTGGCAAGCGCTTTTTCTCTCTGGCCCATCACGTTTTCCAGCTCTGATTTTTGGACATACGCCGTCAAAAAGTAAGGGTCTTCTTCAATGGCCAACTTCACCTTAATCAGCGCATCCTCGTAATTACCGACGACTTTTTCATTCTTGGACTGAAGCGCGAGGCCCAACGCTTTTGTCGATGAAGTGGTGGCCCAGCGGCCTAAATCTTCAAGACTGACGATCGGCTGAAAACCCAAATAAACCAAAAAATCCCAAACCGTTTTTCCCAAGGCATGAATAAGACCATCGCGATTCGTGAACGATTGAGAGAATTGTTGGGGCGCGCCATCCTCGGTAAGATAAACAAGCTCAAAGTGATACTTCCCATTCTCAAAGCTCAAATCCCCCGAAATAGAAGGGCCCTCCCGTTGGTCATCGGCCTTGAGAAAGGGCTGAATCTCTGTCGCATCAGACAGATCTGACAAAGCTTTATTGAGAAATTCGGCAAGCATTTCATCGTCGAGAAAACCAACCGGTTCACTTCGAGCTTCCACTTTGAAGATGGGGGCACGATGTTGTTTGTCAGCTGGTTCAACTCTCTGTTTCAGTATTCCGTAAAGGGCGAAGAGGCCGAATGCCATCAGGATCACTGCTAGCGTCAGGCCAAGGCTTTTTCTACCTGGAGCCAAGGTGGGAACAAGTTGCTGATTCTCTTTTACCTTGTTTATCGGGACTAGTGCCATTCGCCCCTGTGCTGGCAGGTTGTTAGGACTTAACGCACGCGCCAGTTCAGCAGCCGACGCGAAGCGATCGGCTGGATCTTTTTGCAGGCAGCGCCGAACAACAACCCCAATATGAGCGGAAAAATCAGGACGGAGCACCGCGATCGTCGGCGGCACATCTCGCAATATGGAAGCCATCAGCTCGGCACGATTTCCGCCCTTGAAGGGTCGGAAGCCGCAGGCCATTTCGAAAAGTACAATACCCAACGAGAAAAGATCGGAGAAGGTATCGCTTCGTTCACCCTTGACCTGCTCGGGAGACATATAGGGAAAGGACCCCATGATGGTGCCCTGTTCGGTAATGGTTAACTCGGTATCACTACGCGGTAGGTGCCCCTGTTGCTTTCCTCGGGCAAGACCGAAGTCGGTGACCTTCACCTGCCCCGAGCGATTGACGAGAATGTTGGCCGGTTTCAAGTCTCGGTGAATCACACCGGCCTCATGAGCGGCACGGATTGCATCTGCCAGTTGACAGGCGATAGAGACAAATTTTTCCAGATCCATACCGTCTGGCGAGATATGCTTGTCCAAGGTTTCCCCATCAACCAATTCCAAGCAGAGGACAACCTTGCCTTCCCACTCTTCCACACCATACAGGCCCACGATATTGGGGTGGTTCAGTCGGGCCAGCAAACGGGCTTCTCGCAGAAAACGGCGGGCGATTGTATCATCGGCGGCCGCCATGGGATTTAGCAGTTTTAGGGCCACAGGCCGTTGCAAGTTCTGGTCATAGGCGGCGTAAACCTGACCCATTCCGCCCTCGCCGATTTTCCGTTCGATGAGATAGGTTCCAACCTGTTGCTCATCGGAAAGCGTGTCCTCACTTTCGGCCATCGCATCGGCGACCAGTTCCTCAATTTTGCCCACCCATTTCATCTCCATACTGGCCCAATGGGAAGGATCGCTATGCGCCATATAATGGGCAATTTCAAGGCGAAGTTCTTCGTCGTCGCCGGTTTGCGAGGCAACAAAGGCAGTGCGTTCCTTTTCCGGAAGGTCCATGACTTTCTGGTAGATATGGAAGGCGCGCTTTTCCTTTTCAGAATTCATGGGCTTTTCCCCGCATCCATCCTTGCGGAAAGCCAACTCATGGCTTTCACCTGTTCCTTGCGAACCATGCTGATGGAAATACCCAAATATTCGGCGACTTCCTCCAAGGTAAGTCCGGCGAAAAAGCGCAGTTCCACAATAGTATGTTGCCTGGAATCGAGAGATTTTAGTTTGACCAACTCGTCGTTAAGGGCCAGAAGATCTACCGGAGACGACATGTGTTCGGCCCGATCATGTAGAGATACCTGCTGAAGTCCGCCACCGTGCCGCACCGCATTTTTCCTGCGCGCATGATCACATAACACCTGGCGAATTGCATTCGCGGCGACCGCCATGAAATGGATCCGATTCTTGACATCGCCTTTCTGCGCCAGTTTGAGAAAAGCCTCGTTTACCAAAGCCGTGGGTTGAAGCGTATGGTGGCCGCGCTCGCGACTCATCGCTTTGACCGCAAGAGCGTACAATTCCTTTTGAAGCAGGACAAAAACACGGTCGCGCGCCATGTCATTACCTTCATCCATTTGCCGTAACAGGCGTGTAATCTCTCGAGAATCCGGCATGCGTTGGCCTTGAGAATAAAGATACCAATTCAACGAATTCTAGAACAATTTGCTCATAGATGCTACTTTTTTGAAGAAGGGAAACTCGCGAAGTTGAGACCCGTGGCTTTTGCATCCTAAAAAATGAGCAAATTCACGAGAAGTATAGCTCGATAAAATATGCACGATTACGGTGCTCGCCTGGCCAGGTAAATTCGACCATGAGTCTTTCAAATTAAAAGGGGCCAAACAACCCGTACGGCTTGTCCCATGAGAATAGTGTATTCAATCAGCCGTAGCCTGAAGTGGGCTTGAAAAAAGTCACAAAAAACTCCGGCTAATTTCTTTGTGAAAAACGGTTTGTCTTATAAGGTCTATTTTGGGCCTCGCACAAGCCAGAAGGAGAAGAGAATGTCCGAGCAATGCAAGCAACCAAGATTTTTATAATCAAGTCGATTTGAACCAGTATGCCGCTCAGGCCGGCCTGGATCATTGCATGGATGTCGCATTGGCGGAAGGTTACATACCCAGCATCCATTCACGAATCCTGGAAGTGGGTGCAGGCAGTGGACGTGTGGTCGATTATCTGCTGAACCATTCCTATCAGAGTGTGGCGGCCCTTGAACGCAGTCGCAATGTGACAACCCTTCAGAGCCGTTATGCCGACGCTGTTTCAGACGGCAGGCTTCGCATCCATGCCTCTGACCTCGATCAGTTCCGTTCCTATGAGCCCTATGATGTCGTCCTCTGGCTCTTTTGCAGCATCACCGATTTCTCCAGTCAAGAACAATGCGAAATGCTGCACATTCTCAGTTGTAACCTGAATCCGGGTGGGGAAATTATTGTCGACCTTCCTCAGGGCTGCACCAACGGCATGGACATTCACGGCCAGGAACATCTTATAGAAGAAGAGGGCATGCCCACTTACCATGGCTTTGTAGCGACCATCGATGAAATGAATGAATACCGGCACGAGCTTTCCTTCAGGCGTCTGTCCGGCAGACCCTACACCACGTTCACGGGGCCAGAACGGGCCTTGTTCATCTTCTCTGGGCTGGTTCATGCAGCGGAAAAAGCATTAGCTCTGGTTTAACGCCTCCTGCCACCGCCAAAGAACGCAAATGTTTTCGAAAAAGCGAGGTTACCACAGTTGGGCCTGGACCTGATCCGACGCTTATCAAAACCTCAATGAGTCCAACGCCCTAGACGGGTGCCAAATTCATTTGAGAGTCTAACGATGGCGTGCATGGTCGCGATAATATTCCTGTTTGTCTTCGTACATTCGCTGATCGGCCAATTCCAGAACTTCGCCAGGCGGACATTCTTCACTGCAGGCAATACCGATGCTCATCTGGACGGGAATGCGTTCCGTGCGTCCATCCTCATGGCGACACTCCACAAATACGTCTTTTTCCTGTTCCTTGATCCGCTGCTTCAACCGATTGGCCCGGTCATTCAGTGTGCCTGGACACAAGATTACGATTTCGTCTCCGCCGTACCGAGCCACCACATCAGAACTGCGGCTGATCTTCTTGACAATCTCGGCTGCCGCCACAATCAAGCCATCTCCGGCTTTGTGCCCGAACAAGTCGTTGACCTTCTTAAGACCGTTGATATCGATGAACAGGATCGAGAAAACCTGACCCCCGTAGGACTGGGCGTGTTTGATCAAGCGCATCAACTCGCTTTCAAAAAAGGGCCGGTTATAGGTGCAGGTCAAACCATCTGAATTGGCCCGCTTCTCCAGCTTACGGGTTAATTTCTTGTTGATGAATATGGCACCAACCATGCTCAAAAAAGTGGCGAATAGTTCGTGTGATCCGTCTGTGTCCTCGACATGTTTGATGACCAACAAACCGATGTCTCCCGTGCTGTGCTGCACCGGCAGAACTTCCCAACGATACGCTATGTTGTCTCCATCCCGTGCCATGGGAATCGATGCAAGAATCTCGGCCGATTTTTCACTTAACAAATGTTCCTGGTTTAAGATCAGATGGTTTTGTTCAACTATGCTCAGGCCGCGAAAGGCAAGGTAATCAATGATATGAGCTCGTTCGCCACGTAAAAAAAGTGCGAAACCATTCGAGGGAAAAACCGCCTTCAGATTTCCCAATACTGTGCCCAACAAATCGTCAAGTTCCATGTGATCATGCAGAATCGCGGCCGTCCCGAACAGGGCCCGCAAGACCTGATTGGCGCGCTGCAGCCCGGCGGTCCGTTCCACCACTTTATGTTCCAAATTCTCATTGAGGACCTGGTAGTTGGCCAGCAGGCGCTTGTTGGTGAGGTCCAGTTCATAGGAGTCCAACGCCAGCTCGATGGTTCTCTTCAAGTTATTCATCTGCACAGGTTTAAGAAGAAACTGGTAGACATGGGCTCGGTTGATGGAATCGATAACCACTTCCAGATCTGAATAACCGGTAAGGATCAGGCGAATGGTGTCCGGGCAAATGGAGATGGTCTGCTCTAAAAAGTCAACGCCATCCAGTCCTGGCATACGCTGGTCAGAAATGATCATGTGTATTTTTTCATTGGTGGCATGGGCGCGTACCAATTCCAGGCCGGTCAAACCATCATCGGCACAGATCACGTGGTAGTCCCGGCTCAGCATGGTGCGCAGAACTTCTCTATTGTCAGGCTCATCGTCCACGATCAGAATTCGATGCTTCTTCTCTTTCTTGAGGGCACTTTGCCATTTCTGTTTACCGAAAACTGACATTTACCTATCCCTTGTTCTTTCTCGACAGCCGCCACGCTAATAAGGAAATGTAAGCGTGAAAACGGTCCCTCTTCCCAAACCCGGACTATTGACGGTGATCTTGCCACCCAACTGATGGGTGGTCTCGGCGCAGTAATGCAGACCAAAGCCATGGCCTTCTGCCTTGGTTGTGAAACCATGGGTAAATAGTTGACATACATCTTCGGGCGCGATCCCGACACCAGTATCGCCGATCCGGACAAAAACCGAGTTGGAATCGCATTCTCCCAACTCGACTGACAGGCACCGTTTCTCTCGTGGTGTGTCAACCATGGCCTCGATACCATTTTTGACAAGATTGATGAGTATATGGATAACGCGAGCCGAAGGCAGTTCGATGGGTCGAACCGCCGCATACTTCTTCTTGAGGAGAATGCCTCGCCGATTGATGGATTCATTTTGAAGTTTGAGGGCCTCGTCAACAAGGCATACCAGGCCTTGTTTCTTGAGTTCATTACCGCTGGCAAAACTCTGTTGGGTTTCAATGATGTCGCGCATGACATCTATCTTGGTGTGAATTTCTTCGGTGTGGCTGATGAGCCGCTCGCTTTCCTTGACCAGGGTAGCGCCCAGTCGGGTCATATAGGTCTTCAACTGGTCGCCCTTCTCCGACGCGAAGAACGCGGCCATATCGTCGGCGTTCTCCACGATCAGTTCAAACCCCATCAACAGGCGATCAAGGCGCAGGTTCCGGGTAGCCGTGCGAATCTGGAGACTGTCCACATTCAGCGAAGTGAGCACATTGCCGATATTGTGCAGGACGGTGGTGGCGAACTCGGCCTTGCCTGCCGCATGAGCATGGACGAGCGCTTCCTTTTGCAGGCTGGCAAGCTGTAATTCGGTGGCCTTGCGGCGTGTAATATCGGTGTGAGAGCCGGAAAGTCGGGTGGAGATACCATCCTTGTCGCTGACGACGGCACCGCGCACGAAGAACCAGACCGATTCGCCTTTGCGGTCCGCCATCTGAATCTCACACTCGTAAAAGGGGCGCTCGCCGCTGAGGCAGTTGCTCATGCCGCGCATGAAACGCAGACGACTCTCTTTTTTGATACAGCGCAGCCAGCCGCCCAGAGTTGACGGCGCACATTCCGGTGTGAATCCCAACATGGCGGCCAGGTTGGGTGCCACGTACATATCTCGCGATCCGGGTTTCCAATCCCAGATCCCTACCTGACCGGCGCTGACCGCACGATTGTACCGATCCTCGCTGCGGACCAGATGGTCCGTGCGTTCGGCGACTTTCCGCTCCAAATCTCTGTTGAGTTTGCGGACCTGCTCGAACAGTCGCAGATTAGTAAAGCCCGCGCTGACCTGACTGGTGATCAGCTGCAGGACACGTTCGTTTTCTTTGGAAAACCCGCCAATGTCGGGATGGGACATATTGAGCACGCCGAATACGGTCTCATTGGTTTTAATAGGGAGGCACAAGAGGGAACGAATCGCCGTTTCTGATTTCATGGGGACAAAATGGGGGCTGTTCTGAGCGTTTTCAATTAGCAGCGATTCCCCTTTGAGCGCCACCGTGCCGGCGGCACCATGCCCCAAAGGCATGCTGTTTTCCTGGCGCTCCGACGGTTCGAAGTAGCGCGGCTCAGCATTGTCCTGGCCGCGTACCGCGACCAGGACGATCTGGCCCGCATCCTTTTCCACCATCCACAGAGAACAATTCTCTGCCGTTGTCTCGTCGATGATGAGGTCCACGATGCCCTTGTAGATGGTGCGTTCGTCCAGACTAGTGTTGATCGACTCGGCGATTCGCTTGATGATCGAGAACTCTTTGACCTTCTCGAAAAAGGCGTTATTAGACGTGGACAGGGAACGGGAGAAGGCATCTCGTTCCCTGGTCAAACGCTCGATTTCCTGGTTAAGTGTCTCGATACTGCTCATGATCACCCGATTACAAATTCTTCGAGTTGTTGGCGGTTCTGTTCGACCACGTGCATGGCCTTTTCCAGAACCTCGTCCGTAAGTCCCTGTTTGACGATTTCCGGGTTCAGTTTCGGCAGAGTATGATCGCCGCCGGAACCTATCCCCAATTTCCGACAACAGTGATCGGCCGCATGCACGACAGCGCACAGGAAGGCGTGCTGCTCGGGGCATTTTTCAAGGTTATGGTGAAAACGAATGGCATTGGTCACCGGTTCTGGGAACTGCCACTTACGGGCGAGATAGAAACCGGCTTCGCAGTGGTTCATTTGCAGAGTAAACATTTCGGCATGCCCTATCCACAGATCTTTGCGTTCCACCAACTCGGTCACCCGAGTGTAATCTTCGGTAAAGTAATTGTCGAAGATGACCTTGCCTACATCATGGAGCAGACCGGAGAGGAAGACGGTGTCTTTGTTCAGATCTCGTGGCAGGCCTGCGGTGGTAGCGATGACTTGAGAACAGTAGGCCACGCTCAGAGAGTGCAACCAAAACAGTTCGCGATCAAAATGTGAATCCGAACGTGTGCGGGTTTGGTAGACGGAGACACCCATGGCAATGGTTTTTACCATCTGAAAACCAAGGATCACCGTGGCGTGGTTGATGGAGGATATATGGCGAAGGTTCCCATAATAAGCGGAGTTGACCAGCTTGAGGATCAACGAGGAGATCGAGGGGTCCTTGGACAGCAGTTCTCCTAGATCATGGGCCGTGGAGCTTCGGCTCTCGGTCAGCTCGATGATCTTGCTGAGAATCGCCGGCAGCGTGGGCAGGTTGTTGATCTTGTGAATGAGAATGCGTTTACTGGTTACATCCATATCCGTCTACCCCTATTATCAAAGGGTAACGGCCTCTTGCGGAACGCGTTTAGCGCAGATCGTAACATGTGGATACCTGATGGAGTGATGGACCCGATTTCGAATTGTGTTTTGGCAAATAAATCACACGGACACTTACATTTCCACTATTCGACCGCTTTCCCTTCGGACTTAACGGGAAATCCATGACACTCGTTTTAGTTTTTCGGCTTCATGGCTGAATTCCGATTTTCGGAGCAAGAGAGCCGGTGTTTTTTACGCCTCGCTGGCGAGGTGTCCTAATAGGATAGGGCATACAAGCCATTTAGAACAAGCCAAGATCGTTGAGCACCCGTTCTTGACCCACTATTTCCAATGCAAACCGTCTATTTTTTCCATGAAGGCTCTGGGTTGCACGAATGCTAGATGAATTTGGAAAAAACCATACGAGCCCGCTCATCGACTCGGACAGAGTAGAGCCGGGCTGCGGCCAGGTAACCTCAAATACGGAGCCTCGAAGCAATCGCTCTCCCGAAAAGAGAATCAAGAGACTCTTAAAATGGGCATTGATCTGTTCACGCCAACCGGTTACCATAAGTTAAAACCGGGCGGCGGGAAATGTCAACGGATTACCAGAAACACATCGGGGTCAAATCAAAGGATGGAGAGCCTGTCTCCCTGCATCTTCGGCCCCTGCGTTCTTCGGACGACTACGAAAAATGCGTCGCGCTGGAACGGGCTGTTTGGGGCCAGGGTTTTAACGAATGCGTACCACCCAGCATGTTGATGATCAATCAGAAGATTGGTGGCTTGAGCGCGGGTGCTTTTCACCCCGACGGCCGTCTTTGGGGCATGATCTATGGCCTGACCGGTTTTCGTGATGGCGTACCGATCCATTGGTCTCACCTGTTGGGCGTCGACAACGCAGCACGGGGCCTGGGCCTGGGTCGCGAACTCAAGCTCTACCAACGGGAGTTCCTACTCGGTCATGGCGTAAAAATCGTTGAATGGACCTACGACCCACTGGAATCTCGGAATGCGAGTCTTAACTTGAACCGCCTGGGCGCCCTACCCGTTGAATATGCGCTTGATGTGTATGGACCGGGCGACTCCAGTGGGCTGCATGCGGGCATCGGGACCGATCGTTTTATTGTGCGCTGGCAACTCGACCAGACCAATGGCTCTGAAACCGCACGGCACCGTTTCCCGGCTGATGCGCCAGTAGTGAACGTGGACTGCGAGGCTGAACCCCTTGAAGGTGAATACGATTTACCCGATCTGGCCGCAGTTCGGGTGCGTATCCCCTTTAGCATTCAAGCTGCCAAAAACGAAAGGGCTGGTCTTGGCCGCCTGTGGCGTCTGTCCACCAGACACGCTTTCACAAATTATCTGGGACGGGGTTATGCGGTAACCTGTTTCCTGATGAACAGGGAACAACAAGACTGTTACTACGGTCTGCAACGCCTTGGGGAGGAATCATGACCATTCGTCTGAAAAAGTTGATCATACGCGAGATCAAACTTACCTTGAGAGAACCCTTTACCATTTCTTCGGGCACCATGATTCAGCGGCGTATTCTTCTGCTGGAACTCTTTGATGCGGCCGGTGTGAGTACCTGGTCTGAGTGTGTGGCAGACAATGCGCCCAACTACAGCCCTGAAACGGTAGATACGGCCAGGACCATCATCAGCAAATGGATCGCTCCGCGCTTGCTTGGCTACGAATTCGAAGACCCCGCCGCGATTCAGCGTGAGATCAATCGCGATATTCGCGGTCACAACATGGCCAAGGCAGCAGTGGAAATGGGCTGCTGGAGTTTGGAAGCGTTACACCAGGGTAAACCTCTTGCCGACTTACTGGGCGGGACCCAATCCAAAATCGTGACGGGTATCTCGATTGGTATTCAGGCCAATCCCGCCGCCCTGGTAGACAGGGCCCGTGCCGCTTTCGCCGAGGGTTATCCCAAGATCAAGATCAAAATCAAGCCCGGCAAGGACCTGGCTTATCTGGGCGCGGTCAGGGAAGAACTCGGGCCCGGTGCCCAACTCATGGCGGATGCCAATAATGCCTACACCACCGCCGATTTCGACCACCTGTGCAAGATCGATGAATTCGGACTGTTGATGCTTGAGCAACCCCTCGATTGGGAAGACGTGTTCCGCCATGCCACACTGCAAAAACGCATGAAGACCCCCATCTGTCTGGATGAATCTATCACCGGTCTCGACCGGGCCGAGGACATGATCCAACTGGCTGCCGGCAAAATTATCAATATCAAACCCGGTCGCGTCGGCGGGTTCTGCCAGTCGCTGGCCATTCACGACCTTGCCCGCACCAACGGCATACCGGTCTGGTGCGGGGGGATGCTGGAGAGTGGCATTGGTCGCGCCTACAATGTGGCTCTGGCTTCTCTTCCCAATTTCACCCTTCCCGGTGATCTCAGTCCCAGCGCACGCTACTGGAAACGCGATGTGGTGGACCCGGAATGGACTATGGACGCTCAGGGCCTTGTAACGGTGCCCCGCGATCAGCCCGGCTTGGGCATCAACCCCGATCGCGACTTTATTGAAAAACTGACCGTGCGCACCGAAATTTTCAAATAACCCTGATCGGAGAGAAGATGCAGACCCTGATCGAAACCTTGAGACCCCGCCTCAACGAAATTTTTGTATACCTACACGCCAACCCCGAGATCTCCTGGAATGAATACGGGACCCGCGATTATTTACTCCCCATTCTCGAGGAACAGGGTTGCCAGATTCGTACTTTCACAGAGCATGCCGGGATAGTCGCCGATTTGGGGGAGGGCCAGCCGCGTGTCGCGGTTCGCGGCGACATGGACGCGCTCTGGCAGGAGGTAGATGGCGTCTATCGAGCCAATCACTCCTGTGGTCACGATGCGCACATGACCATGGCTCTGGGCACGAGGAGGATGGTGCGGCGGTTGCCGGGTCGGCCCAAGGGCGCG
>Ga0316189_10000658_pt1 | contig 34616 bp, 31 predicted proteins | sample LowCovwburrow_MG_FD_204930 | JGI IMG/M metagenome (GOLD analysis project Ga0316189, IMG submission 204930) | Coastal sediment microbial communities from Maine, United States - Lowes Cove worm burrow | ecosystem: Environmental > Aquatic > Marine > Coastal > Sediment | place: USA: Maine...
CCCAGCGCCGCTGCTCGACTCCGCACAACTGTGGTCGCTGCCTGTATCGACTCCTGCATGACATCACCAAGCTGGCCGGTATGTATCAGCCGACCTTTACCCGGAACAATAGTTGACTCGATACTCAAAAGCTCACCACCAACTTCTGTCCAGGCCAGACCGGTAACCTGTCCGATCTGGTCACGCTCTTCAGCACGCCCATAGCGGAAGCGTTTAACACCAAGATACTTCTCGAGATTGCGTGGAGTTACCGAGATCTTGCCCTCGCCACCTTCCAGTAACAACTCTTTAACCACCTTGCGGCAGACCTTGGCCAGTTCACGTTCAAGATTACGCACGCCGGCTTCACGCGTATAGAAGCGCACAGCATCGCGAACGGCTTTGTCACTGATAACAAGTTCACCTTCCTTGAGTCCGCTATTTTTTATCTGCTTGGGCAACAGGTAGCGGGTAGCAATATTAACTTTCTCATCCTCCGTATAACCTGGAATGCGGATGACTTCCATGCGGTCCAGTAACGGCCCGGGGATATTCAGGGAGTTCGATGTTGCTACGAACATGACATCCGAGAGGTCAAATTCCACTTCGAGATAGTGATCACCAAAGGTCGAGTTCTGCTCGGGATCAAGCACTTCCAGTAATGCCGAAGAAGGGTCACCACGGAAGTCCATGGACATCTTGTCGATCTCATCCAGCAGGAACAATGGATTCCTCGCGCCAATCTTGGACAGATTCTGAATAATCTTGCCCGGCAAAGAACCGATATAGGTACGACGGTGACCACGAATCTCGGCTTCATCGCGAACGCCACCCAGTGACATGCGGGTAAACTTGCGATTGGTGGCACGCGCTATGGAGCGTCCGAGCGAAGTCTTACCGACACCGGGAGGCCCCACCAGACACAGAATCGGGCCTTTCAATTTACGCACACGCTGTTGCACAGCGAGATATTCGAGGATACGTTCCTTGACCTTGTCGAGACCGTAATGGTCTTCGTCCAGCACGGTTTGCGCCCGCGCCAGATCATGCCGGATCTTGGTACGTTTCTTCCAGGGTGCACTGACCAGCCAGTCAATGTAGTTACGCACCACGGTCGCCTCGGCAGACATCGGTGACATCATCTTCAGTTTATTCAGTTCAGCCGTGGCCTTGGTCTTGGCCTCCTTGCTCATACCGGCCTTTTCAATTTTTTCCTGCAGCTCATCCGTTTCGTTGGGCACATCATCCATGTCACCCAGTTCTTTCTGGATAGCCTTCATCTGTTCGTTGAGGTAATACTCGCGCTGGCTCTTCTCCATCTGCTGTTTGACGCGCCCGCGAATACGCTTCTCGATCTGCAGCACATCAATTTCGCCCTCGATAATACCCATCAGGTGTTCGAGACGCTCGCGCACACTTTCGATTTCCAGGATACGCTGTTTTTCGTCCAGCTTGAGCGCCATATGTGCAGCAATGGTGTCCGCAAGACGGCCAGGCTCATCGATACCGGACAAAGATGTCAGAATTTCCGGCGGCACTTTTTTGTTGAGCTTCACGTACTGATCAAACAAGGTCAGCAGTGAACGCATCAAAACGTCAACTTCGCGCTCACCGGTATGCTCAGCATCACCCTTGGGCTCAATGCGAGCGGAAAAGAATTCGTCAGTCGTTTCAAACTGGACAACGCTGGCACGCTCAGCACCTTCAACCAGTACCTTCACGGTACCATCAGGTAGCTTGAGCAATTGTAGAATAGTCGACAGCGTTCCAATTTCGTGAATATCTTCAACCTGTGGGTCATCCACTTCAGCGCTTTTCTGCGCCACCAGCAGAATACGCTTGTCATCATCCATCGCGCCCTCAAGAGCACGGATAGATTTCTCCCGTCCAACAAACAACGGGATAACCATGTGCGGGTAAACCACCACATCGCGAAGTGGGAGAACAGGGACTACAGATGACGCGCTTTCATTTTCTTCTGGGGTATTTTCGTTCTTCTCCATCGGAGAGTACCTCGTATCCGGTTCTGATCGGGGAGTCTTCGCGCCTTAGGCTGCTCCCGGACTGGTTGATATGGGGGCAACCGCTCGACATTTCAATGACGGTTTTGCCTCCTGCCTAATGGTTTTGCAAGAACCAAGCCACGTCCTATCTGAAACTATCACCTTAAAGCAATTAATTGACAATCTTCTTGCAGTATAGCCCTTTTCAGGCCATAGAAACGAATACCCGGCCACCAATACTGGCGCCGGGCGCGGTTAGATTATAACGGTTGGAGGCGGTGTCAATCTGACGCAGCAAGCTGTTCCTGTTCCGAGTCGTAGACCAGGTAAGGCTCGGATTCGCCATCTATGGCACGCTCGTCGACCACGACTTTATGGACGTTGTCCATCGAAGGCAGGTCGTACATGGTGTCCAGCAGCACGTGTTCCATTATGGTACGCAGGCCACGGGCACCGGTTTTGCGCGCCATGGCTTTGCGTGCAATGGCACGTAAAGCTTCTTCACGGAATTCGATTTCGGCACCTTCCATATCAAACAGCTTGGCGTACTGCTTGGTGAGCGCGTTCTTGGGCTCGGTGAGAATGCTGACCAGTGCATCTTCGTCGAGCTCTTCCAGGGTAGCAACCACTGGCAAACGGCCTACAAATTCCGGTATCAGACCAAACTTGATCAGGTCTTCAGGCTCTACGTCATACAGAATTTCGCCAACATTAACCTCTTCGTCCTTGGCCTTGACCTCGGCTGAGAAACCAATGCCACCCTTCTCGGAACGACCCTTGATAATTTTTTCCAGTCCCGCAAACGCGCCACCGACAATGAACAAAATATTGGCAGTATCAACCTGCAGGAACTCCTGCTGCGGATGTTTACGCCCACCCTGTGGCGGCACCGATGCAACCGTGCCCTCAATGAGTTTCAGTAGAGCCTGCTGAACGCCCTCACCCGACACATCGCGGGTAATGGACGGATTGTCCGACTTACGTGATATTTTGTCGATTTCGTCAATGTAAACGATGCCGGTCTGCGCCTTGTCGACATCGTAATCACACTTCTGCAAGAGCTTCTGGATGATATTCTCGACATCCTCACCGACATAACCCGCTTCCGTGAGCGTGGTGGCATCGGCGATGGTAAAGGGTACGTTCAGGAGGCGCGCAAGTGTTTCTGCGAGCAGCGTCTTGCCTGAACCGGTCGGACCAATAAGCAGGATGTTACTCTTGGAAAGCTCGACCTCGTCTTTCTTTTGACCAGCCTCCAGACGCTTGTAGTGGTTGTACACAGCCACCGAAAGCACCTTCTTGGCGCTCTTCTGTCCAATGACATACTCGTCCAGGACTTCATTGATTTCCTGCGGTTTGGGCAACTTGCTGCTGCCGGTGCTCGTTTTCTCCTGCATCTCCTCGCGGATGATGTCATTACAGAGTTCGACACACTCGTCGCAGATGAAAACTGACGGGCCGGCGATCAGCTTACGTACTTCATGCTGACTCTTGCCGCAAAACGAGCAATACAGCAGTTTTCCGTCGTCGCCTTTTCCGTTTCGTTCATTACTCATGCGATGTCCCCGACCTGCGGTCCATTGGCTTCCATATGTCTCTATTGATCGGCAGATCCGTGATCGTCTGAACACTCAAACTGCCGAGTAACCAACCAGCCCCTATTCAACACCGTCAAACCCGGCCTGACAAGTGTTTCCGGGCGCAATCAACGGTTTTTACGGCTTATTCTGCGTCCACTTGACGGGAAGACAGGATTTCATCGATCAAACCGTACTCAATCGACTGCTCCGCGCCCAGGAAATTATCGCGGTCGGTGTCATTCTGGATCTTGTCCATAGGCTGACCGGTATGGTCAGCAAGAATTTGGTTGAGGCGCTCACGTACCAACAGAATCTCCTTGGCGTGGATATCGATATCCGTGGCCTGCCCCTGGAAACCGCCCAGCGGCTGGTGGATCATCATGCGCGAATGTGGCAAACAGTAGCGCTTGCCCTTGGCGCCACCGGTTAGCAATATCGCGCCCATGCTGGCTGCCTGCCCGATACACATGGTACTCACGTCAGCCTTGATAAACTGCATGGTGTCATAAATGGCCAGACCTGCGGTCACTGATCCGCCAGGGGAATTAATATACAGATGTATATCCTTGTCCGGGTTTTCCGATTCCAGAAACAGTAACTGTGCGACAATCACATTCGCCATGTAGTCTTCCACAGGGCCCACGGCAAATACCACGCGCTCCTTAAGCAACCGCGAATATATATCGTAAGCACGTTCGCCACGCGCGGTCTGCTCAATCACCATGGGTACCAGGTTCAACGCCTGGATATTCCCGGCTCCACCATTATTCATGCTATTTGACATTCAATGCTTTCCTTTACGTCGGCGGGCCAACCTCAGGCCTGCATGATCTCGTCAAAAGTGGTTGTTTTTTCAGTGACTTTTGCCTGTCCAGCCACCCATTCCACAACCGTGTCTTCCATAATCAGGGTCTGGATTCCAGCCAGCATTTCCTGATTGCTGTAATACCACTGCACAACCTCATCCGGCTTCTCATAAGATTGCGCGAGATTTTCGATAGTTTCGCGGACCTTTTCCGGATCAACCTGCAACTGGTTGCGCTGAATAATATCGGCAATCAACAACCCCAGCGAAACACGGCGGCGTGCCTCTTCTTCATAGCGCCCCCGGTCAGCCACTGCATCGGCATCCGCCTCGTCCTTCTTGATCAGGGCGTCAATCTCACTGTCAATCAGCGAAGTTGGCACGTCCAGATCTGCCTTTTCAAGCAGCGCTTCGAATACCTGCTTCTTGACGCTGGATTTAATGGCTGCGTCCAGCTCACGCTGCATGTTGTTGGTGATTTCTTCGCGCAGCTTGTCCAGCCCACCATCACCAACACCAAATGCACGTGCGAAATCATCATTCAACTCCGGCAACTGTGCTTCCGCGACAGCATGCACATGAATCTCAAACTGTGCCGTCTTGCCGGCAACTTCCTTGGATGCATAGTCGTCCGGAAACGTGACGTCGATGGTTTTTGTCTCATCGGCACTCACATCGACCAACTGCTCCTCAAAACCCGGGATCATGGTGTTGCTGCCGAGTTCCAGCGGAACATTTTTGGCCGAACCACCCGAAAATGTCTCGCCGTCAATTGTGCCGGCAAAATCTATTTCCAGGCGGTCGCCCTGCGCAGAGGCACGCTCGGCCTTGGTCCAGGTGGTGCGCTGCTTGCGCAACTTTTCGAGCATATTGTCGATATCTGAATCCGCAATCTCCGCAGACATGCGCTCGATGGCAATATCATCCAGATCAGGCTGCTCTATTTCGGGATAAACTTCGAAGACCGCAACATATTCGAGTTCCACGCCAGCTTCATTCTTGGTCTGTTCGATACTGGGCTCGCCGGCGGGTTTCAGATTTTCCTGCTGCAGAGCCTCTTCGTAACTGGAAGCTATCAGCTCACCCGCTGCCTCCTGACGCACCTGGCGACCGTAGCGCTTCTTCACCACACTCAGTGGCACCTTGCCGGGCCGGAAACCATCCAGTCGAACGGTTTGTGCCAGCTGTTGCAGCTTACTTTCAACCTGCTGGTCGATTTGATCAGCTGGAATCTGCACCGTCATCCGGCGCCCCAGCCCACTGGTGGTTTCAACAGAAACTTGCATCATTTGCCCTCAAACTTATCTCAAAATATACCCAACCACCGGCTCGCTTGCAGTCAGCATTATCCCGACTAATATGACCGGCAGAATATTCATCTGCAATAAATATTTTTAAATTATGGTGCGAAAGGAGAGACTCGAACTCTCACGGGTTCCCCCACTGGAACCTAAATCCAGCGCGTCTACCAATTCCGCCACTTTCGCGCACTCAACTCTTCCCCGCTTACAGGTGCCCCAGGACAGACAAGCCATTATACGGCTTTGGAAAATCCAGTATAACCCCACAAAGATCGGGGCAAAAAAATAGCCCACCGATTTAGGTGGGCCTGTACATGGTGGGCCGTCAAGGATTCGAACCTTGGACCAAGAGATTAAGAGTCTCCTGCTCTACCAACTGAGCTAACGGCCCCAACTGGGGCGAGCGATGGGACTCGAACCCACGACGACCGGAATCACAATCCGGGGCTCTACCAACTGAGCTACGCCCGCCATCAACTTGTAAAACCTGTATCACATCCAACCCGCAGTACGGGTCATATGGCGCCCCGGAGAGGATTATTCGGGCTACGCCCTCACCCCTTCGGGGCCATTGCTGCTTCGCTGCAATGTTCGCCACGCCTCACGGCGAGGCGTCGAACCACTGAATCTATACGTCAGGGGTTCGAATCTTTAAGCCTGCCGCCAATCCCGACGTCCGCGGCTTATCACGCATCCACCTACATATGGCGCCCCGGAGAGGATTCGAACCCCTGACCCATGGCTTAGAAGGCCATTGCTCTATCCGACTGAGCTACCGGGGCAGAACTTCACAGCCATCCCCTTCCGGTTGGCAATAATTGGTCGGGGCAGAGAGATTCGAACTCCCGACATCCTGCTCCCAAAGCAGGCGCGCTACCAGACTGCGCTATGCCCCGAATTTCCGGCCACAACCGAGCCTGTTTCCGGACGAGGCCGGTAAAGGCGCGGCGATCATACGGTGACCAGCGCGCGTGGTCAACGACCGAAGCGGCGAAGTATACCAGATTTTTTCCAGCATGCTTGTTCACCCCTGCGACGCGTGCGAGAATCCGCAACCTTCTCTGCAGACTTCAGAATACAGCGACCCATGAGCGCCCGAATCATTGACGGCAAGGCTATTGCCGCGGACATTCGCAAGAATATCAGGCAACGCGTCGATGCGCGTCTTTCCCAGGGAGCACGCCAGCCAGGTCTGGCCGTCGTACTGGTCGGCAGTGACCCGGCGTCTGAAATCTATGTGCGTAACAAGCGTAACGCCTGCGAGGAAGCCGGCCTGCTATCGCGAGCCTATGACCTGCCTGCGACAACCAGCCAGCAAGAACTGCTGTCGCTGATCGACAAACTGAACGAAGATCCCGCGATTGACGGCATACTGGTGCAATTGCCCTTACCCGAACCGCTGGACGCCGCCACGGTAATTGAGCGCATACACCCGGACAAGGATGTGGATGGCTTCCATCCACAGAATGTCGGCAATCTGGCCCTGCGAATGCCTGGATTACGCCCCTGCACACCACACGGTGTTATGACTCTGCTCGGTAGCATCGGCGAAACCTACTATGGCAGGGAGGCAGTCGTAGTCGGCGCCTCCAACCATGTCGGCCGACCAATGCTGCTGGAGCTGCTGCTGGCCGGTTGCACCGTCACCTGCTGTCACCGCTTTACCAGGGATTTGAGGTCCCAGGTGGAGCGCGCCGAGATTCTGGTGGTTGCTGCAGGCAAACCTGGACTGGTTCCGGGCGAGTGGGTACGGGAAGGCGCAACTGTTATCGATGTCGGCATCCATCGCACGGAAACCGGCCTGATTGGCGACGTGGGTTTTGACGCGGCCCGCGAAAGAGCAGCCTGGATCACCCCTGTGCCTGGTGGTGTCGGGCCAATGACCGTGGCAACCCTGCTGCAGAATACCCTGCTTGCGGCAGAGACACTGCATAACCGCTAAAGCGGGTCTTTACGTGATTGAACCAGTATCAGACTGGGCTGGTGCCCTGCCCCGTGAAACAACTGTTCAACAGGCCTGGGCGTGGCAATAGTGTGCCCTGTCCAAAGTCCACTCCCGGTCGACAGGTCGCTTCAGGCACGCCTCCACAGCGTACCGCCAGCGGCGTCTTCGAGCACAATTCCAAGCTCGGTGAGCTGGTCACGCAGACGGTCAGCCTCAGCCCAGTCGCGGTCTGCGCGAGCCTGTTCACGTCGGGCCACCAGGGCATCAATTTCAGCATCGCTGGAACCATCAGCAGATTCACCCTGTCCCGTGCGCAAGTAGGCAGCAGGGTCCGACTGCAGTATTCCCAGGCGACCTGCCAGGGTTTTGAGCGTATAGGCCAAGCCTCCTGCAACAACATCACCCTGCTCCCGCGCACGATTCATGGCGCGGGTCAGCTCGAATAACACCGCCAGCGCTTCGGGCGTATTAAAGTCATCGTTCATTGCCGCCTGAAATCGTCCGTCATAGTCAGCCTGTATTGCATCACCCTCAACTGCGCAATCCCGCAATGCGGTATACAGTCGCTGCAGTGCACCTCGAGCCTTATCCAGATTGTCATCACTGTAGTGCAATGGACTGCGGTAGTGACTGGACAGAATGAAATAGCGCACTTCCTCTGGCTGGTAACGCTGGAGAATTTCGCGCACAGTAAAAAAGTTGCCCAGCGACTTGGACATTTTTTCCTCGTCGACCTGCACAAAACCATTGTGTATCCAGTAATTGACGAAGTGCTCGCCGGTCGCCGCTTCCGACTGGGCAATCTCGTTTTCATGATGAGGGAATTGCAAATCCATGCCGCCACCGTGAATGTCGAAGTGCGCGCCCAGACACTCGGTAGACATGGCCGAACATTCGATGTGCCAGCCTGGCCGCCCGTCACCCCAGTCCGAAGGCCAGGCGGGCTCCCCCGGCTTGGCGGCCTTCCATAACACGAAATCCAGAGGATCGCGTTTGGCCTCTTCAACATCAACACGGGCACCGGAGCGCAAGTCTTCCACTTTCTTGCCGGAAAGCTGACCATAGCCCGCGAATTTGTTTACCGAATAGAAAACATCTCCGTTGTCGCCCTGGTATGCGTGGCCGTTATCCACCAGCTTGCCAATCATGCCCAGAATATCGGGCATTGAGTCGGTGGCGCGTGGCTCGGCATCCGGCCTTAGCACACCCAATACATCCGCATCTTCGTGCATGGCCTGGATAAAACGCTCGGTCAGCGCACTGACACTCTCGTCATTTTGCTGCGCCCGCGCGATAATTTTGTCATCGATATCGGTGATATTCCGCACATAAGTCACCTCATAGCCCAACTGGCGCAGATGCCGCACGATCACATCGAATACAACCAGTACCCGCGCATGCCCGAGATGGCAGTAGTCATACACCGTCATACCACAGACGTACATGCGTACCTTGCCTGGCTCTATAGGCGTAAAGGTTTCCTTCGTGCGCGTTAAACTGTTAAACAGTTTCAGCATGAGATTGTGCTCCATCAACACAGAGTTTCAATGCTGCCTGCAAGCGCGTACGGCAACAGTCCTGGCCAAGCCAGTCCCATACTCGCACCATTTCGGGGCCATGAGCCATACCGGTAAGCGCAATACGTAATGGCATAAACAATTGCTTGCCCTTGACACCGGCAGCCTGCCCCACAGCCTTCGCAAACGATTTAAAACCGTCGGGACCGGCATCAAGCTGGAGCAGCGCCGCATTGAAAAATGCTTCACCGGCACCCTGAACGACTGCACGTTCAGGCTCATTGATTTCCAGGATATCTGCCGACAACCTGTGCAACCATTCACCAACATCTGACGGCAATTCAATATTGTCACGCACTACATCGATCAAACCCTGTATGCGTTGTGCACTCCATCCAGCCGGCAACTGCTGACCTTGTGCAGACTGACAGAACCAGTCAACAAGTTCCGCACTGGATGCCGCGACTACAGCTTCTTTCTGCCAATAGCGCAATTGCGCATCATCGAATCGCGCCGGCGCCCTGCCCAACCTGGCAAGGTCAAAGTGTTCGGCGAGTTCCGGCAGCCCGAGATAGTGGTCTGCATCAAACTTGTGACCAAGCCGGGCCAGATAATTCAGGATGCCAGCAGGTAAATAACCGGCTTCGCGCAACTGCCGTACGCTTTGGCTGCCATGGCGCTTGGAAAGCGGGCTTCCATCCGGGCCGACCAGCAAAGACAAATGCCCATAGGCAGGCGCGGACAGGTTCAGTGCCTCCAGTATCATAAGTTGACGTGGTGTATTGGTGAGATGATCTTCGCCGCGCAAAACATGGCTAACGCCCATCAGGGCATCATCAATCGCATTGGTGAAGAAAAATGACGGTGTTCCATCACTACGGCGAATAATAAAATCCCCGATTTCATCGCTGGAGAATCGCTGTGTACCGCGCGCGAAATCCTCGAATTCGATCGTCTGGCCAGATGGCACTCGAAACCTCAAAGTAGGCTTACCGCCCTCTGCAAGCTTCTTCTGAATTTCTTCAGCGGAAAGATTTGCACAGGTGCCCGGGTATTTGGGCGGCTGACCGGCCGCACGTTGAGCTTTACGTGCGAGCTTTAAATGGGTCTCGCCACAAAAGCATGGATAACAGGCACCCTCAGCTTCCAGAGACCGGTAATAGCGGGCATAGATCTCTGACCGCGCTGACTGGTGATAGGGACCATGCGAACCGCCAGCGTCAGGGCCCTCTTGCCAGTCAAGACCCAGCCAGCGCAAGTCATCCATCAGCGCCTGTTCAAATTCCTGCTTGCTGCGTTCGGCATCCGTATTCTCGATGCGCAGCAGGAAAGTGCCTTGCTCACGCCTGGCATAGAGCGCATTAAACAATGCTGTGCGCAGATTGCCGAGGTGAATTTCGCCCGTCGGGCTGGGTGCAAATCGGGTCTTTACGGAAGGGTTGTGCATTAAATTTTCAAATTTCGGCCGGTAGAAACCCTGCGCATAGTATCAAAAATTGGTTGGTGGCGCGGAAACCGTTATGATACGCGACCGAACCGTATGACAGGAGATATTACCGTGACCGTGCGCATGCAAACCAACATGGGCTCCATCGTTCTGGAGCTGGATGCCGACAAGGCACCAGAGACTGTGGCAAACTTTCTCGAATACGCCCGTTCGGGTTTCTACGACGGCACCATCTTCCATCGCGTAATCCCCGGCTTCATGGTCCAGGGTGGCGGCTTTGAGCCTGGCATGTCGCAGAAAACCTGCCGGGAGCCGATCAAGAATGAAGCGGATAACGGCCTGCAGAACGATCTTGGCGCTATCGCCATGGCACGTACAAACGACCCCCACTCGGCGACTGCGCAGTTTTTCATTAATGCCAAAGATAATGGTTTCCTTAACCATACCGCTCCCACCGGGCAGGGCTGGGGCTATTGCGTATTCGGCAAGGTAACTGACGGACTGGACGTGCTTCAGGCTATCGAAAAGGTCGCGACTACCACTCGTGCCGGACACCAGGATGTACCGCAGGACGACGTGATCATTGAGAGCGTCGTCATCGAAGAATGACCAAAGCCTCTGTTCCGAACCTGATTATCCGGAACAGAGGTAAAGCAGTCGCAGCACGATGACATATCTCTTTATCTCCGACCTGCACCTGCACCCCTCGCGACCGCATATTATCGACGGCTTTCTCGCCTATCTGCAATCCATTCAGGGGCAAGCCCAGGCCCTGTATATCCTCGGTGACCTGTTTGAAGCCTGGGTCGGCGACGATCATCCGGAGGCAGCCTTTTTGCCGGTAAAGACAGCCCTTGCCCAATGTAATGCCAGCGGCACCCCAGTCCTGCTCATGCATGGAAACCGTGATTTCCTGATTGGGGAAACCTTTGCCCGCGAAACCGGCTGTAAATTGCTGGAAGACCCCGTGCTCCTGGACCTCCATGGGACCCGGACACTGCTGATGCATGGTGATTCGCTATGCACCGATGACCAGGAATATCAGCAGCTGCGCGGCCGCTTGCGCGACCCTGAATGGCAGCGCCAGGCGCTCTCATTACCGGTCGAGGAACGCCTGCAGCTGGCGCTGGAAGCGCGTGAACTAAGTGAACTGAGCTCGCGCGACAAGGACGAATACATTATGGATGTTAACCAGGGCGAGGTGCTTCGTACATTGACTGCCAGTGGTGCGGAACGCCTGATCCATGGCCATACTCATCGCCCCGGGGTACATGAATTTGAACACGAGGGAAGAACCCTGCAGCGCATTGTGCTTGGCGACTGGTATGAACTGGGCAGTGTGCTGGAGGTCGATGCCGAACGTTGCGAGCTGCGCACCCTGCCTATTTGCTGAACGGGCAACGATCCGACTGATCAGAACTCGCTGGTGCGCACCACAGTATAGTCATCCGGGATCACGAATAGCGACGACGGAACGGCGACATGCTCTTCAATGTCGACCAACTCACGCCTCTCGCCACTCGGACTCCATTCTGCGAGCAACATACCCTCAGCGAGATGGAAGTCATGTGCGTACAGATAACGCGCAAGGAAACAGTGCGTGCGCAGCTCGGGCGGCGTGTTGTTCATCGTTCTGGCCTGCTGAGCCGCGACCACATGACTGAAATCACGAAACACCTTGCGTTCATCGTCAAGAAAACCTGGAGCAATAACAGCTGATTTACACACCGTTTCACCAGCCAGCAGCTCAAGCGCAACCGGTGGCCGACCACCCACTTTGGGCGCCTGCGTATCCGCACGCCTCTCTATTCGCATCGCCAGCTCCTGCGGAGCTGCGTAGGTTTCCACCCCACCATCAATCTGCAGTATCGAACGGTTTTCGCCCACCACACTGTAAATAGTTTTTCGCTTGCGGTCGAAGAGCAGAAAATTTTCGCTATCAACGCCGTCATCAGACCGCAGGAAATCCGGCGTGACAATATACCTCACACGATACGGATCAACTCCCGGCTCCTGCTCCGCGTACCAGAGTATCGTTGCAGAAACATTATCACCGTCTGCCCTCACACTTGAGGCCAGCATGATCAACAAGCCCAACAGAATTGATTTTATCGTCATATAATCACAATCATTCAGTCTCTGGAAGCGCCAAGCTTCTCCAGGTACTGCATCTCCTTTTCGTTAAATCCCGCCTTCAGGCGAGCCTCATAATGAAACGGTTTCTTGATCTGGCCCGGTACGTACTCTTCGAGTAAACCGGCAAATGTTGCCTCCGGATCCTGGCCACGCTGTTCGCACAGGTAACGATACCAGCGGCTTCCGATTTCCACGTGGCCTATCTCGTCACGCAAGATAATTTCCAGGACCTTTACCGCTGCATTATCGCCAGCCTGCTGCAAACGTTTCAGGATCCCCGGAGTGACATCCAGCCCTCGCGCCTCAAGTACGCGCGGTACCAGCGCCATACGCACCAGCGGATCATGTGCCGTCTTGCAGGCCATCTCCCAGAGCCCATTATGCGCATCAAATTCTCCATACACATAGCCCAGATCTTCCAGCCGCTCACACAACAAACGGAAATGCAGCGACTCTTCGTGGGCTACCCTGGACCAGTCACGGTAATATTCGGCGGGTAAACCACGGAAACGGTACACCGCATCCCAGGCCAGATTAATGGCATTGAATTCGATATGCGCCAGCGCATGTAAAAGGGTAGCCCGGCCTTCTGCAGTACCCAGCCTTCGCCTGGGTAATTCACGCGGCTTTACCAGGTGTGGCCGCGACGGTCTCCCGGGCTCACCAATTGGCGCAGGCAGTTTATTCTCGTCAAGGTTTAGCTCCCCACTTAGCAGGCGGCCATAAACCTCATCGGTCAAGGCACACTTTTCCGCCGGATCAGCGCACTTGATGCACAATTCCGCCAGTGTAAACAGGCTGTTATTTATATCTGTCATTTATTATATAAATCATAATGTTATCGCCTGATAAATTATTTTAATCGGGTATTTTTCAAAGGATTATTTTGACACCCGGACGGACAGAGTCCATCCTGAAATCATTACAATTCGTGGGACGACCCAAAATGACTAAACAAGAGCACGTCCTCGAAGTCTACGAACCCTACGATTACCAGGGTGACAATCCGATCCACGCCGCCGGAGTAAGTGTTCTGCCGGGCCCCATGCGCGACGAGTACTACCTGGTACAGGTTGAAAACCCGTTCCAGATCGGCGCAGCAGAAGTTGAACTGCTTCTGATCCAGCCACGCTACAACGGTGACAAAATAGACCGGGCCGTATCCAGCACGTGTACGGTCAATATTTCCAGGGTAATTCATGCACTCAATCCGGATCCTGGCGAACGCCTGAGCTTTGAAGATTTCGTCCGCTGGGGGGTCGGTAAAATCAGCCTGTCATCCTTCTGAGCTCAATCGCGCTGCAATTGAATCCGGCCACTGACCTGCACGTTTACACGGCTGGTGCCCTGCTCAATCGTCGGCGCAGATAAGGACGCCCGACTAACCAGCGAAGCGGCTTCTGCCCGCATGGGTATCGGCTGGCGCACACCACCAGTATGTATCGACATGTCCACCAACCCGTAATCCCCGGCATCCAGCGAACGACTGATTAGCGTGGCACGTTTCCGGAATGCTGCCAGAGCCTCTTCGATCAAGGCAGATTCAACAGTCGCAAGTTTTTCCGGTGACACCGAAAACTGCAGCGACTGTATTTGCAGGCGTTCCTGCAAATCACCCAACACTTTGCTTAAAACGTCTACATCACCCGATTCCAGCTGCAGATCCTGACGCCCACGCCAACGAACAATTTTTTTGTCATCGTATACCGGGTATGTTTGGTAACTACCACTTTGCGTCTTTATTGCTGTTTGGTTTTTCATCTGTTGCACAGCCCAGTGCATGTCGGTATTAATCTGCTCGGCCAGCTTGGCGGGATCCCGGTTTTCGGCTGTCGCACTGAGTATGGCAACGACACGATCATTATCAACATCCCTGCCAGCCTCAACCTGGAAGTTGACCTGGTCCTCAACTTTATCCTTGTCAGCACTGGCGAGTGGCGACCAAACGGATAACGGAGCCACACATAACAGCAACAGTCCTAATCGTTTCTTCATCACTTTACTCCTTCAAACCACGCGCCAGATCCGCACAGAGATCGTCCACGGTTTCGAGACCAACAGCTACCCGGACCAGGCCGTCTGTGATACCTGACTCGGCAAGCTGCCCGGGTGTCAGGCGCCCATGTGTTGTCGTCGCCGGGTGCGTAATAGTGGTCTTGGTATCGCCAAGGTTGGCAGTAATCGAACACACCCGGGTTGCATCAATTAACCGCCATGCCGCGTCCTGCCCTCCATCCAGCTCAAACGATACAATGCCACCAAACCCCTGCTGCTGGCGGGCCGCCAACTCATGCTGCGGGTGTGAAGCCAGGCCGGGATAGTGCACCCGACTGACCTGTTCCTGATCTTGCAACCATTCGGCAACATGCTGTGCAGATTCACAGTGCGCACGCATACGCAACGACAGGGTCTCCAGCCCTTTCAGGAAAACCCACGCATTGAAAGGGCTCATGGTCGGGCCACAGGTGCGCAGGAAACCGTATACTCCCTCACCAACGACAGCATCACTGCCAACCACCGCCCCGCCAACACAACGCCCCTGCCCGTCCAGGTATTTGGTCGCAGAATGGATAACGATATCTGCACCCAGCTCCAGTGGACGCTGCAAGGCAGGTGTGCAGAAGCAGTTATCCACCACCAGGAGACAGTCGTGTTTATGTGCAAGTTCCGCAAGCGCGCTGATATCAGCAACTTCTGTTAACGGGTTTGAGGGTGTCTCCAGGAACAACAGACGGGTCTCGGGGCGAATGGCCTGCTCCCATGCACCCAGATCGTGCTGTGCTACGAAGCTGGTCTCAATACCAAACTTCTGCAAGTAGTTGTTGAACAACAATGTTGTACTGCCGAATATACTGCGCGAAGAGACAATATGTGCGCCTGCAGACAGCAGCCCCGCACAAGTTGCATAGATGGCCGCCATACCGGAAGACGTCGCCACGCAGCGTTCACCACCTTCAAGCGCTGCCAGACGCTCTTCAAAGGTGCGCACCGTTGGATTAGTAAAACGCGAATAAATATTCCCCGGTTTTTCACCGGAAAAACGTGCAGCCGCATCCGCCGCACTGCTGAATACATAGCTGGATGTGGGAAAAATCGGTTCCGCATGTTCATGTTCACCGGTGCGCCGCTGGCCGGCGCGCACCGCTAAAGTTTCAAACCCGAGAGGAAATTCCTGGTCGGACATATTGATCACCCTGTCAAACAAACTCAGACGAAAACAGCAGGCACAAAAAAACCCGCCTCCGACCAATCACGAAAGCAGGTGCTAACGCTTTAGCCGAATTTATTAAGCGCCCGCAAGCTGACATCTCAAATCGGCGCATTGGTTGAAGACTAGACCGGCCCTGCCGACCGCGTCAAGCATTATTGTGCAGCTCAATTACTTCATGATCCGAAGCGCGCCTTTCCTGCTTGGCCGCATCGCTGCGCAAATATTCAAGATGATCCAGGTAATCAATCGTGACGCCACCCGTTACATACTCACCGGTAAATACCGAACAATCAAATGCTGTGATTCCCGGATTACCCTTTTGCACGGCCTGCACCAGATCCTCGAGATCCTGGTAAATCAGCCAGTCAGCGCCAATGGCGGCAGCGATTTCATCTACTGTGCGGCCATGCGCGATAAGCTCATCCTTGATTGGCATATCGATGCCATAAACATTCGGATACCGCACCGGTGGCGCTGCCGAGGCAAAATAGACATTACTGGCGCCGGCATCACGCGCCATCTGGATGATCTGCTGCGAAGTCGTGCCACGCACTATGGAATCATCCACCAGCATGACATTCTTGTCCTTGAATTCAAGATCGATCGCATTAAGTTTCTGACGGACAGATTTCTTGCGCTGCTGCTGACCAGGCATTATGAAGGTCCGACCTATATAGCGGTTCTTGATAAAGCCCTCGCGGTATTTGACCCCCAGGCGAAAGGCCAGCTGCAAGGCGGAAGTGCGACTTGTATCAGGGATGGGAATAACCACATCAATGTCATGTTCCGGCCGTTCACGCAAAATCTTGTCTGCGAGTACTTCACCCATACGCAGGCGTGCCTTGTAAACCGAAATGTTGTCTATGATGGAATCCGGCCTGGCCAGATAGACGTGCTCAAAAATACAGGGTGCATAAGCCGGCTTCTCGGCACATTGCCGTTTGGCCAGACCACCGTCCCTGCCCAGAAACACAGCCTCCCCGGGGCGAACATCATCGATGATCTCAAAACCCTGCGGATCAAGCGCAACACTTTCCGAGGCCACCATATAATCGGTGCCATTATCAGTTTCCCGCTTGCCATACACCAACGGCCTTATACCATTCGGATCGCGAAACGCGACAATACCAAAGCCGGTTATCATTGCGACGGTTGCATAAGCGCCCTGGCAACGTCTATGCACGCCGGAAACGGCAGCAAACACATCGTCTTCGGTTATTTCCAGCTTGCCCCGCCGCTGCAGCTCGTGAGCAAATACGTTAAGCAATATTTCCGAATCCGACTCGGTATTGATATGGCGCAGGTCTTCACGAAACAAATTTTGTTTGAGTTCCTCGGCATTCACCAGGTTGCCGTTATGCGCAAGCGTTATACCGTAGGGAGAATTAACATAGAAAGGCTGGGCTTCCGCCGAGCTTTCACAACCTGCTGTCGGATAGCGTACGTGCCCGATACCCATGTTGCCGCGCAGGCGAAGCATATGACGGGTATGAAACACATCCCGCACCAGACCGTTGTTCTTGCGCAAGTACAACTGGCTACCTTCGCAGGTCATAATGCCTGCAGCGTCCTGACCTCGATGCTGCAGCACCGTCAGTGCATCGTAGATTGCCTGATTAACAGATTCAGTGGATACTATTCCAACAATGCCACACACGGCTAAGTCACCCTCAAAAATGGATATCTTCAGCGATATCGGGAGGGAGAAATCCCCTCAACCATATCGCCACGTCCTGGAAGTGGGTCAATAATAGTGACTCTCTCCACCAGGGGTCTTCCGGCAACGTTGTCAAACCCGCCAACATGACCATAACTGCCACGATTACAATTCCACGTGCAATACCAAACACCATGCCCAATGCACGGTCTGTTGCGCTCAAGCCTGTCTTTGAAACCAGCTGCCCGGCGAGGTAACCGATCAGCCCACCGATCAACACCGTGGCGATAAACAACATCGCAAATCCAAGAACATCGCGAATCGACGGAGTATCGATCCAGCGTGCCAGCCAGTTGGACAAGTCATGGAAAAACAGCATCGCCACCCACAGCGCCACAATCCAGCTCGCCAGCGACACAGCTTCTTTAACGAAACCACGCCAAAGACTGAGTAGCGCCGAAATCCCGATAATGCCGAGCAGGATAAAGTCAATCCAGATCAAATGCCTGCTCCACGCAATTCCAGGGTGCGCCACCCGTTACCAGCCAATGCATGCCGCGCATTTTACTCGAAGATGGTGGTCATAAACAGCGGATCAGGGATAGGAAAGCACACGCCCTTTCAGGTTAAGCTGCTTGTCCAGTTTGGCCTGGTCGCGATCCGCTTCGGCACGCTCCAGATAAGGCCCGACTCGCACACGATAGAGGGACTTTGCATCGACACGCACTTTTTCAACCTGGGTAACAAAGCCTGCTTTGCGCAGCTTGTCGCGCAGACGCAGCGCATTCTGCTCACTGGAAAAACTTCCCATCTGCACTACCCAGTTACCCAAAGGTCCTGCCGGCTTGGCGGGTTCAGGCGTGGTGGCCGGTTTTGGCGGCACAGGCAACGGCTCAACTTTTGGCTCGGGAGCGGCAATCTCCACCTCTGCCGTCTCGTTCGGCTGCGATTGCAACTCGTCACCCGGGTTTGGTGGAACGGCAATATCAGCCTGCACCACCGCCACGTCCGCCTCGACAGGCACATCACCGGCATCGGGAAAGTCACCCAGTTCCATGCTGGAACGCTGCCCGGTCAACTCCGGGAGAGGTTCCATCTCCGGTACGAGCTCACTATTGGGCCCCTCAAGCAACATCGGTATAAAAATCACCCCGAGAGCAACCAGCACAACTGCGCCCACCAGGCGCTGTTTCAACAGAAAGTCCATCTTGCCTCTCAGTTCAACATTGGATTCAGCGCAGACCATTCTGCCACAGTATGGAATGAGCCGCAGACCAGTACGCGGTCACCAGCTTTCACCGCAGGACGCAAATAGTCCAGGGCGTCACTGGGCATTTTACAAACATGCACGGACTGGCCACTGACATGATCACGAATCAGCCCGGCCAGCTTGTCGCCGGCAAAAGCCCGGTCAACCGACAGACCAGTTGCGTACCATACGTCTACAAGATCGAGTAAGGGCGTCAAAAAATGGGCTACCTCTTTATCCCGCATCATGCCGACAACAGCATGAGTGCGTCCGGCAACCGGTGTCAGCCGCAGCGCATCAGCCAGTGCCTCTGCAGCCTGCGCATTATGTGACACATCCAGTACCTGTTCCACCGACCCGGAAATGCGCTGGATTCTGCCGGGAAGCGACATCCATTTGAGTCCGGCTGCTCGAGTCTTTTGATCGACCGGCAGACTGTTATCCAACAATTCCAGCACCTGCATCACTCCAGCCGCATTCGCCAACTGGTGACCTCCATGCAGTGCCGGAACCGGTAGATCGCGAAAACTGGACTGCGCCCCCTGCCAGTGCCAGTGACGTCCGCTGTGACTCAACCGGAACTCGCGACCAAGCCGGTACAGAGGCGCGCCCACACGCTGTGCTTCCTGCTCGATCGCGTCGGGACAGTGGCTGTCCGAACAGACCACGGGGCGACCTGCCCGCATAATGCCGGCTTTTTCTCGCGCTATAGCTTCACGGTCTTCGCCAAGCCAGGCCGTGTGATCAATACCAATAGTGGTAATCAACGCGACATCGGCATCTACGATGTTAACTGCATCGAGTCGCCCGCCAAGACCGACTTCAAGTATGGCGATATCAAGAGTTTGCTGCGAAAAGATATCCAGCGCGGCCAGCGTTCCGAATTCAAAATAGGTCAGTGAGATGTCGCCCCGCCGGGCATCAACGCGTGCAAATGCGTCGCAGAGCAGACCATCTTCAACCGCCTCCCCCATGAGGCGCACACGCTCGTTATAGTTAAACAGGTGTGGAGAAGTATAGGCACCCACCCGGTAGCCGGCACGCAACAGTATGGCTTCCAGCAACGCCACACTGGAACCTTTGCCATTGGTCCCGGCTACGCTGATAACCAGGGGTGCCGGCTGACGGCAGGCCAACCGGTCGGCCACAGTACCGACACGCGCCAGCCCCAGTTCAATGCTTTCAGGATGCAGGGTTTCCTGCCAGTCCAGCCAGTCCTGTAAACGAGAGAATCGCGCAGCCTGCGCCATCAGCGGCAAGCCCCCTGCTAGCCAGTGGGAGACATCAGTTGAGTGGTGCGTGGTGGGTCAGTATAGCCAGCATCGATGCAATACGTTCGCGCATTTCGCGGCGATCAACAATCGAATCGACAGCACCATGCTCAAGCAGGAATTCACTGCGCTGGAAACCTTCGGGCAGCGTTTCGCGCACTGTCTGTTCGATAACGCGCGGGCCGGCAAATCCGATCAACGCTTTGGGTTCAGCAATGTTGATGTCACCCAGCATCGCCAGACTCGCCGACACTCCACCCATAGTTGGATCAGTCATCACCGAAACAAACGGGATACTCGCACGCGACAGGCGCGCCAGGGCAGCACTTGTCTTTGACATCTGCATCAATGAAAACAGCCCTTCCTGCATACGTGCACCGCCACTCGCAGAAAAACACACCAACGGCACATTGTGATCCAGGCTGGCATTAACCGCACGGACGAAACGCTCACCGACAACTGATCCCATGGAGCCACCCATAAAGCCAAAGTCAAAAGCGGCTGCAACCAGCGGCACACCCTCAACCTGCCCACGCATGACAATCAGCGCATCATCCTCTCCCGAGGTTTTCTGGGCCAGCTTGATACGATCCGTGTATTTCTTGCTGTCTTTAAACTTCAGCGGGTCGGTAGGCTGAAGCCCCGCACCTATTTCTTCACGCGGTTCCGCATCAAGAAACAGGTCAAGCCGCCGGCGCGCACTGATGCGCATATGATGGTCACACTTGGGACACACATCCTGGTTACGCTCCAGCTCCGTGCGATACAGGACAGCATCGCAGGCGCTGCATTTGCTCCATAGTCCCTCCGGGACAGTGCGCTTGTCCTTGCTTTCAGTTCTGATGCGCGACGGCATCAGCTTCTCAAACCAGCTCATTTCAGTTCCTACCCTGTCTGCTTGTCAGTGGCTATGGAAGCCGTCTGATCCATAGCCGCACGCATATCAGCGATCACTTGCGGCGCTTCAGAGACAATGCGCTCCGGCGTGTTCTCCAGGGCGGCAATGCGATTAATCAGCGCGCTACCCACCACAACCGCATCCGAGAACCTGCTAATCGCCGCAGCTGTCTCGGCATCACGAATACCGAAACCCACCCCGACCGGCAGCGAAGTATGGCGGCGTATTTCAATTAACTTGTCTTCCACTGACTGGATATCCAGCCGGTTTGCACCGGTCACGCCCTTGAAGGACACATAGTAAAGAAAACCTCCACCACACCCTGACATTAACGCAATGCGCTCTGCATTACTGTTTGGCGCTGCAAGAAAAATAGAATCCAGCTGCTGTGCTTTCAGCGCGGTGACCAGGTCATGTCCTTCTTCAGGCGGCAGGTCGACGGTCAATACGCCGTCTACACCGGCACTCGAAGCGGCACTCGAAAACTCGTCGTACCCCATCACTTCCACTGGATTGAGGTAGCCCATAAGCACAACGGGCGTTTCATTGTCCCGCTCGCGGAACTCGCGCACCATGTCCAGCACATTGTGCAAGCCGACATGATGCACCAACGCACGTTCACAGGCAGCCTGAATGGTCGGACCGTCAGCCATGGGGTCGGAAAACGGCACTCCCAGCTCAAGAATATCTGCGCCGGCATCGACGAGCGCATGCATCAGCGGCACGGTCACCGTGAGTTGCGGGTCACCCGCAGTTATATAAGGAATCAGTGCGGTTCGTCCCTGCGTGCGCAGCGAGTCAAAACGACCTGCGATGCGACTCATACCTTGATACCTTCTATAGCTGCCACGGTATGAATATCCTTATCACCGCGACCGGACAGATTGATAACAAGAATCTGATCCTTGTCCATGGTCGGTGCCAGCTTGCGTGTGTAGGCAAGCGCATGGCTGGATTCCAGCGCAGGGATAATGCCTTCGGTACGCGTCAGCTCGTGAAATGCCTGCAGCGCTTCCTGATCCGTTGCTGCCACATACTGTGCTCGGCCAATGTCTTTCAGCCAGGCGTGCTCGGGACCAACACCCGGGTAATCAAGCCCCGCCGATACCGAATGTGTCTCAGTAATCTGGCCGTCGCTGTCTTCCATCAGGTAAGTGCGATTACCGTGCAACACACCCGGTTTGCCGGCACACAGCGGTGCCGCATGGCGGCCGCTTTCGATACCATCTCCGCCACCTTCAACACCATACATGGCTACGCTGTCATCATTCAGGAATGGATGAAACAATCCAATGGCATTGGACCCTCCACCGACACAGGCGATTAATGCGTCCGGCAGCCGTCCCGTCTGATCCAGAACCTGGGCGCGGGCTTCCCGCCCGATCACCGCCTGAAAATCACGCACCATGGCGGGATAGGGATGCGGCCCGGCAACCGTGCCAATAATATAGAAGGTGTCGTCCACATTGGTAACCCAGTCGCGCATGGCTTCGTTCAACGCATCTTTCAGCGTTTTTGAACCGGATTCCACGGAAACGACTTCGGCACCCAGCAGACGCATACGGTACACATTGATCGCCTGACGCTGGATGTCCTCGGCGCCCATATACACCACACACTGCATACCGTAGCGCGCAGCCACTGTAGCCGAGGCGACACCATGCTGCCCGGCACCTGTTTCCGCTATGATGCGGTTTTTGCCCATGCGACGTGCCAGCATGGCCTGACCAACGGTGTTATTCACCTTGTGGGCGCCGGTGTGGTTCAGGTCCTCGCGCTTCAAATAAATCTGCGCACCACCCAGTTCCCGGCTCCAGCGCTCGGCGTGATACAACGGCGACGGCCGGCCCACAAACTGCGCCAGGTCTTTATCGAGTTCGGCCTGAAAGGACGGGTCCTGGCAGTATTTTTCATAGGCCTGGGTCAACTCCTGAAGGGGCCCCATCAGGGTTTCCGCCACGAATCGGCCGCCATAAGGCCCAAAATGTCCACCGGCATCCGGCAGGTCTGTCAACGGCACAGATTCAGCTGCGCGCCCGGCTTGCATCACCACGTTCTACACCTCGCATAAATGCTTGAATTTTTTCCCTGGACTTAATGCCCTTCTGCTGTTCCACACCACTACTAACATCGACCGCATAGGGTTGCGTCTGTTCAATGGCAAGCGCCACATTATCAGGCGTCAGTCCGCCGGCGAGAATCATCGGGCGTTCACCGGCTTGCGGAAAACCAGCCCAGTCAAAGGACAAACCGCCACCACCGTGGATATCAGGCTGGTAAGCATCCAGCAAAAATCCACTGGCGTGTGGGTGAACCTGCATGATTGCCCCGGGATCCACACCTGTTTGCATGCCAATAGCCTTGATATACGGCCGTCCATAGCCCTCGCACACCCCACTGTCCTCACCACCATGAAACTGCAGCAGGTCGATTGGAACCTCGCTCAGCACCGCTTCGACCTGCTCGCGAGGCGCGTTCACAAACAGCCCGACAACGCTGACAAATGGCGGTAAATCCGCACAAATTTCCCGCGCCCGCTGCACGTCTACATAGCGAGGGCTGGCTGCATAGAACACCAGCCCAATCGCGTCCACACCGGCTCCTGACGCCGCCTGCGCATCCTCGACCCGGGTAATTCCACAGATTTTAACTCGGGTACGCATAGAGCTTGGGGCTAGGCAGTTACTTAGGGTGGGGTATGCTAGCAGAATCGGAGCTGTTCCGGGAATTTAGTGGCCAATTACCGGGTTATCCGTAGACCGGAACTAGCCCTGCTGGCGCCACGCCAAAGGCTTCGGGATAGCTGACACCAACCAGATACAGGCCACTGGCCGGAGCCGTCACCCCACCCCGGGTACGATCGCGCAGCGCCAGTATTTCACTGACCCATTCGACGGGTCGCTTGCCACAGCCCACCGTCATCAGCACGCCAGCAATGTTACGTACCATGTGGTGAAGGAAGGCATTGGCCTGAATATCCAGGTAGAGAAAATCGCCGCTGCGCCTGACCTCCAGCCGTTGCACAGTGCGCACCGGATTCCGTGCCTGACAGGCGACGGCACGGAATGAGCTGAAATCATGCTCACCGACTAACAGATCGGCGCCCTGCTGCATCAAGCCGACATCCAGGGGACGATGTTGCCAGCTGACACGATGACGGAGCAACGCACTGGATACGCTTCGATTCAGGATTACATAGCGGTAGCGTCTGGATTGTGCAGAAAAGCGGGCGTGAAATTCGGCATCCACTGGCTGCGCCGACAACAAACCGACACTGTCGGGTAGATTGGAGTTAGTCCCCAGCACCCAGGAACGGTTGCTGCGCGATACCTCGCTATCGAAGTGAATGACCTGCCAGGTTGCATGCACGCCGGTATCAGTGCGGCCGGCACACACGATCTTTACAGGGTGATCCGCCACCTTCGATAACGCCTGCTCGACGCTGGCCTGTACCGAGGGCGCATGATCCTGCCGCTGCCAACCGCAGAAACCGGTACCGTCATATTCAACAGTACAAACGCAACGTGTCATCGGATCAGCTATTTATTTTTGATATAGAGGTTGTCATCAAAACTGGCTACCCAGCCCGGGCGCAGCGCCACCATGGCGGTCATAATCATACCGTTGATGACAGCCTCTGCGAAAAACATCAGTGGTAAATAGGGTAAATACTGGTAGCCCAGCCACTCGCTGCTGGCAGCATCAACTCCAAGCATAATCAGGGCACCCAGCAAACTAACACCCAGAATCGACAACCCGGCAGCAAGAAAACCGTTGACGTAGACATAAACGAAGAAGTTATACGGCAACCTTCGCCGGGCAAAGCGCAGTAATAATTCGGTAATCAGAACCGGCACACAACCTGTTACCAGTGCATTCAGGCCCAGCGTGCTCCACTGGCCGTCCTGGGCGATAACTGAGCCGGCAGTCACAAGCACCGCGGCAATCACAGCATAGGCCCAACCGAACATCAAAGTCACCGCCGTTACGCCCAACACATGGAAGTTCAACGCCGGCAAAACACCGGCTCGGGTGTTCCAGAGCAACAGCAGCACCACGCAGGCACCGAGAAAGACATGTAGAAACTCGTTGTTCCATAGCCGTTTCAGCGGCACACGCCAGAGTGCTGCCAGCACCACAAAGAATAATGCTGCATTGGCTACCCAGAACAGGGCTTTGGGAAATATATGGGCGGGAAAATCCAAACGGTAACCTGCAGACCAGCGAACCTACTTCCAGTCAGTGCAGTATAACCGGTACCCGCATAAAAAAATCCCCGCGAAAGCGGGGATTTTCCAGGTTTCTGTAATGGAGCTCAGGCCATTTGCCCGAGAATTCCCCGAGCCTCTTCCTTTTGCTCTTCGCTACCCTCTTCCATGACTTCGTCCAGAATGCTTTTTGCTCCGTCCGGGTCACCCATATCTACATAGGCGCGCGCCAGATCCAGCTTGGTGGAAACCTCGTCCATATCAGCCAGCTCGCCATCACCCTGAACTTCTTCTTCGTCAGCACTATCGCTGACTTCCATATCGAAGTCTTCAAGGTCGATATCCAGCGGACTGACCTGATCGAGCACGTCTGGCTCGACACTGTCCATATCAACATTAACCTCGGTGGCCTCATCGACTACATCTGGCGGGGTGAATTCAACACTGTCAGGTTCATCTTCCTTTGCCTGCTCGAAAGACAGATCGATGTCAAAATCGAGCCCTTCTTCGTCAGTTGCTTCAGCGCTGATATCGCCGGGTTCGGTAGCCGATGGCTCCCCGGCATCCATATTGAAGTCCAGATCTTCAGACAGGACATCGATGTCATCCATGTTATCGCTGGCTTCCGGCGCTTCCTCAGCCTGGTACAGAGGATTGTCCGGGCTGAGTTCACGTCCCATCTCAGCAATTTTTGCCCACGCAGGTGAGCTGGTGTTTTCCAGCTTTGCCAGCATCGTCTGGGCGTGCCCGTCAAAGGCTGACTGATTCTTGCCCGCGAGGAATACTTCAAGGAGTTTGAGATTCAGATCTTCGCGCTCGCTGTCTTTATCAAGAGCATCCTTGATCAGATCCTCGGCCTGCTGGAAACGGCCATAAGCAAGGTATACATCAGCTTCAGCCAGTGGATCGGCTTCACCATCACTCTTGAGCGAACCCATGTCGCTGACAGCAAACTCGGATAGTAGCGAGGACTCGGCACTCTTGCTCTGCGAAGCAGAGGACTCGGAGCCAACAATTTCGCTGTCGCCTATGGTGGAATCTTCCTGCACAGCCTGAAGGATGCTCTCCTGAAACTCTGTCTCCACTCCGCGCTTGCGGCGCAGACCGAAGAACGCCAGCAACGCCAGCACGACACCACCGGCACCCAACCACAACGGATTATCCAGCAGGCGTTGAATTAAACCGGGCGATGTTGCCGTTACCGGCGGCTCTGGCTCTGCAACCGGCGGTTCAACAACCGGGGAGGTCGCAGGCTCGGGAGCCACGACAGCCGTCTCGTCAATGGCCACTTCTTCAATAACTTCCGTTTCCGCTCCATCAGCAGCCAAGATTTCACCTTCAACCCCGGACCCGCTCACTATTTCGGAAGTTTCATCTGCCTGATCTGTGTCCGCGGCCAATGAGGCTTCTGCTTCCTCAATCGCCTCAGCCTCAACCGCTACGTCAGTGGCGACTGCATCAACGCCCTCTGCCGGCACCTCGGCTTCGCCCACCAGGCTTTCAGCGGCAGCTTCCATTTCTGCCGGTTGCTCACCTTCAGCAACCCCGGCACTTTCGAGGCCTTCGACAGAAGACTGCGCCTGCAGGCGGGCCAACTCGCCGTCCTTGAGCTGAATCAGACGCTGCATATTTACGATCTGCTCTTCCAGCATCGACAGACGCCCTGACATTTCCTCACCCTGGCGGCGCTGTTCTTCCAGTGCCTCATTAGCCATGATCAGGTCACGCTGCATGTCCGCCAGTGCACTCTCACCGGCGCCGCCGGCGCCAGCTTCCTCGGGTGAAACCAGCTGCAGGCTGGATTCCGACGCAGACGCGAGGTCAGCCGATGGTGGTGCAACTCCGGAAGTGGACATATTTTCTGCGGGTGCCGTAGCCACAGACGACGACCGGGCTGCACGCCAGGCATCGTACTGCCCACGCGCTTCCCTGGCAGCCTCGCCACGGCTGATTGATGTCAGCTGCTCGCGTGACGGGACACGCAACACATAACCAGCCTTAAGGTTGTTGATGTTATTATTTATGAAAGCTTCAGGATTGGCGCGTTGCAGACCCAGCATGGTCTGTTCAATACTGACATCCGCATCAGGGCGCACCTGCTGCGCGATATTCCACAAGGTATCGTTACGCTTGGTCGGCCCATATTCACCTGGGGCTAAGTCGTACACCGGTTGCCTCGGCGCGGAGCGTGTAACCGATGGCGCTGCTGCCGGAGCAGTAGTCTGCGCGGGAGCCTGAGCAACAGGAGCCGGTGCCGGCATTGTGACTGGTGGATCTACAAGCACTGTGTACTCGCGTAACAGTCGACCCTTGCTCCAGGACAGCTCCAGCAGGAAATCGAGGAATGGTTCGCGAACGACGTCGCGACTGGTGACACGCACCACCGCTGTACCGTCGGCTTTGCGGGTCACATCAAATTTGAGTTTGTTCAGGAACATTGGCCGTTCGATGCCGGCCTTGCTGAAAGCTGCCCGAGACCCAATGCCGACCTTGAGCTCATCCAGCTCAGCCTCAGTTGCAGAAAGCAACTCGACCTCAGCGTTAAATGGTTGATTTAGAGCGGAATTAAGCTCAATCTCTCCCAGTCCTAGAGCCACCACTTGAGTGCTGGCAAATGCACCGAGCATTGCCATTGCCAAGGCCGATTTCCTGAACATAAAGATCCCCTTTTTCCTTATCCGCCACTGGGCGAACCCGATCTTCTCCCGACCGGACCATGTACGCGACTGGCAGCCCTGCAAAACCAGATCCCCCCAAGCATATCTCAGAGGTGATTTTTTACCAGTATTTCAGCAATCTGAATACTGTTAAGGGCTGCCCCTTTGCGCACATTATCGGCGACCACCCATAAATCTAAACCCTTGTCATGAGAGATATCTTCACGAATGCGACCTACGTACACCGGGTCGCTGTTTGCACCCTCGGAAACGGCCGTTGGGTAACCACCATCGGCGTGCTCATCAAGAACCACGATACCGGGTGCCTTGCTCAACAATTCGCGGCACTGCCCGGCCGTCAGCTTGTCCCGCGTTTCAATATGCACAGCCTCGGAATGCCCGAAGAATACTGGCACCCGAACCGCCGTGGGATTCACCTTTATAGATGCATCACCCATTATTTTCTGAGTCTCCCACACCATTTTCATTTCTTCCTTGGTGTAGCCGTTATCCTGAAAAACGTCGATGTGGGGCAAGACATTGAAAGCAATCTGCTTGGGGTAAACCTCACATTCAATTTCTTTTGCATTCAACAGGTTAGCCGTCTGCTTTACAAGCTCTTCAATAGCTTCCTTACCCGTCCCCGAGACCGCCTGATAGGTGCAGACATTGATACGCTCGATACCAGCAGCATCATAGATCGGCTTCAGCGCCACCAGCATCTGGATAGTGGAACAGTTGGGATTGGCGATGATGCCGTGTTTCTTATAGTCGGCAATCTTTTCCGGATTGACCTCGGGCACCACCAGCGGGATCTCGTCATCGTAGCGGTACTGCGAGGTATTGTCGATCACCACACATCCGGCAGCCGCCGCCTTGGGTGCGTATTCCTTGGATATAGAAGCCCCGGCAGAAAACAGGCCGATCTGTACTTTTGAAAAATCGAACTCGGCGAGGTTCTGCACTGTCAGATATTTACCCTTGAAGCTCACTTTCTTTCCCGCCGAGCGCTCACTCGCCAGAGGATAGACCTCACCAACCGGGAAATTACGCTCGGCGAGAATTTCCAGCATGACTTCGCCGACTGCGCCGGTAGCGCCCACAACGGCCACATCGAATGTACGACTCATAATGACTCCTGAACTAAATTTTATGCCAGCGCCGCCACGACAGCGTCACCCATTTCAACAGTGCCCACTGTCGCCTGCCCTTCGGCGGCAATATCGGGAGTGCGCAAGCCCTGATCGAGGACCCGGCCGACGGCGGCCTCAATACGGTCAGCGACCTCTGCATTGCCAAAACTGTAGCGCAGCATCATGGCCACCGACAGAATCGTTGCCAGCGGATTGGCCACCCCCTGACCGGCGATATCGGGAGCCGAACCATGGATCGGCTCGTACATACCTTTGGCGTTGGCATCCAGTGATGCCGACGGCAGCATACCAATGGACCCCGTTAGCATGGCAGCCGCATCGGAAAGAATATCGCCGAACATATTGGTTGTAACCATGACATCAAACTGTTTGGGCGCGCGCACCAGCTGCATGGCCGCGTTATCGACGTACATGTGGCTGAGTTCCACATCCGGATACTCGCCGGCGATGCGGATTATGGTTTCGCGCCATAACTCGCTCACTTCAAGTACGTTGGCCTTATCCACCGAGCACAGTTTCTTGCCGCGCTTGCGGGCGATATCAAAAGCCGATCGACCAATGCGCTCGATCTCCGACTCGCGATAGACCAGGGTGTTGAAGCCTTCCTTCTCACCATTATCCAGTTCGCGCACCCCGCGTGGTTTACCGAAATAAATTCCACCGGTAAGTTCGCGCACAAGCATAATATCCAGTCCCGACACGACCTCTGGCTTGAGCGTCGAGGCATCTGCTAGCTGGGGATATAGAATTGCCGGTCGCAGGTTGGAAAACAGTTTCAGCTCTGCTCGCAGCCCCAGCAATCCTTGTTCCGGCCGCAGCCGCCTGTCCAGCGATTCATAGCGGGGACCGCCAACAGCACCCAGTAAAATCGCGTCGGCTGCCCGCGCCTGCTGCAAAGTCTCCTCCGGCAGCGGATGCCCCTTGGCATCGTAGGCTGAACCACCAACCAGGCCATGTTCCAGCACCACATCCAGGCCGTCGGCGCGCAGTTTTTCCAGCACCTTAAGCGCTTCACCGACAATCTCGGGACCTATGCCATCGCCGGGCAGAATCAGAATCTTGTTTGTCATTTATTACACCGTTTATTTCATAACTGTCGGAGACGAGTCAACTCACGCGAACAACCAGGGCGCTTCCTGCTTGCGACGTTCTTCATAAGCCCTGATATCCCCGGCATGCTGCAACGTAAGACCAATATCATCCAGGCCGTTTAACAGGCAATACTTTCGAAACTCGTCCACGATAAAGGGGGACTCGTCGCCGTCAGGTGTCGTAATGACCTGCTTCTCCAGATCCACCTTAAGACGGTATCCTTCCGTGGCCGCCACTGCCTCGAAAAGCCTGTCGATAATGTCAGCCGCCAGCACAATCGGCAACACACCGTTCTTGAAACAATTGTTGTGAAATATATCCGCGAAGCTCGGGGCGATCACAACACGAAATCCGGCGTCTTCAAGCGCCCAGACCGCATGCTCGCGCGATGAACCACAACCAAAATTTTCCCTGCCCAACAGAATCCGCGCCTCCGCATAGCGCGGGTAATTAAGCACAAAATCCGGGTTAACTTCGCGCTGGCTGTGATCCTGCCCGGGTTCACCGGGTTCCAGATAGCGCCAGTCATCGAACAGGTTGGGGCCAAAGCCACTGCGTTTCACCGACTTCAAATACTGCTTGGGAATAATCGCATCGGTATCGACATGCGGCCGATCCAAAGGCATCGCCACTGCATCCAAGGTCTCAAATTTTTTCATCGCGCCAATACCCTTATTCCAGATCCCGGACATCCACAAAGTGGCCCGCTACCGCCGCAGCCGCAGCCATTGCCGGACTCACCAGGTGCGTCCGTCCACCAGCGCCCTGCCGACCTTCAAAATTCCTGTTCGACGTAGACGCACAACGTTCACCAGGCTCAAGTCGATCGGCATTCATGGCCAGACACATCGAGCACCCGGGCTCGCGCCACTCAAAGCCTGCTTCCATAAACAGCTTGTGCAAACCTTCTGCTTCCGCCTGCTGCTTTACCAGGCCCGAACCCGGCACCACCATGGCAAGCTTGACGCTATCGGCAACTTTACGCCCTTTTGCTACCGCTGCCGCCTCGCGCAAGTCTTCGATCCGCGAATTGGTGCAGGAGCCGATAAACACTTTATCGATAACGATCTCTGCCACCGGCATGCCTGGCTGGAGATCCATGTAAGCCAGCGCCTTACGCATGCCATTCTGCTTCACCGCATCACTGACCCGGTCAGGATCGGGTACATTCGCGTTCACTGCCACCACCATCTCGGGCGAGGTACCCCAGGTAACCTGTGGATCTATATCGCCGGCTTTAAGGGTAACCACGTGATCAAACTTTGCATCCGCATCACTCCTGAGTTCGCGCCAGCTGGCAACTGCCTGCTCCCAGTATTCACCCTGCGGCGCGAACGGCCGGCCTTCCACATAGTCGATAGTAGTCTGATCAACCGCAACCATGCCTGCACGTGCACCGGCTTCGATAGCCATGTTACACACTGTCATGCGACCTTCCACAGACAATGATTCGATAGCGCTACCGGCAAACTCGATGGCGTAACCAGTACCACCTGCGGTACCAATCTCCCCGATAATTGCCAGCACAACATCCTTTGCCGTGATACCCGCTCCAAGTTCACCTTCGACGCGGACCTGCATATTCTTCGACTTCTTCTGGATAAGGCACTGGGTAGCGAGCACGTGCTCGACCTCCGAGGTACCGATGCCAAACGCCAGTGCACCAAAGGCACCGTGCGTTGAGGTATGCGAGTCACCACACACCACGGTCATACCCGGCAAAGTGGCTCCCTGTTCGGGACCAATTACGTGCACAATACCCTGGCGTACATCGTTCATATCGAACTTGGTAATACCAAATTGTTCACAGTTCTGATCGAGCGTCTCGACCTGGATGCGCGACACCTCATCTTCAATGCCCGCAACACCACTACTACGATTGGTCGTCGGTACATTGTGATCCGGCACTGCAAGCACAGAATCTGTTCGCCAGGGCTGACGACCGGCCAGACGCAGACCTTCGAATGCCTGCGGTGACGTTACCTCGTGGACAAGATGGCGATCGATATAAATCAAAGCCGTCCCGTCTTTATCTTCACGCACCAGGTGCGCATCCCATAACTTGTCGTAAAGCGTTTTTCCGCTCATCGCTATACCTCCAGATTATGCGCGGATACTACGACCGGCTTGCAGATAACACAAATTCATATTTTTCATGTATTATATAACTTATTGGAATATTTTAACCCTGCGCACGGAGATCCCCGGCAATGGATATCGCGGCTCTCAAAGCCTTTATTGCCGTCGCCGACAGCGGCTCGTTCTCGCTGGCAGCCGAACAGCTGTTTCTGACTCAACCGGCAATCAGCAAGCGGGTATCTGCGCTCGAAAATGAACTGGAAGCCCGGCTTTTTGACCGCATTGGTCGGGGGGTATCGCTGACTGAAGCTGGCCAGGCACTGTTACCTCGAGCGCGCAACATACTGCTCGACCTGGAAGACAGCGTTCGCGCTCTCAGCAATCTCAGCGGTGAAGTCCATGGCACGCTCCGTTTCGGCACCAGCCATCACATCGGTCTTCACCGCCTGCCCCCGGTTCTGAAAGAGTTTGTCCACGTCTATCCAGAGGTGCGGCTGGACATCCGTTTTATGGATTCTGAGGAAGCCTGCCTGGCAGTGGAGCACGGTGAACTGGAGCTGGCCATCGTGACGCTGCCCCCATCGCCGGCAAATGTTTTACAAACGGAAAAAGTCTGGGACGACCCGCTGGCTATAATGGTTGCCCTTGATCACCCGCTGGCGCATAAACGCCGCCTGTCGCTCCGGGACCTGGCAAGCCACCCCGTGATCCTGCCCGCTACCGGCACCTACACCCGACAGATCGCCGAAGCGGCATTTAAAGATGTTGACCTGCACCTGGACATTGCCCTGTCGACCAATTATCTCGAAACCATCCACATGCTGGTATCTGTGGGCATCGGCTGGAGCCTGCTGCCAGTGACCATGCAGGATGATCAAACCAGGGTCTTGTCGGTAAGTGCACTTTCGTTGAGCCGTTCACTGGGTGTTGTCTACCACCGTGATCGCACGCTATCGAATGCGGCGCGCGCACTGACCCGATTGCTTGCCTGATTTCCATTTTCACTAAACACCCAGGCGAAGATATATTAGAATGGGTTCCTGCCCCGCTTCCCCGAAAGGAGATAAATAATGTACTCGAAGATCGCTCCACTGATAGCCCTGCTCTATCTGTCTCCTGCCACAGCTGTCGATTACAAAGGTGTCTATGATTCTGTAGACAAACAGAAAGCCTCCGAATCTGTAGACAAGGACAAGATGGGCGAAGCTGTCAGCACCGATGGCGTTGACTACCAGAAAGCCTACGAATCCGTTGACAAGACGGAGGCAACAGACTCGGTGGATACTGACAAAGCTCGCGAAGCATTGATGAAATAGGATTTCCAATCCTGCATAAAATCTTGCATGTCTGTCTTTTTCACCGGTCCGAGCACAGATCAAGTCACGCGCAGAATTAATCGGTTCTAACTTAACCCCGGTTTGTTCTCTCAATGCGCATACTATTACTGATCCGCTGCGAAAGCCTGCTTTGCTTGCCAATAGAAAACATCCAGCAGATAGAACTGACCCCGCAGGCTTAATGCTGCTGAATGACGACTTACGGCCAGCTCCGGTCATTTAAGACGTGGAGAAATTTAAAAAGCGGACATTGGAATGTTTCGCCTCATCGAACAGTTATATAAACGAGACCTTACGCCTCGTTATCCATATTTAAGTTGCCTCCAATACAGCCACGTCATCAGTAACCACTGGAGGGTAGAATGGTCATCACAATATCGTTGTTGATGTACACATAGCTGTTGCTATACACCATTTTCTTGATCACCTCGTGTGATGCAGTCTTGGTGTCCACTGATGTAGGCTCCCCCCATGAACAACGCACCAGCTTTTCTGACACGCCAATAGCTATTCGGTGACGCTGAATCAAGTCCCACTCCATTTTTGACCAAACATTGCGTTTCATAATTTCAGTACTGACAACCTTTTTGAAACGAGCCCTGTACGTTGTAGACCCTTGACTACGGTACTCTCTGCACAATTCAGGAATGGACATTTTGGCCACATCCAATTTATACGCTTGTTCCTGTTCATCCAGCGTTAGAGGCACAGGTTCAGGTTGCCTTGTTGCACAACCACCCAAAAGAGCAGCAGCAAATACTGCGAATACTGTTTTCATATAAGTCACCGCAGGCTGAAGAAAGTCCGATATCGGGAGAATAAACTAAATAATGTCGCAATTGGGTCTGCAGCAGTCGCTCAACCCACGGTATGTGTCAAAATGAAACACCCGGAGCCAGGGTTTGAATGTATGCATCGACGCAAAACATCACCGCAGCACACCAGGCTTCCCGGACTTTCTGTACCTGTTGCCAGCTGACCAACAGCTCCCTGATTTCCGTTCGGCCCGGCCCCACATCTACACCCGCGCACGGCGCCATCAGCGCACTTGAAAAACCCGCAATAATTATTATTCATTTATTATTCAATA
>Ga0316189_10000659_pt1 | contig 34596 bp, 29 predicted proteins | sample LowCovwburrow_MG_FD_204930 | JGI IMG/M metagenome (GOLD analysis project Ga0316189, IMG submission 204930) | Coastal sediment microbial communities from Maine, United States - Lowes Cove worm burrow | ecosystem: Environmental > Aquatic > Marine > Coastal > Sediment | place: USA: Maine...
TGCCTTGCCCGCGCCTGCGCTCCCGCCTCGCCGCGGTCACACCTCGCTGCGCGCCGGACAGCAGCAGGCCACCGTGCTCATCGGCGCCCGGAGCCCAGGGCTCCATGACCCGATGCGCACCCCCCTCGCCGTCGCCGGGCACCTCCTCGACAGCCAGAGCGGGCGGCTGTTCCTCGCGCTGCGCGAGCGGCGGTCGCTCGCCTACGGCGTCTGGGCGCACCCGGCGCCGAGCCTCGGCGGCGGCACCTTCCAGGCCGGCCTATCCACGGAGCCCCGTCGCGCGCAGGAAGCGCACGACGCCCTGCGCGCCGAGCTCACCTCCTTCGCGGCCGAAGGGCCCACGCACGCCGAACTCGACCGCGCCACCCAGATGATCCACGGACTGTCCGCCATGCGCCGGGAGCGCGTCATGGAGCGTGCCGGCGACCTCGCCTGGGCGACCGCTCTTCAGCGCCCCTACGCGCTCTCCGACCTCCGCGTACGTTTGGCGGCGCTGCGTCCCGCCGACCTGCGCGACGCGTTCGCCGCCCTCGACATGAGCGTGTCGGTCACGGTCGCGCCGTGACCCCCTGGGGAGTCTACGTCCACGTCCCGTGGTGCCGAGCCCGCTGCCCGTACTGCGCATTCGCCATCGTCCCGGAGGCAGGACCGGCGCCGTGGCGCCCGTACGTAGCCGCGCTCAGTCGCGAGTGGGCGCGGCGGGCCCCGGCGTTCCCGGGCCGTCCCGACACGCTGTTCCTCGGCGGCGGGACCCCTTCGCGGCTTCCGCCGGCCGCAATCGCTGAGATCATCTCGTTGGTCCGGCCTGTCCCGGGGGCCGAGATCAGCGCCGAGGCCAACCCGGACGACCTCGACGACGCCTGGCTGCACGGCGCAATGCATGCCGGCGTGACCCGGGTCTCTCTGGGCGTGCAGACGCTGCAGACGGCGGCGGCGCGGCGGCTCGGTCGCGCCCATACTCTTGCCCAAGCCTCCACGGCGATCGCGCGCCTTGCCGCAGCGCCGCTGGCCTCCTGGTCCGTCGACCTGATCTTCGCGGTCCCCGGTCAGACCCTCGCGCACCTCGACGCTGACCTGGACGCCATCCTCTCCGCCAACCCTCCGCACGTCGCCACCTACGGGCTGACCATCGAGCCGGGGACCGCGTTCGCCCGGGCGACCGCCCGCGGCAGCCTGCCCGCGGTCGCAGACACCCGATGGCGCGAGATGTACGACCGGATCGTGGCGCGGCTCGCGGAGGCTGGGCTCCCTCGGTACGAAGTGTCGAACTTCGCCCGACCTGGCCACAGGTGCCGGCACAACGAAGGCTACTGGACCGACCGGCCGTACGCCGGTCTCGGTCCTGGCGCGCACGGATACGCGCCCGACGGTGCGCGGTGGAGCAACGCCGCGCCTCTGTCCGCCTGGCAAGCGGCGGACGAACCGGGGGGAACCGCGGCATCCCCACTCCCCCGCCAAGCCGCGATCGACCTGCTGGTATCGGGAGTGCGCGGCCTCGACGGCGTCTCCACCGCCCGGCTCGCGTCGCGGACCGGCCTGCGCTGCGACCCCGACGTGGTCGCGCTTCTCGTGGCCGGCGGGGCGCTGCAGGACCGCGCGAGCCACCTCACACTGGCGCCCGGCGGCTACCCGATCTGCGATGCGGTGGTGGCGAGACTCGCTGGGGCGCTACAGCCCGCGCAATAGCCTACAGCGCGCGTCGTACGCCAAGCGAACCGGCGCGGCCTTGGTTAGTGTAAGCGCCCCCGATCGGAGGGCTGCCGGTGGCGACCCGCGACTACTACAACGTCCTCGGCGTCGATCGGCGCGCCTCTCACGACGAGATCAAGCGGGCCTACCGCGAGCTCGCGCGGCGCTGGCATCCCGATCGAAACCAGCAGGACGCCCAGGCGGAGACCCGGTTCAAGGACATCAGCGAGGCGTACCGCACCCTGTCCGAGCCCGAGCGCCGCACCCGCTACGACCGACTCGGTCCGCTGTACACCGAGGACGGCCGCCCGCCGCGGCCTGAAGATCTCAACGAGGTGGTGGGCACGGTGTGGAGCAACCTCAGCCTCTGGCGACGACGCCGAGGAAAGCGCGGTGAAGACCTTCGCTACACCGCCTCGGTCAGCCTCGAGGAGGTCGCGAACGGCACGTCGAAGCAGATCGAGGTGCCCCGCTTCGTGCGCTGCGACACCTGCGATGGCGGCGGCGCCGATCCGGACGGCGGCAGCGAGGAGTGCAGCGTCTGTCGCGGCACGGGACGCGCCAGCGGGCCCCGCCTGTTCCGCACGTCCTGCTACCACTGCAGCGGGGCCGGCCGGATCACCACCAAGCGGTGCCCCACCTGCGACGGCGATGGGCGGCGCGGGCTCAGCGACACCCTGCTGGTCAAGGTCCCAGCCGGGGTCACCACCGGGCAGAAGCTGAAGATCTCCGGCAAGGGCAATGCCGGACGCCACGGAAGCGAAGAGGGCGGTGACCTGTTTGTGATCGTGAGTGTCGCCGACCACCCGTTGTTCCGGCGCCGCGGCGACGACGTCGTCGTCTCGCTCCCCTTGTCCTTTCGCGAGCTGTGTCTCGGCGCCGAGGTCGACGTGCCCACACTGGAGTCTTCCACCACCATCCGGATTCCGCCAGGCAGCCCGCCCGGCAAGGTGCTTCGCCTCTCGGGACGAGGGCTTACGAAGGTCGGGCGCACCCAACGCGGCGATCTCCACGTCGAGCTCGATCTAGAGCTGCCGGCAGGTCTCACGCAAACTGCGACCTCGGAGCTTCAGGCATGGGACGATGGCTTGCCCGCGTCCGCCCACCCGCTCCGGGTTCAGTTCGACAAGCACGTCCAGGATCGTGATCGATGATGCACAAGCGTTCCCTCTGGTTTGCCGCCCTGCTGGTCCTCAGCACGATGTTGATCCTGCCCTCCACAGGGTGGTCCAAGAAGCGGCGCGCTCCGCCAGACGCGGTCGAGGACGCCCTCGCCTACGCCACCACCGACCGCCAGAAGGCCATCCGCGTCCTCGAGGACGCCATCGCAGCGGGCCCGTCCGGCCGCGACCTGCCCGTGCTGCTCGTGCACGCAGGAGAGCAGCGGCGGCTGGCAGGCGACCTGCAGATCGCCCACGAGTGGTTCACCAAGACCCGGAACCGGGCGCGAAAGAACGGCTCGGAGCGCGAAGCCGCCGCGCTGGGCATGGTCTTGATTGCAGCGGCCGATGGGATGGAACCACAGGCGCTCAATGCGCTGCGAGACGTCTCCGAGAAGGACGCCCTCGCCACCATGAACGCCGATCGCTACCTGCACATGGCGGTCGCCGCCGCCCGCCGCGATGATGCCTCTCGACTCACCGCGTTCAGCCGCCGCGCCCGCACCCACGCGATGGACGACCCCGAGGTCCTGCGGCGCGTGGAGGACACCCTGGCGGTCTTGGCCGAGGCCACCCCCGAGGAGATGGAGATCGTCGCGGAAGAGGGCGGCAACAGCAAGCCTTGGGAGCGCGCGGTCGCCGCGTACGCGGCCGGTGACCTGGAGCTCGCGCGGAAGTGGGCCAACCGGGTGTCCCCTCGCGCCGACGACGAGCCGCCCGCCACCGCCACCGCGATGCCGATCGATGCCGGGTCCGACGTCGACTCCGCGCTCGGCATGCTCCGCACCATCGACGGCGCCCGCCCGCGCACCGACCTCGTCGTGGCCCTGATCCCGCTGACCGGAAAGTACGAGGCCGTGGGCTCGCAGGTCCGCGACGCACTGCAGTTCGGCTGGGGCCAAGGCGGCGCAGCGCTGCGGTTCGTCGACAGCGGCGCCACCCCCGAGACCGCCGTGGCGGCCTTCGAGCGGGCGGTGCTCGTCGACGGCGCCATCGCCGTGATCGGCCCGCTGCTATCCGACGAGACCGACGCGGTCACGCAGGCCGCCGAGCGGCTCCACGTCCCCCTGATCTCGCTATCCCAGGGCTACGAAGCCGACGGGTACTGGACCCTGCAGGCCATGTACACTCGCACAGACCAGGTCGCCGCGCTGCTCGAGCACGCGATGGGCGCCGGCGGCATGACCTCGTTCGCCATGTTCCACCCCGACAACAGCTTCGGCACCGACGCCGCTCGGGCCTTTACCAAGGAGGTCGCGAAGCGCGGGGGCACCATCAGCACGCAGGCCGCCTACTCGGCCGAAGACAAGAACCTGTTGCCGTTCGCAAAGGAACTCGGCGTGCGGGAGGGAGATCTGCAACGCCTGCGGTATCGGGCGCGGGCTCAGGGCGGCAACCCGGACACCGTGGTCGTCCCTCCGGTGATCGACTTCCAGGGAATCTTCATGCCCGAGACCGCGGGCCGGACACCGCTCGCGGCCGCGGCGCTCGCCTACGAGGAGTTTCCGATGGGCGACTTCGTGCCCACGCGGGCGTCTCCGGTGGTCCAGCTCCTCGGCCTGTCCACCTGGAACACGCCGGGCTTGGTGACCCAGGGCAACGAGTACACGCGGAACAGCTTGTTCCCCGATGTGTTCTCCGCCACCACCGCCGGCCGCGAGGACCCGTTCGTGCTCGCGTACAAGGAGGCCACCGGGCGCACGCCGAGCGCGCTCGAAGCGGCCACAGTCGACGCCGGCCGGCTCGTGGGCGCCGCTCTGAGCGCGCGTCCCGGCCACCGCGCGGCGTTCCGTGACGCGCTGCTGCAGGTCGACCTGGCCGACGCAGTGACCGGCGCCAGGCGCTTCGATCCGGAGACCCTCCGCGCGACGCGGACCATGAAGATCCTGACGATCACGGACACCACGATCGAAGAGGTCGCCGAGGTCACGCTCTGAGGTGAGTTAGCATGGCCGGGTTCCTCTACGGTGGACGAGCCTGAAGAAGCTGGAACCTCCACAGCCCGACTCGCAACAGATCGAGCAGCGCGTCATCGAGTGTCTGCTCGGCGACCGCGCGGCGACACCGTCATGGCTCAGCATCGACGCAGGAGACGACTGCGCCGTCATCGAGGGCAGCGCCGTGACCGTCGACACGATGGTGCAGGGCGTGCACTGGGACAGCCGCCTGGCCCCGGCCGACGTTGGCTTCAAGGCAGTAGCGGCCTCGGTGTCCGACCTCGCGGCGTGCGGCGCGCGCCCCCGGTGGATGCTCTTGTCCCTGTCTCTGCCCCGCCGCCCGGAGCCGGACGCGTGGGTCGCCAAGCTGCGCGTCGGCCTCTCCGAGGCGTGCGCTGCGTTCGGGGTCCACCTGGTCGGGGGCGACGTCACCGCGGTTCCTCACGGCGCGCCGCGGGTGGTCAGCACCACGCTCGAGGGGCGGTGTGTGGCCGCCCCCCTCACTCGGTCCGGCGCACGCGCTGGCGATCTCCTCTGGGTCACCGGAACCTGCGGTCTGGCAGGGGCTGGATGGATGGACCCCGCACCGGCGCCCGCCGCGCTCGACGCGCTCCGGCGCCCCGTCCCCCCGCTGCCCTTCGCCCTCGCCCTCGCGGCGTCCGGCCACGCCACCGCGGCCATGGATCTGTCCGACGGTCTGGCCACCGATCTGCCCCGACTCGCCCGCGCCTCTGGAGTGGCGATAGAGGTCGACCCGGCCCGGTTGCCCGCGCATCCCACGATCGCCGGCCACCCCCAGCGTCGCCGCTACCAACTCGCCGGCGGAGAGGACTACCAGCTGCTGTTCACCGCTCCCTCCGCCAAGCGCGCCGCGATCGAAGAGCTCGCCGCATCCCTCGACACGCAGGTGACCGCAGTGGGTTCTGTGCGCGAGGGCAGCGGAGCGACCGCGACCGACGGCGCCTGGCCCCGCCCGTTCGCGCACTTCGCGCCGCCGAAGGTGGCGCCGTGATCCCCGTGATGGCGACCGTGAGCGGTGGCGTCGTGACCCCGTCCTTGTCCGCCCTGCTGGCCATCGTCGTGCTGTTCGCGGCCTCCTTCTTCTTCTCGGGCACCGAGACCGCTCTGTTCTCGCTGCAGAAGGTCGACCGCGACAGCATGCAGCGCAGCGACGCGAGCGGTCGGCAGGTGGCGTGGCTGTTGTCGCGGCGCGCCCCGCTGATCACGACGGTGCTCCTCGGCAACGAGACCGCCAACATCGCGCTGTCGGCCACCACAGCCGGCCTCATCCATGCGGCCTACCCCGGCAAGCCCTGGCTCAACCTGATCCTGCTCACGCCCATGCTGGTGTTGATCTCCGAGATCACTCCCAAGGTCCTGGCCTACCGTTTTCGCCGCGCCTGGGCCCGGACCGCCGCGTTTCCGCTCACAGGATTCTACGTCCTGGTGTGGCTGCCCCGGATTGTCCTGTCGTTCATCGTCACCACGCTGGCGCGGGTGCTGGGCGCTGAGGCAGAGCAGGCCGACGGGGTCGCCCCTGAGGAGCTGATGGTCTACGTGCAGCACGGCGCGATGTCCGGCGCCCTGGACCCGGTGGAGCGGGACATCATCGAGGCGGTGTTCGACTTCGACGGTCTGACGGTCGAGCGCCTGATGACCCCGCGCCCAGACGTGTTCTCCATCCCCCTGACACTGACGTGGACCGAGCTACTCGCACGTACCCAAGAGGCCGGACACAGCAGGATCCCGGTGCACGGCGCCACCCACGACGACATTGCTGGTGTGCTCCTCCTCAAGGACCTGCTCCGATTTCGCCTGGAGCCGATGGCCGGACACCGCCAGCTCCGGTCCCTGCTGATGCCTCCGGTGTTCGTCCCCACCAGCAAGCCCGCGGACGGGATGCTCAAGGAGTTTCTCGAGCGGCGGTTCCACATGGCGTTCGTGGTCGATGAACACGGCACACTGGTCGGCCTCGTGACCCTGGACGATCTGCTCGGCGAGCTCCTCGGCGAGGACGACGACACCGACGAGTCCGAGATTGCGCGTCTCCGCCCAGACGCGATGACGGTCAAGGCGTCCATCGACGTGGAGGACTTCGAGGAAGAGACCACCATCGCTCTGCCAGTAGGCGACTACCACACGCTCGGCGGCTTCGTGTTCCACGAGCTGGGCCGCCTTCCGCGCAAGGGTGACAGTGTCGCCTTCGAGGAGCACCGCTTCGTGGTCGCAAAGATGGAGGGCCGGCGGATCGCCGAGGTCATCGTGCGCTCCCCGGATCTTCCCGGCAAGGAGGCGATGTGACCCCGGGCGCCGGACTCCCCCTGGTGGGCCTCTGCCTGATGTTTCAGGGGTTCTTCAGCGGCTCAGAGATGGCCTTGGTGTCCGCGAGCCGAGCCAAGCTGCAGGCCCGCGCCGACGAGGGCGACGTTGGCTCCACACGCGCGCTCGCGATGCTCCAGGACGAAGAGAAGGTGCTGGGCACCTGCCTGCTCGGCACAAACCTGAGCCTCATCGGCGGGACCACGGCGTTCGGCCTGGTGATGGTACAGCAGGGGCTGCCCCAGGAGTGGTTGCAGACGCTGCTGTACATCCCGCTCGGCCTGTTGCTCGGCGAAGCGGTACCCAAGCTCGTGTACCGCCACTACGCCGACACGCTCGCCCCGTTGCTCGCACGCCCGATCGGCTTGGCCGAGCGCGCCCTGACGCCCGCGCTGTGGGTCGTCGCCGCGTGGACGGGCTTGCTCAAGCGCGTCCTGATCCCGGAAGAGCGCGAGGTCCGGCGCGAGGACATCGTGCAGCTGCTCGACGGGGACGGCGCCGGCCAGATCGACCCCGAAGACCGCGCGCTCATCCAGCGGCTGCTCGCGATGACCGAGACCGCGGTGGCCGAGTGCATGACTCCGCTCGTCGATGTCCACGCGATCGGTGATGACAGCGTACTGGACGACGCCGTGCAGATCGTGCTGCGCGAGGGCTACAGCCGGATTCCAGTCTTCCAGGACCGCGTGGACAACATCGTGGGCCGGGTCGAGCACCGCGACCTGCTGTTCGCCCCGCCCGAGACCGACAACGTGGCCGCGCTGCTGCGCCCGGTCCGCTTCGTGCCCGAGAGCAAGCGCGTGGACGAGCTTCTCCGCGAGATGCGCCAGGGCTCCGACCCCTTCGTGGTCGTCGTCGACGAGTACGGCGGGTCGGTGGGCATCGTCACCCTCGAAGACCTGCTCGAGGAAGTGATCGGCGACATCGAGGACGAGCGCGATCTGCGGGTCCCCGGGATCCGGCGCCTGGGCGAGTACGAGTGGCGGGTTCCCGCCCGCACCGACGTCGAAGACCTGCAGGGCGTGGTCGGCCGCCCGCTGCCCACCGGCAACTACGAGACCGTAGCGGGCTTGCTGCTCACCATCGCCGGCAACATCCCCGAGCCCGGCGAGGTGATCCGCGTCGGCCGGATGACCTTCCACGTCGAGGGCGCCTCAGAGCGCGCGGTGCACGTGGTCCGGCTGGTCCTCGACCCGGGATGATGCGCCCCTACAAGCGCCGAGAGGCGGGGTCTGCGGGATCGGTCGCGCCGGCTGGCTCGTCGATGGGCTCCTCGCCTGGCCGCGGCAGCCCCAGCCCCCGCACGAGCAGCTCCTCGAGGCCCTGATCGAGCAGCGGCAGGCGGACCTCCTCCTGCCCGCTCCCGCGCGCATAGATCCACCGGTCCTGAAGCTCGGGCTGGCGAAACAGGCGGTGAATGTGCTCGCCGATGCCCTCGAACGAGACCAGCAGCTCCCCGTCGCCCTCCGGCGCGAACCGCAGGCTGCGCTCGCCGAACCGCAGTGTGAGCCCATCGGGCCCCGACTGCACGTCCAAGGCGCCGATGTCGTGCGCGAGCTGTGCGAGCTGTGCCAACAACGCGTCGCGCGCTGCAGCCGCCGCCTCGGCCGTCGCTTCGGCCGCTGCCTGCGCCGCTTCGGCCGCCTGCCGCTCGGTCTGTATCGCCCTCCGAAAGCGCGTCGCGAAGCGGGACCAGCGCTCAGACATTCTTGCCTCCGTGGGCGCGTCATCCGCCGGTCGCCCCCTTCTGTCCCTAACCGGAAGGGGATGCCCCGTCGGTCGAGACGGCAAGGGCGTTGACCGCGCTTTCCTTGCTGTGCTATGCCCGGACTGCTGGTTCCCCCGGAAGGCCACTCATGGGAAAGGCGATCGGTATCGATCTAGGCACGACCAACTCGTGCTCCGCCTACGTTCAAAATGGAAAGCCTCAAGTCATCACCTACCGCGATGGCTCGCGCACAATTCCGAGCGTTTTTGCTATCGACAAGACGGGCAACCGGCTGGTCGGCAAGGAAGCACAGGACCAGCAGGTCGCGAACCCGGACCACACCATCGCCGCCTCCAAGCGGCTGATCGGTCGGTCGTTCGGGTCCAACGCCATGCAGAAGATGCAGCAGGTCTTCACCTACGAGCTCGTCGAAGGCGAGCAGTCCGAGGTGTTGATCAAGGTCGCCAACCAGGTGTTCACCCTGGAGCAGATCTCGGCCGCCATCCTGCGCCGCATCAAAGAGTCCGCAGAGGACGCGCTCAACGCCGACGTCGATCAGGCGGTGATCACGGTCCCCGCCTACTTCAACGACCGACAGCGCCAGGCGGTCCGCTCCGCCGGCAAGCTGGCCGGGCTCAAGGTCCTCCGGGTCCTCAACGAGCCCACGGCGGCCGCGCTCGCTTACGGCCTGGGTCGCACGCTCAACCAGCGCGTCGCGATCTACGACCTCGGGGGCGGCACCTTCGATATCTCGATCATCGACATCAAGGACAAGATCTTCGAGGTCATCGCGACCGGGGGCGACACCTTCCTCGGCGGAGTTGACTTCGACGATCGGCTGATGCAGTACGTCCTGCAGACTTTCGTCGACGACACAGACATCGACGTGTCCTACGACCGCTCCGCGGTCACCCGGATCCGCGCCGCGTCCGAGGACGCGAAGATCCGGCTGTCCAACGTCGTGAACACCGACATCGCCCTGTCGCGGATTTGCGAGGACGACGACGGCGTCTGGGTCGACCTGAACCTCGCCATCTCGCGCGACAAGCTCGAGGAGCTGACGGAGGATCTGATCGATCGGTCGATCGCCACCTGCGAGCGCATCCTGCGGGAGGCGGGCACCACGCGCGAAGAGGTCGACGAGATGCTGCTCGTCGGTGGGCAGTCGCGGATGCCGCTCGTGCGCCGCAAGCTCGAGGCGTTCATCGGCAAGCCGCCGTCCGACAAGGTGCACCCGGACGAGGCCGTGGCGATCGGCGCAGCGATCATGGCGCACAGCCTCTCGTCGAAGGCTGGTCCTCAGGACATGACGCTGCTCGACGTGCTGCCGATGGCGATCGGCATCAACAAGGTCGACGGCACCATGCACGTGCTGTTCGCCAAGAACCAGCCGCTGCCCGACTACAAGACCCGCCTGCTCACGACCAGCAAGGAAAACCAGCGGTCGATCATGCTGCGGATCTACCAGGGTGAGTCCAAGTACATCAAAGAGAACGAGCTGCTGGGCACCTTCGTGTTCAGCGGGCTGCGTGAAGCACTCAAGGGCCAAGTCAAGATCGAGGTCACCTTCCACATCGACAGTGAAGGCATCCTCAACCTCACCGCGCGCGACATCGACACGGGCCAGCTCGTCGAGTCGCGCCTGAAGCTCGGGCGCGACGACGGCTCGCCTCGGCCGCCCAAGAAGAAGCGCAAGAAGAAGAAGTCGCTCGACCGGGCCGCCCAGGTACCGCCAGCGCTCGACATGCCGCGGCAGTCGTCGCTCGCCAACCACTCCGAGGAGCCGCTTCTCGAGCCCGACGCAGACACCCCGATCATGCCCGAGCCGCTCCAGATCACCGAAGAGACTCCGGCCCAAGGCGGTCCGCTGACACGACGCAAGCGCCGGCAGGGGTTCTTCGCGTGGCTGCTGTCGCTGTTCGGCTTCGGCGGCAGGTAGCTGGACCCGGGTCAGTCACTGGCGGATCGCGTCGTTGTGGTGCTCGTGGAGCCGCGGCACCCAGGCAACGTGGGCTCGGCGGCCCGTGCGATGCAGAACTTTGGGCTGCGCCGGCTTGTGATCGTCAACCCCCCAGCCTACGATCCCGAGCGCGCGCGTTGGATGGCCCCGGGCTGCGCTGATCTGCTCGCACAGGCGCGCATCGTACCCACGCTCGACGCGGCGCTGGAGGGGGTCCACCGGGCCATCGCGACCACTGCGCGGCATCGCCGCGACACGCAGGTTGTGCAGCGCCCCGGCGAGGTCGCCGGGGCGATCCTCGACGACGACCGGGTGCACGCCATCCTGTTTGGCCGCGAGGACACGGGGCTCACGAGCGACGAGGCCCGCCGTGCCGAGGTGTTGCTCCGGATTCCGACAACCGAGCACGCGAGCATCAACCTCGCGCAGGCGGTGCTGCTGGTCGCTCACACGCTGTTCGAGGAGGGACGCGACCGAGGACTGGCGGCCTCGGGACGCACGCTGGCCGGATCGGGGCGCGGCAAGACGACCGCGCAGGCCACCAAGGGCACTCGTCGCGACCGGCTCGCGGATCTACCATCGATAGAGCCCGCAGCATCAGAGTTGCTCGGGCTGCTGGCCCGGGTCGGGTACCTGCGCGGCAACCCCGCGGCCAAGGTGCGCCTGACCGCGCGGAGCGCCCTGCAGCGCGCGCGCCTCTCGGTGCGCCACGTGGAGGCAATCCGTGGCATGATCGGGCGGATCGACTGGGCGCTGGACCACCCGGACGTAGACTGGGAACAGACCCGGAGGCGCTAAGACGCCGCGGGGTGAAGTCATCGGCACGGCGTCTGCAATCATCTGGTGCAGGCAGGGAGTCTACGTGGAGAAGATCGTCATCGCCGGTGGGCGTCCGCTGCGCGGCACCATCCCTTGCTCGGGGGCCAAGAACGCCGCGCTGCCCATCCTGATCGCCTCGCTGCTCGCGCCGGGGGAACACCGCTTCACCAACGTGCCCGAGCTGGCAGACATCTCGTCCACGCTCGACCTGCTCGGGCGAATCGGCTGCCCCAGCCTGGTGAACGGCTCGATCCGACTCGACACGACGCGCATCGCGTTCCACGAAGCGCCGTACGACGTGGTCCGCAAGATGCGCGCGTCCGTCCTGGTCCTGGGTCCCCTGCTCGCGCGCTGCGGCGAGGCGAAGGTGTCGCTGCCGGGCGGCTGCGCGATCGGCACCCGGCCCATCGACCAGCACCTCAAGGGCCTCGAGGCCCTCGGCTGCCGCTTCGAGCTCGAGGGCGGCTACATCCATGCGGTCGCCCACGACCTGCGCGGCGCGGACGTGCACTTCGACATGCCCACCGTCACCGGCACTGAGAACGTGCTCACAGCGGCGGTCCTGGCCCGCGGCACCACGCGCCTGCACAACGCCGCCAAGGAGCCCGAGGTCGCCGACCTGTGCAACTACCTCACGACGCTGGGCGCCCGGATCGAGGGGATCGGCACCGCCACGCTCACCATCGAGGGGGTCGCCCGGCTGTCCCCGGCGAGCCGGCCCTACCCCATTGTGGCCGACCGTATCGAGGCCGGCACGTACTTGTGCGCCGCCGCCATCACGGGAGGCGACATCGAGGTAGTCGACATCGACCCATCGCTGCTCGACGCCACGCTCGCCAAGCTGCAGGAGGCGGGCTGCACCGTGACCACGTCGTCCAGCAGCGCGCGCGTCCGGCGCGACGGGCCGCTCACAGCGTTCACCGCGCGAACAGCGCCCTACCCCGGGCTCGCGACCGACATGCAGGCGCAGCTGATGGCTCTAAGCTGCATGGCTCAGGGCACCACCACCGTCGAAGAGAACATCTTCGAGAACCGGTTCATGCACGCCGCCGAGCTACTGCGAATGGGCGCAGACATCGAGCACACCGGCCGCGTCGCGACGATCCGGGGCAAGAACTCCCTGCAGGGCGCCGCGGTGATGGCGTCAGACCTCCGGGCCTCCGCGGCGCTGGTCCTCGCCGGACTCGCGGCGCAGGGCATCACCGAAGTCCTGCGCATTTACCACCTCGACCGCGGCTACGACAACCTTGTGGGCAAGCTGCAGGGCGTCGGCGCGCGGATCACGCGCGCCAGCGATGCGATCACCGATCGCGACGCGCTCCAGGCGCTGCTGGCCGAGCCGTCCGCGGCCGTCGGAGCCTGACGTGGCGCGCATCCCCCGCGAGGTGGTGGACGCCGTGCGCGATCGCACCGAGATCGCCGAGGTCGTCGGTCGCCACGTAGGGCTCAAGAAGCGGGGTCACAACCTCGTGGGGCTGTGCCCATTCCACCAGGAGAAGACACCCTCCTTCAACGTGATCCCAGACAAGGACATGTTCTTCTGCTTCGGCTGCCAGCTCGGGGGCGACGTCTTCAAGTTCCTGATGCAGATCGAAGGCCTGTCGTTCGTCGAGGCCGTCAAGGAGCTCGCTGAGGCTGCCGGCATCCCGATCGAGGAGCGCGAGCTGTCCGCAGCGGAGCTGAGCGCCATCCGCGAGCGCGCCACCCTGTTCGACGTGCTGGCCGCGGCCGGGGCCTTCTTCGAGAGCTGCCTGTGGACCCGGGCCGAAGGAAAGCCAGCGCGGGACTACCTCGAGCGGCGCGCCCTGCAGGCCGAGACGGCCCGTGTGGGGGGCCTGGGGTGGGCGCCGGGCGGGTGGACCCGGCTGATCGACCACTTGCACGCCGAGGGCTTCTCGCCAGCGCAGGTCGCCGAGGCGGGCTTGGCCCGTACTGCGGAGAGCGGCCGGGTGTACGACACACTCCGGGAGCGCCTGGTCATTCCCATCCGCGACGCCCGGGGCCAGATCATCGCGTTTGGCGGGCGGCTGCTCGAGGGCGACGGGCCGAAGTACTTGAACACGCCAGAGACCCGGCTGTACCAGAAGAAGAAGGTCCTGTACGGGCTCGACATGGCGCGCGGACCCATCCAGAAGACCGGCCGCGTGCTCGTGGTCGAGGGGTACTTCGACGTGCTGTCGCTGCACCAGGCGGGGTTCGGCGAGACCGTGGCCACCTGCGGCACGTCGCTCACCACCGAACACCTGGAGCGCATCCGGCGGCTGACTCAGGACGTCGTGCTGCTGATGGACGCGGACGAGGCGGGGCTGAAGGCCGCGGAGCGTTCACTGCCGCTGTTCGTAGCCGCTGGGGTGCAGCCGTGGCGGGTCTCGCTGCCCGGTGCGAAGGACCCCGACGAGCTGGTCCGCACGGCAGGTCCCGAGGCCCTGACGGCTGCGCTAGAGGAGCGCGACCCTCTGTTCGACTGGGTCGTCCAGCGGAAGCTCGACGCGTTCGGCGCCTCCACCATGTCGCGCGACCGGGTGCTCGATGAGGTGCTGCCGCTGATGGCTGAGCACAACGACCCCGCCGACCTGACCCGGAGGATCGCCAGTCGGCTCGGGGTCCACGAGGCCTCCGTGCTGGAGCGACTCCGAAAGACGCGCGCCGGCGCGAAGCCGACCTCCAAGCGGCCTGGGTCGACACAGGCAGGTTGGCGCCCGCATCGCGACGTCAACCACCTCCTGTGGCTGCTCGTGCACCGCTATGACGTCGTCGCGGACATCATCGCCCGCGCCGATCCTCGCTTGCTGTCCGACCACGCCGCGGTCCAGCCGGTCATCGCGCGCTTGCTCACCGGGGAGCCTGTCGCGGGCATCCTCCCCGATCTCACCGACCCCGGGGTGCAGCGGGCGCTCTCTGCCGTCGTGGCCCGCGACCGCCTGTACAACGGGGCGGAAGCCAGGCAGGCGGCGCTCGACATCCTGGTGCGCATCGCGCGCCCCCTACGGGCCGCGCGTCACGCCGAGCTCGGACGCAGCATCGCGGCAGGAAACACCAAGGCAATCGCCGACAAGCAGCGCCTCCTCAAGGAGGAACGGGACCTCGAGATCGCCCTGCGGGCGAAGAAGCTAGACCTGGTCCTCACGCTGCTGCAGCCGTAGTCCCCATCCGGGGCAACATGGCCCCCACTGTGGCCACCGGCACAGACGTCAGTTACGCGCCGATAGGCCGTCATAGTGTGTGCGCACCACCGGTGCAGTCGGTCAGCCCTCGGGAATCCAGGAGTGACGTCGTCCATGAAGATGCCGAAGGACCTCTCCGAGCCGGAAGTGAAGGCGCTGATAAACAAGGGAAAGCAGCGAGGGTACGTCACATATGAAGAGATGAGCAGCACGCTTCCGACGCACCTCATCTCCACCGACCGTCTCGATGACGTCATGATCATGTTCTCGGACATGGACATCGAGATTGTCAACGAGGCGCGCAAGCGGGCCGAAGCCGAGCGTCGAGGCGACGAGAAGGACCAGGCCAAGCCAGACGCCACACGCAGCAACGATCCAGTCCGGGTCTACCTGCGAAAGATGGGCTCCGTCTCGCTGTTGTCCCGCGAAGGTGAGATCGAGATCGCCAAGCGCATCGAAGACGGCGAGTACACGGTCAAGCGCTTCTCGCTCACCTCGGCTCTCGGAGTCCAGTACATCGACGATCTGATCGTCGAAGACGAACAGCGGATCCAAAAGGCCATCAAGAGCGGCAAGCGCACCAAGCCCACCCGCACCACCGACAGCAAGTCCCTCACCGACGTCCGCGGCACCGCCGTCGATGCGCTCACCGTGCTGTCCAAGGTCCGCGACGCGCTCGGCAAGGCCAAGTCCAAGAAGCGGCGCAACGAGCTCGGCGAGCTGGTCCTCGACGCCGAGGACGCCCTGCTCGACATCATGGACACGCTCGACCTCTCCAAGAAGCAGATCGCAGCGGTCTCCCAGCGCATCCAGGTTTCGTGGGTGCACGTTGGCGTCGCCGAGAAGGAGATCGAGGCCGTCGCGCGCGATGCCCGTCTGCCGGTTCGCGACCTGCGCCCCTCCATCCGCAAGGTCCGCCGCAACCTCGACGGCGCGGGCCGCGAGGTCATCGACCGCACCGGCATCAGCGAAGAGCAGTGGAAGGACTTCGACAGCCGGGTCCGGCGCGAGCTGCGGAAGATCCGCAAGGTCGAGGCCTCCACCGGCATGACGCGCGACGAGCTTCACCGCGGCGCGCAGGAACTCCGCCGCGGCGAGGCCGTCGCCGAGCAGGCCAAGTGCGAGCTGGTCGAGGCCAACCTCCGCTTGGTGGTCTCCATCGCCAAGAAGTACACCAACCGCGGTCTGCAGTTCCTCGACTTGATCCAGGAAGGCAACATCGGACTGATGAAGGCCGTGGAGAAGTTCGAGTACCGGCGCGGGTACAAGTTCTCCACCTACGCCACCTGGTGGATCCGCCAGGCGATCACGCGGGCCATCGCCGATCAGGCGCGCACGATCCGGATTCCGGTGCACATGATCGAGACGATCAACAAGCTCATCCGCACGCAGCGGCACCTGCAGCAGGATCTGGCCCGCGAGCCGCGACCCGAAGAGATCGCCGAGAAGATGGAGATGCCGGTCGACAAGGTCCACAAGATCTTGAAGATCGCCAAGGAGCCCATCTCGCTCGAGACCCCGATCGGCGAAGAGGAAGACAGCCACCTGGGCGACTTCATCGAGGACAAGAACACGCTGTCGCCCGCCGACAACATGGTCAACGCCTCGCTGACGGAGGCCACCCGCAAGGTGTTGGCCACACTCACGCCCCGCGAAGAGCGCGTGCTCCGACTGCGGTTTGGCATCGGCCAACCCCACGACCACACGCTCGAAGAAGTCGGGCAGGACTTCGAGGTCACCCGGGAGCGCATCCGCCAGATCGAGGCCAAGGCGTTGCGCAAGCTGCGCCATCCCTCGCGGTCGAAGCGTCTGCGCGCCTTCATGGAAGGCTAGCTAGCGGCTAGCCCTCTGAAGGGACGAGCCAGCGGTGGCAGCCGCGACAGGGCTCGATGCGCCCGCGGCGCAGGTCGGACAAGTGCTGGGCGTGCACCTCCATGCGGCAGGTGTCGCAGGCGCCGCGGACCTCGCGCGCCACGGCCCACTTGTCGCGCCCCCGCCAATGATCGTACTTGCTCGACAGCTCGCGCGACAGCGCGGTGTGCACCCCGTCGCGATCGGCGGCCAGCTCGGCCAGCTCGGCCTCCAGCACCCCGATGACCCTGGGGTTCTCCTCGGCGCGGCGCGCCACGTCCGCTTCGCTGGTCGTCATCTCCGCTTGCGCCGCCGCCTCTCCCTCCAGCAGGGCGTCCCGCGCCTCCATCAGCTCCAGGACGTCGGTCTCGACATCGTCGATCAGCGCCTCACAGCCCACGAGCTGACGCTGCGCTGCCTCCGGGTCCCCCTGCCCTGTCTCGAGCATCCGGACCGCGGACGAGCGGTTGCCGCGGTGCTGCGTCAGCAGTCGCTGCGCCGCCTTCTCTGCGGCGCTGTTCTGTGCGACGGCGTCCGTGGCGCGCGCCAGCGCGGCCTGCCGCTCGGTGAGGGTCTGCGTTGCCGCGATGAGCCCCGCGCGCAGGGCCACGATCTCCGTCTGCCGCTTCGCGACACTCCGATCCAGCCGATCGAGCCTGTCGAGCAGCTCCAGTTCTTCGTGCACCAACGCTCCAGGATCGAGGAATGGGCCCGCCAGGACTCGAACCTGGGCGCATCCGGGTATGAGCCGGGTGCTCTGACCAACTGAGCTACAGGCCCGCACCGCAGGTATACCCCAGAAAGGCGCCGCCCCGAGGGGCGGCGGTTCGAGGCGTCCGTAAGCCGAGTTCTGTGCCCCCGTCCGGTCGCCCTCGCGGGGGTGGAGATCATTCCTCTAGGACCGCCGTTACCGACAGTCTCAAGCAACCAACCCGGGAGCTTCGGGCGGGCCGCCCTCAAACGCTCCTCTATTCGGTCTTGCTCCGAGTGGGGTTTGCCTGGCCGACGCTGTCACCAGCGCCGCCGGTGCGCTCTTACCGCACCCTTTCACGCTCACCGAGACCGAGATCCCGGCGCCCTGCTCTCTGTTGCACTTTCCTCTGGGTCGCCCCAACCGGGAGTTACCCGGCACCCTGCCCTGCGGAGCTCGGACTTTCCTCCCGCGACCCGAAGGCCGCCGGCGATTTCCTGGTCACCTCGAACGTGGACCCATAACACCGGCCCCGGAGGCACCCATGTCCGAAGAGAGCGACGCGCTGCGCTATCACGCAGGCACGAGACCGGGGAAGCTGGAGGTCGTCCCAACAAAGCCGCTGTCGACCCAGCGCGACCTCTCGCTCGCCTACACGCCCGGCGTGGCCGAGGCCTGCATGGCGATCCACCGCGACCCGGCCATGGCGTTTCGGTACACCGCACGCGGCAACCTCGTTGCCGTGGTCACCAACGGCACCGCGGTGCTGGGTCTGGGGGACATCGGCCCCATCGCCGCCAAGCCCGTGATGGAGGGCAAAGCCAACCTGTTCAAGAAGTTTGCCGACATCGACGTGTTCGACATCGAGCTCGACGCGCGCACGGCCGACGAGATCATTGCCGCGGTCAAGGCGATCGCGCCCACCTTCGGCGGCATCAACCTCGAAGACATCAAGGCACCCGAGTGCTTCGAGGTGGAGCGCCGACTGCAGGAGGATCTCGACATCCCGGTGTTCCACGACGATCAGCACGGCACCGCCATCATCAGCGCCGCGGCGCTGCTGAACGTCGTCGACATGACCGAGCGGGACATCGCCAAGACGAAGGTCGTGTTCTCGGGCGCCGGCGCTGCCGCGATGGCGTGCGCGCGGCTGTACGTGAGCCTGGGCGTGTCGCGCGCCAACATCCGGATGTTCGACTCCAAGGGGCTGATCACCCGCGATCGTGCGAACCTGCACGCCTCGAAGGAGGCCTTCGCCGTCGACGGTCCTGCGCTGAGCATGGCCGAGGCGCTCGACGGCGCGGACGGCTTCGTCGGCCTGTCCGCGGCCAACATCCTGTCCGCCGACATGGTGGCCGGAATGGCGCCCACGCCGTTCATCTTCGCGATGGCCAACCCCGACCCCGAGATCCCCTACGAGGTCGCCAAGGCCGCCCGCCCTGACGCCATCGTCGCGACCGGCCGGTCGGACCACCCCAACCAGGTCAACAACGTCCTGGGGTTCCCGTTCGTGTTCCGCGGCGCGCTCGACTGCCGCGCCCGGAAGATCACCGAGGAGATGAAGGTCGCCGCCACCCGCGCGCTCGCTGCACTCGCCAAGGCCGACGTGCCCGACGAGGTCCTGCGGGCCTACGGGCTGTCCCGGCTGCAGTTCGGCCACGACTACATCATCCCCAAGCCGTTCGACCCCCGTGTCCTGCTGTACGTCGCCCCCGCGGTCGCGGAGGCCGCGGCGGCGTCCGGGGTCGCCCAGAAGCCCATCGAGAACCTCGAGACCTACCGCGACGGCCTGCACCTGCTCGTAGAGCGCAGCCGCGGCTTGATCACCCCACTGATCCGCCGGGCGCGGTCCAACGCGCGCAAGCGCCTGGTGTTCCCGGCCGGCGAGAACCCCACCGTCCTGCGCGCTGCCCAGATCCTCGTCGACGACGGCATCTGCACCCCGATCGTGGTGGGCTCCGAGCGGCGGATCCGCCGGCACGCAGAGGACAACCGGGTCGACATGGCCGGCATCGAAGTCGTCGACCCCTCGCGCAGCGAGCACACCGACCCCCTGGCACGCCACCTGTGGTCACAGCGCCAGCGCAAGGGCGTCACCCTGTCCGCAGCGCGCTCGATGGTGCGCGACCCGCTGTACTTTGCCGCGCTGATGGTCGAGACCGGCCGCGCCCACGGCATGGTGGGAGGCCCGGGGCGGCCCTACAAGCACACCCTGAAGCCCGCGCTCCGCGTGCTGGGACTCGACCCGTCCACCCGGATCGTCTCGGGCGTGTACGCCATGCTGTTCAAGGACCGCAAGGTGTTCTTCGGCGACTGCACCGTCAACGTCGAGCCCGACGCCGAGCAGCTCGCTGCGATCGCGCTGAACACGGCCCGCGTCGCCGAGACGTTCGGCCAGAGGCCGCGAGTCGCCCTGCTGTCCTACTCCGACTTCGGAGAGATGCGCAAGGACCCTCGCGTGCGGCGCGTCCGGCGCGCCGTCGAGCTGGTCCGCGCTGCGCGCCCCGACCTCGAGGTGGATGGCGAGATGCAGGCCGACACCGCCGTGAACTTCACCAAGGTCGTCGAGGGCTTCCCGTTCTCGCAGCTGACCGGCCCTGCCAACGTGCTCGTGTTCCCGGACCTCACGTCGGGGAACATCGCCTACAAGCTGTTGCAGAACCTCTCGGCCGCAGAGGTTCTCGGGCCGCTTCTCGCGGGCGTCGGGCGACCCGTGAACGTTGTGGCGGTCGACGGCGGGGTCAACGACATCGTGAACATCGCGACCTACACCGCCAACCAAGTGCTGGACGCGGATCAGTAGCGGACGGTGCCTTTGCCGAGCGCCAGATCGATGCCGCGCACCGCGTGGGCCGAGTCCCCGATGAAGTCCAGATACACCTGCTCGCCGCCGCCGCGCCGGATCTCGGCGAGCTTCGGGTCGGTGCGGACCGCCTGCAGGTCGGCGAAGACCCCGAGGTCCTCGAGCGCCTTGACCGTGCGCGCGAGCTCCACCGCTACGCGCTCGAGCTCCGTCTGGTGCGCCTCGGTGAGCGGGCACACGCCGGTGGCCGAGATCTTGTAGACCGTCTCGAGCGTGTGACCCAGGAACTTCATCCGCTGTTCGAGCAGCAGCACGCGCATCGCCCGCTCGCCGGACGCGATGCTCGGGTCGACAGCGTCCAGCTCGAGGTCGACCCGCCACAAGAGCAGATCGAGCTGCTTGCACACCCGCTGCGCCCCATCGTCTGGGCCAAAGCCACGCCCGACCGCGTGAACCACGCCCTGCAACAAGTGCTGGCCGCCACAGATGTACCGGAACACGCCGCGCCGCGTGTCCTTCTGCACCGACTTGCCCTCCTCTTTGGCGCGCTGCAGACCGGCGGTCTCCCCCTCGAGCTGCTCGAGCACCGCGTTGGAGAAGCTGTCCATCGTCATCCTGCGGTCCGCCCTCGACAGCCAGACCGTCTCGGGCGCCGCCCAGGACGACAGACCCTGCAGCGCCCACGGCGTGTCGTCGTAGGACGCGTTGTGGAACCCGGTCACCGTGCCTCGGACCCATGCCCGGGCGAGGCTGTGGCGGTACAGATCCGCCACCGTGAATGGCTTCCCTTGCACCGTGATCGCGCGATCGGGGGGGACGCCTACCTCGGTCAGCGCCTTGAGGACCAGGTCGGTGTGGGGCTCGACCAGGATGTCGCCGCGTTTGGCCGGAAACGTGACGAGCTCGGTTTGCTCGAGCGTGACCACCTCGGCGTACTCGGAGAACAGCCAGTCGATTGCCGGCTTGCCGTTGGTGAGCGCCAGCTTCGGACCCAGCGCCAGGATGGCGTGTCCGATCGCCCACGGGTTGTCGGGCTCCCGTCCGTGGTCCTGCACCACATCGCGCAACACCCCTCGAACGCGCCTCAGCTCCTTCATCACGATGGGGTCGGACCGCAGCGGGGTGGGCGTCGGCTCTTGTCGCTCGGGCAGCGCGAACTTCACCTTCGGCGCCCGAAGCGGCGGAGCCGGCTTCCGCGGGGACACGACCTTGGGCGCCGCGGGGGCAGGATCGGGCGGCGGCGTCTCGGGGGCCGCGCCGCAGCCGAAACACAGCACCAGGAATAGACTCCACATACGCGCTCCGTTGGCGAGCCGACTCTGTATTCCGGTCACGCGAACAGGGCGGCGAACGCGCGCCGGACATCCTGAGGATCGAGCGCCAGCGTGGCCTCCCCCACGGTCAGCTCGAAGCGGCAGGTGCCGGGCGCCGTGCCGTCGCGCACCCCGGAGAACAACCAGATCCCGTGTTCCACTGCCACCCGATCGCGCGCGGCGTTCGCAGCGTGCGGATCGAGCGCAAGCCCGATGTGGAACAGGTGCGTATGCGGCGGATCGGGGTAGGCGTGGACCCCCGGCAGATCCGCCAGGGCCGCAACCAGCGCGCGTGCGCCTGCCAGTCGTGCCGGCATGCTCGCCAGCGCGGCGTCGAAACGCATCGCGGCGGTGACCACGTTGGGCAACAGCGTGTACATGAGCCCACCCATCGGGCGCTGTAAGGCGGTGGCCTCCTGGATGAAGTCGGTCGGACCGAGCAGCATGGCCCCCGACAGAGCGCCAATGCCCTTGTAGAACGAGACGTAGCAGGAGCTGAAGCCCGCCGTGATCTCGTGCAGGGGCCGCTCGTAGGCCGGACCGCACGACCACAGGCGAGCGCCGTCCAGGTGCAGCGGCACCCCGCGCGTCGCCGCGGCCTGCTTGAGCGCCTCCAGCTCCTCCCAGGTGGGAAGCTGTCCGCCGATCTCGCGCGCCGGAAGCTCGGTGAGCAGAGCACCAAGCGGCGCACGGACCGCATCGAGGTGGGCCGCGTGCATCGGCCGGTCGCGCGGACCCACGAGCAGCCCGTCGAGCCCGTGGATACGCCGGTACGCATGCCCCTCGTGCAGCTCGACGTGCGCCGTGGGGTGCATGCCGAAGGTGTCGACCCCGGCCCGCTCGCACCACACCCGCAGCGCCGCGAGCTGCGCCAGGATCCCCGTCGGGACGAACCGCGCCGCCGGGTAACCTAGGAGGTTCGCGACCTTGGCCTCGAAGTCCTCGATCACTGCCCCGGAGCCGTACACATCCCAGGAGACGTCCCGCTCCTCGCACCACCGGGCGGCGTCCGAGAGCATCTGTGCGGGGCTGGGGCGCGGCCCCTGGGCGAGGATCCGGCTGGCGTCTCTCAGTGCAGCCCGCTCTGGGGTCTTTCCGGCCACTCGTTCCTCCGAGCCCAGCCTACTATGCACGCCAGACGGCGGAGGACTGACGTGCAGGTCGACCGGCTGAGGCCAGGTGATGCGGAGCGGCTGCGCCGCATCCGACTCCGCGCGCTGGTGGACAGCCCCGACGCCTTCGGATCGACCGCCGCCGACACGGCTGCGCGCCCGGCGCACAGCTGGGTCCAGCAGCTCACTGAGCTGCACACGCTCGTGGCGGTCCTCGACGGCGCAGACATTGGCATGGTCCGCGGGGCCCCGTCCGGCGACGATCCGCACGACGCCTACCTGCTCTCGATGTGGGTCGACCCCGACCACCGCCGACGAGGAGTCGGGGAGGCCCTGGTGGCTGCCCTCACAGCGTGGGCACGCAGCGCAGGATTCGCGCGGCTGCTCCTCGACGTCGCCGACCACAATGCCCAGGCGATCGCTCTGTACACTCGGTGCGGCTTCGCGCCCACGGGGCGAGCGGGTAGCCTACCGCCACCCCGCGATACGATCACGGAGCACGAACGAGCCCTCTGCATCAAACCCAGCCCTGTGTGACCCCACACCGCGCAGATGTTGGTAGAGCGGCTACGCGCCGGGGGGCCTCCACCAGTGCTGAGTCTGATCGCTGCACTCCTCGCCATCGCACACGCCGAGACGCCGCACGTCCCGCTCACCTACGACAGCGGCTTGCAGGCCACCTCCGCGGACGGCGCCTTCGCCCTCAAGATAGGCGCGCGCACGCAGCTGCGGGCTACGGCACAAGGACGAGACGGAGCGCTGATGGCGTTCGCCGAGCCCCGGCGCATCCGGCTGAAGCTCTCAGGCCATGTGATCGACGAGCGACTCACCTTCTTCAGCCAGCTGGGCTGGGACCGCGGAGAGCCGGGCCTGGTGGATGCCTGGGTCGACCACGCGTTCAGCCCGGGCCTGCACCTGCGCGCCGGCCAGATGAAGCGGCCGTTCGCGCGCGCATTCATCATGTCCACCACCGGCCTGTCGCTGGTCGACCGCGCGATCACCCACGACGCGTTCGCCAACGGCCGCGACATCGGGGCGATGGTGCACACCGGGCTTGCGAAGCGCGACGGGATCGAGGCAGCGCTGGGGGTGTTCAACGGCCCGGGTCCCGGTCCACAAGTGGTCGGGCGCGTCGGCTACAACAGCGACGGCAGCAAGGGCTACCAGCAGGTCGACTTCGGAGGCGACGGTGTGCGCGGCGGCGCCTCGGTCAACGCGCAGATCGACACCATCATGAAGTTCGGCGCTGACGGGATCGTCAAGATGGGCGGGCTCGGACTGATGGGCGCCGTGTACGCGAGCACCACAGGCGAGTTCCTGGGCGCGCAGAACATCCAGCAGGCGGGCGCCGCGCTGGATGCCGACGTGCTGCTCGGCGACCGCGTGGTCCCGGCGATCCGGTTTGCGCGGGTCGTGCGCCGCAACGCGGTCGACAGCCAGGAAGCCGCCGCTGCGCTGGCGCTCCTGTTCCACGGGCACCGCGTGAAGTGGACCCATGAGCTCGCCGTGCAGACCGACATGGAGGACGACCCCACTTCGTTGTGGCGGGTCCAGAGCCAGCTGGAACTCAACTACTGAGCCCCCAGGAGCCCGCATGACCGTCCCCTGGGACCGCTTGGGACCAGCGCAGGCGCACGACGCGCCCACCCTGCTGGTCGACCTCGCCCGCTGCATCGGTTGTCACACTTGCAGCGTGGCTTGCAAGGTGGAGCACGCAGTGCCGCTGGGCGCATTCCGCATGCGGGTGCGCTGGCTCGAGGCCGCGGATGGGCGCATGTCCTTCCTGCCGTTGTTCGACCACGACACCTGCGACCTCGGCGCTGCCCGCGGCGGTGTCGGCATGCCCCCCGCCTGCGTCTCCGCGTGCCCCACCGATGCGCTGGTGTTCGGGGACGGCGCCGACTCCGGGTCGGATGTGTCCCGGAAGGCGGCCGCACGCAGCGCCGATGTGCTCGCGGATCGGCGGGACTCCAAGGAGGGCGTGCTGTACGCCGGGTACGCCGGCTGGATGGACGACAAGCTCAACCGCGGTGTGGCGCTCGACCCCGCCGACGACGACATCACCTACGAGCAGCGGTGAATCGTGGCTGAACTGACCCGACGAAGTCTGTTGGAGCTCGCCAGCGCCGCTGCGCTGCTCACCGCGAGCGGCGGCCTGGTCGCCTGCACCAAGGCGCCGGTAGCGTCCCGGCCGTTGGAAGCGGCCCGCTCATCCGTGGTCGACTACCGCACGGCCCGCGCCACGCCGACGATCTGTTTCGGATGCACCACCCACTGCGGCGTGATCGGATGGGTGCAAGACGGCAGGGTGCGCAAGATCGAGGGAAATCCGCTGGACACGAACACCCAGGGGACGGCCTGCGCCAAGGCCAATGGAATGATCTCGTACACGTACTACCCGGAGCGGATCGTGTACCCGCTCAAGCGGGTGGGCAAGCGCGGCGAGGGCAAGTGGGCACGGGTCAGCTGGGAGGAGGCGCTCACCGACATCGCTGGCAAGATGCGGGCCCTACAGCAAGCCGGTACCCCCGAGCAGTTCGTCTTTCACTACGGCCGCGACAAGACCAAGGGCTTCACCAAGAAGTTCACGAACGCGTTCGGCACCCCGTGTCGTCTGAATCGGCGGTCGATCTGCAGCTCCAACCGCCGCGTCCCGCTGATGAGCTTCTACGGACGCGACTTCGAGTGGGAGACGCAGGACTTCGACAACACCGACTACATCATCAACTTCGGCGCCAACCCGATGGAGGCCTACCAGGGCGGGCTGTTCATGATTCGGCGCATGGTCGGCGCGATCGCGGACCGCGGCGCAACGCTGGTCACCTTCGAGGTGCGGCCGTCCGCGACCGCCTCCATCTCCACGGAGTACTACCCGATCTACCCCGCCACCGACGGCGCCGTCGCCTTGGCCATGGCGCACGTGATCCTGAGGGAAGGCCTCGAGGACCGCACCTTCTGGGAACGCTGGGCCAACGTGTCGCTCGACACTATCCGCGCGCACGTCTCCGGCTACACGCCCGCCTGGGCCGAGTCGCTGTCCGGGGTCCCCGCAGCCGACATCGAGCGCATCGCCATCGACTTCGCCAGGGCCGCACCGGCCTGCACCACGCTGTCGAACCGGGGCTCTGCCAAGCACTACAACGGGGTCCAGGCCGACCGGGCAATTCGGATGCTGGACGTGCTGGTCGGCAACGTCGGGCGCAAAGGCGGCTTCTGCCTGTCCACGCTCCGGATGTGGACCGGGCACTACGGCCAGGACGGGCTGCCCAAGATCAAGCAGCCGGGTCCCAAGCCGCCCTCCCCCGCAGCCTGGCGGCCGGGGACACGGATGTTCGAGACGCTGCCAGAGCACGTCCAAGAGCGCGTCGCGGCGTTCCCGGAGATGTGGCAGGACAAGTACTTCGGCGAGCTAGCAACGCCGAGCCAGTACCCGCTGTCGTGGCACCACTACCAGATGCGCGTCGGGCAGCTCGTCTACCCCTACATCCGCCAGGGCCGGCAGAAGGTGGGAGTGTACTTCTCGTACACGTTGGGCGCATCGTTCGGGTACCCCGAGTCCAACGTCGCTCGCGAGGTCTTGCTCGACGAGGAGCTGATCCCGTTTCACGTCGCCATCGACATCAGCTACAGCGAGCAGGCTGCGCTGGCGGACTACATCCTGCCCGACGCCACCAGCCTCGAGCGCTGGGACGCACACTCCACCAACAACTACGGCTTGCGGCCCTATACCGGGATCCGGCAGCCACTCGTGGCACCGCTCGGCGAGGCGCGGCCCGTGCAGATCATCCTCCGCGATCTGGCACGCGCCATCGGTGGCGGCATGGAGGCGTACTTCGACTTCGAGGATCTCGAGGACTACTATCGCGAGTGGTACAAGGACGTCCCGAGCCCATGGGAGGAGCTGAAGGAACGGGGAATCTGGACTGATCCGGAGCGCCCGCTCGACTACGCGCTGCAGGAGCGGGACGTCCCTGCTGCCGAGCTCGTGGGCAGCACGGTCGACGAGGAGACGGGCATCGTCAGCGGGTCGACCGGCAAGGCCATTGGAATCCGGATCGATGGCAAGGTGGTGCGCGGCTTTCCGACCGAGTCCCGGAAGATCCAGGTGCAGGACCCGCTCTTCCCGCTGGCCGCCCGTGCAACCGGACTGCCCCTCGACGACGTCAACGCTCAGCTCCTGCCGACCTGGGGTCCCGTTCCCGAGCATGTCGATCTGCCCGACGACCGGTTCATCCTCACCACGTTCAAGTGGAACGTGCACACGCAGGGGCGGTCCGCGTACTGGAAGCATCAGACCGAGATCGTGCACACCAACCCTGTGTTCATGCACCCGAGCACGGGTGCCGGCCTGGGTCTGGCCGACGGCGACGAGGTCACCCTCACGGTGTTTCGGCCGCGCCAGCACAGCTACCGCGCCGGGGAGGCCGAGCCGGTCGGCACCTTCACGCAGAAAGAGCGGTTCCTCGAGGGCATGCACCCCAAGGTGTTCAGCGTGTCGCACCACTTCGGCCACTGGGAGCACGGGAAGGTGGCGCGCGCGGACATGGACCGGGTCACGCCCGGCGTAGAGGGCACCGACCCGAGTTCGGCGGACACCGACGTGACCGAGCGGGTGTGGTGGTCGAGGGCGCGGGGAGGTCCGGGTGGCGGACGGCACCTGAATGACGCGCTTCCCATCAATCCGACCCCGCTGGTCGGCGGCCAGAGCTGGATGGACAACGTCTGTGCCATCGAGAAGGTGGGATGACGGTCTCGCCGGTCGATCGAGCAGCGGCGTACCAGGTGTTCGATCACGTCGGGCTGATGTTCAGCGTCGCCGCGCAGGCGCTGGAACACGAAGATGAAGCGGTCGTCGCGCTCGGATCACACCTGACCGAGCAAGCGCTTGACCCGTGGGTCGCCACCTTCGGCGCGTCGCTGCAAAAACAGGCTCTCACGCCTCTCTACCGCGGGATCGGGGCATTGATCGTCGCGCTCCACGCCTCAGCCCCGAGGACGCGTTCGTCTCAGCCTGCGTGAGGGGCATCGCGGACCTCGACGCCGTCGGCGCCAGCCACGATCAGGGTGTGCAGCAGACCGACAAACAGCCCGGTCTCGACCACCGCGGGATGGCCCACCAGGCGAGCGTGCAGCGCTGCCGGATCCTCGATCCGGCCGAACGCGCAATCGACGATCCAGTGCCCGCCATCGGTCACGAGCGTCTCGCCGTCTTGCCGTCGAAGCGCACCCGGCACACCGAGCGTCTCGAGCAACGTCTCGAACACCCGCCGGCCGAAGGGCACAATCTCGACCGGCAGATCGAACGCACCCAGGACAGGCACGAGCTTGCTGTCGTCGACCATGATCGCGACCCGCTCGGAGGCCCTGGCGACGATCTTCTCGCGCAGCAGCGCCCCGCCGCCGCCCTTGATCATGGCAAAGCCCGGGTCGACCTCGTCGGCGCCGTCGATGGTGAGATCGATCTTCGCGACGTCGTCGAGCGACACCATCGGGATGCCCAGCGCGCGTGCGGTGCGGGCGGTGTCCTCCGAGGTGGCGACCCCGGTGACATCCAGCCCTTCGCGCTCGATTCGCCCGGCGAGGTCGTCGAGCAGAAACGCGACCGTGCTGCCGGTACCAAGGCCCAGGATCATGCCGGTCTGAACGAGCTCTGCGGCGGTGGAGGCCGCAGCGGCCTTGCGTTCGTCTTGCGTTGTCAGGCTGCCTCCGGAGGAAATGGCGGGCACACGCGGACACGGGCGCCATCGCGGTAGCGGACGCCCGTTTCGGGCTCGGCGGGACCGTGGTGTGTAACCTGACGGCGAACAAGACACCCTTTCCACCGAACGCACCAGTCGAAGACCTGTGAGAACGAGCGGATAGACGGTCGCTGTGCGCAGACCACACCGTTTCCGAAACGGGGCACGCGGCCCGACAACCACCCCGAGGCACCCTGGAACACGAACAACCGGACCCGCTGGTCGATCTGTCACAGGCACGGCTTCCCCATCACTGCCTGCGGCTGCTCGCCCATCTCATCGACAGCTTCGCCATCGCCACACTGATCAGCATGCCTCTGCTTGGGATGGTCGTCTCCGTCGCCATCGGTGCCCTCGCGGCAGGCCTCACAGAGAACCAGACCAACCTGCTGCTTGCTCCACTCTACCTGCTGACGTTCCCTTTGATGATGGGAGCGCAGGGACTGTACTTCGCCGCCTTCGAGTCCTCGCGGTTCGCAGCGACGCCCGGCAAGCTGATGCTAGGGCTGAAGGTTCGTCCAACAACAAACGGAAACTCGAGCGGACCATTCCTGGTCGAGCCCTATTCGCCGAGATCGATGTTCTCTCGGGACTCCCCGGCCGCTTGATCCGCGAGCATCTGCTGGGCATCGCCACGGAGCACCGAGTCGCGCGCCGTGACGAACACATGGTCGTCGTACACCGCGATCCGCGGAAAAGCCAATCCCGCCGGGGCCAGCTGGAACCGGAACTCCACCCTGCCCGGCTTCTTGAACTTGACGACATCGCCGTTGTCGATGACCGCCCACAGCTTTCCGCGCTCGTCCATTGCGGGGCTCCAGTCTTGGAAGCCCTTGCCCAGGGCCCCCAACAACAAGTCGCCATGACGGAAGCCGTCGATTCCGTACAGCACGAGCTGCTCGCCGTACACCAGACCCAGCTTGCCATTCTTGAAGCCAACCGCGCCGTTGGGCACTCCGTCCGCCAAGGAGAACCGGCTCACCTCAGACCAGTCTCTCAGCGAGTAGGCCGCCCCTTCGTTGCCCCAGATGACCACGGCGTTCTTGCCCGCGACCACGACGTGGCCTTCGCCACCTACACCGCCGCTGATCGCACTGTCGAACCCCAACGGAACGGCGTGGCTCACCGCGCCGGATGGGTCGATCACGCTCAGGCGACCCCACGTTCCCTTGTGACCCACCTCGTCCACGCCGAGGTCGAGCACCAGCGCACTGTCGCCCCGCTTGCCATGAACGATCTCGAGGTCGACCGGGTGTGCGAAGCCATCCGCCTTGGACGGCAGGGAGCCCGAAGCGTAGTGGTTTCTCGCCTTGTGAAACCACAGCTCGGTGATGCCGCGCTCGGCGTGACCCCAGACCTGCTCCGCGACCCCAGTGTCGATCCCGAACTTCTGGACCCGGTGGTTTGCGACGTCCGCGATCCACACTCCGCCGTAGTCGTCGACCTGGATGTCGAGCGGCTCGCCCATGCTCTGCAGCGCGCCCTTCGGAACACCGGTCTGGCCCCACGGCGCGACGCTGCGGGACGTGGTCAGCGTGTCCTGGTGGGCGCTGAACATCTTGGCCCGCCGGTTCAGGTCAGCCTGCAGCCTGCCCGTGCTGCGGAGCGCCGCGCGCTCGATGGCCGGGATCCCGACACTGTCCTTGAGCTTCAGCAACGCCTCGATCGAGGTCTTGTCGGGCTGCAGCGCCGCGACCCGAAAGCCCGCGGGCACCGAGCGCGCGACCCGCGTCCGCAGAAACGGCGCGCCATCCGCTGCCCAGTCCATGAGCTGGCGCATGCTGTCTCGGTCGCCGAACTGCTCGGCCTTGATCTTGTCGAACAGGGCGATGGCATCGGCCTTCTGCTCCTGTGCTTCCGACTGCCCTGCTTCGGAGGCGAGCCACTCGCCCACCTTGTCGACCGTCGGGTCTGCCGCCCCGCCGACCAGGTTCAGGGCAACCTCGGCGATGTGCAGATCGCTGTGGATACCGCCCCCGTACGCCTCTTCGACCGTCAGACGGACCGATCGGGCGGCCGGCACGTCGACCGTCACGTCGTGCCGAAGCGGTCCCGCCTCCCCGGGGTCGAGCACGACCGCGCGGGCCTCCACCGGCTCCCCGTTGGCGACCTCGAAGGTCAGGATCAGGACCCGCGGCCGAGCGTACTCCCGGATCTCTCGATTCGTCCCGGAGAGCCAGCCCGGCCAGATGGAGACGGACGCGATGTCAGTGGGCCGGTCGAGGCGCAGCTCGAGCCAGGCCCCTTCGCCCTGACCCATCTCACCCTCGCCCCAGCTCGTGGACAGCATCCCATCGAAGGCCCGGGCAGCGGTGAAGTGCACCCCGTCCGAGTTGGATGCCTCGCTCGACGCCTTGGGGGTGGCCGCGCCAGCGAGCGCGGGGAGCAGCACTCCGATGATTCCAGCAGTGGCGGCGCACATCCAAGCCCGAGCGCCCCTATCCATCTTCCTCATTGGCATCATCCAGGTTCGAACCGCCCATGCACTTGCGCCACACGGCCTCGCAGGTAGGCGGGAGGTTGTCGGTTGCGGCGGAGCCGTCCGAGGGGCACGGCAGAACAGCCAGCGCGTCGAGACACTGTCGCGCCGAGCGGCGCACGAGGGCGCAGTCCTGTGACTGCCCCAGCACGGCCGGACCGAGCACAGCCTCGCATGCGGTGGTGTCCTCGACCCCGTCGAACACGCGCAGGGCTGGGTCGTCGCAGTCCAGGGCGTAGCTGCACACGGCGTCGGTGTAGTCGAGCACGAAGTCCATCTGGGATGCACCGCACGCCGAGAACAGGAGGAGCGCGACGACCGAGCGCGACGACATCAGATGCCTTTCGCCACAGGCAGCGTGGACACCAGGTTGGCGCACACCGCCTCGCACGACGTCGGCCGGACCGCGAACTCGAAGCCCGTGAAGTTCGTGTTGCACGTCCACTCCGCGTCGAGGCAGTCCCGCGCAGCGCTCCGATCGAAGTCGCAGTCCTCGGCGGCTGGAAGGTCCTCCGCCGGGTCGAAGTTGCACTGGTAGGACTCGGAGCACACGCGGCCCTCTGTACAATCCTTGTTACTGACGCGCTCGCCGTACTTCTCATAGCTCAAGCACGAGATCAGCAACAGCGGAGCGAGAGACAAGATCGAGCGCATGAGCACCTCCACCGACGGTCCACTCCTTACAGGCTCGGCTCCTCGCTGTCCACCACCAGACCGGAGGCTAGCCGCCACTGTCGTCCAGCGGAAGGCGCTGCTGCTGCGCATCGAAGGACGTCGGGTCCCAGTGCATGCGACACCGCGCCTCGTACGTCTCCTGCGCCCCGAGGACAACGCGCGCTGTTCGGGGGACCAGCCGCTGCGTCCGGTTGGCCGGCGCGCCACACACCAGACACACCGCGTGGACCTTGGACACGTACTCGGCGACGGCCATCAGCTGCGGGATGGGTCCGAAAGGCACGCCCCGGTAGTCCTGGTCGAGCCCGGCGACGACGACCCGCCGCCCCTCGTCGGCCAGCGTGTTCGCCACCTCCACCAAGGGCACATCAAAGAACTGGGCCTCGTCGATCCCGACAACCTGCGCGTCGCCGACGACCTCGAGGATCTGCGAGGCGCGGTCGACCGGAACACAGTCCATGCGCAGCGCGCTGTGCGTGACCACGTCCGCAGCGGCGTAGCGGGTGTCGACCTCGGGCTTGACGACGATGACCCGCTGCGTCGCGTAGCGCGCCCGGTTGAGCCGGCGGATCAGCTCCTCTGTCTTGCCGGAGAACATGCAGCCTGTGATGACCTCGATCCAACCCGTGTCCACCGGATAGGCGCGCGGGATCAGGGCAGCTCCCAGGTCAAGCGGGCGCGGCGGTCCGCCATCAGCTCGATCCGCCGGAAGCGCGGCGCAGCGGTGACGAGCTCCGGCGCTTGCACCGCCCAGGGGTTGTCGTGGACCCGCGCGTCGAACGCCAACAGATCGGGGTCGGTCGCGTGCGGCTGCAGCCACCAGACCGCGGACAGGGCGCGGCACGCTGGGTCGCTGAACAGGCTCCGCCCGTTGGGGTTGAACACAGCCTGGTACTCGTCGGGCCCGTGCCGGCACGCGATGTGCTCGGGAGTGCCGTACAGCAGCTGCTGCACGTACCCTCGGGACAGGCCCCAGGGGCGATCGGCGGAGGCAACGACGACGATCGGGAGGCTGCCGACCGACTCTTCGTGGCGCAACAGGGTGTCGACGACGCGCGCATCCACTGCCCCGAGCCGCTCGAGCGTGGTTACCGGTCCGATCGTGAGCACCCGACCCGACAGCGCGGAGTCCACCAGGGTGAGGTCGATCGCCACGTCCCCGTCCTCGTAGACGGCGTGTCGCTCATCGCGGTCCCCGCGATCGATCGCGGACAGCCAAAGGTGCACGGCACGTTGGATCGGTCCCACGTCCACGTCCCGCGGCACAGGCCGCCGCAGGTAGACGACGAACGAGCGCTCTGCGAACGTGTTGTCGAGGCTCGCCATCAGCCGGCGTACATCGCCGGGATCCCCTTGGCGGTGGCGCGGGACCCGGAACCCGAGCGGCGACAAGCCGAACCGCTCCCCGTGGCCGTCCTGCATCTCGAGCAGCTCGTCGCTGACGAGGCCGGTCGCGCTCGCCCCGGCAGTCGAGGCGAGCGCCAGCCCGAGCACGGCGCCGCGGGCCCAGTCGTTGCGCTCGGGGTCGACGAGGCCGGCGAGCACCGCTTCGGAGACATCCTCGGGCAGCCCGGACAGGGCGGCTTCCAGCCGAAAACTAGCGTCTGCGCCGAGCGACCCGGGCCACAGCGACGCATCGGCATCCAGCGCGCGGGACAAGGACCGAGAGAGCAAGCTCATGGGCGCGCACTTACCTCGGTCTCCGCAGGATGTCGCCTGCGCGGGCGTTAGCGCAGCGTTAGGCTGCCCGCCTGCCCCCGTAGCTCAGTGGATAGAGCAACTGATTCCTAATCAGTAGGCCGGACGTTCGAATCGTCTCGGGGGTACTCGCTGCACAGTGGCTCCAGCGCATCGCCGCGCCGCTCATCGGATGGGGAGGGTAGATCGGGGTCCTGAACTCGGCACCGATCAGATCGGGGGCCTCCAGCCGGACAGTTGAGACGCATAGACACAGCGGTGCGCGGCGCCAGCTTAGCGATTCTGTGAGTGCGTGTGTTTCGACGTCTCTGGACCGCCTCATGCAGCGAGGGCTACTGCCTCGCTCGGCGGGAAGCCGAGCAGGGTGAGCCAGTCGTGGTAGAACTGGAAGAGGTTGAGGAAGCCCTGTTCGGCGTGCTTCTGCACGACGAGGTAGGGTCTGAGGACGGAGTTGAGGTTCTCGATGGCGCTCGATGCCCGGTATCGGTTCGCCAGCTGGGGCATGACCGTTGTGATGGCCTTCATCAGCCGCTCGCGGTCTTGTTCAGCGGCGTTGAGCAGGTGCTGGGTCGCATCGTGTAGCTCCTGCCGGCGAGCGCTTCGGTCCCACAAAGGGCAAGCCCTCGACATCATCAAGCCGGTGACGGCATGCAGACGTTGAGCGAGGCCATCGAGGTACAGAGCCAGGCCCTGCGCGCCGTTTGCGATGTAGGTGGCGACCTTACGAACGCGCTTGCCGGCGATGGTGGCCATCTGGGCTGCCACAGCGCAGCAAGCCAGAGCCTGCATCCTTGACGACCCGCTCCGGGCGCAGCCCCTGCCCATCTCGCAGCTTGCCCAGAGACTCCGCCCAGGCCTCTCCAGACCGACTGCTGCGGACCTCGAGCTGGAACAAGTACTGTGAGTCGAGATCGATGCCGGCCAAGACCGGGCGACCCTGGCTGAACATCTCGTCCAGCGCGACACTCTCGATGCCCGACAGATCTACCTGCTGGAGTTGGGTGGCGGCTCCGCGTCGCTGTCGCACCTGTTCGACATGGCCTGGTCGTGGCACGCCGTCGGCTTCCTCGAGGCCTTCGATGCCGCCAACCGCTTCCGCGCCGCTCGGGGTCGACCGCCGCTGTACGAGGTCGTCGTCGTCGTGGTGGGGGTCGACGAGGAGACCCCTTCGGCGGCAGGCCTGACCCTGGCGACTCGCCCCGCGTCGAGCGTTCGCAAGGTCGACACCTTCGTCGTCGGGGGCGGGCTCGATACGGGGGGTCCGATCGCGGGCCCGAGCTGCTGCTCCGCCCCAGCCAGAAGCACTGAGACCCAGTGGAGCTCGTCGATGGTGACAAGTGTCAGTGTCGGAGGCCTGCTGTCGGCGAGTCACGGTCAGGATGTCCGGCCTGGTGGTGGGGATTCTATTGGCCCCTCCTGTGAGGAAGCTGAGTTCGATCCAAGGGTCTGCTCGATAGCTTCGAAATGTCGGTACAAGGCC
>Ga0316189_10000660_pt1 | contig 34586 bp, 37 predicted proteins | sample LowCovwburrow_MG_FD_204930 | JGI IMG/M metagenome (GOLD analysis project Ga0316189, IMG submission 204930) | Coastal sediment microbial communities from Maine, United States - Lowes Cove worm burrow | ecosystem: Environmental > Aquatic > Marine > Coastal > Sediment | place: USA: Maine...
CTGATTTCACCATGGGCTCTGAATTAGCTAAACTATCTGCCATTTCAAGTGTAGGTACGTTGTAAATTGTTATCCCTCTAATCACACCATCATCTCCAAAAGGACCAGAAATATCAGCATAACCCAACTCATACATCTTACTCAAATGCGCGAGATGTAATTTTTGTAGGCTATCTGCATCTGTTTTAGACTGAGACCTATTCTTCCCTCGTTTTAAAAAGGCTATAAAATATTGTTGCATTATAATAGTGTCTTTACTTTTTTCATCAACATAATCAAAAGTTTGAAAACCTTTAGCATTCAGTTCTTTTTTTACCTGTTGAATAGATCTTTGCTCTTCCAGCACCTCTTTAGTTGTTTCTTCAATTAATACCTCGTTTGATTTAGCCTCTTCATTGCAAGAAACGAATAGCACTATTACAGAAAAAAATAAGATTTGTGTTTTCATTTTTTATGTTATAGAATTTATTACTTCCACGTATGAAATGGCTTTAAACTTAGTTGCGAATTATAATATCGAATATCTCCAGTGACCTCTTTTCCTAACCATTCTGGCTTTTCAAAAATGTCATCTTCATGAATTAATTCAACCTCAGCAATAGTTAAACCAATATTATCCTCGGAAAACACATCAACTTCAAAAAGATGTTGTCCAACATTAATATCATATCGTATTTTATCAATCACACCTTTTTCGCATAATTCTAATAAAGCTTCGGCATCAGCTTTTGAAATCTCTTTTTCCCATTCAAAACGTGACAAACCATCGCTAGTTGATTTCCCTTTAACGGTCAAAAACCCTTTATCACCATTTAGTCTTACTCTTACCGTTCGTTCGGGATTTGTATTTAAAAAGCCTTGAATAATTCTGGTTTGTTTGTGAGATTGGATTTTAAAATCTTCCGAAGTCACTAAAAATTTGCGTTCTATTTCTGTCATTGTCAAGCCCACATAAGTGAGTGTCATATTAATTTAAGTTAAATCTCAAATTCAAATTTCTGCCTGCGCAGGAATTCATAAATTTACAATATGATTAACGAATTCCCAATAAGAAAAATTATTCATGTTGATATGGATGCATTTTACGCGTCTGTAGCACAAATGGATGACCCTAAACTTAGAGGAAAACCTATTGCGGTTGGAGGTGGTGGGACTCGAGGAGTGATTAGCGCAGCCAGCTACGAAGCTCGTAAATTTGGTGTTAAAAGCGCCATGTCAGGTCGCTTGGCCATAAAATTGTGCCCTGAACTCATTTTTGTAAGAACGGATTTTGACCGCTATACTGAAATTTCTAAAAAAATCAGAGCCATTTTCCATGAGTATACCGATTTGGTAGAACCGCTATCTCTCGATGAAGCTTATCTTGACGTAACTCATAATAAAAAAGGAAATCCAAGTGCATCATTACTGGCGCAAGACATTAGAAAACGCATTTTTGATGATGTTGGTTTAACGGCTTCGGCAGGAATTTCAATTAATAAGTTTATTGCTAAAATCGCGAGTGATTACAACAAACCCAACGGACAAAAAACGGTAAATCCTGAAGAGGTTTTACAATTTTTAGAAGATTTAGATATCAGGAAATTCTATGGTATTGGAAAAGTCACGGCAGAAAAAATGTACCAGAAAGGTATTTTTACCGGAAAGGATTTAAAAACAAAATCGGAAGATTACCTAGAAACCCATTTTGGAAAATCAGGAAAATCATATTATCACATTGTTCGAGGTATTCACAACAGCCAAGTCAAACCAAACCGCATCAGAAAATCACTTGCTGCAGAACGAACGTTTAGTGAAAATTTATCTTCGGAAATTTTTATGCTCGAAAAACTGGAACATATCGCACAAGAAGTCTCCAAACGCCTCAACAAAAGCAAAGTCGCTGGAAAAACAATAACCTTGAAAATAAAGTACAGTGATTTCACCTTACAAACCAGAAGCAAAACATTGCCTTATTTTATAAGTGATAAGAGTGTTATTTTAGACATCGCTAAAGACTTGTTATACCAAGAAAAACTGAGTAATTCAGTACGTTTATTAGGAATTTCATTATCTAGTTTAAACACCTCCGCAGACGCTAAAAAAGCTGTGATAAAAAAGGAAAAAACAGTTAGTGTACAGTTAAAATTTGAATTCTAAAAATTGTACTAGTTAACCTTTCAAAAATAAAAACAGTATTCTAATAACAACTATTTTAGTATCTTGTAATATTATGTAAATCCAATGTATGCAAAAGCAATGTCCAGAATGTGGTGAAAAAATAGTTGGCAGAATCGATAAGAAATTCTGCAGTGATGCCTGTCGGAATTCGTATAACAACTCCATAAATAAAGACAGTAAAAATTTGATTAGGAATACCAATAACCGTCTCAGAAAAAACTACCGTATTTTAGAAGAGCTCAATCCTGATCAAAAGAAAAAAATATCAAGAGCACGATTAGTTGAAAAAGGATTTGACTTCAATTATTTCACAAGTATATACACTACAAAAGCTGGAACAATATATTATTTTGTATACGACCAAGGCTATTTACCTTTAGAAGGTGATTATTATGCTTTAGTAAAACGAGACAGCTAATTCTGTAACGTTTTAGAGTAATTACCTACTAATTAGTACAATCAAACCATCTTAAATGAGTACGTCTATTATTGTTGTTGTCATAATTTCAATCATTGTTATAATTGGTATCGCTGCCTTTTATTTCAATAGAAAACAAGTGATAATAAGGACGCTTTCAAAAATTCCAAATAAACCTACTTCGAGTTTAAAAACCAATCAACTTTCAAAAGTTAGCGGAAAAGCATTACATGTTAAAGAGCCCTTAATTGCACCTTACTCGCAACGTAAATGTGTGTTTTACCAAATTAGAATTCAGCAAAAAGTAAGTTCTGGTAAAAGCTCACATTGGAAGACTTTAGTTTCAGAAGAACGTTTTCAGGATTTTTTTATAGACACTAATGGTGATTTCGTTATTATAAAACCTCGTAATCATCCTCGAAATTACATTTGTTATTTGGTAAAAGAACATGAACAGTCTTCCGGAACTTTTAATGATCCTACTCCAAAATTTGAAGCTTTATTGAAACGTTATAATATAGAATCTGAGAATTTTTTCGGATTAAATAAACGCTTGCGTTACGAGGAAGGTATTATAGAAGTTGGTGAGCGTATCACTGTTGCAGGTATTGCAAAATGGAAAGCCCTAAGCGAGCCACTACCTGAATATCCATACTCTAAAATTGCAACGTTGGAAAGTGAAGATAAACAGAAATTGATTATTACAGACTTACCTGAAGTACTGCCAAATCACAGAAAACGCTAAGTATAGTTATCTAACTTTAAAGACCATTATTTAGATTTGGAGTGACCAGGAACTCATATTGACCGTCTACTTCCAATTTTGACCCTTTAGCTCCAAAGCTGCTTTTAAAATATCTTTCTGACTGATTTGCCCAACTAATTTTCCATTTTCAACAATTGGAAAACGTCGTATTTTAGATTCTAAAAACCTTTTGGCAGCATCAAACACATTCATGTTACCATCAATGGTTTCTACATTCTTAATCATTCTATTTTCCACCTTATGCTGTTCCATTGGCATATTATAATACTGGCTATCGCTAATATCTTTTAGGCAATCGCCTTCAGAAATAACACCAATCAACTCATTATTATCGTTAACCACAGGACCTCCTGATATTCTGTTCTTTATCAGCGACTGAATCACTTCTTCTACCATTTGATCTGGTTTAAAGGTAATCAGGTCTCTGGTCATAAAATCAGACACTCTAAAAGCTGCCGATTCGGTTGTATTTTGTTGTTGCTTTCTAGCGCCTTGAAAACTTTTAATGCCCATAATCAATTTTTTTTTGTTGAATTTTAAAGTTAATAAAAATATGCGACTTAAACTAAACCAAAAATCAAGCTAATATTTTGTAAATTTCAAAACATTCAAAACGAAACAATTGAGCCAAAAAATATGCGTCATAGGTTGTGGTTGGTTAGGGTTCAAATTAGCGAAAAAGCTTATTGAAACTGGCTATCATATTCATGGTACAACCACTTCAAAAGAAAAAATAGCAACGCTTGAAAGCGCTAAAATCAAGCCTTTTTTAATTCACTTTTCTTCTCAAGGTATTGAAGGTGACATCAAAACCTGTCTTTCAAATTGCCAGACGATAATCGTCAATATTCCTCCTGGTTTGCGCAAAAATCCTGAACATAATTATGTTCAAAAAATGAAACATCTTGTTGATCAAATCGAAAAATCTTCAGCAGCTCACGTATTATTTATAGGGTCAACTTCCGTATACGATGATGACGAAAAACATAGCGTCATTACCGAAAAATCTCCAACGTCAAACTCTAAAACAGCTCTTCAATTACTGGAAGTTGAATCTCTTTTTCAAAGTAATAAAAACTTTAACACAACGGTATTACGGTTTAGTGGTCTTTTTGCTGAAGACAGACATCCAGCCACATTTCTTTCAGGAAGAAGCCATCTTAAAAATGGTGATGCTCCAGTAAATTTGATTCATAGAGATGACTGCATTCTAATTATTATAGCCATACTTAAGCAGCATCTTTGGAACTCCGTTTTTAATGCCTCTACAACACTTCATCCTTCAAAAAAAATCTATTATACATCGGTTTGTAAAGCCTTGGGGATTCCTATTCCTGAGTTTAATGATCAGGCAGTAAGCACAGGGAAAATTATCGATTCTAAGAAGTTGGCACAGCTTTTGGATTACAGTTTTAAAGTAAAACTCTAACAATTAGCAGACTTTTAAGAATTAATGCTATTAATTTTTTTAGATTTGGCGCAATTAAATTTTGAAAATGATGAAAAAACTTATACTTCTTTTAGCAGTAGCAACAACGTTTACTATTTCTGCTCAAACAAAAACTGAACTTTTTAAACACTTTGAAGCTTACCATAAACAAATGAAAGGTCAAGGTGATGTGCAAGGTGTTATTAATGCTATGACGCATCTTAACGTGTTACAACCTAGTCAGCAACGGGCAGATACTTTGGCTTATATTTATGTTTCCGAAGGCAGAAACTTAGAAGCCTTAAATACTATAGGTATTGAAAAAAGTGCAACTGACTCAGATATAAACACAGAAGTGAAAGCTATCGCTTTAAAGGCTGTCGGTCAACCTGAACGCGCCTTAGTCTTCTATGAAGAGTTATTTAAAAGAAATGCAAATTCTTACCTAGCGTATGAAATTGCAGATATTAAAGTACAAACTCAAGATTTTGCAGGTGCTAAAGCAAAAATAGATTATGGTTTAGTAAACGTAAAAGATGATATGAAGCGTGCGTTCTATGAGTCTCAAAGACCTTACGAAGTATCACTTAAAGGCGCATTAACCTATTTAAAAGCTTTAGTTATTTTTAATATGAACCAAGTTGATAATTTAGATCAAGCAATTGGTTTATTAGATCAAGCTATTGTTATGGATGCCAATTTTAATTTGGCAAAAATAAGTAAAGATGCTCTTGTAGCTAGAAAAGAAAAAAAGGAATAACTCGATTTAAAAATTAAATTAGTTTTATTCTTCGGAAGAATAGTTGGCATAAAAAAAGCACCCATAATTGGGTGCTTTTTTAGTTTTATTAATGTGGTGATATTACCAAATTCTAACTCTCTCTTCTGGAGCTAACCACATTTTATCCCCTTCTTTAATATCAAATGCTTCATAGAAGGCATCAATATTTTTAAGCGGTTGTGTTGCTCTTTGAATTCCTGGTGAATGCGTATCTGTTTTGATTAAAGTTCTTAATGCATCCTCTCTAGTTAAGGTTCTCCATACGGTTGCCCATGACATAAAGAAACGCTGTTCTGCTGTAAAACCATCGATATCATCTGGTCGTCCGTTTTCAGCAAAGTATAATTGTAACCCATCATAAGCTCCAAGTACACCTCCAAGGTCACCAATGTTTTCACCCAAGGTATATTTCCCATTGATATTTACACTATCAAGAACTTCAATAGCACTGTATTGTTCTGCTAAAGCGTCTCCTCTTTTTGTGAATTCAGCTAAATCTTCTGGCGTCCACCAGTTATTTAAATTTCCATCACCATCAAAACGTGATCCGCTGTCATCAAAAGCATGTGATATTTCGTGACCAATTACGGCTCCAATTCCACCATAATTTACAGCTTCATCTGCCGTCCAATTATAAAAAGGAGGTTGTAAAATCGCTGCAGGAAAAACAATCTCATTATTTGTTGGGTTAAAATAGGCGTTTACCATTTGTGGTGGCATGCCCCATTCTGACTTGTCTACAGGTTGTCCAATTTCAGCTAAATTTTTCTCATTTGCCCATTTTCCAACTGCCATCATGTTTTCGGCAAATGTGTTACCTTCTTTAACCATCAGTTCAGAATAATCTTCCCATTCATCTGGATAAGCTATCTTAACTGTAAATTTATCTAATTTTTCTACTGCTTTTTTCTTAGTCTCTTCAGTCATCCAATCTAAATTCTGAATTCTATTTTGAAAGGCAGTAATTACATTATCGATCATTTTTTTTGCTTTCGCTTTAGCTTCTGGTGGAAACTTTGCCTCAACATACAATTTACCAATAGCCTCACCTACAGTGCCATCTACAGTACCCATAGCACGTTCATCTGCTGGACGTCTTGCTTTAGCTCCATTTAAAGTTTTAGCATAAAACTCCCAATTTGCCATTTCAATATCTGTTGTTAACCAACTCGCAGCATTATCAAGCGTACTCCATGTCATCATAGTTTTAATATCTTCGATGCTGGTTGTCTCTAAAAAATCATTCATTGCAACCATATATTTTGGTTGCATTACATTCACATCTCCGATTTCTTGCTTAATTTCCATATCAGAAACTAACTTCTCCCAATTAAATAAAGGCGTCAATTTTTGCAGTTCATCAAGTGACATTGGATTATTATAATTACGAGCATCTCTCATAGCTACTTTATCTAATCTTGGCTCTGCTAACGCAGTTTCCATAGCTAAAATTTTAGTTGCTGCTGCTGTTGCATCGGCTTCACTATAATTAATAAATTGAAGCATTCTAGCTACATGAGCTTTATACTGTTCTCTTATTTCTTTTGATTTCGCATCTTGATCTAGGTAGTAATCTCTTTGTAATCCTAAACCTCCTGGAAATATCCAAGCCATATTCATACTACTATCACTCATATTTGTTGAAGCTCCTAAACCAGTAAACGGAGCAGAGACACCAATAGTAGTCGCATATACCGTTTGCATATCTTCAAGATTTTTAATACTTGAAATTTTGTCTAATAGAGGTTGAAGTGGTTTTATACCAGCTGCATCTCTCGCAACCGTATCTAATTGCGTTTCAAAAATTAGAAGTGCTTTCTTTTGATCTGTACCTTCAGCGTAAGTTCCTAATTCTTTTGAAGTTTTAACGATTTCTAAAACGTCTTTCCTAGTGTCTTTACGCAAAACTCCAAATCCTCCCCAACGAGTCTCATCTTCAGGAATTGTAGTTGTTTTTACCCAATTACCATTTACATAATTGTAGAAGTCGTCTTTTGGACTTACTGTTGTGTCCATGTTTTCGAGATTTATTCCGGGGATTTTCTCGACCATAGCTGTGTCTTCCTTTGGTTCTTCCTTGCATCCTAATAATGCAAAAAGTCCCAATACAGAAACCACCAAAATACTTTTAATATTGGTTTTCATAGTGTTTATAAAATTAAATTTGAATAAAATTAGTTATTAATTAGAAGCCTCAGATAACATATTGTTACATCTTAACAAAACATTAAGAAATATAATGGATCAAAAAAGACTTTACTCAGGTCTTAAAACATTGTTTTTCTCAAATTCAAACTTCTTATTAATTTGTAAATTGAGATTTGAAACTGTGACTAAAAATTCTTTAATAGCTTGTAATCTTTCAGCTTTGTCAATATTCGTAAGACTTAATAGGCTATTAAGTTTTTGTGCTTTGGTATCTAAAGCCGTGAGTCTAGCTGAAATTTCATTGGTTTGGAGTTGCGGTGGCATTTCGGTTATTAGCTCCAATAAAAAGGTTTTAAAAAGTAACCTATCTCCATCAAAAAAGCTCAAATCTCCTTTTTTTAAAGCCGAAGTTTGTGTTTGTAATTCTTGAAATTTCTGCCAATCCATAACCGCTTTTTTTGAGTCTGAACTTAATCCGAACTCCGTATATCGAAGCGCTTCGATATCCTTTTGAGAAATTGTCCTGGCATCAATTTGTTCTTGAGTTTCTTTAGTTATTTTGGAAACTTGATCGCCTTTACAGTTTGTTAGTAACAAACAAAAGCTCAAATAAGCAAACAAAACTATACGCATAGGGAGATGTATTCAATTTGAAGTAAATATAGGTAAAGCCAATAAAATTTACACCTAATTAACAAAAATTATAACGTTGTTGATTTTATAAATTTATACTTTTGTACTCCTTATTTTTTCTTATTAAAAAAGGTTAAACAACATCTATATATGCCTAAAATATTAATTATTGGTGCCTGCGGACAAATTGGATCTGAGCTTACATACAGGTTAAAAGCCATTTACGGGACTGAAAATATTGTAGCCAGCGATATAGCATACACCAATTTAGATGTTGTTAACTCCGGGACTTTTGAAATCATAGATGCACAAGATTATATGTCTGTAAAAATCTGTGTAGAGAAACACAATATTGATACCATTTATCTCATGGCTGCAATGTTGAGTGCTACAGGGGAAAAATACCCAATGAAAGCTTGGGACTTAAATATGAATTCTCTGTTTCATGTTTTAAACCTTGCCAAAGACGGATTTATAAAACATGTTTTCTGGCCTTCAAGTATTGCTGTTTTTGGACCAACAACTCCGGTCATGGATACACCTCAACACACCATTATGGAACCATCAACTGTTTATGGTATCACAAAACAAGTTGGAGAACGTTGGTGTGAATATTATAACAAAAAGTATAATGTTGATGTAAGAAGTTTGCGTTATCCAGGAATTATAAGTTGGAAAACTAAGCCTGGTGGAGGCACCACAGATTATGCTGTAGAAATTTATCATCAAGCGATTCTCAACAAAAAGTATGAGTGCTTTTTATCTGAAAACACCAAGCTTCCAATGATGTTTATGGATGATGCCATCAACGCCACAGTTGCTATTATGCAAGCCCCTTCTGATGCTATAAAAATTCGTTCGTCTTATAATTTAGCTGCGATGAGTTTTACACCAAAGGACATTTCCGAAGCCATAAAAAAACACATTCCAGATTTTGAAATTTCATACAAACCAGACTTTAGACAACACATTGCTGACAGCTGGCCAAAATCTATAAATGATACTTCGGCGAGAACAGATTGGAATTGGAATCACGAGTATGATCTAGAAAAAATGACTTCAGAAATGATTATTCAGTTGCGAGAGAAATATAAATCTTCTGAAAAAACATCGTAAAACTTCATAACGTTTTTTAGGTTTATAAAAACTATATGATTTATCCTTCATAAGAAATCTCATTTTCTTATTTTCGCGAACACAAAATTAATAACAAAACTCAAATTTTATGAAACTTAAATTTTTATCAATTTTTGCACTGGCAGCTATTCTATGTACTGCTTGTGATGATGATTCAACTACAGATGAATTTATGGACCAAAATCCAAATGCTGTAGCAAGATTAATTACAAATATTGATGTTGTTTCTGCTCAAGACGTAAATGAAAACAGTAATATCGAAATCACTTATGATAGTGATAACAGAGTCACTAATATTAGCGAAGGTATTGACGCAGCACTTTTAGCTTATGAAGATGGTGACTTAGCAAATATCGCTAGTGATGGAGATAATTTTGCAATCGAAGAATTATACGAGTCGCCTTATGATGCTTTTGAAACTGGTGAGGTCATCAATTACAACAATGATGGTAACCCTATTGCTCTTAGGTTTTTTGAAACAGAATATGATTGGGATACGAACAGTGATATCACAACTGAATACAGAGCAGATATTGAGTATGACGACAAACCAAACCCATACTTTTATACCATTCAAGCAGCTGGTGGAATTGAAATAATGGATAATGTTGAGCTTAATTTTAGCGCAAATCCTAGTGCACCACAAATTGTTCAAGCGAGACTATTATTTCCTTCAAAAAACATTAAAAAAATTACTTACAAAGATATCAATGGAAACCTATTAGCTGAAGTTGTAGCTGATTTTGCTTACAACTCTGACAACTATCCAACATCTGGCACTGTAACTGCTACAGAATATGATGATGAAGATGGCAATGAAACAAGTATTTACTCGTTAACATATACATATATGGCTGACAATTAAAATAGCCAAAATTGATAAAAAAGGGTTCGTTTATAGCGAGCCCTTTTTTTGTTTTCAAAATCACTCTTTACAACTAACTCTTCAATAAATGTCTCTACAAATTCAACTTTGTTTCTATTAAAAAGGATGACATTAATGTTCTTTAACAGCACTATTAAAAAACACAATCACATTTTAAAATACAAATACAAAAAAGCGCCTTTATTAAAGCGCTTTTTTTAATCAATTAAAACTAATTATGGATTACAATGTAAACCATTCGGAAAAGTATCTGTTTCCAGATGTGAAACTTATATGATAGGTTCCTTTTTCTTCATTTGACAGTTTGTATTTTCGTTCTAATACTTGAGCTCCTTTTAATTCGTCTGAAAAGATAAGCTCTCCATTATAGACTAGCTTCAATCTTAATGGTTTAGCATCTAGTGTCAGCTGAGATACCATCAAAATATCATTATCTACTCTTACTACTGGTTTAAACTCCTTAGTCATACTTTTCTCTGAGAATAAAGCAATTTGTGATTCAATCTTAAAAGGCTGGATAAGTATTTCAAAATCTTTGCTGATTTCAAAAGTATAAAGCCCATCGTCTAAATTTGTAAAATCAAACTCCTTTAAAAAAGAACCATTCCTTTTAATGGTTTCAGAGTAAATAACTGAACCTTGGTGATCTTTTATGGAATACTGATGTCCTATTTTAACTTCAAAAAACTTTAAAGTTGTTGTTGTTGTAAGGGTATTGATACAGCTTTCATTTGCATAACCTGTTGCTATAGCCATCATAGTTACTAGTACTAGCATTTTTTTAATTGTTTTCATCTTATTGTAATTTTAAAGATTTACACTACAAATGTATAATACAATGCATGCATAGAAAACAACAGATTTGGCATATTTATATGTTATATTACCATTAAAATTAATTCAAAATAATTATTTCTGTTAATATAGCATACATTTGTGATAATTCTGAATAGAATAATAAAATCAATTAGCTTAAATTTGCTTGTAATTCATTGTTATGAAGCAAAGGAAACCCACTTTAGAGAAAATAAGCCCAAATTTCGGGAGTTCAGTTTTCGTAAAAAAAAGTACTTCTGAAGATAACGACCAGAAACCATTTTGGCATTTTCATCCTGAAATGGAATTAATATACGTTGACAAAGGCCAAGGGAAACGTCACATTGGTAATCACTTATCCTACTTCAACAACAGTCAACTCATATTGATAGGCTCTAATTTGCCTCACAACGGATTCACCGATCGATTAACGCAACAAGGAACAGAAGTTTTAGTGCAGTTTAAACCCGGTTTTTTGGGTGATAGTTTTTTTGATATTCCAGAAATGAGCCGTATTCATACACTTTTTGAACGTGCAAAAAATGGTATTATCTTCAAACCAGAAACCAAAAGACATGTTGGTAAAAAAATACAGAAATTAAATGACGTTGATGGATTAGATCGGATAGTCCTTTTACTGAAAATACTACAAAAACTAGCCGAAGCGAAAGACTATGAAATTCTAAATGCTGACGGTTTTGTTTTCGAAACTGAATTACAAGACAGTGCCAAAATTGATATTATTTATAAACACATCAATAATAATTTTCAAAATCACATTTCATTAGACGAAATAGCAGAAAAAGCAAGTATGACGGTTCCTGCTTTTTGTAGGTACTTTAAAAAATCAACAGGAAAAACCTTTACCAAACTCGTTAACGAATACAGAATTGTTCATGCCACAAAACTATTATCCGAGAGCCAATCAAGTATTGCTGATGTCGCTTTTGAATGTGGTTTTAATAATTTTTCACATTTCAATAAGCTCTTTAAAGAATTCACCGGAAAGAGTGCGTCAAAATATAGAGGTCAACTAAAATTAATATTACAGTAGCGTATGAAAGATAAAATAGAAACTACTTTAGAGTACTATCATAAAAAAGAGGAACAAATTCTTGAGGCTGTTAATTCTAGCACTACTTTGACTTCTGAAGACATTATTCATTATGGTGAAGAAATGTCTATTCTTGTGAATAAAATTACAGCTTTAGAAATTGCTAAAGAAAATTAGAAACGGTTATTTCTCTCCATCCCATTCTGCATAAAACTGATCAAGAAATTGCTCCATAAATCGGTGTCGTTTTTCGGCGATTCGCTGTCCTGTTTTCGTGTTCATTCGGTCTTTTAAGAGCAGTAGTTTTTCATAAAAATGATTAATTGTAGGCGCTTTTGCAGCTTTGTATTCTGCTTTAGTCATCTTTAAATTTGGTGAAATTTCAGGATCGTACAAGGCTCTATTTTTAAAACCTCCATAATTAAAACAGCGAGCAATTCCTATAGCACCAATGGCATCTAATCGATCTGCATCTTGTACAATTTCCATTTCTTTTGAAGTAAAAGAGGCATTCAAATCAAATGAATTTTTAAACGACATGCTTTCAATAATTTGAGTGACATGCTCGATAATTTTACTATCAATATTATGTTTTAAAAGGAATTCACTAGCGATTCTTGGACCAATAGTTTCGTCTCCATCATGAAATTTGGGATCTGCGATATCATGCAATAAAGCGGCTAAAGACACCACTGTGATGTCAACAGGTTCGTGTTGCGCAATTAGCAAAGTATTTTTGTAAACACGTTCTATATGAAACCAATCGTGACCACCTTCGGCATCAAGAAGTTTAGATTTTACAAAAGCTTTGGTTGCTTCAATAATATCAACTATTTCCATAATTCATTAAGCAGGATCAACCCATTTAAATTGATATGAATTTTCTGGGATTTTAATACGTTCAGATAAACGATACATTCTAGGAGGTAATTTCATTAAATAATCTCTAGCTTTTTCTGCTTCTTCATTCAATCCTGAAATATTACCTAAATCCCATCGATCAATTAACTTTTGAAGAATATCTACATAATCATTAGAGGTATACACTCCAATACGTTGTGCTGTGTTAGAAAACTCTTCAAACGCAGTTCCGATTTTGTCTCCTGATTCTCTTAAAAAATGTGCAGGCATAGCAATTTTACGTTTCATCATATCGTGAAACGCCATCATCATTTGACTCGGATCTACAGTGAAAATACGCTCAACAAAATCTGAATACGCATGATGGTGACGCATTTCATCTCCTGCAATAATCTTACACATTTTCGCTAATTGTTTGTTCCCGTTTTGCTTGGCTATTTTCGCTACACGATTATGAGATACATAGGTTGCTAATTCTTGAAAGCTGGTGTACACGAAGTTTTTGTATGGGTCTCTGTCTGTACCAATATCGAAAGCATCATTAATTAAATATTGTGTGGTTTTTTCAATTTCTTTCATATTGACACGTCCTGAAAGATATAGGTACTTACTAAGTACGTCTCCATGTCGGTTTTCTTCACCTGTCCATTGACGTATCCATTTAGACCACCCGTTGCGTTCTACCTGATCAATACCTTCAACATCCATAAGCCAAGATTCATAGCTTGGTAAAGCCTCTTCGGTAATCATATCACCAACTAAAACGACCCAAAAATCATATGGTAATTCTTTTGAAAGTTCTCTAATTTCTCTCACCTCTTCAAAAAATGAATCTTTTGTAGAGTCCGGTAAGAAATCTGTTGGTTGCCAAATATCTTCTACAGGAATTAAATACTTTTGTATGAGTGCTTCTACGTCTTTTTCAAGATGTTGCATGACTTCTAACCTTACATTTTTTAATGACATCTTAAGGGATTTTAAAAAGGGTTAAATCTGAATGGATTCTACAATCGTTGTTTCGACCTGTTGAATTAATTCATGCTTATCCGTAAAGTTAGCAATTTCTAAAGGCTTATGTACAATAAATTTAATATGATTTCCTATTCCCATTGGAAATTTCCCATAGCGTAACATCTTCCAAGAGTTGTTAACTGTGATGGGTACAATTAAAGCTGAAGGTGTATTTTTAATTAGCATTTCGAGCCCTTTGGTTTTAAAAGGCTTTGGATTACCGTCTTTACTGCGCGTCCCTTCAGGAAAAATAACGGCTGCTCTTTTGGTGTTTTCTATATATGCTCCAAAGGCCTTCATCGCTGGTAAAGCTTGTCTTGGATTATTACGATCTATTAACACCGAGCCACCATGTCTCAAATTATAGGATATACTTGGGAGACCTTTTCCTAACTCTTTTTTAGCCACAAATTTTACATGATGTTTACGTAAGTTCCACATAATAGGCGAAATATCATACATGCTTTGATGATTAGACACAATGATTAAGGGTTTATCTGTAGATATAGTATGAGGATTACTAAATGTGAATCGGGTTCCTAAAATATTAAGACAGCGCATTAAGGAAAACTGCAACAAATCTACGGCAACCTTTAGAGCTTTATACCCAAACACTTTATGGCAGAACCATTGTATGACGTGAAAAACCAGTAAGGTGATTCCGAAGACAATCAAGTACAAAACGGTTAATGGATATGCTAGAAGCTTTCTCATGTCACAAAAATAATTTAATGTGATTTATACACAAAAAAACCACGACTAAATCGTGGTTTTTCTTTTAACTTTATGAAGTCCAATACTGAAAACTTAGCCGTTTCAGTCTAGTACATACTAACAATGCTCGTTATATGCATCCATAAGGTTTTCAGCGATTAATTCTGCTGGGCGACCTTCAATATGGTGACGTTCAAGCATATGAACCAACTCACCATTTTTAAACAATGCCATACATGGTGAACTTGGAGGAAACGGTATCATATGAGCCCTTGCTGCATCAACAGCTTCCTTATCTACACCTGCAAATACGGTAGCAATATGATCAGGACGTTTTGCATTTTGTAAGCTTTGTCTCGCTCCAGGACGAGCATTAGCTGCGGCACAACCACAAACCGAATTCACGACAACAAGTGTTGTTCCTTCTTTTGCTAATGCAGTTTCAACAGCCTCTGCTGTTTGTAATTCTTCAAAACCTACTTTGGTTAAATCCTCACGCATTGGTTTTACTAATTCTGCTGGATACATATATTTTTATTTTTAAGATTAATATTTAGACCACAAAGATACAGAAAATAAGTGTGTAGTACTTTTTATACGGTAGGCAGTATAAATGGTACTATTTAGGTTTTCAATAGTGAACATCCTTATGTATAGAAGCTAAAATTGATTCATTTACAGGACATTGTTTGGAGTATTCATATTTCCGAAGAATACTAGCTACCTGATAAAACGGAGTAAAAAGCCATCGGCTGCAACACCTTGGTCTAAAATCAATTGAGAGTTTGTTAATGTTGTGATTTCAAAATCTATGCCTTCAATAGTGATTGTACTTGTATCTTGGGTTGTTATAACGTCATAATCATAAACACCTGATGGCAGACCATCATAAATAATAAGTTCAATATTGGTGTTCGTCACTGTTATTTCTTGAGTGTCTTGATTGAAGTCCCAAATAATAATGTCACTTTCATAGTCATCATCTATTCCTGCAAAACCACCAGACACATTTATTAATGACCATTGACCATGTAGTGTTGGTTCATTATTTTGCGCACCATCATCGTCACTGTTACAGCTTATTGCAAGCAGTACTAGCAACAAAACATAAAAAGAGGTTTTCATTATTTTTGTTATTATTTCCTAGATTAAAAACACTAGGATCTTAAGTATAACTTTATGGGATGTATGTTTCAAACGTTAAAAAAAGACCATCCAGAGGAATTCCATTATCTAAAGTTAATTCGGAATTTATATATTCCATTCTTCCTAAATTATAATCTTCATCAACAATAAGGTAATCTGAACCATCTATTGTAGTTATTGTATAGTTGTAAGAACCTGTTTCTAGGCCATCATAAATAACCTCTTCGGTATTATTGTTTACTACAATTAAGGTGTTTGAGCTATCATCAAAGGTCCAAAGAATTGTACCCATAGCAAAAGTGTCATTTGTTCCTGCCAATCCTCCAACAACACTTTTTAAACTCCAAGGCACATTTATAGCCTCTTCTTCTGTTGTAATATCCGTATCATCACTACAGTTTGTTACTAGTGTAAAAAAGCAAATTAGTGAAATAAATAGTTTGATTTTCATAATATTACAGAATTGGTTACACTTATTAGATGTCAATTTTCACAAAAGGTTGCGTGCAAAATGTAACAAAATTTAATATCATCCAACTAACAAACAGTATATTTGATATTCACAATATATAAAATACATACATGAGTTTTGCAAAATGGATAGGAGGAGCTTTAGGCTGGTCTTTTGGAGGGCCAATTGGAGCCATCATTGGTCTTGCTATTGGGAGTTTAATTGATGGCGCTACCGAAGGTGGCGGCTTTTTATTAGGTCAAGGAAATCAGCAAGGTCGCACGCAACAACGACGACGACAAACTACATCACGTTCACGTACACAAAGGAGAACACGGCCTCAAACACAATCTGGAGATTTTGAAGTGAGCCTCTTAATTTTAGCCTCTGTTATTATAAAAGCTGATGGCAAACAAGAACAGAGCGAGCTTGATTTTGTGCGTCAGCAATTTGTAAATATGTATGGTAAAGATAGGGCTAATCATGCTTTCAAGCTATTTAAAAATATTAGTAAACAAAATATTCCGACGAGGAAAGTTTGTTTACAAATTAGAGAAATGATGGATCATTCATCACGATTACAATTGCTTCATTTTCTCTTCGGAATTGCTAAAGCAGATGGCATGGTCACCGATAATGAAGTCTCTCAAATTTATATGATTTCTGGATATTTAGGAATTAGTTCTCGTGACTACGGAAGTATTAAAGCCATGTTTTATAACAGCACTGATAATGCTCATAAAATTTTAGAAATCACCAAAGAAGCAACCGACGATGACGTCAAAAAAGCCTATCGGAAAATGGCTAAAAAATACCATCCTGACAAAGTCATTCATTTAGGAGAAGAACATCAAAAAGGTGCTGAAGAAAAGTTTAGGCAAGTACAAATGGCTTATGAGCAACTGCAGAAAGAAAGAGGGTTTTAATATGCTTAAGATTTTTTATGTCTCTCTTGTATGCGTTTTTCAATATTTTTAAAGTGACGCTTTTCTTTGAACTTTCTGTAGACAAATACAACTGCGACGATTAGGCCGAGAATCATAATTCCGCCTTTTCCTGTCATATATTCAATGATTTCCATAATCGTTAATTAAGAACATTATAGTCGGCAATAAAAGCAAAACTTTCGTTTAAATCGTTTATTTTAGATGAATTACATCATGAAATCGTTTAAACCACTTCAATTAAACGCAATGGATAAAGTACAAGTAAAACTACAGTTCTAAATGAGATCTTAAAAACCGAAACCTCGATAGAGCATTACAAGGAACTCACCAAACCTATTTCACCAAATGATGCTATTGGTCGCGTAAGTAGAATGGATGCCATCAACAATAAAAGTATTAATGAAGCCTCTTTACGACAGGCCGAAATAAAACTCAACAATCTAAAACGTGTGTTATCTAAAATTGATGATAGTGATTTTGGAATTTGTTTAAAATGCCAGCAAACCATTCCTGTTGGACGTATACTCATAAGACCTGAAAGTTTACTTTGCGTGCATTGTGCGAGGTAACCATATGATTCAATTTGGTATCATAATTGCGTTATTTTAAATAAATTAGGAGACCTTTTCAACTTTTGACCATTAATAAGTAAAACAGTGTATGAGTGATCAAGACATTTTAGTACTTTTTAAAAACGGTCAACGTGATAAGGCATTCAAAAAACTCTATCATCTGTACCCAAGAATCGAGAAACTTGTGCTCTCTAAAGGCGGCAGCAAAGCAGATGCCAATGATGTGTTTCAAGAAGCACTTATCATTTTAAATCGAAACCTAGAAACCACAAACTTTACACTTACGTCTTCGTTTTATACCTATCTATATTCGGTATCTCGATTTGTGTGGTCAGATATTCAAAAAAGCCTAAGTAAACAGCAATTACGAGAACTCAATGCGCAAGAGGTTCAAGTATTTCAAGAGGTCATTGAAGAAAAAAAATACCAGCTTGCCGAACATGCTTTTTCCGAAATTGGAAAACGATGTCAACACCTTTTACAACTGTTTTATCACAAAGCCATGTCATTTCATGATATCGCTAAAGTGATGCAATTTAAATCTTCAAAAATTGCAAAAAATCAGAAGTACAAATGCTTACAAAAAGCAAAAGACATCTATCAAACCAAACTAAAATCGGTTCAATCCTAAAACGAAAAAGCATGGAAACATATACTCAATATATTGAATTAATAAACGACTATCTCAATAACACATTGTCAAAAGAGCAACGCATAGCTTTTGAATCTAAACTTCAAAATGATACAGAATTCAATGTGATTTATGAAGATCATGTCATCTTTTTAAACGGTATAAGTCGCATCGCCATTAAAGATGATATCCAAAAAGCCAAGCGATCTTATACCACCGAAAAATGGTTAAAAATCACAGGGATTTCAATTGTTATCATAGTAGCTTTAGTGCTTTTATATTCCTTAGTTTTCAATACTTCGGAAACTGAACCAGATCTAAAAAACGATAGTTTCGATACAATTATTATAGACTCCGTCTCCACTAAAAAAGCTGATGTTGATTCTATTATTCAACTTTCAGAAGAAAAAACAGATTCAATCACAACAGCATCTGACACTGAAGTGCGCTATACCACAACGACGATTAATAAAAAATTTGGAGGTGTAACTACAACACGTAGCGATATAAAAAAACGAGCTCAAACTATTCGATTCCATGCGCAAAATGACACAACGATTAGATGTAAAGAAGGAACGGTTTTGAAAATTGAAAAAGGATCATTTATCAATCCCAAAACAGGACAAGTGGTTACAGGAATAGTTGATTTGAAAGTGACGGAATACTATAAACTTTCAGATATATTGTTGGCAAATCTTTCGACAGTTTCTAACGGAAAACAGCTAGAAACTGGAGGCATGTTACATATTGAAGCCACACAAAATGCTACCGATTTAAAGTTAAAAGCCGATAAGGCTATTGAAATCTCATTTCCGACGCAACATATAAAAGATGGAATGCAATCGTTTTCTGGTGAATGGAAAGACGAGAACATCAATTGGAGACTTCAAAATAACCAGCTTAGGTATGAAACGTCCGTTTCCATAGAAGAAATTGAAGAAGATATAGATGTCCCTTTTAATGTCGTTCAAGTTGTCCCGACATTTCCTGGCTGTAAAAATGAAGATGATGACATTAGAAAAAAATGTACTATTGATGCGATTTCTAAATTCATTGCTAAAAACTTTAGTACTGATATTGCTTATGATCTTGGTTTAACAGGAAGACAACGTATTAACAGTGTTTTTAAAATAGATAAAGAAGGGAACATTAGTTTTATTAGATCTCGTGCATCAGACCCTAGATTGAGTGAAGAAGCTGATCGTGTTATTGGGCTATTGCCACAAATGATTCCTGGAATGCAAAACGGAATACCTGTAAATGTGCCTTATTCATTGCCTATAATTTTTGATGTTGATAGAAATACAATACAAAAAAGTTCTTTAAAAACAAACAATTTTATTCAACTTAAGTTTGGGCAAACTATGGATACAATGTCAATGTCTACCGCTGAACAAATAAATAGTGGTATTGAAATGGATACTATTTATAACAACCGTCGTGGTATGGTCGAGTTTATTAGAGAAGTAATGCACGACAATGATTTTGTAGTAGACTCATTATTTATGATGGAATGGGAACAATACAAAACGCAAAAATTAATTAGAAGCATCAGATTAGAAACGAAACCTTATTATATTGAAAGGGCTGTCATTTTAAGAAAGCCCTTGTTTGAGATGGACAATACTCGTTTTAAAACTCTTGAAGATGATTCTATTACGCGTGGTGGACATATTATCAGAGTTCCGTGGGATGAAACCAAAATACCAACAACAACGAGAATCATGAATATTATTCCCAAGCGTAAATTTTACGCAGGAAATACTGCTGTAGCGGCTGAAGAGTTTGAATCAAAATTAGGCGGTGTAGATGACTTAACAATCTCCTCAAGAGATGCCAGCTATTACATCCTTAAAACATCAAATCTAGGATGGATTAATTGTGATCGTTTTATTAATGGTAGAACCAAACGCATCAAATACAAATTGAAAATAAGAAATGCAGATGGTGCTAACATAAGTATGGTTTTTAAATCACTTAATTCCGTATTGCCAAGTTACTATTCCAATGGTGTTTATGATTTCCAAACCGTTGGCGCAAATGAAGACATTGTTTTAGTAGCTATTAAACGAAAAGACGGAAAACTGTATTTCGATACTTTAGATACTAAAACCTTAGAGAATCCGGAAGCAGAATTTAATTTTAAAGAAGTGAGCCTTGAAGAATTGAAAAAAGACATAGAACAATTACAAAGTACATTTAACCAATAGCAAATATCTATTTGGTGTCATAAAACTGATGGAGCAGCTGAAAAGATTGAAGCTCATTAAAATGCTTAGAAAAAATCAGGTTTGAATATTCACAAAAAAAAAGGACAGTCTTTTAGACTGTCCTTTAATTCAATAACTTTTAACTCCTATTGCAAGCTAGCTGTAATTTTCTTAACATATTCTTCAGCAGCTACAGTTGCACTCGTTGGATTATCTATTTGCGATGTCACCACAGCAACTAATTGCTTTTCACCAGATTCTTTCAGGTTATATATCGTAGTTTCCAAAATGTATAATTTTGTAGTACTCGTTGTGGTTGATTGTTGCACATAAACACCTTGTGTATGATATGACATAGGATTATAATAGTAGCCATAAAACCCACCATAATATCTTGGGTAATAGCCAGCATAGTTACCTCCAGCATAATAACCTCCGTCACTTTGTACTCTTGTTTCTTCTTTGTAATCTTTCATTACTGTAAGTACGACGCCATCAAATCCTTCTGCTTTTAATATCTCACGTAATCTATTTTGAGTCTCTTCAGATTTTGGTTCACTAGGCTTCATATCACCAAACTTAGAAAAACTTGCAGTCGCGCTGAATCCTTTTTCTTCCATTTGCTTCACAATCTCATTCTCAAAGGCAATCCTTGCTTGATTGTTATCTGTTCTTGCTACTACTAAAAAATTATTTTCTTTTACATTTGAGACATTATCACTTTTCCAAGAATCCAAAACTTTGACGCTTGAACAATTTTGAAAGGAAAGACTAAAAATGATTGCGATTAAAATTAGTGTTGTTTTTTTCATTATATATATACTAGTTATTTTTTTGTAAAAATACTATTTTAAATAATTAAAATGAATTATCCACTTAATAAAAAGTAATCATTACAAGCGAATTAAGGTTCAGATTGTATTTTTTTTGTAACTATCAAATAATGTTACATATCATATAGGCTTTGTTATAATTGTTTTAGGGGTTTGCGCAGTGATTAATTAATCTTATCATCTATAAATCAGGCACATTCTCGAGCCTTAAAATAATATGATGATGAAAACTTGTTTACTCTTTATGGCGTTCCTAATATTTGGATGAACAACTGCCCAAAACACACTAAGCTACAAAGTGTTATTAAAGACAATAATGGTAATCTTCTAAATGCCAAAACCATAGCAGTTCAGTTTAGTATTATCAACGATTCTGAATTTACAACCGTCTATCAAGAAGATTTTTCGTCTGCAGGTTTTACATCCATAGACAACTCCAGATATTCCTATTTGATGAACGTGCGTTCAACTAAGCGGCAAAATCAAATGTATGTCATAAGAGTGGTTATTTCTTATTCAGAATGGAAAACGTAGCTAGCCTCTAAACAAAAAGAAATCATCTTTCATACCTTCTATTTGAGAGTCTTCATTGGTGATGATATAATCAATAGCTTGAGTGGTAAACTCATCACCTTTATCCGTTAATGAGACAATTTTTTCATCAATAACTATTAAGTTATTTTTCAAGGCTAGTTCTAATATAGTCTTTGAGCGTACTTTTTGCCAATTGATATGTTCATTTAAATGATTCACATGGCGTTCACGCTCTTCCTCATGATTTTTTAAATGCAATAAAAACGTGAGCAATGACACTTCTGTGCGCTGTTGCTTCTCTCTATACATTACAGCAATTACGCCTTTGCTTGGTGCAAATAAATACACCACTAAAAACAATAAACCTAACATTGTGGTAATAGATCCTGAGATAGATGCATCTAACAAATGTGCTAACCAATAGCCTGAAATTGCACTAAATACGCCAAATACAATAGAAAGCCATAGCATTTTCTTTAAATCTGTCGTCAGTAAATAGGCTGTTGCTGCTGGAGCAATCATGAGCGCTACAACCAAAATAGCACCAACGGCATCAAAAGCACCAACTGTTGTTACTGATGATACTGTCATTAATCCATAATGAATAATTGCTGGTGAAAACCCTAATGATGCTGCTAAACCTTTATCAAATGTGCTTAGTTTTAATTCTTTAAAAAATGCTAATAATAACACTATGGTAATGATTAAAATTCCACCTATTATCCATAATGATTTTGGACCAACATCAACTCCTGAAATCATTAAACGATCAAAAGGCGCTAAGGCTAATTCACCAACCAAAACAGCATCAATATCAAGATGTATATCATTTGCTTTTTTTGCAATCATCAACACACCAATACTAAACAATACCGGAAATACTAATCCGATTGCTGTATCTTCTTTTACCAATCCAGTCTTCTGAATATACTCCACCAAAACCACAGTAATAACGCCTGTTAAAGCAGCTAAAAGAATCAGTAATGGAGAGTTTAAATCTTGTGTGATAAAAAATCCAACCACAATACCTGGTAAGATTGAATGACTAATAGCATCGCTTATCATTGCCATTTTCCGAAGTACTAAAAAGGTTCCTGGAATCGCACAAGCAATCGCTACGATACTAGCGATAAGTTGTATTTCTATTTGCGCACTACTCATCGTTCCTAGTTAATTGGTTATATAAATTTAAAGCCGATTTAAAACCTTCATTTGTTAAACTCCATGTTGAACCCTCAAGTGTTACGTAGTCTTTCTCGACTAATTTTTTAAGCGTTCTTTTAGTGTATCCTTGAAAATTATTCAAAATTTTAATTTCGTGTGGATGTGAAATATCATCATGTGTTATGGCAATGTCATACATAAATGACAAGGTTTTATGTAACTGCAAATCACGTCGGTTTTTGATAAATCTAATCTGTTTAAATAACAAGCCTCGACTAGGTGAAAACACAAAAGAAACAAACACAAAAACAGCTGCTACAAGAACAATAACTGGACCTGTAGACAAATTATTTTGGCTTGCACTAATTGCGGTTCCGAATACGCCTGAAAACGCTCCAAATATTGCTGCTAAAAACACCATGGTTGCTAAACTATTGGTCCATTGTCTTGCAGCAGCAGCAGGAGCCAAAAGCATGGCACTCATCAATACAACTCCAACGGTTTGAAGTCCTAAAACAATCGCTAAAACAATAAAGCTTGTAATCAATATATCAATTGTTTTGGTATTAAAACCAAGTGTTTTAGCATAGTCTTTATCGAAGAGTAAAATCTTAAACTCCTTCCAAAAAAGTAATAATACAAAGAGGCAAATCCCTGTGACGACAGCCATCATCCAAACATCACTTTCAACCAACGTTGCCGCTTGTCCGAATAAATACTTGTCTAAACCTGCTTGGTTCGCATTGGGTTGCTTTTGAATAAATGTAAGCAAGAGCATTCCGAAGCCAAAAAATAAAGATAAAATTAATCCCAGTGCTGTATCAGATTTTAGATGGGTTTTGGTAATAATCCCTCGAATCCAAAATGTTCCAATCAGCCCACTTACTAAAGCACCTAATAGTAAGGTGTTACTATCTTTTGCTCCTGTAATTAAAAATGCAATGGCTATTCCTGGCAAGGCTGCATGTGAAATGGCATCACCCAAAAGACTTTGTTTTCTGAGTACGGCGAAACTTCCTAACATCCCTGTTACAGCCCCTAAAATGGCTGTTCCGAGTGTGATGGTTCTCAAGGTATAGTCTGTAAAGACGAGTTGTATGTATTCTGTTATATCGATTTTTACTTTTTTATTTGTTACTATATATGAACTTCGAAGGTCATTTTATTTCTGTACACTCACTTTATAATTAATACCATAGGTCTTCGTCAGATTGTCATCATTAAAGATGTCTTTAACGGGACCTGTGGCAATTTTCTTCACGTTTAAAAAGGTCACCCAATCAAAATATTCAGGAACAGTTTGTAAATCGTGATGCACTACGATAACTGTTTTTCCTGCTTTCCTGAGTTCTTTTAAAATATTGATAATGGCAATTTCTGTGGTCGCATCTACACCTTGAAATGGTTCATCCATAAAATAAATAGAGGCGTCTTGAACCAGTGCTCTAGCCAAAAATATACGCTGCTGCTGTCCGCCAGAAAGCTGACTTATTTGCCTGCTTTTAAATGGAAGCATTCCAACCTTTTCAAGAGCTTCTAAAGCGGCTTTCTTTTGTTTTTGTCGTGGACGTTTAATCCAACCTAGACTTCCGTAAGTTCCCATCGTCACAACATCGAGTGCAGTGGTGGGGAAATCCCAATCCACACTTCCTTTTTGAGGAACATAAGCTACAAGAGATCGTTGTTTTTTATAGGATTTACCGTAGATAGAAACAGTTCCTGCAATGGGTTTTAGAATCCCTAAAATAGATTTAATAAGCGTTGATTTTCCTGCACCATTAGGCCCAACAATGGCCATCAATACACCTTCTGGAATTTCTAAATCGATATCCCAAAGTACAGGCTTGTAGTTGTACGCTACCGTTAAATCATCTATTTGTACTGCGATTTTAGTCATGGTTTATCTTTTTTGTCATTCCGCACTTGATGCGGAATCTAAAAGTTATTAAAAATGGATTCTGCGTCGTTACTCAGAATGACAATTATTTCAAAGCATTCACAATCGTATTCACATTATACTCAAACATACCAATATACGTACCTTCAACAGTTCCTGCATTTCCTAAAGCATCAGAATATAAAGTACCTCCAATTTCTACCTCATGATCTTTAGATTTCACTGCAGCTTGCAAGGCTTCAATAGTTCGCTTTGGCACTGAACTTTCAATAAAAATGGCTTTAATATCTTTTTCAATGATGAAAGCAGATAACTTCTGTACATCCTTAACTCCAGCTTCAGTAGCCGTTGATAGACCTTGTAATCCGACCACTTCAAAGTCGTACGCTTTTCCGAAGTAATTAAACGCATCATGTGCTGTGACTAAGATTCTTTTTTCCTTCGGAAGGGTTTCAATAGTGGTTTTTATTGTCGTTTGAAGCGCATCTAACTTTGTTAAATAAGTAGCTTCATTTGCCTTATAGTTATCTGCATTTTCAGGGTCTTTTTCTGAAAGCACATCAGCAACCTTTTTAGCAAATTGTTTAAAATATTCAATATCAAACCATACATGTGGATCGTAATTAGAAGCAAAATAATCAGAACCTATCAAGGTGTTTTTATCCAATTCTTCTCCTAAAGCAATTGGTGTTTTGGTAGCATTTCCCATCTTTTCAAAAACCTCAACGAGTTTTCCTTCGAGATGCAATCCGTTATAAAAAATGATATTCGCTTCTACCAATTTTGTGACGTCACCTTCACTCGCTTTATAGAGGTGTGGATCTACTCCACTTCCCATTAAACCGCGAACATTAACGTCATCTCCACCAATGTTTATCACTAAATCGGTAATCATTGTTGTTGTCGTGACGATGTTTAATTTGCCGTTCGACTTGGTCTCCTTTTTGCAACTAATTAGTGTTGCAACAATTAAAAGTATAATTAACTGTTTCTTCATTTCTATTTTGATATTTATGGCTACAAGGTTTTAAAACCTTACAGAAAAAATTATATTCATTTCCTATTTTGTGGGTATTCTAAAACTTGCACCTAAACCTAATAAAAGGTCCTGACCTTCAGTAATGCTTGTGCCAAAATAAGCGTCTAATTGTAAATCATTTGATACTAAATAAGTAAATCCTGCATCCCAATAATGATTAGCAGAGCTGTCTTCTGGCAAATCACCGTAGAGCTCAGCATACACGCCAAATTTATCTGTTAAACGATAACCATAAGCCACTGTATAAATACCTGCTGCCTCAGGAGAGTCATTCCCCCATTCAGCTCCCAAATTATAACCTATACTTGACTTCTCGCTAAACGTGTGAGAAAAAGAAAATCTAAAAGCAACGGCAGTCGTTTCTGGTCGATAGTCCTTTGATGCACTAAATAATGGAAAGACATTACCAATTAATGCAATTTCTGGTATTGCACCGTTTTCTTCAGAAATATCAATTTTAACACCTAATAACAATGGCGATAAACCACTTGTAATATTTTCTATTTTATTTCCATTTACTTTAGTTATCCCTTCAACCAGATCCCATCCTAAACGCAACTCCAAATTATCAAGAATTCCATAGCGAACTAAAGTCGTGTTAAACGTGTAATTCACAGATTGTATTGAATTCTCTTCAAAAGACTCATACAATCCTCCAGTCTCAATTTGAAGAACACCTTTACCAACAGTGGAAGATGCTTCTGTTGCATCGGGTCTATCTGTAACTAATGGTTGTGAAGACGTACCTTTTTCATTAATCTCTTGGGAATTAGATTTCAAGGTTATAAATAAAAAACCTATCACAAATAAAAAAAAATTTCGATTGCTCTCAGGAAAACCAAATGTGTTTTTATTTTTCATCAACATAAATAATTTTAGTAAAATCTTCATTCAAAACAAGCGTGTTAGAGCCAATAGAAATTTGAGTCATTTTATTATTAATAAATTGTTTTGAAACGGTTAGTGTATTCCTGTATTTAATTTGGTTTTGTGCACAAAAATCAAAGAATTCTTTGTCGTCGCTCATCAATCTTGAAATCGTATAGGTTTGCCCTTCTTTAGCTTCGGCCAATGAAATAGAAGTATCTTCAGTAGTGATTTCTCCATCCGCATTTGGAATTGGATCACCATGAGGATCAAACTTAGGATGCCCTAAATAGTCACTTATCTTTTCTGCTAATAAATCTGAAGTTTGGTGTTCGAGTAATTCAGCCTCTCTATGGATATCATGCAATGACAAATCAAACAATTTGAATAACAAAGCTTCCCAAAGGCGATGTTTCCGCACCACGTTAAGGGCCATTTTAGTACCTTTTTCTGTGAGTTCAAGCTTTTGATACTTTTCGTAATTCAACAAGTCTTTGGCTGCTAATTTTTTAGCCATATCTGTAGCTGCTGCATTAGAAATACCAAGCTTTTTTGCTATGTTGCCAGGCTTTGTATCTTTAATATCGTGCTTATCATTGTTGTAAATTGCTTTTACAAAATTTTCAATCGCTACAGACATTTTTAATTGCTTTAAATTATTTTTAAGTAAGCTTAAATATTTAACAAATGTAACTAAAATTTCACATTAGGACAACTTTCTTAGAATTAGTAACTTCACGCCTCCATAAAATTCATGACTCTATGTATCGATTTTCTTTCCTACTATTATTTCTATTTGGTTTTCAACTTGTTACTTCGCAATCTGAAAAACTACCATTTCAACCATTAGATGTTTTTGAGCTCGAATGGGCTTCAGATCCACAAATTTCTCCTGATGGTTCACAAATAATCTATAGAAGAAACGGTTATGATATTATGAAAGATAACTCTAGAGGAAATCTTTGGATTATAAATACGGATGGTTCTTCTCATCGTAAATTAACCTCCAGAGAAGTCAATGAGTCGCAAGCCAAATGGTCACCAAAAGGAGACCGAATTGCGTTTATAAGTACCACAGATGAAGGTTCTGAATTATATATGTATTGGGTGAAAACTGGACAAATTGCTAAACTATCCCAACTCTCAAAATCACCAGGACATCTCACTTGGTCTCCTAATGGAGAACATCTTGGATTTACAATGTTCATCTCACAAAAACCTCCTGTAGTTGCCAAAATGCCTACAAAGCCTGAAGGTGCAGATTGGGGAAAACCAGCTCGCATTACGAATCGCTTAAAACATGAAGCGGATGGGAGCGGTTATATGGAACCCGGTTTTAATCATATTTTTATGATTCCTGCAGAAGGTGGTTCTGCACATCAAATTACAACGGGTGATTTTAATCACAACAGTGGCTTATCGTTTTCACCTGATGGCAAAGACATTTACTTTTCAGCAAATAGAGTTGACGATTGGGAATACCGTTTTAGAAATAGTGAGATTTACAAAGTCAATATTGAGACTAAAAATATCACCACATTGACATCACAAGATGGGCCAGATTATAGCGTAAAAGTATCTCCAGACGGAAAAACCGTGGCATTTTTAGGGTACTTAGATAAAGTACAGGCGCATCAAAACACTGTTTTACATATAATGAATGCTGATGGTAGCAATCGGAAAATTATCTCTTCAAGCTTAGATCAAAGCGTGTCTAATATTTCATGGGACACCAAAGGCAAAGGCCTATATTTCACCTATGATGACAAAGGAAATTCTAAAGTTGCTCATATTACAATCGCTGGTGACATCACCAAACTAGCCGATAATTTAGGCGGTACAACACTAGGAAGACCGTATGCTTCTGGTTCGTACTCTGTATCAACAAATGGTACGATTGTTTTTACGCAAACACGACCAGAATATCCAGCAGATTTAGCGGTTATTCAGAATAAAAAAGCAGCTCAGCTTATTACACGTTTAAATTCCGATGTTTTAGATCATCGACAGTTAGGAGACACCGAAGAAGTTTGGTATAAATCAACTTTTGACGGACTTGATATTCAAGGCTGGATTGTTAAACCTCCTTACTACGATAGTTCAAAAACATATCCATTATTAGTAGAAAACCATGGCGGACCTATTTTAAATTATGGTGATCGTTTTACTGCGGAAATTCAATTGTATGCGGCGGACGGTTATGTGGTATTTTATCCAAATCCTCGAGGAAGCACAAGTTATGGTGAAGAATTTGGTAATCTATTGTACAATAATTATCCAGGTCAAGATTATAATGATGTGATGGATGGTGTTGATCATTTAGTGAATAAAGGCATCGTAGATAACTCCAAATTATTCGTGACTGGTGGAAGTGCAGGAGGTATTATGACAGCTTGGATGATAGGGAAAAACAATCGCTTTAAAGCTGCTGTAGTCGCAAAACCTGTCATGAATTGGATTAGTAAAACGTTAGTCGCTGATAACTACTTTGGCTACGCGAATTCTCGATATCCTGGTCAACCATGGGAAAACTTTGAAACCTATTGGAAGTTCTCTCCCATCTCTTTAGTTGGTAATATTGAAACACCAACAATGGTAATGGTTGGTCTCAACGATTTACGAACACCTCCAAGTGAAGCCAAACAATTGTATCATGCCTTAAAACTGCGAAAAATTGAAACTGTTTTGGTAGAAATTCCTGATGCCTCGCATGGTATTGCCCGCAAACCAAGCAATTTAATTAGCAAAGTTGCGCATACCTTAGCTTGGTTTAACAAGTTTAATCAATAACGGGTTTGCATACCGATTACATATTAGAAATTGTATGTCAACCTAAACGGTTTTAGTGGCAACCGCAGCCATCATTACCACAAGCTTTGGAGGGTGCTGTTTTTTTCTTCGGAAGAACTCCAAACTTATGCAATAAAAACCATATCGCTAAAGCTACTGAAGTAAAAACTAATATATTTTGGATGATGCTATTCATAATTGGTTTGTCGTTTGAATCTCTAAAACTTTACTTTAAAAATTGAAAGGCTATCAATGCTACAATATAAGCAAATATTGTCATAATAATCAATTGGAGTGTTGGCCATTTCCAACTGTTCGTTTCGCGTTTTACAATGGCTAGGGTACTCATACATTGCATGGCAAAGGCATAAAATAATAACAGCGAAATACCTGAAGCCAATGTAAATAATTTGCCTCCTGTTGCTCGATTAGTGTCTTTAGCCATTCTATTTGTAATGGTATCAACATCATCATTTTCTACACTGTAAATAGTTGCTAAGGTTCCCACAAAAACTTCACGAGCAGCAAAACTACTGACGATAGCAATCCCAATTTTCCAATCGTAACCTAATGGTGTTATTGCTGGTTCAATAGCACGTCCTGTAATTCCTATAAAAGAATGTTCCAATTTGTGTGATGCTATTTTTTGGTTCAAATCTGCTTCTGACATGTTTTCTGAAGCATATTGAGTTGTCACAATCGCTTCGGCATTATTGAAATCCTCTCCTGGTCCATAAGATGCTAAAAACCACAATACAATGGAAATGGCTAAAATGATTTTTCCCGCTCCAAAGACAAATGATTTTGTTTTTTCTAAAACAGTTAAGGCCACATTTTTAAATAATGGCAATTTATAATTAGGCATTTCTACCACAAAGAACGTTTTGCTCTTAATCTTTAATATTTTATTTAAAATCCATGCTGAACCAACAGCAGCCCCAAAACCAATTAGATAGAGCAACATCAAGGTTAATGGTTGGTATCCCAATCCTAAAAAGCGTCCTTCAGGAATTACCAATTCAATAATAATCAAATACACGGGTAAACGTGCTGAACATGTTGTAAAAGGCGTCACCAAGATGGTGATTAAACGTTCTTTCCAACTCTCAATATTTCGAGTCGCCATAATTGCTGGAATAGCACATGCAGTTCCAGAAATTAATGGAACAACACTCTTTCCACTTAGGCCAAAACGTCTCATAATCCGATCCATTAAAAAGACGACACGGCTCATATAACCACTTTCTTCTAAAACGGCAATGAATAAAAACAGAAAGGCTATTTGCGGAATAAAAATCACAATACCTCCAAGTCCAGGAATTACGCCTTCAGCAATTAAATCGGTAAACACACCTTGAGGCATGGCGTTTTTAGTCCATTCACTTAAAGCCGCAAATGCACCATCAATCAATTCCATAGGCACCTGAGCCCAATCGTAAATAGCTTGAAAAATGGTCAATAAAATGACAAAAAAGATCAAATATCCCCAAACTTTATGGGTTAAGATTCGATCCAATCTAATTCGCAAATCCTTAGCCGAATTTAAATCAATGGTTTGTCCTTTTTTAAGTGTATTATTTATAAACTGGTACCGCTTTATCGTTTCTTTTTGTTGCAATCGCTTGAGGTCTGCCTTACTTTTCGTTTTAAAGCTATTGATGGCATCAACTTCATTTCTATCTACTTTTCCGAAATTGACATCTTGTGTAATAACTAACCACAGTTTATATAATAATTGGTTTGGAAATGCCTGTCGCAACTTATCAAAATAGTCGGTATCAATTTCCGAAGCATTGACGCAAGGTGCAACTGACAACTCTTTATAATTTGCAATGAGCTCTTTAAGCTGATTGATGCCTTTATTTTTTCTGGTACTAATAAGGGCAATTTTAGTCTTTAATTCTTTTTCCAAATACGGAATATCCAACTGAATGCCTTTGTAATTCATTCGGTCAGACATATTGATTGCCAATATTGTCGGAATTTCTAAATCCTTTATCTGCGTATAAAGTAGCAAGTTTCGCTTTAAATTTTCGACATCGCTAACCACAACAGCAACATCAGGAAAATCTTTATCGTTTTTATTGAGTAGTAATTCAATGACTACGTTTTCATCTAATGACGATGCATTTAAACTATAGGTTCCTGGCAAATCAATAATATGAGCTTTGACGCCTCTTGGGAGTTTGCAGATGCCTTCCTTTTTCTCAACTGTAATTCCTGGATAATTACCTACTTTTTGGTTTAAGCCTGTAAGTGCATTAAATACTGAGGTTTTTCCAGTATTTGGATTTCCAATAAGTGCAACATTAATTTGTTTAGACATTAGAAATCTCGATTAAAATGTGAATTGCGGTTTCTTTTCTAATTGCCAAATGTGTTCCATTGATATTGAGATACATTGGATCAGCAAAAGGAGCGACTTGCACAAGTTCGACCACATTACCTGGTAAACAACCCATTTCCAGTAGTTTAAGAGGAATATGTATTGATGAAACATCAATGATTATGCCTTGTTGCCCTCGTTTTATATCTGCTAAAGTTACTTGCAAGCTTATTTAGATTGATTTTAAGTAAGCAAAAGTAAAAGAAATAATTAGCGTAAAAAAATTGTAGTCCCTTTTTATTGATATTCCTTTTTTAGTCGTTTAATATCTTGAAGTAATGAGTCTACAGATGTTGGACTAACTCCATTATATAAACCTCTAATTTGCTTGTTTTTATCTATGAGTGCGAAATTTTCGGTGTGAATCATTCCATAGTCTTGAGAATTATCATCTTTCACTACCAAATATGATTTTCTGGCTAAATCGTATATCTGCTTTCGATCACCAGTGACCAAATTCCATTTCTTATCGTTAACCTTTTTTTCAATGGCATAACGTTTCAGCTGAGCAACGGAATCAATTTCAGGTGTTACCGAATGTGATAATAATAATACCTCATCGTCATTTATGAGTTCTTCTTGAATGCGATACATCTGGTCTGTCATAATAGGGCAAATGGTTTGACAGGTTGTAAAAAAGAAATCGGCTACATATATTTTATCGTCGTAATCATTTTGTGTAATCGTATCACCATTTTGATTGATAAGCTTAAAATCGGCAATCGTATGATATTTCTTTTTATGTTGAATTGTGCTATCTACCAAAGACACGTCTATTCTATTGGGTTGATAAATGGGTAGTTTTTTTTCACTATCTAAAGCCGTATAAATTAGATAAATGATAATGCCTGACACTAGGGCTAATACTAAAAAAAACAGCTTGAGTTGTTTAAAATATCTCAACATGAACTAACAATTTAAGGCTTTATCTGTGGTGTAATTGTAAGATTAGGGTGCAAAAATACGACAGAACAGCAACAAAATGACTACTTTTAACATGCTATATTTTAAAAAAAGAAAAAAATTATTACCATGAAGTTACGACTACTCATCCTTTTGGGACTGGTATATACAGTGTCATTTGCACAAGATTATAATGAAACTTTAAATACCATTCAAGAAGCCGAAGCAAAATCTGCTCTCAGTCAGATGATGCAGCGGGCCAACCTAAATACGGGTAACTATGATTTGAAATATCATCGCTTGGCATTGGATGTTGATCCTTCAGTATCATTTATCTCTGGTCAAATCACCTCGTATTTTGAAGCAAAAAGTGATATGACAGACATCACTTTTGACTTGGCTTCAAATATGATAGTGTCACAAGTATTACAACGTGGTAATGCTTTATCATTTACTCAAAATGGTAATGACGAATTAGTTATTACCCTACCTACTACTCTTAATACAGGTGTTTTAGATTCACTAACTGTGAGCTATTCAGGAAATCCAATAAGTTCGGGTTTAGGGTCTTTTGAGCAAAATCAACATAATGGTGATCCTATAATTTGGACCTTATCTGAACCTTACGGTGCTAAAGGTTGGTGGCCATGTAAGCAAGATTTAATTGATAAAATTGACTCTATAGATGTATTTATGACGACACCAAGATTCAATCCATCTAATGAAGACTATATTTCGGTATCTAATGGATTGGAACAAAGTCAAATCATAAACGGAAGTCAAAAAACGACACATTTCAAACACCGTTATCCCATTCCGGCATATCTTATTGCCATAGCAGCTACCAATTATGAAGTGTATTCTCATAACGTACCCAATAATGGAAATCCGTTTGAGATTGTAAACTATGTATATCCTGAAAATTTGGCCTCAGCTCAAAATAGCACTCCAATCACAGTAGATATTATGAATATATACAGTGATTTATTCGAAGAATACCCTTATGCTGACGAAAAATATGGTCATGCCCAATTTGGTTGGGGAGGCGGAATGGAGCATACCACAGTATCATTTATGGGAAGTTTTAGCCGCAATCTTGTTGCTCACGAATTAGCACATCAATGGTTTGGAAATAAAATAACTTGCGGAAGCTGGAAAGATATCTGGCTTAACGAAGGATTTGCCACTTATCTCTCAGGAATTACTATTGAAAATTTAGATGGTAATAATGCGTTTACCAATTGGAAACAACAACGTAACACCTCAATAACGTCTGACCCAAATGGCGCAGTATATTTAACGGATACTGACACTACTAGTGTGAGCAGAATTTTTAATGGTCGTTTAACTTATAATAAAGGTGCGATGGTAGTTCACATGCTTCGGAAAAAACTGGGAGACG
>Ga0316189_10000661_pt1 | contig 34482 bp, 38 predicted proteins | sample LowCovwburrow_MG_FD_204930 | JGI IMG/M metagenome (GOLD analysis project Ga0316189, IMG submission 204930) | Coastal sediment microbial communities from Maine, United States - Lowes Cove worm burrow | ecosystem: Environmental > Aquatic > Marine > Coastal > Sediment | place: USA: Maine...
GTAGGGCATGCCGGGCTTGACCATCACCATATCGGCACCCTCTTCCAGGTCGAGGCTGACTTCCCACAGGGCTTCGTCACTGTTGGCCGGATCCATCTGGTAACTGTATTTGTTACCACCGCCAAGGCTGGTGGCTGACCCTACCGCATCGCGGAACGGTCCGTAGAAGCTGGATGCATATTTGGCCGCGTAGGCAAGGATACGTGTATTGGAGTGTCCGTGTTGTTCCAGTGCGGCGCGAATGGCACCGATTCTGCCATCCATCATATCCGAAGGGGCGACGACATCGGCACCGGCGTCGGCATGCGACAGTGCCTGCTTGACCAGCACCTCAACCGTTGCGTCGTTGAGCACATAACCGCTGTTATCGATCAGGCCGTCCTGACCATGACTGGTGAACGGATCCAGGGCCACATCGGTGATTACGCCCAGTTGCGGGCAGGCCTGTTTGAGCGCACGTACTGCACGCTGGGCAAGCCCGTCAGGATTGAAGGCTTCCCGCGCATCGTCACTTTTCTGTTCCACGGGTGTAACCGGAAACAATGCTATGGCAGGAATGCCCAGCTCCACCAGTTCTTCCGCTTCCCTGACCAGGAGGTCGATACTGAGGCGATCAACGCCAGGCATGGAGGTGACAGCCTCGCTGCGATTATCGTCTTCCAGGACAAATACCGGGTAGATAAGATCATCCGTGCTCAGCCTGGATTCACGCATCAGGCGGCGGGAAAAATCGTCTCGGCGCATGCGTCGCATACGCACCTTTGGATACTGGCCGCGGCCGGTTTCGAGAGCGGACAAGACGGTACTCCTTTTGCTGTTGGGAATCCTGCATGTACAGTGTACATTGAGTCATGGTTGAGGCACAGAAAAGACACCATGAACAAGCTTGATACGCTGCAGCAACTGCTTTCCGGTCAAACGGTTTCGCTCGCCGGCTGGATCGCCGAACCCGTCTCACAGCAGCGTGCGGAAGCCTGCTTGCCCGGGATTCTGCATCAGTTGCAAGCTTCCGTTGCCAGCGGGCGTGGCAGTTTCCCGGCGCGTCTGGCAGAGCTTGTTGTGCGCTACTGGTGTGGTCACGATGTCGACGCGGCTTACCGGAATCTGCTTGCTCTGCATGGGGAACGGCGTGAGCAGGCGCAGCTGAAACTTTGCTACGGCCAGTTGCTGATGGCCTGCAAGCATGAACCAGCCTGCGACTACCTGGACAGCGGTTTTGAGCTGGCGGCACATCTGCTTGAGCCGGAGGAGTATTTTCTGGTGCTTAAGCGCCACGAATTGCTGCGCCGCTTGCAGTTAATGCCAACCCCGTCAAAAGCAGCCGGCCTTGATGAGTTGTTGACAGAAGCCAGGGTGATCCAGCGCCTGAAAGGTCGCGAAAGCTATACTCTGCCACACAACCCCGGACACCTGGATACGCTGGACTGAAGCGAAGCGCACGAGCATGGGCCTGGCCGGGTGGCGTGAGCCTGTCATTTTGACGTCAGCAGGTCCAGTGCGCCTGATTGCGGCGGCATTCCGTCAATATCCGACAATAGTTCGACGCCCGTTGGCGGATTCCAGTCAATACGCTGGCCAGTTGATGTACGGCCTTGCTTGTTTATCGCGCGCTAACTCAATGTAATTCTTGGATTTATAAAAAATATTGGAAGTTGGCATCCCGATTGCATTAACGAAGACAAGGAACGGGAAGCGGCAGCCAGGGGATGGCTAAAGATTACACCGCGCCGACCGCTACAAGGGATAAGGTCGGCATTCCCGATCCAGGGATGGATTTCCTTTGGACTGCGTCTTACTACAAGGCGTATTCCAAAGGAAGCTTGCAAGAGCTTTGTTGTTGACTGACTCCTCCGACGCTGAAAAGCGTTTTTTACCCCACCTATTCGGTGGGGTTTTTTTTGCCTCGGCGCTATGTTCCAGGCCGCACCCCGGATGAATGTGCCGTCATTCAGGTATCCATTTCGATCATTTCAAAATCCGATTTGGAGACACCGCAGTCCGGGCATTCCCAGTCTTCCGGAATATCGCTCCACGCCGTCCCGGGTGCAATACCCTCTTCCGGCAGCCCCTGGGCCTCGTCATAGATGAAGCCGCAAACTACGCATTCCCATTGTTTCATGTTCATAGGCCTGTCTTTACCAATGGTTTCTTTAATCAATCCCGGCGCAGTATATCAATAGACGGGCTTTTTCACCTGGCAGCGGCTTGAGGCTGTGACGGGAATAAGGAAGCGGAAAACGAAAGCGGTGTTATATCCAGTCGCCGGGCTTCAGAAATTTTTCGTAAAGTTCAGCTTCCGGGCTGCCTGATTCGGGCTGCCAGTCATATCGCCACTTGACGACCGGCGGCAGGGACATGAGGATGGATTCAGTGCGGCCACCGGTTTGCAGTCCGAATAATGTGCCACGGTCATAGACAAGGTTGAATTCGACGTAACGCCCACGCCGGTACAACTGGAAGTCGCGCTCCCTTTCGCTATACGGATGATCCTTGCGTTTTTCCACAATAGGCGTGTAGGCCGGAACATAGTGATCTCCAACGCTGCGCATGAAGGCAAAACTGTTTTCAAAATCCGGCTCATTCAGGTCATCGAAAAACAGCCCGCCTATGCCACGTGGCTCAGCGCGATGCTTAAGGTAGAAATAGTCATCGCACCATTTTTTGTAACGAGGATAGGTGTTCGTGCCGAAGGGATCGCAAGCCTGTTTGGCCGTCTGATGCCAGTGAATGGCATCCTCTTCAAATCCATAATAAGGCGTCAGGTCAAAGCCGCCGCCGAACCACCAGACAGGCGCTGCATTTTCTTTTTGCGCGATAAAGAAGCGTACATTTGCATGCGACGTGGGTATGTAGGGGTTGCGCGGATGGATGACCAGGGAAACACCCAGCGCTTCGAAACTGCGTCCGGCGAGTTCCGGTCTCTGTGCAGTGGCGGATGCGGGAAGTTGTTCGCCGTGCACATGGGAAAAATTAATGCCGGCCTTTTCGAACACGGCGCCATCCTCCAGAACGCGCGATCGCCCACCACCACCCTCCTCGCGCTGCCACTGGTCTTCGCGGAAGCTGTGCCCGTCTTCCTCCAGTCGCTCGATTGCCTCGCAGATGCGTTCCTGAAGATCGAGCAGGTAGCTGGAAACCGGGGCAACATCGGGTGTATTCATGTTTTTCCTGTCGCTGTCATTTTTGTGGTCACGGGTGAGGCTGTATCAGCCACGAATCAATTTCCCTGAAGCCAGATCACGAATTCCAGTGGGCTGCTTGCGGCCGCCAAGCGCTCCGGGTAGCACAAAGTCGATACGCGTTCCGAAGCGCAACCTTACCTCCAGCACCGAGCGGGCCGGCCGCTGGCCGCTGCTGTTTGCGCTGGTGGAGGTGATGGGACCGTCGAGTATATCGCACAGGCGGCGTACCAGTGGATGTGCGCTGATCCGGACTGCCAGCGTGTCGTGCGTGCCCGTAAGCCAGTCCGGGCAGCTGCTGGATGCCGGTAGCAGCCAGGTGCTTGGCCCCGGCCAGCTTTTGTCCAGTTGTTGCAAACAGTTGTCGCTGAGTGTCTGTAGCCAGGGTTCAAGCTGTCGCAAATTCGTTGCCAGCAGAATCAGACCCTTTTGCCAGGGCCTGTTCTTCAGCGCGAGGAGCTTCGCCACGGCAAGCGGGTTGGCAGGGTCACAACCCAGGCCAAATACTGCCTCGGTTGGGTAGGCAACAACACCCCCCTTCCTGATACAGCGTGCAGCGGTGTGCAGTTGCCAGTGTGAAGGGACAGCACTCAAGCCGGTTCGCTGTCCTCATCGGTTTCCAACTCAAAGGATTCTGAAAATTTGCAGTCCTGCTGTGGACATACGCGCTCGGTACCGCGTTTTTTTGTTGTTTTAATGGTCAGCATCGGCCAGTTGCAGTCCGGACAGGGGCCTTCCACCGGTTCATTCCACACCGCGTAGTCACAGTCCGGGTAGGTTGAACAGGAGTAGAAAATCTTTCCGCGCCGTGATTTGCGCTTGAGCATAGTGCCCTTGTTACACTTTGGACATTCGACGCCGGTGTCCGTGGGCTTCTCCAGCGGTTCAATATATTTGCAGTCCGGGTAACCCGAACAACCGATAAATTTCCCGTAGCGGCCACTGCGAATAATCAACTGGGAATCGCATTGCGGGCACTTGCGTCCTTCTACAATCTCCGGTTCAGCACTTTCGCGGTCCTCATCGAGATTGCGCGTGTAGTCGCATTCAGGGTAAGCACTGCAACCGACGAAGCGGCCACGCCGTCCCAGGCGTATGTTGAGTGGTTTGCCGCATTTCGGGCATTCCTCGTCCATTGCCTCGGTGGTGACCTCGGCGCGTGACACACTTTCTTCCTTGTCCTTCACCAGCGTTTTGAAGGGGTACCAGAACTCCTTCATTAACGGCACCCATTCTTTTTCACCGCGTGAGACTTCGTCCAGTTCGTCTTCAAGCCGCGCGGTAAAATCGTAATCGACGTACTGTGTGAAGTGTTTGGTCAGGAAGGTGCTCACAATACGTCCGACATCGGTGGGCTGGAAACGTTTTTTCTCCAGCGTGACATACTCGCGTTGCTGCAGGGTGGAAATAATGGTTGCGTAGGTAGACGGACGGCCAATACCGTGCTCTTCCAGTGTCTTGACCAGGCTGGCTTCGCTGAAGCGTGGTGGTGGTTCGGTAAAGTGCTGTTCCGGCCGTATCTTGTTGAGCTCTACCTGGTCACCCTCTTCCAGTGGCGGCAGTCGATTTTCGTCTGCAGGTGATTTTTTGGTGTCGTCACGGCCCTCTTCATAAACTGCCATAAAGCCCGGGTCGACGACAGTGGAGCCGGTGGAACGCAGTATATTGCCGTCGCCGACGGCAAAGTCGACGCCAACCGTATGGATTGTTGCATGCATCATCTGGCAGGCAACGGTACGTTTCCAGATCAGGTTGTAGAGTTTGTACTGGTCTGCGGACAAATGCGACTTGATGGTGTCCGGGACATTGAAAGCCGATGTCGGGCGAACCGCTTCATGCGCCTCCTGGGCATTCTTTGCCTTGGTTTTGAAATGGCGTACCTGGCTGGGCAATGCCTGTTCACCGTAACGATCACTGATCAGGCTGCGTAATTCATCAAGTGCTTCGTTGGCGAGCATTACCGAGTCGGTACGCATGTAGGTAATCAGGCCTACTGCACCGTCGCCGATGTCGATACCTTCATAGAGTTGCTGGGCCACGCTCATGGTGCGCTTGGTGGTGAAGCCAAGCTTGCGCGAGGCTTCCTGTTGCAGTGTCGACGTTGTGAATGGTGCGGCCGGGTTACGTTTGCGCTGCTTCTTTTCTATGCCGCTGACCGTCAGCTTGCCTTTGGCAGCATCAACCAGCTCCTGCTCGGTGGCATGCGCCTGCTTGTCCTTGTTGATGCTGAACTGGCTGAGTTTTTTGCCGTGCAGGTGCGTCAGCCTGGCGGTGAAGGCCTGTTTGTCTTTTTCCAGGTCGGCTTCAATAGTCCAGTATTCACGTGGCTTGAACTTTTCGATTTCCTCCTCGCGTTCAACGATCATGCGCAGCGCCGGGCTTTGTACCCGGCCGGCGGACAATCCGCGGCGGATTTTTTTCCACAGCAGTGGAGACAGGTTGAAACCTACCAGGTAGTCCAGCGCCCGGCGTGCCTGCTGGGCGTTGACCATGTCGATGGACAGCTCGCGGGGGTTTTCGACCGCGTCTTTGACAGCGCGCTTGGTTATTTCATGAAATACGACCCGGTGCACCCCTTTGTCCTTGAGCGCCTTGCGGTCATTCAACAATTCGTACAGGTGCCATGAAATCGCTTCACCTTCGCGATCCGGGTCAGTTGCGAGGTACAGGTTGTCAGACTTCTTGAGCGCCTTGGTGATGGCGTCGACATGCTTTGCGTTGCGATCGATCAGCTGGTATTTCATGGCGAAATCATCGTCCGGAAGCACCGCGCCTTCCTTGGGAATCAGGTCGCGCACATGCCCATAGGAGGCAAGGACCTCGAAGCCCTTACCGAGGTACTTTTTGATGGTTTTCGCCTTGGCGGGCGACTCAACGATGACTAGGTTTTTGCTCATGGACTCTTACTAGTTAAAAAGCCGCACAGGAGTGCGGCTTGGCTCATAAATGATTGGCGTTAACGTTAATGCAGATAGCCACCCGGCATGCTTTCGAACACCAGATCTTCCATCCACGCGTAGGCGGCTTCGGCACCGGGCTGGTTGAACAGCACCATCAAAATGACCCACTTGAGCTGGCCGATATCAAAATCGTCGGTTTCCAGCGCCATGACACGTTCAATGACCCGTTCACGGGCTTCGGGTTGCAGGATACCCATCTGTTCCAGAAACAGCAGGAAGCCGCGGCTTTCAGCATCCAGACGTTCGCCTTCACGGTCTGTATAGATACGAATGGAATTTTCAGTCTGCGGGGCCTCCAGTTCGTGCTGCTGGACGGACAGGCCTTCAAGCCATTCAAATGCTTGTTTTATATCACTTGATGGAAATCCGGCTTCTACCAGCTCGCTGTGTAAGGATTCGCGATCCGGGCTCAGTTCGGTCTCCTCATCCATGTAATAGTGCTCAAACAAATACATGAGCACGTCAAACATATTTTCTTTCATATCAAGTCCTTAACTGCGACGAGTGTAGCGCCCTCCGGGACTGGAAGCGATAAAATCTTCCAGCTCCAATAACAGCAGCATGGAGGAAACCTGTTCCGGCGTCAATCCGCTTCGTTGTACGAGTTGATCGATGGAAACCGGCTCATAACCCATTAGATCGAGCAGGTTAATGTACTCTGCGTCAAGCCTGGCGGGTTTGTCACTGCTGTCGTTAATGGTTTTCGAGACGTTGCTGCTCCCGGTCTGTGATAGACACAGGGACACCAGCGACGCCAGTTCTTCCAGGATGTGGTCACCTGTTTCCACCAGTTTGGCGCCTTCCCGGATCAGTGCATGGCAACCACGCGCCAGCGGGTTGTGGATGGAGCCGGGGATGGCGAATACTTCGCGGCCCTGTTCCAGTGCGGTACGTGCCGTGATCAACGAGCCTGAGCGCAGCGCGGCCTCGACCACCAGGGTCCCCAGGCTCAGGCCGCTGATAATCCGGTTACGGCGCGGGAAATTGCCGGGCAGCGGCAGGGTTCCGGGGGGGAATTCGGAGACCAGGGCACCGTTGTCAGCTATCTGATGGGCCAGTTCCCGGTGCCGCGCCGGGTAGACCCGGTCCAGACCTGTGCCGGTGACCGCCACCGTAGAGCCGCCGGCCTGCAAGGCTCCCTGGTGGGCCTCGCCATCAATACCGGACGCCAGCCCGCTGGTGATGGTGAGTCCGCAGCTGGCCAGGTGAGCGGAGAATTCCCGTGCCAGTGCAGCGCCGTCATGGCTGGGGTTGCGGCTGCCAACGATGGCTAGTTGCGGTTGCTGCAGATACTCGGAGTCGCCGTGCACAAACAACAACGCCGGAGGATCGGGGATTTCTTTCAGCAGTGGTGGGTAGTCCGGATCCAGGCAGGTGAGCAGCCGGTTGCCGGGCTCTGCCAGCCAGGCCAGATCCCGGTCCACCGATTCCCAGTCCGGGTTGGCGAGGGCATCGATGCTCTCCGCCCGGATTCCGGCAGTGCGCAACTGTTCGGGTGCTGCATGGAACAGAGTGGATGGTGACCCGTAATCAGACAGCAGCTTCCGGCAGCCGCGGGCGCCAATGCCGGGTGTCCGATGCAGCGCAAGCCAGAAACGGGTTTCGTCACAGTCGACAGCTGACTCGTTGGGGGTATTAATCGGTGGCCTCATCCTTGAGGGTCCTCCTGCTGAAAAGCCGGTACCTCGGCACATGGTCTGTAACCATGCCCTAAGGTACCGGCTTTTACCAGTACGAACCGGGACAGATTTGAAATCCGTCCCCTTCCTGCGGCTACGGGGTGCGGACGATATCTCCCACGTGCAGCGCGCTGGTGGCCTTCATGATGAGACCAAAGCTGACCTTGTCGAAAGTACGGAATACCATCAGGGTGCCGGCTTTTTCGTCCGGCAGTTTGACGCTGGCGTTACGCTCCTTGCTGACCTGGTCCATGATGCGCTCACCGGCCTGGTAAATTTCGAATACCGTGCCGACATCGACGCCTTCACGGCTGCCGCGGTTAAGCACAACGATCTGGTACTGGCCAATCTGACTGACACCGTCGACCACGGATATTATGGTGCCTTCAACGGATTCATCAGGAGAGTGTGGTGCAAAGTACGCATACACGTCTTCTTGCGTCATCGGCATGAGACGATCACCGATATTTATTTCGCGGGTGGTCTTGGTCAGTTTCAGCGTGGCGGGATCACCAAATCTTTCCACGCTGCCATCACCCAGATACAACGCTTCGTGGCCCAGCACTTCGTTGGTAACAGGATCAATATAGGGATCACCGGGGCGGAAGACGTGGAAACGATCGCCCTGGTCATCGGCCAGCCCACGCGCGTAGATACGGTCCCCGGCGCCCACGATCAGGTGCTCACCGGCACTGGATACGACATACGCGGCATTCTGCATCGTCTCCTGGTCAGCAACCAGCGGTTGGGTAAGAAAATGCTGTATGGCATCAATCGGTATGGTAGGGATCGCCTTGTCGAGACGCTCCTCACGCATTTTGGGAGAGAGTTTGAAAGTGCCCTTGCCACGCTGTACGCGCAGCTGGGGTTCCCCGTCCACATACACCAGCGTGATGACATCACCGGGGTAAATGAGGTGCGGGTTGTCTATCTGCGGATTGACGTACCAGATTTCCGGCCACAACCAGGGGCTGTCAAGGAATGTTCCTGAAATATCCCAGAGCGTATCCCCCTTGACGACCACATGGCGGTCGGGGTGCCCGTCCTTGAGTACGACCTGATCGGCGTATGCAGCGGTGGCCAGCACAGCCAGCGCCAGTCCCAGCGACTTGAGTATCGACATATAGGCGTCCCTTTATCTGAATCCCGTTTTTGCCTGTTGTTGGCACCGGCGACTGTGCCAGTGCACTAATTCTGATGATAGTTAACGGCAGGTGAGTGCCGGAGTGTAGCGAAAATTGTATAACTTCAAAATAGTAGCGCTCTAGCAAACGGCCTTATGATCATTATGTTACAGTATATAGGTATCCCAGACGGTAATTTGTGACCGGTATCACATGGCTATTCTCGAGATTTTACACTTTCCCGATCCGCAGCTGCGAATTCGGGCCCAGGAGGTTGTCACGGTGGACGATCAGGTGCGTACGCTGGTGGGTGACATGCTTGAGACCATGTACCAGGCGCCTGGTATCGGCTTGGCGGCGACCCAGATAAATGTTCACCAGCGCGTTCTGGTTATCGATATCTCCAGCGAACAGAACGAGCCACGGGTATTTATCAACCCGAAAATCCTGGAAAAGTTCGGCAGCGAGGAAATGGACGAGGGCTGTTTGTCAGTTCCCGGCGTCTATGAGCGTGTTCAGCGTGCCGAGCGTATCAAGGTGCGCGCGCTGGACCGCAGCGGAGAGGTATTCGAGCTGGAAACCGAGGGCCTGCTGGCGGTATGTATTCAACACGAAATTGATCATCTCGATGGCAAGCTGTTTGTGGATTACCTGTCGCAGCTGAAACGGCGGCGTATCCGCAAGAAACTGGAAAAACAGCGCCGCCATGAGGGTGGTGAGCTGTCCCATGAGAAGCACGCTGAGCCGGTTATCTGAACGGGCTTCAGGGTGACGATGCGAATTGTCTTTGCGGGCACTCCGGATTTCTCCGTTCCCGTCCTTCAGGCCCTGCTGGACAGCAGGCATTCCCTGGCCGGGGTTTACAGCCAGCCTGATCGCCCTGCCGGTCGCGGGCGCAAACTGACCCCGGGCCCGGTTAAACAGCTTGCCCTGCAGCACGCTGTTCCGGTATTTCAGCCGGACAGTCTCAAGCACGCAGAGGCACAGCGGGAACTCGCTGAACTCAAGCCCGATCTGATGGTGGTCGTTGCCTACGGGTTGATTCTGCCGCAGGCGGTGCTCGATCTGCCCGGCCTGGGCTGCGTGAACCTGCATGCGTCCCTGTTGCCACGCTGGCGCGGAGCTGCGCCTGTACAGCGCGCCATTCTGGCCGGTGACCACGAAACGGGCGTCTGCCTGATGCAAATGGAAGCGGGCCTGGATTCGGGGCCGGTGCTGGCCGAAGCCAGAACCAATATCAGCAGTGATGATACCGGGGGGACGCTACACGACCGCCTGAGTCAGCTGGCAGCGGAAATCCTGGCCACGCATCTGGATGATCTCGAACAGGGTAAGCTGGAACCACGCGTTCAGGATGAGGCGCTGGTGACCTATGCCAGCAAACTGGATAAAAGCGAAGCGGCCATAGACTGGCAGCAGGATGCTGCTTGTCTGGAGCGCCAGGTGCGTGCCTTTAATCCCTGGCCGGTGGCACAGACCCGCTATGCTGATAAGGCATTGCGCATCTGGGAGGCGACTGCCATTGACGGTTCCGGCACAGCGGGGCAAGTTGTCGCAACCGGCAAACAGGGCATTGATGTCGCTTGCGGGAGCGGTTGCCTGCGTCTGCTGGAAATTCAGATGCCCGGCGCCAAACGGCTCAGTGCGGCAGATTTTCTGAATGCCCGCAATGTTGACGGGGCGATGTTCGAGTAACCACTGATAAACGTGTCCAGCCAGCCCCGTAAAATTGCAGCGCTACTCGTGCACAGGGTGCTTGATCAGGGCGAATCCCTGGGCAGCCTGCTGGGACCACAGCTCGCTGCGCTGGATGACCCGCGTCAGCGGGCATTGGCACAGGAACTGGCGTTTGGAACCCTGCGCTGGAGTTATCGTCTTGAAGCGCTGTTGGCACAGTTGCTGCGCAAGCCGCTGAAGAAAAAGGACCGTGACCTGCATGCCTTGCTGCTGGTCGGGCTTTACCAGCTGCTGATGCTGGAAATGCCCGCACATGCAGCGGTCAGTGAAACCGTGGAGGTTGCACGCCAGCTGGGCAAGGACTGGGCGGCAGGCATGGTAAACGGTGTGTTACGCAATGCCCAGCGTCAGTCAGCAGCCTTGTTGCAAGCTGTCGACGCTACAGCCGCAGCACGCTGGTCACATCCGCACTGGTGGATTGAGCGTCTGCAGCAGGACTGGCCGGAAAACTGGCAGCAGATTCTGGAAGCGGGCAATCAACGCCCGCCGATGGTGTTGCGCGTAAACCGGTTACAGGTGGCGCGCGAGGACTACCTGCAACAGTTGCGGGCAGCAGGCATCGAAGCCGTACCGCTGCCATTCCCGGAATCAGCGATCCGGCTGCTGCAGCCGGTGGCTGTCGACAGCTTGCCGGGGTTTCGCGAAGGCCGGGTTTCGGTGCAGGACGGGGCCGCACAGTTGTGCGCATCGCTGCTGGATCTGCAAGCCGGGCAACGCGTGCTGGATGCCTGTGCGGCGCCGGGGGGTAAAACCGGGCATATACTCGAATTAGCGCCGCAGCTGGAATGTCTGCTGGCGATCGACGTCGATGAAGCCCGTCTGCAGAAAGTGCGGGAAAACCTGCAGCGCCTGCAATTGGACGCCGCTCTGCTGGCCGGTGATGCGGGTGATCCGCAATCCTGGTGGGATGGCAAACCTTTCGACCGGATATTGCTGGATGCGCCCTGCTCTGCGAGTGGCGTAGTACGCCGCCACCCTGACATCAAACTGCTGCGCAGGTCTGCAGATTTGCGCAGCCTGTCACAGCAACAACAACGCCTGCTGGATGCTTTATGGCCCTTGCTGGCGTCTGGCGGTATGCTGCTGTACGTCAGCTGCTCAGTATTTCGCCAGGAGAACAGCGATAACCTGCGGGTCTTTCTGGATCGGCATGCAGATGCCAGTGAGCTTCCATTGCAGGCAGAGTGGGGTAAAGTACTGCCGGTGGGGCGCCAGTTGCTGCCCGGTGAACATGAGATGGACGGATTTTATTTTGCGTGTTTGACAAAGCCTGAAAAACACAGCCTGTGACGGTATACCCGAAAACGACAATTGATGCTCTCCATGCCTGCTGCAAGCCGTGCAGGGCTGTGTGGCTGCTGTTGGCGCTCTGTCTTCTGGCCGCACCCCTGTCTGCGCGCGAAACAACTATATCCAATACCCGCACACTGCTGGTGGACGATGTCTACCGCCTCGGTGCCCACGTTGATTTCGATTTCAATGAGACTTTGCACGATGCCCTGCATAACGGTGTGCCGCTACTTATAGAGTTGCGGGTTGAGGTGCTCCGGGAGCGCGAATGGTTGTGGTCTGAACTGGTAGCAGAACTGCGGCAGCGCTTCCAGCTGCAGTATCATGCCTTGAGCCGGTACTACCAGGTGCGAAATTTCAGTTCCGGCGCGCAGTACAGTTTTCGCACTATGAATGAGGCGCTGGAATATATAGGTAATGTATACGACCTGCCTCTGATCGATGCCAAACTGCTCGAACCGAAGCAAAACTACGTAGTACGCATGCGCGCGGATATCGACGTCGAAGCCCTGCCTACACCGGTCCGGTTATGGGCCTACCTGGGTTCGGCATGGAGTCTGAAAGGCAACTGGAAGCAATGGCAGCTGCAGCCGTAAGGAACTCCAGGCCGGGGATGTGGCCGATGCTGATATTGTTCGGCATCCTGCTGGTGTCACTGTCGCTGATGAGCGACGCAACCCATAATTCCGAGCGCTTTGGTCAGCTGTATTCCTGGCTGCTGTTGCTCAATACCCTGGGCCTGGTAGTGCTTACCGGCCTGATCGGGACCAACCTGTACTGGCTCGTCTCTCAATTCCGGGCGCGTGCGCCGGGTGCCAGGCTGACCTCGCGCCTGGTGGTGACCTTTGTCATCCTCGCCGTCGTACCTATCGCAATCGTGTATTACTTCTCCCTGCAGTTTTTACAGCACGGTATTGATAGCTGGTTTGACGTGCAGATCGAGGAAGCACTGGATGATGCGCTCGAGTTGAGCCGTGGATCGCTGGATGTGCGACTGAGCGATCTGCTTAAAATGACCGAGAAGATTTCCGAAGAAGTGGCCGATATGACGCCGGCATTGATCCCGATCGGGCTCTATGACTTGCGCGTGCTGAGCGGAGCGGTCGAGCTTAGCGTATTCGGTTTGGATAATCGCATTGTCGCATCCAGCAGTGCCGAGGGCAGTAAAATTGTGCCGAGCCGGCCCGGTGGGCACGCGCTGATGTCACTGGCGCAAGGGCGTTCCTACGTAGGGCTTGATCCTGTTGGCGATGCGGGGCTGTATGTGCGCGCGGTAGTGCCGGTGCAGGTGTCAAAATCCGGAACAGAGCCGCTGGCGCTTCAGGCCCTGTACCGTATACCGGAGCGCCTGAGTAAACTGGCGGACAACGTTGAAGACCAGGTGGTGCGCTACAGGAAGCTGGCATATCTGCGCAAGCCACTCAAATACAGTTATATTCTGACCTTGTCGCTGGTGCTGGTATTAAGTCTGCTGTCGGCAGTGTGGGCTGCATTTTTCTCGGCGCGGCGCCTGGTTGAGCCCATAGGTATCCTGGCGGAGGGCACACGCGCCGTTGCAGAAGGTGATTACAGCCGGCGTCTTCCGGTTACCAGCGAGGATGAGCTCGGTTTCCTGGTGCGCCTGTTCAATGACATGACGCGGCGTCTGTCGAAAGCCCGTGATCAGGAGCACAGCAGCCAGCAGGAAGTGGAGGGTCAGCGTGCCTACCTGGAAACCGTGCTGGGCAGCCTGTCGTCGGGGGTATTGAGCATCAGCGCGAGTGGAGAGTTACGCACGGTCAATGAGGCGGCGTGCCAGATTCTCGGTATTGATCTCAGTGGCCAGCTGGGTCACGCGCTGGACAGTATCTCGGAGCGCTACGCGTTTCTTGAGCCGTTGTTCTCGCTGGTGCAAAGGCATTATGACGAACAGTTACCGGACTGGCAGGAACAGGTTGAACTGTTTGACAGCGCCGGCCGCAGGGTGCTTTTGTGCCGCAGTACCGCCCTGCCCGTCAGTGAAGAGTTGAGCGGAGGTCAGGTGCTGGTGTTCGATGATGTTACTGACCTGATCCGTGCGCAGCGTGATGCTGCCTGGGGTGATGTTGCGCGTCGCCTCGCGCATGAGATCAAGAATCCGCTGACGCCGATTCAGCTGTCGGCGGAACGACTGCGTCGCAAGTACCTTGGCGGCATGAGCGGTAAAGATGCCGAGATCATGGACCGTGCCACCCGCACTATCGTTCAGCAGGTAGAAACACTGAAGGAGATGGTAAACGCATTCAGTGACTATGCGCGCGCACCCATGTTGCAGCTCGAACCGCTCGATCTGTATGAGCTGGTACGCGATGTGGCGGATCTGTACACGGGTTCCAGGTTGCATATCAGACTGGACCTGGCTGAGCCGGTGCCGATGCTGAACGGAGATGCAGGCCGCCTGCGGCAATTGCTGCACAACCTGTTCCGCAATGCACTTGAGGCCGTGCGGCGCCAGCCGCGTGGCGAGTTGCTGGTGCAAGCGCGCTGGATACTGGATGCCGGTGAGCGGTTTATAGGCCTGTCCTTCGAAGACAATGGCAGTGGATTCTCGGACGAGGTGCTGGAGCGTTTGTTCGAGCCCTATGTTACGACCAAGACGCGTGGCACCGGGCTGGGCCTTGCTATCGTCAAAAAGATAGTAGAAGAGCACAATGGCCAGATCCGTGCCCAGAATACCGCGCAGCATCACGCCTGTATCGAGTTACGATTTCACGCCGAAACCCAAAATGCTTTATCGTAAAGCGTGCTGCTCTATACTAGCTGACGATTCTGAATGATAATCAGGGCCCATTTAACCTTAATAACTCTATGAGCAACGGGAATTAACATGTCCTCCGGCCACATTCTGGTGGTAGATGATGAGCCTGATATTCGTAATCTGGTAAAAGAAATCCTTGAGGATGAAGGATTCGAGGTCAGTATTGCGGGAAGCGGCGAAACAGCGCGCCAGGAGCGTCGCAAGCGTCGGCCTGACCTGATACTGCTGGACATCTGGATGGATGATGTTGACGGTATCACGCTGCTGCGTGAATGGTCTGAAGCCGGAAACCTGCCCTGCCCCGTCATTATCATGTCCGGACATGCGACGGTGGAGACCGCAGTCGAAGCGACGCGTCTGGGTGCCTACGATTTCATTGAAAAGCCGATTTCGCTGGCCAAGCTGCTGCTGGTAGTCAATCGAGCGCTCGAGTCTGAAAAGCTGCAGCAGGAAAATATCGGCCTGAAACGCCAGGCGCAACCGGTTAACGAACCGGCAGGGAAAAGCGAAGTCATGCAGGCGTTACGGGAACAGGCCGGGCGTATTGCCCAGCATAACACCTGGGTGTTGATCAGCGGTGAGGCAGGTGCGGGCAAGGAAGTTGCTGCACGCTATATTCACGCGCAAAGCTCGTTGCGGGACAATGCCTTCGTCGAAGTGGCGGTTGGATCCATGTCAGTCGAGCATTCGGCCGCCGAGCTGTTCGGCTCCGAGGACGGTGATAATGTTGTTTATGGCCGTATCGAGCAGGCCAACGGGGGTACGTTGTTGCTGACGAATATTTCCGACATGGATCTGCAGACCCAGACACGCCTGTTGAGCGTTTTCCAGACCCATTCCTTCCTGCGCATGGGTGGTAGCGAGCCGGTGCCGGTAGATATCAGGGTAATTGCAACGACCTCCAAAGATCTGGAGCAGGAAGTCAGGGAAGGCCGATTCCGGGAGGATCTCTACTACCACCTTAACGTAGTGCCGCTGACGGTGCCTCCGCTGCGTGAACACAGTGAAGATGTTCCGGAGTTGCTTAACTTCTATGTAGACCGGTTTGTAGTGCAGGAAAACCTGCCTTACCGGGAATTCAGTATTGCCTCGCAGAATCGTTTGCGCAATTACGGCTGGCCGGGGAACAATCGCGAATTGAAAAACCTGGTGCAGCGTCTGCTCATTCTGGGCCAGGGCCCGGTGATTGATGTCGATGAAGTGGAGGATGTGCTGCAACACGTCACGGATACCGCTGATGCAGGCAAATCCAGCGCCACCCTGCCACTGGATCTGCCTTTGCGTGAGGCGCGCGAACAGTTTGAGAAAGTCTATCTTCAGCACCAGTTGCAGGAAGTCGGAGGCAGCGTGGGCAAACTGGCCAAACGCGTCGGCATGGAACGTACCCATCTGTATCGCAAACTGCGCGGTCTGGGCATTGACTTCAAGAAAGGTGGGGACTAACCCTATGTCGCACGCAGGTGGCGCAATGCTGAAATGAAAGTAATCATCCTCGGGGCCGGGCAAGTGGGTTGGTCAGTCGCCCAGGCTCTGGCCAGCGAGGCCAACGATATCACCGTCGTCGACAATCGCCCCGAAGTTCTGCGTGACTTGCAGGATCGCATCGATATTCGCACCGTCGCGGGGCCGGCGTCGCATCCGGAGGTTCTGACACGTGCAGGCGCCGAAGATGCGGATATGATTCTGGCGGTGACCAACAGCGACGAAACCAACATGATCGCCTGTCAGGTGGCCTATACCCTGTTTCATACGCCTATCAAGGTTGCGCGGGTACGTGCCGAGGCTTATCAGCAGTACCCGAAACTGTTCTCCCAGGATGCCTTGCCGGTTGACGTTCTTATCAGTCCGGAACAGCTGGTGACTGATTATATACAGAGGCTCATTGACCGGCCGGAAGCGCTGCAGGTTCTGGATTTTGCAGATGGCCGTGTACAGCTGGTTGCGATACGCGCGCTTCGGGGTGGACCGCTGGTGGGTCAGGAGCTGAGGGAGTTACGCCAGCATATGCCCGGTGTCGAGGTGCGTGTGGCAGCGATCTTCCGTCGTGGCAGCCCCATTCTCCCACAGGGAGATACAGTTATTGAGGCTGATGATGAAGTGTTCTTCCTTGCGGCGCGCAAGCATATCCGTGCTGTTACCAGTGAGTTGCGCAATCTGGAAAAGCCCGTCAAGAGGATAATTATTGCCGGTGGCGGTAATATCGGTCTGCGCCTGGCAGAATCGATCGAAGACCGCTATCAGGTTAAATTGATCGACTGCAATTCGGAAACCACGCGGAAACTGTCAGAGTTGCTGGACAAGACCATCGTGTTACTGGGCGACGCCGCCGATGAAGAATTGCTGCTCGAGGAGAATATCGAAAACACGGACGTATTCTGTGCGCTTACCAATGATGAAGAGGCCAATATTTTGTCCGCAATGCTCGCCAAGCGCCTGGGAGCACGCAAGGTCATGTCGTTGATTAACCGTCCCGCCTACGTGGACCTGGTGCAGAGCGATGTTATCGATATCGCCGTTTCGCCACAGCAGGCCACCATTGGCAGCCTGTTGACGCATATACGGCGAGGGGATGTGGCTGCGGTGCATTCATTGAGGCGTGGCGCGGCTGAGGCCATCGAGGCTGTTGCGCACGGTGATAACAAGACTTCAAAAGTTGTAGGCCGTTCCGTGGATGAGGTGAAGCTGCCACCCGGCACGACTATCGGCGCCATTGTACGTGGAGAGAAAGTCATCATTGCCCATCACGATACGGTGATCGAGGCTGAGGATCATGTGATCCTGTTCCTGGTGGACAAGCGGCACATTCCGGATGTGGAGCAACTGTTCCAGGTCGGGGTCACATTTTTCTGACCCGTTCATGCGCTTCAGTACCATACAACGCATTCTGGGCCTGTTGCTGATGGCATCAAGCAGCACTATGCTGCCCCCCCTGGGATTGGCCTGGTGGTTTGATGACGGCAGCCAGACCGCCTTTTCCACGGCGCTGCTTGGTGTGCTCATGGCTGGCGCACTGTGCTGGTACCCGGTCAGGACACAGCGCCGGGAACTGCGGGTGCGCGACGGTTTCGTGGTGGTCACCCTGTTCTGGGTGGTGCTGGCGCTGGTGGGTGCGATCCCCTTTTCATTGGCCGATCAGCCGCATATGGGTTTTACCGATGCCATATTTGAGGCTACATCAGGTCTTACCACTACGGGTGCGACTGTCATTACCGGCATTGACCACTTGCCTATGTCCATTCAGTTCTATCGCCAGGAACTGCAGTGGCTGGGCGGCATGGGCATCATAGTGCTGGCCGTGGCCGTACTGCCAATGCTGGGTATCGGGGGTATGCAATTGTACCGGGCGGAAACCCCGGGTCCGATGAAAGACAACAAGCTCACGCCACGCATCACGGAAACAGCCAAAGCGCTCTGGTACATCTACCTGGGGCTGACTGCCAGTTGTGCGCTAGCTTACTGGGTTGCTGGAATGGGTGTGTTTGATGCTATCTCGCATAGCTTTTCGACAGTGGCAATAGGTGGTTTTTCTACCCACGACCTGAGCATCGGTTACTTCCAGAGCCCCGCCATTGAATCGGTGGCGGTGGTATTTATGCTGCTGGCCGGTATTAATTTCTCACTGCATTTTGTCGCCTGGCGTTCGATGAATCCGTTGACCTATTTCCGTGATTCGGAATTCAAGGCGTATATCCTGGTGCTGGGTGTGGCAGCGGCCATAACGGTGTCTTACCTTTATATGAATGGCATATTCGAGGATTTTGGTGATGCGCTGCACCACGGTGTGTTCCAGGCCGTGTCTATCGGAACAACGACAGGCTTTACCACCGCCGCCTACTCCCACTGGCCGGGTTTTCTGCCGGTGATGCTGCTGTTCACCAGTTTTATCGGCGGCTGCGCAGGATCGACCGGTGGCGGTATGAAGGTCATACGTTTTCTGTTGTTGTTCAAGCAGGGGATGCGCGAAATCAGCCGGCTGGTACATCCCAGTGCGCAGATATCGGTAAAAGTTGGTAACAAAGCCATGCCGGAGCGGGTAGTTGAAGCCGTGTGGGGCTTTTTTGCCATCTATGTAGGCTGCTTCACGGTCATGATGCTGGTGCTGTTGGCAACCGGGCTGGATCAGGTAACGGCGTTTTCCGCAGTCGCCGCCTGTCTGAATAACCTCGGTCCGGGGCTCGGTGAGGTAGGTTTCCACTACGGCGACATCAACATGACGGCGAAGTGGGTCTTGTGCCTTGCAATGATCCTGGGGCGCCTGGAAATATTTACCTTGCTGGTACTGCTGTCCCCCGCCTTCTGGCGGCGCTGATGTCGTATCCGGACGTCATGCACTTGCCTGCATGGGTGATCTGGCTGGCACAGGATGCGGACGGCGCCTGGTGGGGTTACGAGGCCGAGCCGCTGCAGTTCCATAACGGCTGGTATGAGAACGAGGTGGGCCGGCGCCTGCGAGTGGCTGCTGGCGAGGCCAATGCGAGTTGGCAAGGGACATTGTGCAGGGTGCGATGATTGCACTGGCGATTATTGACGCCAGCAGACCAGAATAAATTCCCACCTTAGAGTCACTATAATACTAAAATTTACATAAAAACCCACCATGTAATTTAATTCCCGTTAATATTTATATAGTGGGTTTATTTTTTAATAAATAGATCATTATAACGACAATAGTGGTAAATTTCTGTCATAGGCGCGCTCTATTTTCCAGGCGCCGTTGACTTTTCATTAGGTACTGGCGCACACAGTTATGCGAATTGGCCGGTTCGGGCAAACAGCTATACTGTCTGTAACCCCCGACACACGCTGAGGAATAAAGCCATGGAAGAAGTTAAAACCCTGTCACCCGGAGATGCCTGGCAGCTCATGCAGGATGATCCGCGCGTGGTAATGATAGACGTGCGTTCAGATATGGAATACCTGTTTGTCGGGCATCCGCAGGGCGCGATTCATATCCCCTGGATTGACTACCCGGACTGGAAACTGAACGAAAACTTCGTCACTGAAGTGCGCAAGCTGATTCTGGGCGGTATTTGCCACGGAGACCCGAATTCCGGTGCGCCGGTGCTGCTTATCTGTCGTAGTGGAAAGCGTTCGTTGGAGGCAGGCAACCTTTTGAAAAAAGAAGGGTTTTGTGACGTATACAATGTCGAGGAAGGGTTTGAAGGAGAGCTGGACGAGAATCACCACAGGAGCACACTTGCGGGTTGGCGATTCCACGGGTTACCCTGGGAACAGTGTTGATTCAGTTATACAACTGACCTAAATAAGCAGCCAAATGTTTGACCCTGTAAAAATCCATTCATATAATGGTTGTCACCCCCCGGCAACACTGTCCAGATTTACGCTTTGACCAGGCGTTCACGTATCTCAGGGCGATGGTGCGTATCCTTATGGGGTACGGTTGTGTTCCTGATTGAAGACACATCTTGCTAAATTCATAACTACCCGTAGATAAACGGCTAGGAGGAAATAACTTATGTCATCAACCGCAGAAAGCATGAATCAAACGCAGATGGATGAGTGGCTGAACAAGAAACTGGACGAAGTGCTGCCAACCAAACTGCAGGAAATCGACGAGGCGCGTACGCCTGCCATGTCAATTATCGCCACCAAGGGTACCCTTGACTGGGCCTATCCACCCTTTATCCTGGCTTCTACCGCCGCCGCTCTGGGGTGGGACTCGTCGATCTTCTTCACTTTCTACGGCCTGTTGCTGCTGAAAAAAGAAATCAACGTAGACGTCAGCCCGCTGGGTAACCCGGCCATGCCGATGAAAATGCCTTTCGGTCCCAAGTGGTTCCAGGGTTTCGACTGGCCAATGCCCAACCTGTTAATGGGGGGTGTACCCGGGTTTGAGAAAGTGGCTACCGGCCTGATGAAGAAGACCTTCAAGAACAAGGGGGTCGCCACGGTCGATGAACTTCGCGAACTGTGCATCGAGGCCGAGGTCAAGATGTATGCCTGCCAGATGACAGTGGACGTGTTCGGATTCGAACAGAGCGAGTTCATAGACGGGCTGGATTTTGTCGGCGCGGCTTCGTTCCTGCCGATGGCGCGGAACTCCGACGTCTGCCTGTTTATCTAGCGGCTGTATTTCGCTGTTTAAAAAAGGCGTGCCTGGCACGCCTTTTTTTATGCCAGAATGAAAGGCATGCGAAGCCTGTATCCAGCACTACAGCCCTATGTACGACATACCGTGGAGGTGGATCCCCCGCATCAGCTTTATGCGGAGGAATGCGGTAATCCCAAGGGTATTCCTGTGTTGTTTCTTCACGGCGGACCGGGTGGCGGCTGTCAGGGGTCGCATCGCCAGTTCTTCAATGCCGATCTCTACAGGATTATCCTGTTTGACCAGCGCGGTTGCGGCAGTTCCACGCCGCGCGCTGAATTGCGCAACAATACCACGGCGGACCTGTTGGCCGATGTGGAGTTAATCCGGGAGCGGCTGGGGATCGACCGTTGGCTGGTTTTTGGCGGTTCCTGGGGGTCGACGCTGGGCCTGTTGTATGCAGAAGCCTTTCCCGAACGCGTGCTCGGCCTGGTGCTGCGCGGGATTTTCTTGTGCCGCAGGCAGGACATCCACTGGTTTTACCAGGAGGGTGCATCGCGTCTGTTCCCGGATTACTGGCAGGATTTTCTGGCCCCGGTCGCTGAGGAAAAACGCAGTGATCTGGTAACGGCCTATTACGAGTTGCTGACCGGTCCGGACGAGGTGACCCGGCTGGCGGCAGCCAAAGCCTGGTCAATATGGGAGGGCCGCACCTCCACCCTGCATAGCAAACCGGCGCTGGTAGAACATTTCGGAAACAGTCACGTGGCATTGAGTATGGCGCGCATAGAATGCCACTATTTTGTACACGACTCTTTCATAGAGGCCAATCAGATTCTGCAACAGGCGGAGCGTCTGCGCGGGATTCCCGGAGTCATCGTACACGGGCGTTACGATGTGGTGTGCCCGGTGGATCAGGCTTATGCCCTGCATCAGGCCTGGCCGGACTCCAGGCTCACCATCGTGCCGGGCGTCGGCCATTCCATAAGTGACCCGGCGATGGTGGATGCCCTGATTCGGGCGACTGACGGGTTTGCAGAGCGATTGGCATAATCCAGGATGATCGCCTTGCTGCAACGTGTTACCCGTGCCTGGGTCGATGTCGACGATTCCCGGATCGGCGCAATAAACAGTGGATTGATGGTTCTGCTGGGCGTTGAACGCGGCGATGGCATTGCGCAGGCTGATCGTCTGCTGGAGCGCCTGCTCGGGTACCGCGTATTTGCTGACGGTGAGGGGCGCATGAACCTCAGTGTTGCCGACACAGGGGCGGGTCTACTGCTGGTTCCGCAATTCACGCTGGCAGCAGATACCCGCAAAGGCAGACGGCCGAGCTTTACTTCAGCAGCTGAACCTGAGGAGGGTAGACGCTGGTTCGATTATTTTGTCGAGCAGGCCAGGATTCGACATGACCCGGTCGCGTGTGGGCGGTTTGGTGCGAATATGCAGGTCGGGCTTGTAAACGATGGCCCGGTGACGTTCTGGTTGCAGGTCCCACCCGTTTTTTAGCAGCTTTTATCTGTGGCCCTTCACCTGCTCGCACGGCCGCTGGAAATAGCAGGTCAGCGCGCAGGTGGCCGAGGTCAGCAGCCAGAACATGAAGAAGCCAATGCTGTAGACGCCCATGCGACTGATATCCAGATGTCCGGTCAGCATGGTCAGATCGAACGGATCAAAGACCGTGAAAAACAGCCCGGTGGCAATGCCTGAAGTGAGAAACGATGGCCAGAGCACGGCGATGATGCGCTGGATAACCGGGATTTCCTGCGCCTTGTTCTGCAGTGTCGGATCAGTGCTGACGTTCATGAGAATGCCTCAGGCAGCGGGTTAATTGCCCTTCCAATTCTATAGGTATCGGCCCGGCAGAGTCCAGATGCGGGCAGGGCTCAGCGTGCATTTGTCAGATAGGTCTGGAATGGGCCATCGAGTGTCAGTCGGGTACCGAGCTCCCAACTGTTGTCACCGCCTTGCAGGCGCAGGTTCCAGGTGGTGCCCTGTGCCAGTTCCGGCAGTGCAGTCTGGTAGCGTCCGTCTGCCTGGCGCTGCATGATTACCTCACGGTCCAGTTCAGCGCGCGTCACGTGGATAAACTGCAGGATGACCCTGTCATCCGCCACCGGTTCGGTGGCGCTCAGGTCCAGGCTCAGCTGCTTGCCGTCGCTGCGCAGCAGGGCATTCAGGTTCATGTCGCTCGCCGCTGTCTGACGATGGATCTGCTGGTTGATGGCCAGGCCTTCCTTGTAATAGTCGTCTACCACCAGCGCGTTGGGACTCTGCACCGCGAGGATAAGAGTGGCTATACCACCGAACACGGCGCTGGCGGGTAACGCGATCAGGAACCAGGGCCAGGCCTGACGGTACCAGGGGCGTTGTGCAGGAGTGGCATATTCATACATGGACGACTTACCTCGACAGGACCGGGCCCAGGAAACGGGCGTTTCTGTTGCTGGTCAGGTTGGGATCATCTTCGGCGGACAGGGTGAAAACGACCTCGCTGGAGGCGCGCTTGAGTTGCACCGGGTCAATTCTCACCGAGACCGGCAGGCTGATCACCTCGCCAGGTGGTACATCGACCAGCGCATCGGCCATCACCAGTTGCAGGTCATCCAGGCCCGATTCTGCACCCGAGACCGCCACGCGGAAGCGGCGTGCGTGCTCAGCCATGTTGATGATCTTCAGCGTGTAGACATTTTCCACCAGACCCTCGGAGGTTTCGCGGTACAGGCTGTTACGATCGCGGATCACGTCCAGTTGCAGCGGCGTCCGCTGGCTGATGGCATACACCAGGCCAAGGCTCAGTACCAGCAGCAGCAGGGCATACATGATGGTGCGCGGGCGCAGGATGCGGGTCGGCTGGCCGGCCATGGCATGTTCGGTGGTATAACGCACCAGGCCCTTGCTGTAGCCCATTTTGTCCATCACCTCATCGCATACATCGACACAGGCGGCGCAGCCGATACACTGGTACTGCAGACCGTCGCGAATATCGATGCCGGTCGGGCATACCTGCACGCACAGCGTGCAGTCGACACAGTCGCCCAGTCCGGCCTGCTGCGGGTCGACGTTTTTTTTGCGTGATCCGCGCGGTTCGCCGCGCTGCTCGTCATAGGCGATGACCAGGGTATCGCGGTCGAACATGGCGCTCTGAAAGCGCGCATAGGGACACATGTAGATGCACACCTGTTCGCGCATCCAGCCGGCGTTGCCGTAGGTGGCGAAGCCGTAGAAAAATACCCAGAACGTTTCCCAGGGACCGAGGTTGAAAGTGATCATCGCGGTTGTCAGTTCGCGAATCGGCGTGAAATAGCCGACGAAGGTAAAGCCGGTGTAGAGAGAAAACACAATCCAGACAAAGTGTTTGGTGGCCTTGACGCGAAATTTGGCCAGCGACATGTCTTGCTTGTCGCGTTTGATCTGCTGATTGCGCGAGCCCTCGATCTTGCGCTCGAACCAGAGGAAAATTTCAGTCCATACCGTCTGCGGACAGGCGTAACCGCACCACAGGCGGCCTGCCAGCGAGGTCACATAGAACAATGCCAGCGCTGCAATGATCAGCAGCCAGGCAAAATAAAAGAAGTCCTGCGGCCAGAATGTCAGGCCGAAGATATAGAACTTGCGCGCCGGCAGGTCCAGCAGCACTGCCTGGTGTCCGTCCCAGGACAGCCAGGCGACACCATAGTACAGGCCCAGCAGCACCGCCACGCCGAGCGTGCGCAGGTTGGCGAAAATGCCGTGTACCTCGCGCGGGTAGACTTTTTTGTGACTGGCATACATGTCCTCCCCGGCGGAGACTGGCGTGTCTTCCACCGGGGAGGCTGGCTGTCTGCTTGCCTGATCTTCCGGCACGATGGCGTGCTACCTGTTGGACAGACTGTAGATGTAGGTTGCCAGCAGGTGTGCCTTGTCTTCGCCCAGGAAGTCACGGTGCGCCGGCATACGGCCGTTACGGCCGTCATTGATGGTTTGACGGATGACGCCCGGAGAGCCGCCGTACAACCAGATGCTGTCAGTCAGGTTCGGCGCACCCAGCGCGGTGTTGCCGGTACCATCCGCGCCGTGGCACGCGGCGCAGTAAGTGGCAAAATGCGTCTGACCGGCAGCGGCTTTTTCGGCATCGGCATCACGCCCGCTCAGGCTGATCACGTAGGCGGTCACCTCGTCCACACCCTTGTCATTGAGCACCGCGCCCCAGGCCGGCATGACGCCGTTACGGCCATCAAGAATGCTCAGCTTGATGGCGTCGGGTTCGCCGCCGTACAGCCAGTCGTTATCGCTCAGCCTGGGAAAGCCGGGGCCGCCACCGGCGTCAGAACCGTGACAGCTGGCGCAGTAATTGACGAACAGGCGCTGACCGACCTTGAGGGCGTCGGGGTCAGCGGCCAGAGCGGCAACAGGGGTGCCCGCATACTTTGCGAACAGCGGTCCATAGGTGTCCTGTGCGGCCTGCATTTCCTTTTCATAGGCGTTCTGATCGGTGTAGTTGAGTGTTCCGCGCCAGGTTCCGAGCCCCGGGTAGAGCACCAGGTACACGGCGGAGAAGATCATGGTGATGTAGAACAGCCACAACCACCAGCGCGGCATCGGGTTGTTATACTCGGCCAGCGTTCCTTCATCCCAGCTGTGCCCGGTAGTATCGCCCGCGGCGGTTTCACCGGGCCGGGGTTTGGCAGTCCAGCGGATCAGCCACCAGCAGGCAAGAATATTGCCGACGGTAAGAACGATGATCCAAATATTCCAGAAATTGCTGGTAAAACTGAAATCATTAACGGTCATGGCTAATACCCTTGCTGTGTTGATCGATGTTGTCGTCCTCGAACGGCAGGTTCGCGGCTTCATCAAATGAACGTTTGCGCTTGCTGCTCCAGGCCCAGATACATACGCCAACAAAGGCAACCAGGGCCAGCGCCGTAAAGATTCCGCGCAGTGTGTTTATATCCATGCTGCTTACCTCCGTGACGAGATGACGGTGCCCATGTTCTGCAAATAGGCCACCAGTGCATCGAGCTCGGTCTTGCCCTGCACCGCGGCCGTGGCGCCGGCAATGTCCTCGTCAGTGTACGGAACGCCCAGCGTGAGCATGGTTTTCAGTTTCCTGGGTGTCAGCTGTCCATCCAGCACGTTCTCTGCCAGCCACGGAAAACTCGGCATATTGGATTCCGGCACCACGTCACGCGGGTTCATCAAGTGCACCCGGTGCCAGTCGTCACTGTAACGACCGCCAACGCGGGCCAGATCCGGGCCGGTACGCTTGGAACCCCACTGGAAGGGGTGGTCGTAGACGAATTCACCGGCAACCGAATAGTGACCGTAACGCTCGGTCTCGGCACGAAACGGACGGATCATCTGCGAGTGGCACAGGTAGCAACCCTCACGGATATAGATATCACGTCCTTCCAGTTGCAGTGCTGTATAAGGCTTCAGGCCTTCAACAGGCTCGGTGGTGCTTTTCAGAAAGAACAGCGGCACGATTTCGACCAGCCCGCCGATACTGATGACCAGCAGGATCAGCACCGCCATCAGGCCAATATTTGTTTCAACAACTTCATGGCTCATATCAGTTCTCCGCAATCAGGCTGTTTGTGGAACAGGGGTGTCTGCCGGACGTGCGCCGGAGATGGTTTTGGCAACATTCCAGGCCATCAACAGCATGCCGGAGAGGAACAGCGCGCCACCCAGGAAACGGACGAAGTAGTACGGGTACATGGCCTGCAGCGATTCTACAAAGCTGTAGGTCAGCGTACCGTCATCGTTGATCGCTCTCCACATCAGTCCCTGCATGATGCCGGCGATCCACATGGAGACGATGTACAGCACCACGCCGATAGTAGACATCCAGAAATGCCAGTCGATCATCCTGATCGAGTACATCTGTTCGCGGTCGAACAGTTTTGGAACCAGGAAGTAGATCGAGCCGATCGATACCATCGCCACCCAACCCAGTGCGCCCGAGTGCACGTGGCCGATAGTCCAGTCGGTGTAGTGGGACAGCGCGTTGACTGTCTTGATCGCCATCATCGGGCCCTCGAAGGTGGACATGCCGTAGAAGGACAGTGACACGATCAGGAACTTGAGGATCGGATCGTCGCGCAGTTTGTGCCAGGCGCCGGACAGGGTCATGATGCCGTTGATCATGCCGCCCCAGGAGGGTGCCAGCAGGATCAGTGAGAAGATCATGCCCAGTGACTGTGCCCACACCGGCAGTGCCGTGTAGTGCAGGTGATGCGGCCCCGCCCACATGTAGGTGGAGATCAGCGCCCAGAAGTGCACCACCGACAGGCGGTAGGAATACACCGGGCGCCCGGCCTGCTTGGGCACGAAGTAATACATCATGCCAAGGAAGCCGGCGGTGAGGAAGAAGCCCACCGCGTTATGGCCATACCACCACTGCACCATGGCATCGATAGCCCCGGGGTACACCGAGTAGGACTTGGTCAGACTGACCGGCAGCGCTGCGCTGTTGACCAGGTGTAACACCGCGACGGTCAGGATGAAGGCGCCGAAGAACCAGTTGGCGACGTAGATATGCTTGACCTGGCGTTTCACGATGGTACCGAAGAACACCACAGCGTAGCTTACCCACACCAGGGTGATCAGGATATCGATCGGCCACTCCAGTTCTGCGTACTCCTTGCTGCTGGTGATACCCAGCGGCAGGGTGATGGCCGCCAGCACAATAACCAGCGTCCAGCCCCAGAAGGTAAAGGCCGCCAGCTTGTCAGAGAACAGCCGGGCCTGGCAGGTTCGCTGCACAACATAGTACGAGGTTGCAAACAGCGCCGAGCCGCCGAAGGCAAAAATAACTGCGTTGGTATGCAACGGACGCAGCCGGCCAAATGACAGCCAGGGCAGATCCAGGCTCAGTTGCGGCCACACCAGTTCCGCAGCTATAAAGACGCCGACCAGCATACCGACGATGCCCCAGACAACGGTCATCACGGTGAATTGGCGCACGACCCTGTAGTTATACGTGGTCTGTGAGTCCATAGCGTTTCCCTATGAGTTGATGGTTATTGGATAAAGCAGCGGCGCAAGCCGCTGCTGTTACGGGATACAGAAGGTATCAGAATTTCTTGCCGACGCCGAGCATAAAGACCCAGGGGTCGATTTCAACTTCGAGGTCTTCGTTCAGGTTCAGGGCGCCACCTTTGACTTCTGCATCAGGTTCGATGCTGATATACCAGACCTGAGCGCTGACCAGCCAGTCGTTCTCAAACGTATAATCCAGACCTGCTTCTGCAGCAAGGCCCCAGCTGTCATCGACATCCAGTTCTGCACCCGTGGCACCAAGGCCGCCCTTGGTGTCTTCATCCCAGAAGTAAGTGTAGTTGACGCCGGCACCTACATAAGGGTGGAAGTTGGATCCGGTGTTGAAATGCCACTGCAGGGTAACCGTGGGCGGAAGCTGGGTGACTTCGCCGATGTCGTCACTGCCGGTGACGTTTTTCAGATTGCCTTTCGGCTGGATGTCATGCTTAAACGGCCAGGCGGCCAATACACCCACGCCAATATTATCGGTGAACAGGTAGCTGAACGTCAGTCCCAGACTCCAGGCATCGTCGGCTTCAACCTTTCCGCCCGGCACGGCGGCCAGATCATCAGACTCCCCGGTTGGAAATACACCGGCAGCACCGGCACGGGCAATGAAGTCACCGGCCTCATAGGCCATGGCCGGTGCGGCGGTGAATGTTGCAGCCATTGCCGCAATCAGGGCAACCTCTTTCAGCGTATTCATTTTGAGCATCTCCTGGTAAGCATTGAAAACCGGGGGTCAACTCTGGGGGTTGAGTTAATGCGCTGCATTGACACAGATCAAATGTTTATTAGTGAATGCTTATTGATGAACGGAAGTCTACTTGCGTCGGGCCAGCAGCCCGGGTTATCGGCCTGAGGATTTCTGTGGTTGCTGCTGTTGGCTGCAGTGAGCCCCCGAATATGCACACAGCTTTTCACGGTCCAGCAATTCAATATGTTTGCGATCGACGTGCAGCAGGCCTTCATTCTGGAAACGTGTGAACAGGCGGCTGACAGTCTCCAGCGCCAGGCCAAGATAGTTTCCGATATCGCTGCGCGACATGCTCAGATTGAACTGGGTGGCGGAAAAACCGCGCCGCCGGAAACGATTGGAGATACTGATGAGGAATGCCGCCAGCCGTTGTTCGGCGGATTTCTGGCCGAGAATCACCATATTCTGCTCGTCATCGCGGATTTCCTGGCTCATCACCCGCAACAACTGGTGCTGCAGGCCATCCAGCTTTGTGCTCAGCGATTCCAGCTCAGTGAAGGGGATTTCGCAGATGCTGGTGGTTTCCAGTGCCTTGGCGGCCAGCGGGTGGTGGTTTTCGGCAATTGCGTCAAGGCCTACCAGCTCGCCGGGCAGCTGGAAGCCCATCACTTGTTCCTGGCCGCTCTCGGAGGTGGTGTAGGTTTTCAGGGAACCCGAGCGTACGGCATAGATAGACTGAAAACTGTCGCCGACGCGGAACAGGTGTTCGCCGCGCGTCAGCGGGCGTTTGCGGTCAATGATGGCGTCCAGGCTCTCGAGGTCGTTCTTATCGATACCCACCGGCAAACAGATTTCCTTTAGGCTGCACGCCTTGCAGGCAACCCTGATATCTTTCAGTGAAACGACGGATTCGAGTTTTCGAGTCGGCATGGATAAAAGACTTTCGCTGTACAGATTTCCATTGGAGCAAATTCATTGATCTATATCAATATTTAAAGAAGTTTTCACACAGCTGTTCTCTACCAGTCGGATTTCCGCTAGGATGCGAATCAGATATGACTCTCTGATTTGATTGAATAAAAAATGACTACTAGAGCAGCGCAGGTGAAGCGCGACACGCTGGAAACGCAGATCACGGTGGAGCTGGATCTGGACGGCGGTGGCAAAAACAGCCTGGATACCGGCGTGCCGTTTCTCGAGCACATGCTGGAACAGATCGCCCGTCACGGCCTGCTGGATGTATCTATTCAGGCTAAAGGGGACTTGCACATCGATGCCCACCACACAGTGGAGGATATCGGCATCACGCTGGGCCAGGCGTTCACGCAGGCGCTGGGTGACAGGAAAGGTATCCGCCGCTACGGGCATGCCTATGTGCCTCTCGACGAAGCGCTGTCACGCGTTGTGATCGATTTTTCCGGGCGCCCGGGGCTCGAATACCACGTCAGTTTTGCGCGCGCGCGTATCGGTGATTTCGACGTGGATCTGTTACACGAATTCTTCCAGGGCTTCGTTAACCACGCCAATGTGACATTGCACATCGATTGCCTGCGTGGCGACAATGCGCACCACATTGCCGAAACGGTATTCAAGGCATTCGGCCGCGCCATCCGCATGGCCGCAGAGCCGGATCCGCGCATGGCCGGTATGATGCCATCCACCAAGGGGAGCCTGTAGCTCAACGACCGCTGCTTTCCGTCCAGCTATCAGTCACGCCAGTATGTCATCGATTGCCATCATTGATTACGGAATGGGGAACCTGCATTCCATCGCCAAGGCGGTAGAACATGTGGCGCCTGATGCACGGGTACAGATCAGCTCGGAACCCGGTAAAATATTGTCCGCTGACCGGGTGGTGTTCCCCGGTGTGGGTGGCATCGGTCACACCATGCAGGAACTGACGCGTACCGGCCTTGGCGAAGTGGCGCGCCAGGCTGCCGCCAGCAAACCCATGCTGTGTATCTGCGTGGGAATGCAGGCGTTGTTTGAACGCAGTGAGGAAAACGACGGCACCGCCTGTCTAGGACTGATCGCAGGCGAAGTACGGCGCTTCCCGGACGCTATGTCCGACGCTGATGGTAGTAAACTGAAGGTGCCGCACATGGGCTGGAACCAGGTTCACCAGAAACCCCACCCATTGTGGGAGGGGATTGTACAGGACAGCCGTTTCTACTTTGTGCACAGTTACTATACAGCGCCCGCCGGGCAGGACATGCAGGTGGCGACTACGGACTATGGGATTGAATTCTGCTGTGCGCTGGCCCGCGAAAACCTGTTTGCGGTACAGTTTCATCCGGAAAAAAGCCAGCGCGCCGGACTGGCGCTGTTACGGAATTTCAGCCGCTGGGACGGTCAGGGCTGACCATGGAGAACGGGATATATAAAATGAGGATGCGAGCATGTTGCTTATTCCTGCCATTGATCTGAAAGACGGCAAATGCGTGCGCCTGCGCCAGGGGCGCATGGAAGACGAAACCGTTTTCGCCGACGATCCGCTGCAAGTGGCGCAACGCTGGGTGGACGCGGGCGCACGGCGCCTGCACCTGGTCGATCTGAACGGCGCCTTTGCCGGCAAACCGGTGAACGCCGACCCGATACACCGTATTGCCGAGGCGTTTCCGGATATACCGATCCAGGTCGGTGGCGGTATCCGTGATGAGGATACCGTGCAACTGTATCTCGACGCCGGCGTGCAGTACGTCATCATCGGCACCAGGGCAGTGAGCGCCCCGCACTTTGTCAATGACCTGTGCCTGGAATTTCCCGGACACATTATCGTTGGCCTGGACGCAAAAGATGGCAAGGTGGCCATTGATGGATGGTCCAAGCTCTCCAACCATGACGTTATCGATATGGCACAGCACTTCGAGCGCGACGGTGTGGACGCTATCATATATACCGACATAAGCCGGGACGGCATGATGAAGGGCGTCAATGTCGAAGCGACGGTAAAACTCGCCAGCGAGATCAGTACCCCGGTCATCGCCTCGGGCGGCATCAGCACGCTTGACGACATCAAGGCGCTGCAGGCCGTGGCTGACGAAGGTATCACCGGCGCCATCATTGGTCGCGCCCTGTACGAAGGCACTATCGATCTGGCCGAAGCTCACAAACTGGTTGACGGCTAATAATGTCACTGGCCAAGCGTATTATTCCCTGTCTGGACGTCGATGGTGGCCGCGTCGTAAAGGGCGTGCAGTTTGTCGATATTCGCGACGCCGGCGATCCGGTTGAAATTGCGCGTCGCTACGACCAGGAGGGTGCCGACGAGCTGACCTTCCTGGATATCACCGCCAGCCACGAACAGCGTGAAACCATGGTGCACGTGGTAGAGCAGGTGGCCGGCGAAGTATTCATTCCGCTTACCGTGGGCGGCGGTATTCGCGAGCTGGCCGATATCCGCCGCATGCTCAATGCCGGCGCGGACAAGATCGCCATCAATACTGCGGCGGTCTTCAACCCTGAATTTGTACGTGATGCCGCCGACAAATTCGGTTCGCAGTGCATTGTTGTCGCCATCGACGCAAAGCAGGTTGAGTCGGGCAGTGACGGCAAGCCGCCGCGTTGGGAGATATTCACCCACGGCGGGCGCAAGCCAACCGGTATAGATGCCATCGAATGGGCGCAAAAAATGGTTGCCTGCGGTGCCGGCGAGATCCTGCTCACCAGCATGGATCGCGACGGCACAAAAAACGGTTTCGATTTGCCGTTGACACGTGCGGTCTGTGAAGCCGTCGATGTGCCGGTGATTGCCTCCGGTGGTGTGGGCAACCTGGATCACCTGGTCGAGGGTGTGCTGGAGGGTGAAGCGGATGCGGTGCTGGCCGCTAGTATATTTCACTTTGCTGAATACAGTATTGCCGAGGCCAAGCAGCATATGGCCCGGCGCGGTATCGAAATGCGACTATGAACGACGCCTGGCTGGATGCGGTTAAGTGGAATGCAGATGGCCTGGTGCCCGTCATAGCCCAGGATGCCTCTGACGGCAGGGTATTGATGGTCGCCTGGATGAACCGGGAAGCCCTGCAACTGAGTGGAGAAGGTGATCACGCCGTCTACTGGTCGCGCTCGCGCCAGAAACTCTGGCACAAGGGAGAAGAGTCGGGTAACCAGCAGCGGATAAGGGAAATTCGCCTGGATTGCGATAACGACGTGATTCTCCTGCAGGTCGAACAAAGGGGCGGCATCGCCTGTCATACCGGCAGGCGCAGCTGTTTTTTCCAGCGACTGGAGAATGGGCAATGGAAGACTGTCGAGCCGGTATTGAAAGATCCTTCTGAAATGTACGGGAAAAGCTGATATGTCAGATGCGATCATTCAACAGCTTGCGCAAGTGCTGGAACAGCGCAAGCAGGCCGATCCGGATGCCTCGTATGTTGCCGGCCTGTACCACAAGGGACTGGACACGATTCTGAAGAAGATCGGTGAGGAAGCCACCGAGACCGTGATTGCCGCCAAGGGCGGTAATACAGACCAGCTGGTTTATGAAACCGCGGATTTGTGGTTTCATACCCTGGTATTACTGGTCCACCAGGGTGTGGATCCCGATAAGGTATTGAAAGAACTGGAACGCCGCTTCGGCCTGTCGGGCCTGGAAGAAAAAGCGGCGCGCAAAGATTCCTAGAATCAGGAGAGTTTTATGGGTATCAGTATCTGGCAGCTGTTGATAATTCTTGCCATTGTTCTGGTGTTGTTCGGCGCCAAGCGCCTGCGTAACGTGGGCGGTGATCTGGGCGGCGCGATCAAGGGTTTCCGGCAGGCCATGAAAGAGGAAGGCGGCGCAAAAAACGATGAAGACAAGCTCGAAGACCAGGGCAGCGGCAAAATCATCGAGGGTGAAGTTACCTCCAAAAAACAGGACAAGGTCTGAGTCTGCAAGGTGATTGGCGATGTTCGACATCGGCTTCTGGGAACTGACGATTATTGCTGTGGTAGCCCTGTTGGTGATAGGGCCGGAGCGCCTGCCGCGCGTGGCGCGCACTACCGGTATGTGGCTGGGGCGTGCGCGTCGTCTGGTATCCAGCGTCAAGGCTGACATCGATCGCGAAATCGCCGCCGACGAACTGAAAAAGGCACTCGCCAAACAGGCGGAATCGACCGGCTTGTACGACATTGTCGAAGATGCCAAACAGACAATACAAAACACGCAGGATGTTATACCCGAACAACCGGGGACGGAACAAAACACGGTAACGCAGAAGACCAATGACACAAGCGGATAATGATCTGCCACCGGAAGAAAGCGACGAACAACCTTTCATCTCTCACCTGATAGAACTGCGCGACCGCCTGCTACGCATCGTACTGGCCGTCATTGTGATCTTCCTGTGCCTGGTGCCGTTTGCCAACTGGTTGTTCACGCAACTCGCCGGACCCCTGATGGCACACCTGCCGGAAGGCAGTTCCATGGTGGCTATCGATGTCGCTTCACCTTTCTTTACACCCTTCAAACTGGCGCTGGTGTTGGCGATTTTTATCGCCATGCCGGTGATTCTTTACCAGCTCTGGGGCTTTATTGCCCCCGGCCTGTACCAGCACGAGCGCAAACGCACCCTGCCGCTACTGGTGTCGAGTACGGCTCTGTTCTATCTCGGCGCCGCCTTTGCCTATTTCGCGGTGTTTCCACTGGTGTTCGGGTTTTTGACCAGCACCGCGCCAGAGGGTGTCGAGGTGATGACTGACATCAGCCGTTATCTCGACTTCGTGCTGACGCTGTTCTTTGCTTTCGGTGTTGCTTTCGAAATACCGATCGCAGTGGTGCTGCTGGTGTGGACCGGGGCAGTGAAGCCGAAAGCGATGCGTGAAAAACGTGCCTATGTCATCGTCGGCGCCTTCGTTATCGGTATGCTGCTGACGCCGCCGGACATCATTTCCCAGACCCTGCTGGCGTTGCCCATGTGGCTGTTGTTCGAAGTCGGCGTATTCCTGGGGGAGCGGTTTGCACCCAAACGCGACGAAGAAGACA
>Ga0316189_10000662_pt1 | contig 34447 bp, 35 predicted proteins | sample LowCovwburrow_MG_FD_204930 | JGI IMG/M metagenome (GOLD analysis project Ga0316189, IMG submission 204930) | Coastal sediment microbial communities from Maine, United States - Lowes Cove worm burrow | ecosystem: Environmental > Aquatic > Marine > Coastal > Sediment | place: USA: Maine...
GCTTCCTGCATCGGCTCGGCCCGAAGCTGCCCGAAGGTATTCGATGCTTCCCAATGTGCGAGGCAGAGCTGTTCGAAAGGATGTACGACAAGGGGCGATTCGCCGTGTTGATGGAGGAGTTATCGCTTCCGAGTCCGTCGACGTCAGTAATCCACGAGGCGAACGACGTCGACGGACTAAAAGTCGGGCCTCCGTGGCTAATCAAGCCGACTCAAGGTGAAGGGGGTCGGGGCATACAGAAAGCCAATAACCATGCAGAGCTCCGCAGCATCATCGATCAGCACTTCCAGGCCGGCACGAGTCCCTTGGTAGTTCAGGCTTTCATCTCCGGAGAGGACATCGACATCAGTGTACTCGCCGACAGAGGTCGCTGCGTCGCCTGGACCATTCAGCAAAGGGGTGGACGGGGCAGCATGCGCTTCAGACACGATGCAACGATGCTCGCGATCGCAGCAAACCTAGCGCGCGAGACCGAATATCACGGCGTACTACACCTCGACTTGAGAATCGATGAGCACACCGGTGACGTCTTGCTCATCGAAGCAAACCCCAGGTTTTGGGGTTCACTCTGCTACTCGGTCTGGTCTGGCGTGAATTTTCTCGACCTCGGGATTCGAATGATGGATGGGGAAGACGTCACGCCTGCCTTCGTACCCGCGGAAGGAACGTGCCCCTATCTGGCCCCAACGCGAAGCTCGATAGCCAGAGACCTTTTTTCGGGCTGGCCCATGCCGAAGGGGCTAACCGCTGCGCAGCAGCGTGCATGGCGATTTCACCACGGTCCGGGCTCGGGGGCGCTCCGCTGCTCCGTGAAAGCATGGCTCGATTGAACCGCACAGTCGCTCGGCGTCTCTTCAAGCCCTACCCCGCGTTTGGCTCTCCTGCATGACAGCGGGCGCGCTCTTTGAGGCGCGCGATTTCGTCGACGAAGCCGGTGCCGATGTCTTCAACGTCCGGCACGAGCTCCGAGCAGGCCAATGCGCCGAAGCACAAACGGTCGATGGCGCTCATCACCGTGATGTTCAGACCCGAGCCCTGCTGCACGGGTCCAAGCGGGAACAGGTGAGTGAGCATCGCGTCGGTGGTGTAGAGGGGCACGGCTGGGCCGGCGATGTTCGAGATGACCAGGTTCCAAAGCGGCGGCAGGCGGTCCGCAAGATGCTGCGACGACAAGAGGCTCATCGCGTGCGTCATGATCCAGGGCACGGTGACGTTGTTCACGATGTCGGCGAAGTTCTTGAGGACGTCGCCACCACCGCCGCGCCCGTGACGCTTCTTTTGCCGGGCGGTCTCTTCGTTAATCGCCATCAGCCGCTCGACGGGATCATCGAGCTGGATGGGGAGATGCACGCGAATGACGGAAACGCGATTGGCCGCACTGTCCCCGTCATGGCGTACCGAGACGGGGACCGTCGCAACCAGCGGCCGCTCCGGCAGGCCGCCGTGTGCGCTGAGCCAAGCGCGCAAGCTCGCGGTGCACGCCGCTAAGACGACGTCGTTGACGGAGGTGTCGAAGCCCCGCTTGATGGCTTTGACGTCCTCGAACGGAACGTCGACGAGGGAAACCGAGCGATTCGGGGTGAGCGCACGATTGAAGGGCGTCGGTGGCGACTCGAAGAGGGAGCCCTTCTCGACCGGGTCGTCGCTCGGTGGCGGTGGCGCGGTCGACCCGCGGGAGCGAACAGTCGAGGTGACTTTCGCCGCGGCCTCGAACGCACGGCGCGGCTTTCCGAGCAGCGTTCGGAGCGTGTCTGCTGCGAGCCAGGGGATGCTGGGTGCGCGGTCGGGAATCCAGGGCTCATCGGGGGGCGGCACGACTCGTCGTTCGGGGCTCGTGTCGAGCAGCTCGCCGGCGATGGCGGCTGCTCGGCCGCCGTCCATCGCGGCGTGGTGGATCTTCATCAGGAGAGCGAGTCGGTCGCCTTCGAGACCGTCGACGAGGACGGCCTTCCAGAGCGGGCGGTCACGGCTGAGGCGCGTGGAGGCGAAGGTGCCCACGAGCTCGCAGAGCTGGCGCATCGTGCCGGGCGTGGGGAGCGAGGCGTGGACGAGGTGCCGGTCGAGGTCGAACTCGGGGTCTTCAATCCAGTGTGGGTCGCCGATCTGGAGTGGGCCTTGGACGATGCGGCGTCGAAAGGGCGGGATGAGGTGGATGCGCTCGGCGAACACGCGCCGCGTGACCTCGAATGCAGGGAGCTCTTGGTCGGAAGCGCTCCCGAGCTCGTGGCGTTCGAGGATCAGAATGCCCATCGTGTGCATGGGCATCTCGAGGGTCTCCGCGTAGAGCATCGCGGCATCGAGATTGGATACTGGAATCATTGAATGGCCCCGGGTTTCAGGAAGTCGAGACCTACCATGAAGCGAGCCATTTCCGTAAGGTACTTTCCGCGGTCGAGGTGGATGCTGTGGCTGCCGGGGAACCAGTAGATTCGGCAGCGATTCCAATGGTCCCAGAGGATGCGCGAGTGCTTCGGGGGCGCGAGCCGGTCCCCTGCACCACCGACGATCATCAGTCGCTCCCGCGGCAGCACCGGAGGGAAGGTGAGTGGGCAGCTCACGGCCACGAGACGTCGTGCGTCTGCCGGGGTGAGGTGGGTCGCAGCGAGAGCCGCGCGCATGAGGGCGCCCATCGGCTGCCACTCGAGCACGAGGTCCGCGACGCTGATGATGGGCACGTTCGGAAGTGCGAACGCCAGGCGCGGTTCGACGCTCGCGAGCATCGCGGAGATGAAGCCACCCAAGCTGAGGCCCGTGACGCCGACCTGCTCGGCGCCTTGTTCAGCCTGGAGCCAGTTCAGCAGTATGCGGAAGTCGAAGACCGACTGCGCGACGGCCTCGTTGAAGCGAGATGTGCCACCCGCGAAGAAGCCATGACCCGAAAACGCAGAGAAGCGCGTCTGGCGCGGGCCGTGAAACGGGAGCGTGAAGAGCGCGATGTCGCAGCCCATCCGGTAGAACCAGGGAAGCGCGAAGAACCATTCGTTGATGAGGTAGCCCTCCGCCGTGAAGCCGTGAATCGCGACGATCGTCGGCCGAGGCCCCTTGCGATGGCGGATGAGGCGGGCGTAGGCGACGCGGTTTCGGCCGTGGCGGAGGTAGTCCTTGTGCTGGTCCGGGTGGAGCGGCTGAAAGGGGCTGTCGAAACGGACGACCTCGCAGATGCCGTCGTCGGGCTGGAACCTCGGGCGCCAACGACCTGGGCTCGTGCGGACGCGAACGCCTTTAGGCGGCTCTTTGAAGAAGCGTGACGGGTCGCCTGATTCAGCGATCTCGGCGTAGAGCTGCGAACTCTCCATCGAACGGCGGAGCTCCCGCGGGTTGAAGCCGAAGGGGATCGCAGTGCCGGCGACCATGGTGCCGAATACGGCCCGCACGAGATGGTCGAAACCCGCGGCGGCTCCGATTTGGAGCCGGTCCGCGCGCGCCAGGTCGAACGCCTCGGGGCGTCGTGCGAAGTCTTGCTCGAGCTGCTCCCACCAGCGGCCCGTTGGCATCAACGGCGTCGAGCGTTCGCACGACTCGTGCACGATGCGCGACACGACCGAAGGGTTGTCCATCACCGGAGCTTACACCATCGGGGCGCGGTGGTTAGGCGGGGAGCCGCTAGTCGTTTGGCTCGGCTTGGACGCGGTCCCACGTGTCGTCGGGATTGAAGAGCTCCATCTTGTCCACCGCGCTCGCCGTGTCGGGGCCGAAGTCCTTTTCGTAGACCACGTCATCCTGGTTGACGATGAACGTCTTGACGCCGCTCACGGCGTAGTTGGCGGGCCATGCGACCATGGCGAAGCCTCCGACCAAGCGACCTTCTTCAAAATACCCCTTGGCACCACCCGGCGCGGCGTCTCCTTGTGCGTAGAGCATCCGGTAGAAATAGCCGTGGTAGGGCGTCGGCTCACCGACCGCGGCGCGCCGGTAGCCTTCACCTGCGGCCGCCGCGACGAAGGGCCCTGCGGGGCTTGGGGCCTCGTTCGCTCCGGTCGGCCAGTAGAGTCCGTTCTGACGCCCCGGGTCACTCATGAGGTAGGCGGCGAACAGTCCGGCCTGGTTTCCGTCGCGCCGCTTGGAGGCGTATTCGTACTCGGCGTCGACGAAGCCGTGGGCAACCGCGATCGCCCCAAGCTCGTTTCGGCCGACTCGCCGGTAGACGAGCTCTTCCGCGCCTTCCGCTCCGTCGAACGCCCAGCGCCCGTCTTCGGCGACGAGCGGCGCTGGTAAGGGCCAGTCCTTGGCGCCAACTTGGAGCACCTTGCGACCATCTTCGCCGTCCACGAGCTCGTGCTTCTTTCTGTACATCTCGGTGAACGTCACGCGGTCTTGCTTCTCGCCGACCGGATCGCCCCATTCCACGAGTGACTCGCCTCCCGGGCCGAATATCTTTTTGAGAGCGGCGACGTCGTCCGCCTCCGCCGCTCCGACGAGCGCCTCGACTGCCGCCTCAGGCGTCGGGAACGAGCTGTGAGCTTCGTCCTGCGCTTTGGGTTCGTCCTGCTTCGTGCAGCTCGTCAGCGCGAGAGCCAGCAGTGAGATGGCCAAGCACCGGGTCGCGTTTGGCACGCGCGTGAATGTCTTATGCATCGTGAACACCTAGCGCCCTCTCCTTGCTCCGCCGCCGCCCTTGCCGCGCGCGCCCTGGGGCATGCTCGAACGCCCGCGCGAACTGGCCTGACGACTCGAGCTTCCGCTGCCGCGACCCGAGAGCCCTCCGCGACTGCTCGAATGCGACGAGCTTTGAGGGCGTGATGAATGCTTCGCCCTCGCGTTGCTCCCCTTGGAAGCGGCTTGGGGCTTCGAGGCAGCAGCCTGCTTGGCTTTCGAGCCAGCCTCGGGCCGCGAGCCCTTCGACTTCTTGTTCGTGCCCGAATAGCCTCGGTCGCCTCGGGACGATGGAGCCCTTCCCTTCGCGGCGGATGCATTGGCCTTGGCTTGCTTGGCGACAGCCTTCGACTCGGGCATCTTGCCCTTGTCGGGAAGCTTCGCCTTCGCGCGCGCTTTCTTGTCGGCGCCGTCGTAGCTCGACTTGCCCTTCCAGTCCTTGGCCTTGCCACCACCGCGGTCGATTTGCTTTAGGTCCGAGCGGTCGGGCCGCGCTTCGGTAATCGGGCTCTTGACCTTCCCGCTGTTTCCCTTGCGGCCCGGCTTGTCGTCGAAGCCACCCCAGTACTTGTCGTTCTTGTTGACCACGACGACCTTGTTGTCGCTCAGCACTTTGTTGTAGCTCGAGTTGCGATTGTAGTTGTGGCTCGGGTGGTAACCACCGCCGTAGACGGGCCGGTAATAGTACGGCGGAGGAGGCGGGACGAAGCCGCCCCAGTAGTTCGGGTAGCAATAGCCTCGGCTGTAATAGGGCCGGGTCGACGCGCCGACGGCGAGACCGACGCCGAACGAGAGCATGCTCGCCGCGACGATGGCGCCTGCATTCGAGCTATTGTCTTCGACGACCACGGTGGTGGTAGGTGCGGGCGCATACACGGTGACGGGGTCGTATTGCGGTACGTAGATGATTTGTGGGCTGGGCGGCTCGATGACGATGACTTGTTGGCCTTCCTGGCTCTTGGTCTCGACCTTCATCTGCTCGGAGCTCTCGAGGTTGCCGACCTCCTGCGCTTGTGTGCGAAGGCGCTGGACCGCGCCCAAGACGCCTGCCTGATCATTGGTGTAGGCCTGACCGAGCTCGGTCGTCCACCCCATCTCTAGGCACATCTGGTCGACGATTTGTCGGAACGGCATGACCGCACGCATCGGCTCAGTGAAGCCCGCTGCCTCGGTGGCCTTTGCGAGCGCGTCCCCTTCGAGCTCGGGGTTGGCGACGAGCCAATTGCCGGCATCCATGACCTCTTGCGGATTGCTGGCCGACATCAAGACCTGAGTGAGCACCGGATCCGGATATAGCGCGATGGGCGCTAGGAGCGCTTCCATCTGCTCTGGAGTCCAGGTCTGCTCGGTTGCCTCGAGGGGCGGTGCGCCCTCGCTGTCTTGCGCTGCTCCGCTCCGCGTGTAGCTGAGCAGCGAGAGCAGCACGATGGTCACGGCGGGTGCTCGCCACGTGCGCAGTGAATGAGGAGTCATCTGGGATCCCTTTTCTTCTATGTATCGGTCGCTCGTCAAGGGCTTGTCTTCGCCCGGCAACGCGACGCGATACATTCGGGCGATGGGCAAGCGCGTTGGCATTTCGGGCCGGGGAGGCCGACAGCCGGAGGTGAGAACGACGCGCGGCGACAGTGAACTGAATCGCCAAGCGGCCTCGTGGTGCGGGAGGGCAGGATTGAACTGCCGACTTCCACCTTGTCAAGATGGCACTCTACCACTGAGTTACTCCCGCGTGGTTCTGACAAACCTGGATGTCAATTCCACCGCAGTGGAAGCGGCGAGATAGCGCCGAGCCCGAGGGGTGTCAAACAGCCCCGCCTTTGCCTATTGGGACCAGCGCTGATAAGCCCCGGGTTCGATGAGCGGCGACCCCTCGAGCGAGAAGAAACAGAGCGTGCTGCGGCCATTGCCGTCCGTTGGTATGGCGCTTCTTCCAAGCGAGCTTCGGGCCCGTCGCACGCGGCGGCTCATCGTCGGAACGTTAGTTGGTGCTGTCGTGCTCGGCGCATTGCTCCTTTGGGTTGCACGGAGCGTCATCCCGCAGACATGGGACTGGGCAGAAGACGCGCTCGGCCGCCAGGATGCGAAACTTGCGGCGGACCTGGGCATCGACGGAGGCGAAGTGGCGCCGGGCATCGACGGCGGTGTCGAGCCAGAGCTCAGCGAGAAAGAGCGTGTCGCCCTCTCCCGCTCAAGCCCGAATGCGCGCTACGAGACACTCTTCGGCAGCGTGCCAAGCTTCCGAGGGGCACTGCTCGAGGCTGGGCTCGAGCCCGAAGAGTGCGCGGACATCGAAGCTGCGCTTCAGCACATCGTCGACTTTCGGCGATGCCGTCCGGAACACCGACTCATCGTCGAGCGCGACGAGAACGCCGCCTTGACGCACTTCGAATACCACCCCTCGGCGACCGAATTCGTCGAAGTCAGCCGGGGTGCCGACGGGATCTTCCGAGCCGAGCAGATTCACGTAAAGGTGGAACGGACGCCCATCGCGCGCGCGGCATCGGTCGAGATCTCCATTGGCGATGGGCTCGTCGGGCTCGGCCTTCCCGCCGGGCTCGCAACGTTCTTCGTCGAAGCGTTCGAGGCGCGGGTGAACTTCGCCCTCGAAGCGCGCAAAGGGGACGTGTTCCGCGTCATCGTCGACGAGGAGCGCGTGGATGGGGAGTTCCTGCGCTACGGACGGGTCCATGCGCTCGAATACGATGGACAGAAAACAGGCAAATTGCAGGCGTTCTACTACGAAACCGCCAATGACTCCGGCCAGTTCTATGACGACACGGGCCGTGCGATGGTGGGCGGCTGGCTCCGCACGCCACTTCGCTACGACCGGCTCTCGTCTCGCTTCAACCCCCGACGACTTCATCCCATCTTGAAGCGAGTGGTGCCGCACCTCGGTGTGGACTACGCCGCATCGACCGGTACGCCGGTGTGGGCGGCAGCCGAGGGCCGCGTAAGCTTCGCCGGGCGCAAGGGCCCCAACGGGAACCTCGTCGTCATCCGTCACGGCGGGGGCTTCGAGACGGCTTACGCACATCTTCATCGAATCAAGAGCGGCATCCGACCGGGCACCTTCGTGAAACAGCGAGAGCTCATTGGATTCGTTGGTTCGACCGGGCGTTCGACGGGGCCGCACCTGCACTTCGGACTCAAGAAGTACAGCCGCTACATCGACCCGCTCGATGAGTTGAACGGACCAGGGCTTCGCATGTCATCGCGCGCTCTGCCGGACTACAAGGAAGCGATGGCGGTCTGGCAAACGCAGCTCGAAGGCATCGAGGACGCGCCCGTCATCGTCGCGGGAGCCGACGAACCCTTGGTCGAGCACGTCGACGAGATCATGGACTGACGGATGGTCCAACCCATCTGGCTCCAACGCTCGGTGGTCCTGATCGCTGCCCTTCTCACGCTCGGCGGAATCGGGACGTTCGGCATTTGGGACCCTTGGGAGCTCGAACCGAACCGGGCATCGGAACTGCTGTTCGAGGTGTTCGGCGTCGGCGAGATTTCGGCTCGACTTCCGAACGCGCTCGCGGGCCTCTTCGCCTGCGCCTGTGCGTACCTGATGCTTGCGCGCGTGAAACGGCCTCGGGCAGGTGCGCTCGCCGTCGCAGTGTTGGCCTCGACGCCCCTCTTCCTGCTGAATGCGCGGCTCGGCATGGGCGACGCGATGGGGATGGCCGCTCAAGCCTGGGTCGGCCTCGCCGCGCTTGCTGCGAGCGCGCCCGGCGTCGCCACGCGGCGGAAGTTGCTGCACCTCGGTTCCCTTGGGACCGCCATCGCGGCAAGCACCGCAACGAGCGGCGTGCTGCTCGGACCCTTGCCGCCTGTGGTGGCGGTCGCGGCACTCCTCGCCATCGACGAGGGGGCGGAACGCTCCAGGCCATGGGTGCGATGGCTGCTTGGCGCCTTGGTGGCGATCGCGATTGCGGGTGTTGTGCGGGCGACGCTCGCGGACGCGCCCGCCTACAGCGTCTGGCTTGGCGGGGGCGCTGTGGGAGGCGAGCCGCCCACCTGGGACAAGGCGATCGAGCTGGTGTTCCACGGCTTCGCCCCGTGGAGCGCCGCCCTCCCAATCGCGTTCGCCTGGGCGATGTGGCCGACCGCAGACCGAGCGACGGCCGCACAGCGACTCGGCTGGGCGCTCGTACTCTGGCTCGCCATCACGTTCGTCTCGTGGACGTTTTTCGCCTCGCGTTACGGCACGCCTCCGCTCCTCGCTAGCGTGCCGCTGGCTGCTTTGGTGGCGCTCTGGCTCGATGAGGCGAGCGCGGCGAAGGGCCGATCTTCGGCCTCCGCCGTCGTCATTGCGCTTCTGACCGGATTGCTCGTTCGCGACTATGCGCTCTACCCCGATCGCCCGTTGCGAACGCTCGCGGCCGATACCTTGAGCATGCCCGAAGTGTACCGGCCGACGCTCGGCTGGGCGCTCGTGTTCACGCTCGCTGCGTTGCCCCTCTGCACAATGCTGGTGAGCAAAGGATCCCGGCGCCCCGACACTCGACGAACGGCGCATTGGGTCCGCGACCAATGGAACGCGCCCTGGCCCGGACGCGGCTGGATGATGCTCGCGGTCTCGCTCCTTGGGGCCTGCGTCACGTTCGGTCTGATGTGCTTCGCGTTCGACCTGCCCATCGCCTCGATCGTCATTCGTGGGGGCCGTATCGCCTTCTTCGCGCCTCTTGCCATCGCCGCGCTCATGTTTGGCCTGCCCTGGCTCCCGTATGCGTACGAGCGACTCGGCTCACTTCGCCTCCTGCCAATGCTCGGCGCGGCGCTCCTTGTCGGTGGATTCATCGCTTGGTCGTTCATTCCATCGCTGAGCAAGCACTTCTCGCCGAAGCCCGCCTACGAGACCTACGCCGAGCTGAGCGGACAAGTCGAGGAGCCGCTCGCGATCTACCGCGTGGGCGCCGGGGCAGCGCGCTACTACACCGACGCGCCCGTCGTCGAGCTCGAAGAGCCGGAGGAGCTGCTCGCATTTCTTGCTCGGCCGGGCCAGCGCTGGGCGGTCATCGGGTCGGATCAATTGGCGAAGCTCGACGCCAAGTACCGACGAGCGACAGGCCGCCACCTCTATGTCGCCGACGCACGGAGCGCGAATCTGCTCCTCCTCGCCGGCACTCCCATCGCCAACCGAGCGAACCAGAGCTTCATCGTAGAAACGCTCATGCCGGAAGGGTTCACGCCGGAGCACGCGATCGAAGCCAACTTCGGAGGCCGCATCGCGCTGATCGGCTACGACCTCGATTTGCCCGGCGGACAAAGCGTGGGCGCGGGGCAACACTTCAAGGTCACTTGGTATTGGCGCGTCATCGGCAAGCCGCCGCGGGGCCATCAGGTGTTCGTCCACATCGACGGTAATGGGCTGCGGCTGAACGGCGACCACAAACCGGTGGGCGGCCGCTACCCGGCAGCGAACTGGCAGGCCGGCGACATCATCGCGGACAGTCAGGAGCTACTCGTGCCGGCAAACTTCCAAGCCGACGACTATGTCATGTACGTCGGTTGGTTCAGCGGCAAAGAGCGCCTCCAGGCCAAGTCGGGTCCGAACGACGGCGTGAATCGAGTGCGCGCCGGCGTGCTTCCGGTTCGCTAGTCGTTGCGCTCGGGCGAAAACACCGAAGCGGCCAGGTCGAGGCCGCCGGGGAAAGCGCCCTTCGGCGCTTGGGAGTTGCTGGTGCGCTTGGCGGGAGTCGCGGTGACTCGTGACGGTCGGCCACGGTACTCGGGGGCCGATGCAGGAGCAGCCCAGCCCGACACCGTTGCGCCGGTTTGGTGAACGGGCAGAGGCTCGTCCGGTTCGCCAAAGCCGACGGGCACTCCGGTAAGTGTGCGCTGATCCAAGATGAACGACTCTTGGGCTCGAAGGCATCGCATGCTGTAGGTGAGCCGACGGCGCTCATCACTTCGAAGCGCCTCGAAGCCAATGCCCATACCGACCGTGTTCCCCTGTTCGAGCCGACCTCGGAACTGCACACGCTGCACCCGGCCAGCGACCCAGAGCGGCTCTTCCCAGTCGGGGGGATTGAATGTCAGCGTCACCTCACTTCCGATTTCGAGAAGCAGGTCGGTTTGGATCCAAAGGCCGTCTTCGCTGACGTCGGTGACCCGATGCGCAATCGCCTCGCCCCAGAGCTCGCAATACACCTCGCACTCGAGCTCGACGAGCCGTCGCACCGCCCGGCGTGCCTCGGGTTTTGCTCCAAATTGGCGAGCTGCCATACCCTGGCTTGTATTTCAGCCCGGGCGTCCCTAGCAAGTTACGGGTCGAGGACGATGGTCTGCTCGGGTTCGAGCACGTAGCGGGTTTGATCCCATGTGCCGGGAGTCGCCGTCACAGACCCGCCACCGACTTCGAGCATCCAGAGCCCCTCGCGCCCCGCGTGCGTCGTGCTCCCCGAGCAGCAGATCGAGATCGGGGTCTCCGGAACGCGAACGTGGTAGCGCCAGTGAATGTGGCCGTGAAGAATGACGCCGCGGTCTGCGCAGGAGCTTGCCTCGAGCAGCGCATCTGCGTTTTCGAGCCCGTGTGCAGGGCGGTCGGGCCGACCATTGGCGAGCCGGGGCGCGTAGTGGGTCGCGATGATGACGAAGCGACCGCGAAGCCGGTCATCGTCGAGGAGCCGGTTGAGCGCGTCAATTTCGGCATCGGCGATGCGGCCGCTCGAGTACGTGGGCTTCGGGTTGGCGCGCGCGCTGTTGACCCCGACGAGCGCGAGCTCGTCGGTCGGGAACCAGACCTGGGGCCAGACGCCGTCGACCGTATACTCGGGCATCTCGTTCTTCATGAAATCGCCGAAGTAGCGGTCCCACCAACCGGCCTGGACTGTGTCTCGGAGGTAGAGGTCGTGGTTGCCGGGCACGGTGAAGAAGCCGAGCGGCCTCTTGGTGAGCACCTCGATGGTTTCGCGGGCGTATCGAAGCTCGGGCTCGGTGCCGAGCGCCGTGTAGTCGCCGGTGCAGACGATCAGGTCCACGCCCTGCTCTTCGGCGAAGTCCGCAATCGCTTGCACCTTCCGCGCAGCGTCGGCAAACGCGCGACGGCGCAGGAGCGCGAGGTTTGCGTAGCCGACCACCCGCTTGTTCAAGAAGGCCTTGAAGGGAACGCCGGCAAAGCCGTCCTCCAGGTGCAGATCGCTGACGTGTAGGATCTTGGTCACGGCCATTGCGCCGTCGCACCGAGGCCCGCTCCCTCGTCGAGCCCGAAGCGAACGTTCAAGCACTGAATCGCCTGGCCGGAGGCGCCTTTTACGAGGTTATCGATGGCGCTCATCGCGATGACGGTTCCGGTACCCGGCTCTTGCGTGTAGGCAATGTGGACCCGATTCGAGCCACGCACGAATAGCGTGTCGGGATGTGCACCCGGGTCGAGCACCTGTACCGAAGGCGAGCCCTCGTAGAGCGCGCGAGCGGCCTCGGTGCAAGCATCCGGCGTGAGGCTGGCGGCCGCGGGTTGCGCGTAGCAGGTCGCGAGAATGCCCCGCGACATGGGAATGAGGTGAGGGACGAAGGTGAGTCGAATCGGCCCGCCGGCGAGGCGACCTAGCTCTTGCTCAATCTCGGGGCCGTGCCGATGTGCGCCGGCTTTGTAGGCACGGACTCCTTCGGCGACCTCGGGAAAGTGAGTAGCCGCCGAAAGCCCGCGCCCTGCTCCCGACACACCACTCTTGGCGTCGACAATGATGCCTTCGTTCTTGATGAGGCCGCTGTCGACCAGCGGTGCGAGCGCCAAGGTCGATGCCGTCGGGTAGCAGCCCGGCACCGCGATGAGGTCCGCGTCGCGGAGTGCCTCGCGGTGAAGCTCGACGAGGCCGTAGACGGCATCGCTCAAGAGCGACGGTACGGGGTGCTTGCCGTACCAGGCTTCGTAGACTGCGAGGTCTTCGAAACGGAAGTCGGCGGAGAGGTCGAGCACGGGAAGGTCGCGCGCACGGAGCGCACTCACCGCCTCGGCGCTCGCCGCATGGGGGAGCGCGCAGAACGCGACATCGGCGCTTCTTGCAATCGCATCCGGCTCGAACGGCTGCACGTTGCCATCCATCACGCCGCGCAAGCTCGGAAGTACATCGGCGATGGGCTGGCCGGCCGTGGTGTTCCCGACAATGGCGGTGAGCTCGAGAGAGGGATGGCCGAGCGCGAGACGCACGAGCTCGGCACCGGTGTATCCGGTTCCGCCAACGACGACCGCTCGAATCGCTGTGCTCATGTTCTGATCTCCGTCCTGATGCTGACTTGTGGCTCGACTAAGGCATTAAGCAAGAAAGCCGCGGCACTGATGGCGCCGCGGCTCTCGAATCGTTGAATCGGAAGCTCTTAGCGCTTCGAGTACTGGAACTTCTTACGAGCACCCGGCTGACCCGGCTTCTTACGCTCCTTCTTACGAGCGTCGCGGGTGAGGTAGCCGGCCTTCTTGAGCTGCGGCTTGGTGTCTTCGTCGATGAGGACGAGCGCACGGGCGATGCCGTGACGGACCGCCTCGGCCTGCGAGGAAACCCCGCCACCGTTGACGTTCACCTGCACGTCGTACTCACCCTGCTTCCCGAGTAGCGCGAACGGCTGCATCGCGATGATGCGAAGAATCTCGCGCGGGAAGTAATTCTCGAAGGTGCGGCCGTTGATGGTGACGTTGCCGCCGCCTTGGCTCAGAAAGACGCGGGCGATTGCGTTCTTACGCTTGCCCGTACCGTAGTGGCGTCCATCGATGACTTTAGCGTGTGTCATTCGTGTTTACTCTCGAATCAGAACGAAAAGGGTTCGGGCTTCTGGGCCACGTGAGGATGTGTCCCTTCCGGGTACACTTTGAGTTTTCGGAACATCTGCCGGCCGAGGCTGTTCTTCGGGAGCATGCCCTTGACCGCCTTCTCGACCACCAGTTCGGGCTTGCGCTCGAGAAGATGGCCGGCGCTCTCGGAGCGAAGACCACCCGGGTAGCCGGAGTGATTGTAGTAGAACTTGCCCTCGAGCTTGTTGCCCGTGAGCCGCACCTGAGCCGCGTTCGTGATGATGACGAAGTCGCCAGTGTCGACGTGCGGAGTGAACTCCGGACGGTGCTTGCCACGCAGAACGTGAGCCACTTTTGACGCAAGCCGACCAAGCGGTTGCCCCGCGGCATCGACGACATACCATTTGCGTTCGATTTCCGACGCTTTGGCACTTTGGGTAGCCATTGAATTCGCTCCTAAGACCCCGTTTCGGGGCGCGTTTCCTAGCTGCCCCCCTTGGTGGTGTCAAGCGGGCATGAAGCAAGGATTCCGAAGAGATTCCGCGGAATTTAGGGGAAGCGCGAAACGAACGCCCACCGCCCGTTCAAATTGAGATACAAGGGTAACAGGTGAGAATTCTTACTCAAACCGGGGAACTCGTTCGTGGGGCGGCGCCTCGAGCGCGGGGAGCGGCCGCTGTGCTCGCCCTCTTGGCGTGGGGCGCGTCATCGAGCGCAGATGCGGCGCAAGGGCAGATCGCCTGCGCGCTGACTGAAAACGGTGGTCCCGCGCGCGGCTCGCTCGTGGTCGCGCAGGGCGGCCGAAGAATCGCTAGCGGTTCGTGCGCAAAACCGCTGTCGGTCGAGGCCGGGCGCTATCAGGTGACGATCCATCTCGACGGCGCGCTGGACAACCCCAAGCAAACCCGGGACGCGACCGTGACGGACGGCCAGACCGCGACGGTGGCCGTTGATTTCGAGACCGGGACGCTCGAGGTCCGCATCGAGGCACAGGAGCAACGGGGCACAGGGCTCGTGGTGGTCGAAAAAGACGGGCGACGGCTCGGCACGCTCGGAAGCGGCGTCGCGGCGCGGCTGAGTTCCGGGTCCTATCAGGTCATCGTTCGTCTTGGCGGAAAGGAGCAACGCCACGCGGTGGACCTCCGTCCGGGGCAGCGGCGGGTGGTGCGCGCACAGTTCTAGGGTCCCGCTGTAAAAAGGCGGAATAAAAGCGAAAGTGCGTATACTCGACCCGATCTTGCACGCTGCTAGGTTCTGAAAAGCGATGTCGAACATGCCGGAGTTGGCGCGCCGTTCTCCGACGCCTGCGCCTTACGCACCCAACGCGATTCTGCGTTGGCTCTACCGGAGGTTCTTCGCTCACATCCGAGTCGACGAGAACTGGAGCCGCGGGGTCCGCGAGGCCGCTAGCGAGGGCGTCGTCGTTTACGTGATGAGGTCGCTGAGCTTTCTCGACTTCCTCTGCCTCGACTTTCTGTTGAAGAAGTTCGGGCTGCCACTGGTGCATTTCGTCAACGACCTCGGGCTTTGGATTCTCGAACCCTTTGGGAAGGGCGAGCGTCGTCTGAGCCTTCGCCGTCAAATTCCAGAGGCCGAAGCGCTCGAGAGCACCGTGGGCGATGGGTTCAGCGCCCTACTCTTCCTCAGACGCCCGCCAAAGCTCGGGACGAAGACGCGCCGCGGCCGCGCGCTGCAGGTCGACCTAATCGCGACCCTCGTCGCAAAGCAACGGGTCACCGAGCGGCCAATCCTCTTGGTTCCGCAAACCTTCGTCTGGAGCAAGCAGGCCGGCACAGCGACGCCGAGCCTTCTCGACCTTCTGTTCGGCCCCGTGCAGTGGCCCGGTCGCGTCCGTGTGTTCTTCCAGTTCCTGCTCAACTATCGGGATGCCAAGCTGCGCTCGGGCGAGCCGTTCAACCTCAAGGACTTCCTCGAGAAGCACCCGGACCTCGACGATGCCGAGGCAGCGAACAAGGTCCGCTATGGGCTCCTTCGACGGATGGAGCGAGACCGCGCCGTGATCATCGGGCCGATGAAGAAGACCACGGCTCGCATTCAAGACGAGATCTTGCGAAGCCCGCGCGTGCGCGGCCAGATTGAACGCTACGCCCAGGAAAAGGGGATCTCCTACTCGCGCGCGGAACACGTCGCACGAAAGCAGCTTCAGAAACTCTGCGCGAAGCAGAGCCTCTTCGTCGTCGACCTGATGCACCGCTTCCTCACCTGGATGTGGTCGAAGATGTACGACGGCGTGGTCCTCGATAAGGAAGGGCTCGAGCGGGTGCGCGATGCGGCGCGTGACGCATCGCTCGTGCTGCTGCCGAGCCACAAGAGCCACATCGATTACCTGGTCTTGAGCGACCAGTTGTACGCGCACGCCATGATGCCGCCGCTCATCGCGGCCGGAGAAAACCTGAGCTTCTGGCCCATCGGCGTGCTGCTGCGACGTGGCGGGGCGTTCTTCATCCGACGGAGCTTCCACGGAGACAGCCTCTACCCGGTCCTCGTGCAGGCGTACACGCGCAAGCTCATCGCGGAGGGGTTCACCCTCGAGTTCTTCCTCGAAGGCGGGCGCTCGCGCACAGGCAAGGCCTTGCCTCCGAAGTACGGAATGCTCTCGATGGTCGTCGACTCGGCCACCAAGCTGCGCCGCACCAAGGTGAAGCTCGTTCCCATCTCCATCGGCTACGAGCGCATCATCGAGGAGCGCTCGTTCGTTCACGAGCTCTCCGGCGGTGACAAGCAGTCGGAGAACATGGGTGGCTTGATCAAGAGCTCGAGCATCCTCCGATCGAAGTGGGGTCGGCTCTATGTGCAGTTCGGCGAGATCATCGACTTCGACGAGTTCGCGAGTAATCTCGTGGAGCGCCGGGGGAGCGCGGGCGCGACCATCGCCGAGATCGGCGAGGAGCAGCAGCGGGCGGCCGTGCGCGCGCTCGCACACAAGGTGATGTACTCAATCAACGAGGTCACGGTGGTCACGCCGGCGGCGCTCGTTGCCACCGCTCTCCTAAGTCATCGCAAGCGCGGCATGACGCGCGAGTCGCTCCTCGAAGCGTGTGAGACCTTCATGGAGACGCTCGAGAAGATGGGCGCCCGAGTCGCGCACCAGCTCCGCGTCGGCGACGGACGCATTCGGGAAGACACCATCGACGAAGCGCTCGCATTGTTCCTCGATGCACGGCTCATCGTGGCTCACGATACGGGGCCCGAGCCGATCTACACCATCGACTCCGAGCGACGCATTGCGCTGGAGTACTACCAGAACACGGTCATTCACTTCTTCGTCCCACGTGCCTTGGTCGCCGTCGGCTTGCTAGTCGACAAGGACGATTGGGTCGACACCGATCGCTTGAACGACCGAGTCCAGCAGCTCTCGCGGCTCTTCAAGCACGAGTTCATCTTCCGGACCGATGCCACGTTCGACGAGATCTTCAGCGATACCATTCGTGAGATGGCCGAGGACGGCGAAATTGAGACGCGCAATGGTCAGATTCAGGCCACTGAGGGGATCAAGCGGCAACGGCTACGGCGGTATTCAACGATGCTGCAGACGTTCTTCGAGAGCTACCTTCTGGCATTGCGCGGCGCTGAAATCGTTCTGGATGGCCCGATCCCGAAGAAGGATTGGTACAAGCGCACGCTTGCGCTCGGTCAGCAAATGTACCTCGCTGGGGAAATCGAGCGGCGGGAGTCATTGTCGAAGCTGAAGCTCGAGACGGCCCTCAAGGCACTGGAAGACTATCGACTCGTGCAGCTCAATGGCGACGACCTAGAGCGCGGCGACGGCGTCGAGAGCGTCGCCGACCTGCACGCACTAGAGCCGAAGATTACGAGCTTTCTTCGCTGAGCGCGGCTTTCGGCGGCGGGTCCATACCCTGCACACGTCTTGCAGCACGCACTGCTCGCACTTGTCTGGATCGGGTCGACTCGGACACTGCCGGGAGACACCGAGATGGCAGAGCGCGAAGTCGTACTTGACCGGGTCGAGGGGATCGAGCTTCCGCAGCGCCGCCGTGATTTCCTCGGCGGTGGTCCAGCTCGCGGTTTGACGTCGGGTCAGGCCGAGGTTTCGGCTGATGCGGTGAATGTGCGTGTCGACCGGGATGATTAACTCGGCGGGGGCAATGGGCCAGAGGCCGAGATCGACGCCGTCGGCCGGCCGAACCATCCATCTCGTATAGAGGACGAGGCGTTTGCAGGCACTCCCGGCGCGCGGATCGCTCACGAGGTGGCGCGTGCTGCGGTCGGTCGCGTCGCCCCGAAGGGAGTCGGCGAACTCGGCGAGACTCTCACGGAAATTGCCGCCGTTCCGATTGTGGTACGAGGCGAAGGCTTCGCCGAGGGTTCCATGCTGACGCTGGAGCTCGCCAGCATGGAACAGCATCGTCGCCAGGTGCTCGCCCCGATAGATACGGTGAACGAAACCACGAAGCTTTCTGCGAAGCGCGGCCTCCGTCGACGCCCTAACCACTGCCGCGGGGTCTTCACCGAGCCGTTCGAGGACATTGTCGATGCTGTGCCTGGCGGCCAGCGCATTGCCGAAGGCGAGGCTAGCGGCCACTAGGCCGACGACCTCCTGGTCTTCGGGGCTGTCGTATTGATGGACGAAGCCAACGGGGTCACGGCTACGGGTCGACTCGGGGTCATAGCTCGCGAGTAGCGCATCGAGTCGTTCACGGATACGGTCCACCTCGCTGGAGTTCTTGCTATATTGCCAGGCCAACCGCAATGACTGGACGCCGCCCCTCTACCTACCGACTCGCTTTCGTGTCGCTGCTGCTCTTGGTGACACTTGCTTGTAGTCGGGGCTCGTCTTCAGCCGAGGAAACGACACCGAGGGTCGAGAGCTTGGTGCGGCTCGACCTCGGGGTGCGCTTGTCCGATGGGCGCTGGCTCGAGCTCGCAGACCTGCGCGGTACTCCAGTACTGCTGTTCGTGTTCGCTACCTTCGATGCGGTGAGCCAGGCTTCTCTGACCTCGCTTCGACCTTTCGTTCCGCAACACCCTGATGTCATCGTCATCGGCATCGCAGCTCAACCGCGCGCATCGCAGCTCGTGGAGGCGTGGGCCTACGCCCTCGATCCTCCCTTCGTAGTGGGCGCGGACCCGTACGGGAAGGTCGAGAACGGCGAGAGCCGGCTCGGAAAAATCCAGGCTGTGCCGACTTATATCCTCTACAACGCCGCAGGGTACGAAGTCGAGCGCAGGTCGGGCCTGCTGAGCGAAGGCGACCTCGCCGAGCTCGTAGAGCCAGTCGAGCAGCCGTCGGACTAGCCGGACTCGGGCTCTTTCCACAAGGGGTCGAGCCGCGGACCGAGTCGCTCCGCAATCAGTGCTCGCACCGCTTCGGCCGTCTCGCAGGCAAGCGCGTCCTTTGCGACTTGGCCGGCCAAGCCGAGGTCGATTCGTCGAATGACGGCGCGAGCAAGAGGAACGACGCTCACCGGAACCGAAATCGCCCGAAACCCGAGACCAACAATCAAGCCGAGCGACACCGGATCTGCAGCCATGTCGCCACAGAGCGAACATCGAATGCCTGCACGATCCGCGGCAGCCGTCGTCGCCGCCAAGAGGCGCAGCACGGCGGGGTCCAGTGGCGTTACGGTGGTGCTCGAGTGTCCTCGTGAAGAGGCGAGCGTGTAGTGGGCAAGATCGTTCGTGCCAACGGCAAAGAAATCGGCATGGCGCGCGAAATGTTCCGCGAGCAGCGCGGCGGACGGCACTTCGACCATCATACCGAGGGGAAGCGTCGCGGTGCGCGCACTCTCATCGCTGACCTCGGCGCGGGCCTCGTCGACGAGCTCGGTCGCGGCCAGCAGCTGCCGGACGCTGCCGACCATCGGAAACATCAACGACGCGCTTCCATGAGTGCTCGCGCGGAGGACCGCCTTGATCTGGGTCTTGAGCCACTGACGCTCGCGCTTGTCGAGATCGTCGGCCCGGAGGCGCTTGTCACCGCGCCAATCGAAGGTGCGAAAGACGACGTGGCCCGGCGCCATGCCCGAGACCACCGAACGATAGATCTCCACCTGTTCGTCCTCCGAGGGAGGTTCCGCCCGATCGAGGCACATCATCTCGGTGCGGTAGAGCCCAACGCCTTCGGCACGGCTGGCCATGGCGGCTTCGACCTCGGTCGGAAGCCCAATGTTGACGCTGACCGCGATCTCGACACCGTCCTCCGTGACGGCACGACTCGATTCTCGCTCCTCGCGAAGAAAGTTCTGAAACCGCTCTCTTCGGGACTCGGCCTCCGTCCTCTCGGACTGGCCGAAGCCAACCCCAACCTCCCCTGCAAAACCGTCGACGAGCACCTCTTCACCAGCGGCTATCTCCGAGAGACCCAAGCCCACTCCCGCCACCATGGGGACGCCGAAGGTGCGAGCCAAAATCGCGGTGTGGCTGCTGGCCGCGCCAACCGCAGTGACGAGACCAACGGTCGGAGGCGCGAGCAAACGCACGGCATCGGCGGGCGTCATGTCGTGGGCTATGATGACCACGGGACCCTCGCTTGGCGGCGTGATTTGCCGTGCGCCAGTCAAGTGCCTAAGCAGGTGGTCCTTGACGTGCTCTATGTCGCGCGCTCTCTCGCGAAAGTACGACGAGTTGTCGTTCAAGAGCGGAGCGCGAAGTCTTTCCGTGACTCGTGCGACGGCCCACTCGGCGTTGATGCCATCGTTGCGAATGGCTTCAGCAACGGCGTCGAGCAGCAGTGCATCGCCGTGCATGAGGAGATACACATCCAAGATGGGGGCGTAGGTCATGCCATGCCGCTGCACCAACTCCTGCTTTGCGGCTTCAATCTCCTCGCGCGACTTCGCCACCGCTTCTTCGAAACGTGCGAGCTCGGTGCCCACAGCGGAGTCGTCGACACGCGCGTAGGAGAGCTCTCGTCCGTCACGACCGAGCACGTGAGCCGGCGCAATCGCGACTCCCACCGACGCAGCGACGCCTCGTAGACGCAGGGGCCGGCTCACGCATCCTCCCCGAACCCGCTCTCGACGAGCGCACAGAGCGCCGCGAGAGCCTCTGCTTCATCTTCACCGCATGCGGTGAACGTCAGCTCGCACCCCTGATGCCCGCACAAGAGCAGCACGCCCATGATGCTCTTCGCGTCGACGGTCTTGCCATCCTTGCCGACCTCGATGTGCGATTCGAATCGATTCGCGACGTTGACCAGCTTCGCGGCAGCACGCGCATGTAGGCCGAGGCGATTCGGCACCGTCGCGGTGGCACTCGACCCCTCGCTCACCTGGTCACTCGCTCCGCATCGCGATGTGTCACGACCACCTGGTGGGCGCCGCCAAGTTGCCGGCTGAGCTCCTCGGCCATGGCAACCGAGCGATGCCGTCCGCCCGTGCATCCGAGCGCGATCGTCAAATATGCCTTCCCTTCACGCGCATACTGAGGGATCGAGTAGTCGAGGAGCGGACGGAGGTGGCCAATGAGCTCTTGGGTCTGCGGCGCACCGAGGACGTACTCGGCAACATCCGCATCCATACCGGTCTTCGGCCGAAGATCTGGAACGAAGTGCGGGTTCGGCAAGAAGCGCAGATCGAAGACGAGGTCGGCGTGCACCGGAATCCCATACTTGAAACCGAACGAAAGGAAGCGCACCACCATCGCGGGTCGCTCCCCTTCCCGGCCGACGTAGTCGATCAGGTGGCGGCGAAGGTCGTGGACGCTGAAGCTCGTCGTGTCGATGACCACGTCCGCGCGCTCGCGAAGGCCAGAAAGCCGCTCTCGCTCTTTCGCGATGGCGCCTTGCAAATCCCCTTCGGGCGCCAGCGCATGAGGGCGCCGGGTCTCACTGAAGCGGCGAACGAGAATATCGTCGGCGCAATCGAGGAAGATGACGCGAACCTCGTAGCCTGCCTCTTCGAGCACCGACAAGGTCTTCTCGGCTCCGCTCAAGAACCCGCCGGTTCGCACATCGATGCCGAACCCGACCCGCGTGAGCTGTCCGTCGCCGCTCGCAAGCCCAAGAAGCTCTGGGGCCAATGCGGGCGGGAGATTGTCGACGCAGAAGAAGCCCGCATCTTCGAGCACGCGGAGCGCGGTACTCCGGCCGGCTCCAGAGAGCCCCGTTACGACCACGACCTGAGGCACATCGCTCATGTCGACGACCCCGCCGCCGGGTCCTCGACGTCTCCCATTAGAGACGCGATGAAGTTCGCGGCGCCATGATGGCCTGCGGCTTTGAGAATATGATTGCGCGCAGCGACCTCGAGGATGACGGCCATGTTTCGGCCAGGGCGCACGGGGACACGAAGGAGCGGAACCTGGACGCCCAGGATGTCGAGGGTGGACTCGTCTAGACCGAGTCGGTCGTAGGGTTCTTCATCGTTCCACGGGCGAAGCTCGACAACCATCTGGACGGTCTTTTCCGTGCGCACGGCGTTGGCGCCGAAGAGGTCTCTCACATTGATGATGCCGATGCCTCGAACTTCGAGGTGATTCCGCAGAGGCGCAGGCGCGCGACCCAGGATTTGCTCGGAGGGCAAGAGAGAGAGGATGACCTGGTCGTCCGCAACCAAGCGGTGGCCGCGCTCGACGAGAAAGAGCGCGCACTCGCTCTTCCCAATCCCGCTTGGTCCGAGCAGGAGGGTTCCGATGCCGTGCACGTCCATGAGCACGCCATGTCGGGTCACCGAGGGAGCCAGAATCCCATCGAGAACGAGATGGATGCCTTGAATCGCGCGACTCGAGCGCGGCTCCGCGACGACCAAGGGGGTGCCATTGGCCTCAGCAGCGTCGATGAGCGCAGGCAACGGCTCCACCCCCCTGGTCAGTACGACCAAGGAAAGCCCAAGACCGAAGAGCACCTTCAGCCTCTCGGCCTGTTCAGCCTCGGAAAGGCTCTGGAGGAACGTGATCTCGGTCTCCCCGAGGATCTGGACGCGGGTCGGAACGACCCCGTGCGTGTGACCGGCCAGCGCGAGCCCGGGCTTCTGAACCCGGGGATGATTGATGACGCGGCTCAAGCCGTCTTCGCCTGCCACGAGCCGAACAATCGGCTGGAGCCTAGGCTCCGCAAGCAAACGCTCGACCGTGATGCCCTGCTTCACGCGCATGCTCGGCAAGCCGACGTGAGGCGACGAGGTGGACTCTGACACGCGCACATCATACGCGAGGCTCGCGGGCCTGTCTGCCCGTCACGACCCGACGAGCACGCGAAACGCTTTGGCGTCGTCGATGGCTGCGATGAGCGCGGCGCGCTTGGCCCCATCTCGGAGGACACGGGAAACGCCGGCGAGCGCCGCGAGGTGCTTCTGCGGCATCGAGCGCGGCCCGATGATGCCGACGATGATCTGCACCGGGAGCCCATCGACGGCTGCGAAATCCACACCTGCTGGGCAAATCGCGACGGCGGCACGAAGCTCGTTGAAGTCGTCGCAGCGGCCATGAGGAATGGCCACATTGCTACCGACTCCGGTGCTCGCGAGCCGTTCACGCTCGAGCAACACCTCGTATACCGCCTCTGCGTTGACGACGCCTTCGGGCATCGTCAGCAGCGAGGACACGGCGAGCAGGGCCGAATCCTTGCCCGACGGGGCAAGCCCGACGCGCACTCGCTCTGGATGCAAAAGCTCCGCCAGCATGACGGCCTGGCGATACCCTACACGTCAGGCGTGTGCAACGGGATCAGTCTTCAGGGCGACGAACCGACTCCCCGCTATGGCGGCGTCGGTCGTTCTCTGTTGCTTTGGTGTCACGGACCTGACGGTCGATCTTGTCGACGACCTGGTCGATGGTCGTGTACATGTCGTCGGAAGCGCCGTGGCCGGCATACTGATGGCCATCACCGGTGAGGTTCAGATCCACCCGATGCAGGTGGCGCTCCATCGAGAAGGTCATCTCCGCGTGGAGCGGAGCCCTCATGTACTTCTGTATCTTCCCGATCTTCTCGGATGCGTGGCTCTTGATGGCGTCAGACGACTCCATGTTGCGAAATGTATAGCTGATACGCATCGAATCTCCTGAGTCTAAAAGTACTTTTTGCGTTTGGACGAGCTCAGAATGCCGAGCATTTCACGATACTTCGCGACCGTGCGGCGGGCAATCTGGATGTCGTCCTCTCCGAGTATTTCGACGATTCGCTGATCCGACAACGGGGCCTTCGAATCTTCTCCCGAAATGATGGTCTTGATCGCCTGCTTCACGCTCTCCGACGCGATGTCGGTGTGATGATCGCGCTTTATGGCGCTGTTGAAGAAGTACTTCAACTCAAAAGTCCCGCGGGGCGTATGTACGTATTTGTTGCTGGTGACGCGCGAGATGGTGCTCTCGTGCATCCCGACGGTTTCGGCCACGTCTCGGAGAATCATGGGCTTGAGGTGCTCGATGCCCTTGTCGAAGAAATCGCGCTGCTTCTCGACGATGCACTCGGTCACCTTGACGATCGTCTTTCGACGCTGGTCGATGCTCCGGATCAGCCATTGGGCGCTCCGAAGCTTGTCCTGGATGTACTCCTTGGCCTTTGGGTTGTCCGCCATCGCCGACCGATAGAAGCCGCTGATCTTCAGCTTGGGCATGCCATCGTCGTTGGCGACGACGTAGTAGTCATCGCCGACCCGGTGCACGTAGACGTCCGGCACGATGTACCGGGGCTCTTCGGTCTGGAAACAGCGCGCAGGTCGAGGCTCGAGCTCGGCGATGATCTGAGCGACGTCGTAGACTTCATCGAGCGGGCAGCCGAGCGCCTTGGCGACGGCGGGATAGTGACGCTTCTCGAGGTCGGACAGGTGATCGGAGATCACGCGGAGGACGAGCTCGTCCATCCCGAAGTGCTTTGCTTGAATCATCAAGCACTCTTCAAGAGAGCGGGCCGCGACGCTCAGCGGATCGAACTGCTGAATCATCGCGAGGACCTCCTCGGCATCCTCGGGATTGAGTCCGGACTCCGAGGCAAGACGCGGCACGACCTCTTCGGGCGGAACGCCTTCGATCTTCAAATAGCCGTTGTCATCGAGATTGCCGATGACCAGCGCCGCAAAGCGCCGTTCATCGTCGACGAAATCGCCCATGCGGAGCTGCCAGCCGAGGTGGTCAGTGAGGTCTTCCGCGGTCGAGAGCGTCGCCTCGAACCCTGGCATCTCGTCATCGGTCCCCCGTCGAATCGACGGCATCGGCGCTTCGTTCGATTGATTCTCGAGGTAGCGCTCCCAATCGATCTCTTCCTTCTTGGCCTCGTGAGCTTGAACCTCTGCCGTGGCCGCTTCCTCGACGTTGACGCTCGATTCGCGAGGGTCCGGGCCATCCTCGAGAACGGGGTTTTCGAGCAGTTCTTCCTGAACCAGCTCGCTGAGCTCCATCCGAGACATCTGCAACAGCTTGATCGCCTGCTGCAATTGCGGCGTCATGATCAGCTGCTGGGAAAGTTTGAGTTGCTGCTTGAGCTCCATTCAGGCCCCACACCCGATGAGTGCGTAGGCTGGTAGTATAGACAGGTCCACGCCTCGGGGAAACTCGACAACATGCGGGCTCGCGAATCTTCCCCTGCTCGGCTACTCTGTCGGCGTGGGGACTACCCGGCCATTTCCGAAAGCGGTGGTGGTCGTCGCCGACGATGATCGGGCGGCGTGCGAACGGATCTCGGCATTGCTTCGGGCCCGCGGCTCGAAGGTCATCGCGGTCCAGAACGGACAGAAGGCCATAGACGCGGTGCGGGCTGGGTCGGTGGATCTCGCCCTGCTCGACGTGACGATGCCCGGGCTCAGCGGAGTCGACGCGTGCAAGGTCATCAAAACGATCACGAAGGACCAGTTCGTCCCGGTGGTCTTGATGACCTCGCCGGGTGATCCGGCAAGCCGCCTACAGGCAGCGCGAACCAGCGCGGACGAGCTCGTCGCAAAACCGTTCGAGGACGAAGAGCTCGTTACACGCATCGAGAACATGCTCCGGGTCAAACGCGCACACGACGACGTGCAGTTTGCGAAGAAGGAGATCCGCTACACCTCCCTGCACGATCAGCTTCGTCAGCTTCCAGACCACCGCGGTTTTCACGAACGGCTCGAGAAAGAGTTCGACGAAGCCCAGCGGCACCTCGACCCGCTCGCCTGCTGCATCGTCGCCGTCGACGACTTCCGCAAGCTCGTATCGGATCACGGTGCGGACGCCTCGGCGAGAGTACTCGCTGAAGTATCCGAACGATTGCAGCGCACCATCCGGGCCACCGACGTCGCCGCTCAGTTTCGAACGGCAGAGTTCGGCCTGCTACTGCCGAATACGCGGCCGGCGCGGGCGCTGACGCTCGCCGATCGGCTCGTCACCGAAGTCGCCCTCCGGCCGTTCGAAATCGACGGCGCGCGAATCACGATCACGGTATCGATCGGCGTGGGACTCTACCCGAGCGGGCGGATACGCAGCCATAGCGAGCTCCTCGACGCCGCGAGCATCGCGGTCGCCCGCGCGCGGGTTGCGGGCGCGAATCGGGTATGCGTCGTCCAGCAGCAAGGCTACATTTTTCGCCCTACTCTCCCGGGCGCCGCCTAATCGCGGCGGGAATAGCGCCGGACCCCAAGACGGAGGCTTCCTAGGCAAGCAAGCACGAGTCCAACGAGCATCGTGAGGCCTCCGACGAGCCAATCGACGTCCCTCTGCGTGACCTCGGCCATGAGCGCGACTCGGCGGGCCGTATACGCCAGAGGCAACACGCCCGCGAGCCCGAGGCCGAGCACCGCGAAGCGCGCAGAGTGCATGGCTACCCGGTCACGGCGCACCCAAAGCACCGCGAGTATTGCCAGAGCAGCGCCGGGTACGAGCCAGAGATTGTGCGCACCGTCGATGGCGACCCCGAGCCCAGACGCTTGAAGGGCGTCCGTACGAACGAACGGCAGAAAGAAGCCGACGAGCACCAGGAGACCGCCGAGAAGAATCGGTCCTCTGCCCAGTCGAGGATCTGCGAAGAACGTCACCTGGCTCGCGGATCGAGCGATGCGCGGGAGCCGATCGATTGGAACCAGCGTCAACTCGTGCTCCGGACACTCGGCCGCGTCTTCGAAACCATCGCGGCAATAGGGGCAAAACAACAAAGGTGGCGCCTCGTTGGCTCGCTCGTTCGGACCCCTGCGGTGATCGTGCTCGCCGTGCATCAGATATGCGTTCGTGTTATCCGCTGTGTCGCGCGATGCGAATCCGGGGAATCACCAAAGCGGACTACGACTATATCATCTCCGTGCTCGACCAGTGGTGGGGCGGGCCGGCGGGGCGTCGTGCTGATCCGATGTTCTTCTACGAATTCGGGGAGCATGCCCTGGTCGCCGAGCGGGAGGGCCAAGTCATCGGTTTTCTGCTCGGCGTCATGGTCGCGGCGCCTGCCGCAACCGGTTACGTGCATCTGGTAGGCATCCACCCGGATCACCGCCGGCGAGGCGTCGGGAAACGGCTATACGAGCAATTCACCAAGCGTTGCCGGGGCGCGGGCATGAAGCGGCTGAAGTCGCTGGCGGCCGCGGGGCATGAGGGCCCGGTGCGATTCCACGAATCGATGGGATTCGGCAGCACTGAGGTGGCGGACTACGCAGGGCCAGGGCGTTCCCGTATGGTCTTCGTCAAGGAGCTTTGACCTCCCGGCCATGGCCGGTATCCTGGTGAGAGGGTCAGCGGGGGAATGCCAAGCACAGGTTACTCATCGGCCGGCGCAGCGCGGCAAGCGCGAGAGGCGCTAGGCAAGGCGCTCGGAGCGCTTCAGCAGGACGAGAACATCCCCAAGGAGGTCCTCGGCATCGCGCAGAATATCGCGCGCTCCGTCGGGGCACTTTTCGAGGCGGAGTACGCATCCACCGAAGTCGACGGAAAGACCTGCGTCAAGAACGCCCTTGGCACCTTGAGCCAGACGCTCGCACTTCTACAAGATGTAAAGAGCGAGCACCCGGGAGTCGAAACTGCGACGGGATCCATCGCGCAGGTCATCAGCGTTCTGTTTCCGCTGACGAACAAGCCGAGCGTTCGCCCTGACTCCGGGTCGAGCCCCGCGCCGCCAAAGAGTGCAGCAGCGACACCAAGCTCACGAGCTCCGAGTGCACCGCCTGCGAAGAGCGAAGCGCCCAGTGCGCCGCCCAGCGCAGCCCCGAGCGCGCCACCGAGCGCGCCACCGAGCGCGCCGCCCAGCACAGCGCCGAGTTCGCCGCCCGCGAAGAGCGCGCCGCCGTTGCGCAGCGTGCCAGCGAGTGCACCGCCGTCGAGCCTGCCAGCGTCGAAAGCGCCATCGACTGCGCCATCGAACCGACCCTCCTCTCTGCGGCCGCCTTCGCAACGGCCACCCACGATTCGACCGCCTTCCGTTCGTCCGCTCTCGAGTCCGCCGCCTTCGAGCGCGCGTCCGGCAACGTTCGCCACCTCGATGCTGCCGCCCCCGGCGCCCGTCCCAACGGGGGAGCGCCACCGTATCGAAGCAAACCTCGGCGCGTCGACTCAATCGAACTTTTACGTGGGTTTCACGGGGGAGATCGCGCATGGCGGAGTGTTCCTCGCCACTTACGAGATGCTAGCGAAGGACACCTCCGTGACGATGCTGGTCACGCTCCCCGGAGGTTTCGAGTTCGAGTGCGACGGCTACGTACGCTTCTTGCGGGACCCGCTCGACTTTGCATCCGAATCCGAGCCGGGCATCGGCATCCAGTTCGAAGAACTCTCCGACGACGCGCGCAACCTGGTGCTTCGATTCGTTCGGAACCGGCCGCCGATTTTCTACGACGTCTCGTAGGCCGCTCAGCCTTCGCCGAGGAGCTTGCTCATCGACGCCTCGTCGACCGGAGTGAAAGAGTAGGACTCCATCTCCTTCGAAGTCACCCAGGCGTAGTCTTTGACGGCGCGGCATCGAAGCTCGTCGGAGAGCAGCGTGCATTGGTAGAGAAACAAGTCGACGGCGTACTTCTCGTACGGGTGATTGACGAAAGAGATCAGCTGGCCGACCTCGACCGTTGCACCAAGTCGCTCGGTAACCTCACGCACCAACGCCGACTCGTCACTTTCGCCCGCCTCGACGCGACCGCCGGGAAAGTCCCACATGAGCGGAAGTACGGCGCTCTCGCGACGCTGAGTGATCAGGTAGCGCCCGTCTCGTTCGACGAGCGCGGCGACGACGCGAATGGTCTTAATGTCCGACAGCACCGCGGAGATATAGCATCCCGCCGCGAAAATCTTACATCGGGTATGCGTGAACGATTTCGCGCGGCGGGCGCTCGACGTTCAGAACCGGGCTCGTGATGAGATCCCGGCCGGACGCAATGAAGAAGAGCGACTCGCCGACGGTGGGCAGTCCCTCCGACGCGCTGATCGCGCCGTTGTCGTGGAACTTGAGGCCACCGGAGACTGTGCTGCGAATCGCGACGTGACCGGCGAGCCACTCACCGCTCCTCCGGTCGCGCACCCCCACACAAACGTTGCGGCGCACGTGGTACTCGCTATTGCGAGTAACGAAAATTCTGTGAATTCGGCGTTCTTTGCCCAAATAACCCATCTAATCCTCCTCGGGCGCTACGATAGGGGTGTAGGTTCACCTTACATGTGGGATAAAGTAGGTCCAAAAAATAGGCGCGGCCCATGGCTGCTGCGGCCCGACAACTTCACACCGGGGAGCCGCACCCCTTGGGGGGGTCGGCGAATCGTGGAGCGGCTGAAGTCGGACCTCGTGCCTGGTCACGACGGGCCCGTGGGCGAAGCCTGGGAGCTGTCGGTCGAGCCCGATTTCCCAAGCCAGCTGCTCGACGGGCCCCTCCTCGACGAGGTGCTCCGCGCCGACCCGACTCTGCTTGGCAGGGAGGCGCCGCTCGGCTCGACGGGGCTCTTGGTGAAACTGGTGGACGCGGCCGACGAACTCTCACTTCAGATTCACCCGAGCGACGAAGACCCCGCGCTCGAACCCGGACAGAGCGGCAAGCCCGAGGCTTGGTACATCGTGGACGCCGACCCAGGGGCAGGCTTGTATCTCGGGTTCAAAAAGGGCGTCACGCGGCAAGATGTCGAGCTCGCCATCGCGAACGAAGCGAGACTCGATGAGCTCATGGCGTTCGTCGAGGTTTCTCCGGGTGACATCTTCGTCATCGAGCCGGGTACGCCGCACGCCATTGGGCGCGGAGTCCTGCTCTTGGAGCCGCAACAAGTGACACCCGGGAAGCGCGGCGTCACGTATCGATACTGGGACTGGAACCGGCGCTACGATGCAGCCGGCCAACCCGATGAATCGGGGGAGCCGCGGCCACTGCACATCGAACGCGCGCTCGAGGTGACCGATTGGGAAGGTCCGCGCGAGCGAGCGCTCATCGATCGGATTCGGTACCCAGGTGGACCGGCTGCGAGCCACGACTCGGCCACCCTCGAGACACTCACGAGCCCGTCAGGTCCCTTGCATTCGGACCGCTTCATCCTTCGACGCCTGGCTGGCTCCGGCCAGGTCGAGGTCCCCGCGGAAGATCGCCTGCGCGCGCTCACCGTCATCGAAGGTGTGGTGCGCATCATCGGTGAGCATGGTGCGCTCGACGTCAAGCGTGGGCAGACCGCCGCCCTTCCCGCTTCACTCGAGCCGCTGCGCGCGGAGCTCGAGCGAGCGCACGCCATGCTTTGTGCCTTGGCTTGACGACGAGATGGCTCCGTAAGAGAGTGCCGCGCCTTGGACGACTCGACCGCGGCACCTTCGATCTCGATTGTCATCCCCGTGTACAACGAGGAGGCGATTCTGCGCGCGGCGCTCGTCGAGCTGATCGACAGCCTCGACGCTCTCGGACTCGACTACGAGATCATCCTCGGGGAGAACGGATCGAGCGACCGGACGCGCGAGCTTGCAGGAGCCCTTTCCGAGCGGTTCCCGCAGCTCTCCTGCCGACATACCGACGAACCAAACTACGGCAAGGCTCTGCGCGACGGCATCCTTCACGCTCGCGGCGAGATCGTCATCTGTGACGAGATCGACCTGTGCGACACGACATTCTACCAAGACGCTTTGCAGGAGCTCGCCGACCCCGAGGTCGATTTCGTCGTCGGCTCGAAAGCCATGGCGGGCGCCCGAGACGAACGGCCCATCTATCGCCGCGCCGGGACTCGCGTCATCAACAGCTTGCTCCGTGTGACCCTCGGGTTCGAAGGCACCGACACGCATGGTCTCAAGGCCTTTCGTCGCGCCCAGACGCTTCCGGTAGTGCAGGATTGCCGCATCGACCGCGACCTCTTCGCGTCGGAGCTCGTGATTCGGGCGCAACGTGGAGGCCTCGGCATGCGAGAGGTGCCCATTCGAGTGCTCGAGAAGCGTCCGCCTTCCATCGGATTGGCAAGACGGGTCCCCAACGTGCTCAAGAACCTGACTAGGTTGGTCATCGCGATTCGGATCAAGCGGTGAGTCTCAAGCTGGCATCCGTGTCTGTCGACCTCGACGAGGTCCCCCGCTACGCGGCGATCCATGGGCTTCCCGACGAGCTTGGCGCAGCGAGACATGCGGTGTACGACCGCTGCGTCCCTCGACTCTCGGATTGGCTGTCGCAGGAGTCGATCCCAGCGACCTTTTTCGCCATCGGCGAGGACCTCGAGCGCGAGCGAAACAGAAACACGATCGCCGCGCTTCATTCAGCGGGCCACGAGATAGGAAACCACTCGCACCGTCACTACTACGACTTGGTTCGGCGAACCGACGCCGAGCTTCGCGATGAAGTCGAAAGGGGTGCGGCTGCGATTGAGCAGGCCTGCGGTGAGCGACCCGTTGGCTTTCGTGCGCCGGGGTACACGGTCAACGATGCACTCTTCACGGTGCTCGGAGAAGCTGGCGTCGAATACGACTCGAGCGTGTTTCCTTGTCCGAGTTACTACGCCGCCAAGGCAGCTGCGCTCGCCGCCATGAAACTTCGAGGCCGAACGAGTGAAAGCATCCTCGACACGCCGGACGTCCTTCGAGCCCCGAGAGGGCCCTATCGCGTCGGGACGCCCTATTGGCGTCGCGGCAGCGGCGTTCTCGAACTGCCGATCGGCGTCACGCGGCTTCAGCTCCCCTACATCGGCACCTCGTTGATCGTCGGTGGCAGGCGCGTTTCGATTGCGCTGACCAAGCAGATGCTGGGCCGCGAACACATCAACCTGGAACTTCACGGCTTCGACGCCGCCGACCGCGATACCGATGGCTTGGAAGCCCTCGAACCGCATCGCGCCGACCTCCGTCGAAGTTCACAAGATAAACTGGACGCCTTGAGTGCCGCCGTCCGGGTGATGCGCGACGCCGGCTATCAACTCGTGACTCTCCGAGAAGCGGCCCGGCGGATCAGCTCTGGACCCAGCCCGTAGACTTCCTGTTCTGAACGGCGCGAACCGCGAGTTCGTCCGCGTGCTCGTTCAACTTGACGCCCTGATGACCACGAACGTGGAAGAGCTTCGTGTCGGCATGACGCTCAATCGCCTGGCGGACGGCGGCGACGAGCTCCTTGTTGGCACGCGCTTTCCAACCCTGCGTGAGCACACCGATCGAGTATTGCGAATCCGTGTAGAGGCGCAGTGGCTTCCCAAGCTCCGCCGCCAGCTCGACCGCACGAAGCACAGCGGTGAGCTCCGCGATATTGTTCGTGCCCTGGCCGATGTACTCGCTCAGCTCGCGCATCTGCTCCCCGAAGAGCGCCACCACCCCGAGTCCGGCAGGCCCCGGGTTCCCGCTGCATGCGCCGTCGGCATAGGCGAGGATCTCATCGCCTTCTGGCGCTTCGGGCGCGGGCCCGCTCGGCGCCTTGTTCTTCTTTGGCTTCGCCGTCTTCGTGACGGCCTCGCCCTCTCCGCAAAACGAGTCGGCTTCGATCGTCGAGTTAGACGCCGGGCGGAGGTTCGTGGTCCCCGCGAAGTAAGCGCGGCCATCGTCCGGTTTGTACCGAACCTCGACTCGTCCATCTTTATGGACGAGTTGACCACTATCGTCGCAACGCGCGAATACCTCGGCGTTCCGGAGACGCATTCGACGCCATGCCATGGGGCACCCGTTAGCACGAGCGCTTGCTCGGTGAAAAGATCTTCCTACCCTCGAACGGTGTCACGCTCGATCCGACTCGCCCTCGCCGTCTCGCTCGTCGTGGGTGTCGTGATCTACGGCGCGCTCGAACAAGGCCAGACGCTTCGCGCATCGCGGGCGCTGAGAGAACTCCCGAGCACCACCCGATTCGTGCTCGCAATCGACCCAGGAGCCCTCGAGACGAGCGCGTCCGCACGTGCCTTGGTCGAGGCGTTCGTTGGCGTAGAGCAACTCAGCGACATCGAGGCCACCTGCGATCTCGATCCGATGCGCGACTTGAGCGAGCTCGTGCTTTGGGTCCGCGGATCCGAGCGGGAGCCCTTCGAGTCCTTCGGCCTCTCGCTCACCGGGAAGACCGTCGACGCGGCGGCGATAGCGGAGTGCCATCGGCTGCTCGTCGATGCCCGGGGCGGGTCGGTCATTCGTCTCGAAGCGCCGTCCGGTCCCTTGCTGGCTAGCGACGATCGCAGGAGCGCCATTGCGCTCGTGGACGAACGCACCGTCATCACCGGCGCGGTCAGAACGGTTGCCGAGGCAATGGCGGTACGGCAAGGCCGACTCCCCGCGCTCGAAGAGCGGAGCCGTGTCGCCGAGGTGTGGCCGCGAGTGCGTCGTGGCGCTGCGCTCGCCGCCGTATTCGACCCTCCGGCCTATTGGAAGACCGCCCTCGAGCGAATCCCCGCGTTCGGCGCAGATCCGTCTGCCCTGGAAGGGATAGAAACCGTCGCGCTCTCCGCGAAACGAGGCAGCGAGACGACCATCGACGTGCTGGTCGATGCGAGCACCCCGGAACTGGCCGAGCGAAACGCGGAAATCATTCGAAGCTGGGTCGACGAGCCCCCTGCCGACGTGGAGCCACCTTGGACGGAGGTGCTTCGCTCAGCGCGCATCCGCGTCGAAGGCGTCCGGGTGATCGCTACGTTGGACGTGGCGGCTTTGGCGACGGCTCGCTGACGGCCGCGCCCTCATCCGCCCCGGTGTAGAAGCTCGACTGGCGGTAGCCGGCCGCGAGGTGCTGAAAAAGGATCTTCAACACGGCGGCCGCGGGCACCGCGAGAAGTACACCCATGAACCCAAGCAACTCGGCGCCTACGAGCAATGCGAAGAGGACCGCGATGGCAGAGATGCCCACGGTATCGCCCATGATCTTCGGGGTGATGACGAAGCTTTCGAAGCCCTGGATCAAGGAATGCACGCCGAGCACCCAGAAGAGCTGAGGCCATCCATGCCAGTCGAGCAGGGTCATCAAGAGCGCTAGGCCGAGGGCCGTTAAGCTCCCGACGTAGGGAATGAACGCCAAGACGCCAGCGGTGATGCCGATGGGAAGCGCGAGCGGTACGCCGATCGCTCCGTAACCGATGGCGTAGAGCACCGACAGAATGAGCATGACGGTGAACTGACCCCGAAAGAACTGCCCGAGAACGGTATCGATCTCGCCGAAGAACTCGTTGGCGTCACTGCGCCGGCGCGGTGGAATGAGCCCCGCCGCACCGGCGACGAGGCGATCGAAATCGTAGAGGAGATAGAAAGCAAACACCGGAATCATCACCGACGCCACGATCCCAGAGACTGCCGATGCGGTGCCACCGAGAAACGACTTCATCGCTGCGGTGAACGGGGCGTATCCCTTCGAGACGACCGACTGTACGTCGAAGTGAAGCTCCTCGAAGGCCTGTCGGACGGAGGTCGGGATGGTGACCCCGTACTCGGCGAGCAGCGGTTCCCACTCGGCTCGGCTTCGCGCGACGAGATCGGGGAGCCGTCGCAGAAACGCCGCGACCTCTTCGAAAACCATCGGCACCAGCACCAGCACGCCCACCGCCGTGACGACGAAGAAGCCCAGGAGAATGACCGCGATCCCGACCGCGCGGCCATACGAGCGGCCGCGAAGCAATCGACTCTCCTCGATGCGGTCGACGAGCGGGTCGAGCATATACGCAATCAAGAACGCGAAGAACACGGGCGCGAGCACGCCACGTAGCGTGTAAAGCAGCCAGGCACCGACTAGGGACAGGCCGACCCAAAGCACCCACCTCGGTAGCTTGTCTCGCTCGGTCATCTCCGCGTTCTACCACGACGCTCACGCCCGCCGCATAAAGCAATCCTGTGCGATGCGGAGCTTTCGGCGCGGAGCTTCGGTCGCCTCGATGAACTGCGTG
>Ga0316189_10000663_pt1 | contig 34416 bp, 30 predicted proteins | sample LowCovwburrow_MG_FD_204930 | JGI IMG/M metagenome (GOLD analysis project Ga0316189, IMG submission 204930) | Coastal sediment microbial communities from Maine, United States - Lowes Cove worm burrow | ecosystem: Environmental > Aquatic > Marine > Coastal > Sediment | place: USA: Maine...
TTAATGTTGTGCATAGGCCTGAGCAGTTAAATTGGTTTGTTGTAATTCTAATTTACTGATAATCAGGCTTATACACTCATTTTTATCGAAAAATCATTCCAACAATTAATTAGCACAACGGGTTAACTATGACACTGAGATGGTACTTCCAGCAGTTGCTAAGCCAATCATATTTCTTGCTGGCTATGGGTTTTCCAACCCTGTGATGTGAAACAAAGTCAGGTATCTGCAAGTAGGCGACCAGTGGTTTCCTCAAAGCATTCAGGTGGATATGGACTTGGACATGACCAAACGCTATTGGTTTAAGAAAAAGGAAAAATCAAGCATTGAATTGGAATTGCTGATGTCCATCAGCAATATTGAACTACAAAATCCGATGAAAATCCCTGAAGAATTCAAGTTCACGAGAAAAAAGAAATTTGAGGAGCAGGTGTTCCCTTTGCCGGGTACATCATGGGAACGGGTAAACAGAATTGCGATGGAGGATTTTGAGTAGCACAAGACGAAGGAAATAGCGATTTGAGCAAAACTCAAGCCGCTATTTCATTCGAATACTTGAGAGTATCAGACCTCCACTTCACCTATGCTTACTTCATCCCAAACTCCCGTTGATACCGTTTCCTGAACATACTCAGAGAAATCCTTGGGCTTTCTGCCTAAGACTTTTTCGATATTATTTGTAACGACTTCATTTTTCGGGTTGTCCAATACTTCCGTAAATAAGTAATTGATGAGCCAGACGTAGTCAGCTGGAACTTGGAATTCTTCAAGAATCTTGATATAGGCGTTCAAGGAAATAGCTGTGAATGGTATTTCCCTGCCAGTTGCCATAGATATTTCTCTGATTACTGTAGGAAAAGTCAATAGCCTTGGGCCAGTTAGCTCATAGATTTCCCCATTGTGCTTATTATCCATGAGAGCCGCCACTGCTACATCAGCGATATCATCTGTGTCTACATATGGAACCTGGGCTTCAGCTTTTGGTAATGCTACATGGCCTGCCCGAATGGGATCAAGGAAGAAGCTTTCGCTAAAATTCTGATTGAACCAACTGGCTCGAACGATCGTGTGATCGATTCCCGAATGGATGACGACCTGTTCGCATAATTCAGCTTCTCTTTCCCCTTTTCCAGAAAGGAGCACTAACTTCTTTATGCCACTTCTTTTTGCCTCCTTTGTTAAACCTTCGATCGCTTCCAATGCACCTGGAACTGCAAGATCCGGTTGAAAAGTGATATATACCATATCCATGCCCTCCATCGCGGCAGCCCAAGTGGTTGGATCTTGCCAGTCAAAGGGCAGAGCTTCATTTCGAGATCCAATTCGAACATATTGATTGAGTTTAACCAAACGTTCTGCGACTTTGCGACCAGTCTTACCAGTTCCGCCAAGTACTAATATTTTACTTTGTTTCATGTTACTTATTGTTTTAAAATTTGAAAATAGAGATTGACTTCCTGAGTCATTATTCGTTTGATGATTGACTGACAAATACGCTTAGGAGCATTGTCAGAAAGGATAAAACTGAAAACACCGTTCGTATCATATGAAGACGATTCCAACTTCCTTCGAAGGATTGCCGTGCCTGTGTAAGTTCCTCTTGACTGAGCTTCGAAAGTTCAATCTTGTTGAGGCCTTCGTTTAAAGGTACATTCCCAAAAACAGTCACTCCAAAGGTTCCGATTAGGTAGATGAGTGTGGCCAAAAGGACTAACCAGAAAATCGGATTTGAGTGAGAATAATGCTGGACAGAACTGATAATCATAAGGATCAGGCTTCCAAAGAAAATCAAGTAGAATGCTGGGTTGAGGATTGCGCGATTTATGGACTGCATTGTTTCCAGATAATTTGCATCTGCGATGCGCTTGGTGCCTGGAATTACTGATACTGTCCAAGCATAAAACAACCCGGCTGAGAGCCCTGTCAATAGAATAGCGCAAAGGAGTGTTGCGTTCTTGATTGAGATTTCCATGATTAGTTTTTTAGCGTGAGAGTGAGCAGCCACTTTTGAAGAGTTTCATATTCTCCTTGAGTAAGCTTTATGCCTTTGCCTTTCGGCATACGTTTTTTGATGAAAACCTGCTGGTAGATCCTTGGTGCAAAGGCTTCCATATTGCTGAGATTGAATACCCTTCTAGGATTCTGTTTGGAGTGACAGGTGTTGCATTTTGTCTTGAGAATTTCAAAGGCATCCAACCTCAGGTCTGTTAGCTCAACCCTGGATTCACTTAGTTTTGATACGATTCCTGCTGGCATTGAGAACGTGAAGGAGCGTAGTACGGAGATGCCTAGTAAGACCATCAGGAACCTGTAGCTATTTGTTTTGTTTCTCATTTTCATTTTGTGTTTAAATGATTGATGAGACAAAACTGCAGCCTACCCTATGGGGCCATTTGTCCTAAAAGGATCAAGATTTGTCCGAAAAGGATTACTTTGAATCATGAACTTTATAAATAGACGCAGGTGGCGGGTAGTAAGGAATTATTGCATAGGCTGGACGTTGGCTTTTGCCTTTTTGAGCATTGTTAGGGGTGTTGGCACGATGGAGCTTGGTGAACTCAAGTTTGATTTCGTGTCAAGTCTCCTGATCTCACTAACAATTGGGCCAATCATTGGTTTTATTTCTGGCTATTCGCAAGTGCTGATGGAAGAGCGTATCTATCAACGCATCTCTATTCAGAGATTTTTAGTCATTCGTTTACTGTATTCAATTCTCATAGTATTCGCACTTATCTTGATTGCTTATGCTGTTTATCAATTTTATTTTGGTGCAGATATCAGCTTGATAGCTTTTGCTTTTGATTCAGGAAGTTTTGCAATTTATTTCTATGTCCTTTTTGTGGACATTTTTTTAGATGTTTTGCGTCAGGTCAATCTGATGTTGGGGGAGGGTAATTTGGGCAAAATTCTCCGCGGAAAATTCTATACTCCAACAGAAGAAGAGAGAATTTTCATGTTTTTGGACCTCCAATCTTCAACGAATCTCGCAGAACGTTTGGGTCATATTCAATATAGTAGCCTTATACAAGATTGTTTCAACGATTTGGGGGTGGTGGTTGAAAACGAAGCAGAAATCTATCAGTATGTGGGTGATGAAGCAGTACTCACTTGGAAATTAAATGATGGATTAAGGAGTCAGAATTGTTTGAAGTCCTTTTTTAATTTCAAGAAGCAACTAATTAGTAGGAGCGATTATTATCAAAACAAGTATGGCTGCAAGCCCTTTTTCAAAGCAGGTTTGCACGCTGGAATTGTTACGGTTACAGAAGTAGGAAAGTACAAGAAGGAAATTGCTTTTCACGGCGATCCGATAAACACTGCAGCCAGAATTCAAGATCAGTGCAATCGGTTCAATGAAGAATTATTAATGTCAGAAGATCTGATGAATCAAATAGAAACTGATAACTACACTTTCAAAGCAATAGGAGGCATTCCACTGAGAGGTAAGGAAGGAGAAGTCTCTATCTATGCTGTTTCTCAAGCCCTTTGAGTTACCACGATTCAGTTTTGCTATCGTTTTATTTCGCTTGGGCGAAACCCATATTTCTTTGCAAAAGCATTTGAGAATGAACTTAGGCTATCATATCCAACATGCCAGGCGGCTTCTTGAATGGATACATCTTGATTTCTCAAAAGATCGTTTGCTTTGCTCAGACGTTCGTTCTGTAGGTATTTGAAAACAGGAACCCCAAAGAGTTCTTTGAAATTCTTCTTAAGCTTGAAGCTGTTTAAACCAATTTGCTTTGACAGTTCAGTGAGGGAAGGTGGCGTTTCCAGATTGCTGGAGAGAATTTCCTTTGCTTCGTAAAGTTTCAAACGTTCTGCCTCTTTGATCCCATCTTCCTTCATATCCGATAATTGACCAAAGAAATGAGACAATAGCGTGGTCATTTGACTTCTAAAAAACATCATCTTTGTCTTTCCTTCATACTGAATGTTAAAGACCTGATCGACGACTTCCTGCATAGCAGGGGTCATGTAGAATTCAGGCCCTGCGACATAGTGATCCACAGGGTTGACAAGACTATCAAGTAGTTGTGAGAATAATTCTCCTTCTTGATTGGGTAGCTTTTGAAGGTTTTTTACTGCCGTTACTATTACGATGCACTGGAGCGGTTTTTCTGATGACACCGTGTGCTCGAATTCGACATTATCATCTGCAAAGAACGACAGTGCAAGGCCTGTGGTTCGATTGAAATTTTTTTGCTTCTTACCGAATCGTAGTGTCAGATCCACATTGCCAGATCCATAAAATGCTACCCCTATCACAGGCTCATCAAAAGTACAAGAATCGATGGTGGAGGTTTCGGTGGTTGCCTCTTCGACTAGGACCGTAAAGTCATTGATGTCTATAATGTCTCTGGTCATTTTATTACATTTTCGCCGCTGCTGTCTACAAAATCGAAGATACGAAGATTAGTACGCTCTAGCGAAATTGACCTATAAAGTCAAGAACACCCGCTGTTTTTGTTCTCTTGCGATTGCAAAAACTGTTTCCTCTGAAGTGGGCCAGGCTGTGATCTGAAACCAGGAGCACCCTTTGTTATTCTAATTTTATATTAGAATAACACAATTTTAACATAAAATAAGAATATTAAATGATCAAATTACCCTAAAATGGGTATTGCTATTCGTCTGACACCGCTCCAACTTCACGAATCTAAAAAGCTACTTATTAATGAAGAGTGCGAAAATTAAAGAACTCATTGAGGAATATGCCCGATTTCATAGTATTGAAGAGGATATGGATTTGATGGACCAAATCAAATTGTATGAGGCCCTTAATAGTAAAATCGAGCAGTCTGGGCTGAGCTTTTATGAGGTTAGCCGTCAGTTTTATTTGGCGAAGGCCGTATAGTTGGGGGTTAGCCAAGTAGAGAAACCTCCAGCAAAGGCATCCATTATTTTACGATAAGTTTCTGTTGACTGCTAAATGTGGACGAAGTGATCATAAGTAAATAGTTACCCTTGGGCAGTTTTTGTTTCTCAAACTGGGTATTTAGAAGGGTATTTTGAGCTCTCCTAAAAACTGGTTTACCAGCCAGATCATAGATCACGATTTGATACACATCGGCAGGGACATTGTCGAAATCCAAATGAAGTATGCCATAGCTTGGATTTGGGTATGCTGTTATCTCTGCTCCATCCAAGTCAGATACAGCGAGTACGACAGGTATTTCGATCGAGACGCAAAGCTGATTGGTCAAGCATGCATTGATTGCACTTAGGCAAACCTCATATGTTTTTCCATCAAAATTTTCAAACGAGTGAGTCGGCTCTTGATCTGTGGAGGTATTCCCATCTCCAAAATCCCATTCATAGTCGGACCCGTTTGTAGAGGTGTTTTCAAAAACTACTGTCGCCGTGGTTCCCGACGTGGTGTGCTTGAATTCAAAATTGGCGGTCGGAGAAGTTTCTACATGGATGTTGACTGTCTTGAAGTCAAAGCAACCAGTACCATTATCCACAACCAGAGAGGCAAAATAGTTTCCAGATTCAGTGAAGGTAAATGTTGCATCTCCTGCTGTCTGGCTATCCTCAACTCCATCCCCATCAAAATCCCATGAGTAAGAACCCGCATCTGTACTATTGTCTGTGATCTGGACGGGTTCCCCTACACAGGCTACACCCGTTTCGAAATCAGCAGTCGGCACTGCAACTACAGTTACTGCTTGTGAGTGGGTGAAGAGTTCATTGTCAACAGTGGTAATTAGCAGTGTCGCAGTGTAACTACCCGCAGTGGTATAGGTAAATGATGGGCTTCCTTTTATGGCATCATCTTCGGTACCATCGCCATCGAAATCCCACGAGTATGTTGCATCTGCTGGAACATTGGTTGATAAATCAGTAAACTCCGCAGAGCGCCCTTCACAAACGGCAGAACTTTCAAAAAGCGCATTGACTATTCCACTGACGATGATGTTTCGGGAAAAGGAGGTTCCACATCCCAAACCGTCAGTTACTGTTACGGTTGTTTGATAGGTACCTGAGGCGGAAAACAAATGACTTGTGTTGCCTGGTGTTGTATCGTCGACAATACCATCGGTTTCAAAATCCCACTCCCAGCTTGAGAGTGGGTCTAAGTTAAATTCATCTGTCAGGTATGCTGTGGGCGTGCCTACCTCCACTTCAAATGCGTTGAACACAACTATAGGCTTAGCTTTTACTTCAATTGAAATTCCAGTACTGTCTGTGCACAGCGCTCCATTCATGATAGCCAAAGAAAAAGTGTGCGTACCAGGATTTTCAAATGAGTGTGTGATATCACCCACGGTGGTGCTTATCTGGATACCATCCGCGTACCATTTGTAGTCTACACCTCCGAGAATCCCTGAACTTGTATCTGTGAGTTGAAATTCTTCTCCAGCACATGCTTGCTCAACATCAAACCCTGCATTTGGGCAGTCACCGTCAACACTGAACGTTGTCGTTTCTTTATGGCCCCAAAGACCGTTTTCATTTTGAGCTCGAATGGTGAGTGTATGGTCGCCAACGCTGAGACTACCGCCAGTCGCCAACGCAATGCTCATGATATCAACCGTTTCCAATGAGGGAGTAATCGGAACCTGAAAACCCTGGCCTATTCCTGGATCCTCGTCAATGTAGTATTCCAACGCAGATATCAAGGCTAGCTGTGCTGGGCCAGATCCTGTGTTCTGGATGTATAGTATACGCGTTTCCAACATGCCCCACCTCCCATCCGAATTTTGGGCTCTGACACTTATCGTGTGAAAACCCTGAGACAGGCTTCCAGCGTTGGCAAGGGTATTAATATCTATGGCTTGTCCCTGGGTGATGGAAACAGACGTGCCCAGACCATGCCCAGGGTCTATGTCAAAAAAATACTCCAGCGTGGTTATATCAGAAGGTGTTGATCCGATGCTGGCGACGTTTTGGATAAAGAAAATTTTGCGTTCGGTGAAGCCCCATCTCTCAACCGAATTCTTTGCTCGCACGCCTATCAAATGAAACCCGTCTGGTTGTGAACTTGCAACAATAAGTTCGTTGATATCAATGTCTTGCCCAGGAGTAATGGCCACCGAAGTGGCCAATCCTACTCCCGGGTCTTCATCTATAAAATACTCCAGGGCGACAAGGTCTTCGATGACAGGTGCTGGCCCGCTGGTAGATTCCTGTATATAGAAAGGTCTCTTTTCATGCAAACTCCAATCGCCATCCGAATTTTGTGTCCTAACTACAATTAAGTGGAATCCTATCGTCAAACCCATACCTGACACAGGCACGGAAAATGTTAGATCAACATCCTGACCGGTCGTGATTGCAACTGAAGTAGCAAGCCCAACTCCGGGATCCGTATCTACGTAGTACTCCATCGCCATAATATCCGACTGAGCAAATGCCCAGAGCCCCGATAAATAGGTGACTAACAGTATGAGAAACTTCTTCATGTCAGCTATTAATTGGCTCTGGCTTTCACTCTGACATCCAAATCATCCCCAGGATTAATTACTGTGCTGGTATTAAAGATCTGTATCGTAGGTATGGATGTTGTCTTAAGAATAAAGTTTGTGTCTGAAAAAGGGTATGGACCTCCTGTGATGCCAATATCTGAAACATCCGTCCCTGCATCAATTGCAAGTGAGCCGCCTTGCAGCGTGAAGTCATAAGCGGATGACCAGGTACTCAATAGGGGAACGTTGGTGAACAAAGGTGGCGTTGCTTCAAGATTGCCACTTCCTGAGTTGCTGACACCTCCTCCAACAGGGGGTAACATGTCATCTCCAGTGCTGAAGGATAGATTATTTGTATACGTACTCCGCTGGAAATTTACTGAGGTCGAAGCTCCTCCAGCTACCAGGCTGGGTGTCCTACCATAAAAAATGTTGTTTACAACAATGGCGTCAAGCAAACCGAAAGAAAAAGCAAAGGTACTACCCGTCGCTCCTATGAAGTTGTTGTTTTGAATGATGAGATTGTCGCCTTGTGAATTTTTTCCAATACTCGCGTAGAAAATATTGTTGCTTACTACCCCTGAATTTGGACTTGTGGAATGGAAATAAACATTACCAGCAAAGAGATTGTTTTTAACAATAACGTTGGTTGCCTGATTTGCAAAATCTACTACCTCAGTAAAGTAGTTTCCTGAGAGTTCCATATTGTTAACCGGGGCGTAGGTTTGGCAACATGCGTTTTGTAATTCCTGAATCCGACAATTAAAGATCTTAAGGCCCTCAAGCGTGATTGTTGGAGCACCTGAGTAAATCGTCGTATAAATGTCTCTGATTGTTAGACCTGTCACGGAGCTATTTGAAGCATCACTCGTGTTGTCAATGTTATTTCGAAAGGTAACATCTAGCATGGTTGAGGATAATGGAGCATCCTTATCCAGATTAAAACCAATACCGACAAGATGTATTTCTTTTTCAATGGTGGCGCTACCGTAGCTGGTTGGGCTGGGTTGCACATAGACAAAGTCGCCTGGATCTGCTGCATTGATTGCGGCTTGAATGGAGGGGTAAATATCATCTCCTGTAGGAGCATTGAAGTTATTGTCTGCGATTCTCACAGTTGCCTGCGCAGATACCGTCAAAATCAATAAGATTCCAGCCAGGAAGAGAGCATGTTTGATGTATTTCATAGTAGATGAGGAGTTTAATTCTACCTATACTTCCGATTTATAGTTGGAAAGGGCTCACACCTTGCAAGATTTTTTTTTAAATTCATCCTATGATTGTAGCAGATGTAGAAATAATTGACCTTATCCAAGAAACTTCTGAGGGTAATAAAGCATCTCACGATCATCTATATGACATCTTGTATGATGATCTAAAAAAACTCGCAAAAAAAATAAGATTTAATTGGCGGCTTGCAGAAACCATGAATACCACTGCTTTGGTGCACGAAGCTTATCTAAAGGTGTTGAGCAACGAGCGACTCACGCCGCTTAATAAACTACATTTTATCCGTCTGTGTGGAAAGGCGATGCGGTATCGATTGCAGGACTATCTCGAGAAGAAAAACGCATTAAAGCGCGGAGCCCTGGAAATGAGGGTAGACTTGGATCATCCTGACGCTTTGATGATCAGTGTTGAAAGTGAGGGAGAGCTATTTTCCTTACTTTCCGAGCTACAGAAATTGGAAATAGAGGATGAATTGATTTCGCAGGTGGTGGAATGTCGCTTTTTTTCTGACCTTACCATAGATGAAACAGCTCAAGTCCTTTCCATTTCGCCTGCCACAGTAAAACGAAAGTGGACCTTCGCAAGAAGTTACCTATCCAATTCGATTCGAAAATCAGCGTAAATGGCTAAGATCAAAGATATCGAGACCTGGTTTCTGCGGGCTCTGGATGTCCCTGATGATGAAAGAGAGGAATTTCTCGAAGCGAACCTTCATGAACAAACTGATCTATTAAACGAGGTGCTTGAGCTAGTTCAGAGGAAGGACGAGGGTCTTCTGACACAGCTAAGAAATGAATTAACTGGGGAAATCGACGACCAAACCATTCCTGAAATTGAACGATACAATCTGGTAGAGGAGATTGGAAAAGGGGGCATGGCAATGGTCTATCGAGCCGAGCGAATTGATGGAGTCTTTGATCACGAAGTGGCGGTGAAAGTGCTTAGACAGGCAAGAAACTCAGAAGATTTTGTCCATCGATTTAATCAGGAGCGGAATGTTCTCGGGAGATTGAAGCATGAGAATATTGCTCAAATCTATGATGGTGGAGTGACGACAGATGGCCGTCCGTATTTCGTCATGGAGCTGGTTTCGGGAAGAAGTATATTGGAATACGTTAAAGCTGAAAATCTATCACTCAAAGATCGCCTGCTCCTTTTTCTCGACGTCTGTAAAGCCATTCGTTTCGCACACCAGAACCTGGTCATTCATCGAGATATCAAGCCTTCAAACATTCTGGTCAATAGCAGGGGTCAGGTTAAGCTTACTGACTTTGGAATCGCGCAATTGATGGACGTGGATGGGAAAGAGTCCAGTGGTAAGAATGAAGCACTTCTCTTGACGCCTGGCTACGCTAGCCCTGAGCAAATAGAGCAGCAGGATGTAGATACAAGAACCGATGTGTATCAGCTTGGAATTGTGCTTGGAGATCTACTTAAAAGTGTAAAGGCACCACGTGACCTCAAATTGCTGATGATGTGTGCCATTAGGAAACAAAAAGGAGATAGATATCAGTCAGTAAATGATTTGATTGTTGATGTTGAGAACTTCCAAAGTAACATGCCTCTTTCCGTGCGACGAGGTAGCTGGGCATATGGCACTTCAAAGTTTGTCCAACGCAATCGTATTGGAGTTGTGGCGACAATGACAATCGTCATCGCCGTCCTTGTTTTCGCCTCCGTTTATTTTGTAAGGATCAACAATGCCAATGAAAAAATCCGATTTGAAAAGGGCATTGCCGAATCCAGTCTCAATCTTTTCCTTGAAATTTTCACAAATGCATACCCTTCATACTCGATGGGCGACACGTTGAATATTTTCGAATTGTTGGACATAGGGGATAGTCTTTTACAGTATTCTGGTAGTGGCCTGGTAAATGGAGGTTTTTCTCAATTGGTGGGAGAAATTTACGCAGGGTATAACAATGGGAGCAAAGCAATTAACTACTATAAAAAAGCCATCGATTATCTCCAGAATGATAGTGCAACCTTAGTAGAATCACGAAACATGTTGTTTGCTGCACAGGCTTCAATAGCAAGCATATACATCAACCTTGGACAGACAGACTCAGCTTATTATTACCTCAGAGCGTCAGAAGAGTCGGCGACTGTAAACGACAGAATTGACGAGTACAGACCATCATTGTACGGACGCCTTGCTTGGCTAGAAGTGAATAGAGGTAATTACCTAAGGGCAGATACGCTCTATCAAAAGGCTATCAACCTGATGAAAATGGGCGACAATCATTTGTTGCTCGCAAACCAAATGGCTTATTACGGCAGATTTCTCAATTACTATGATACACCTGGTCGGAAGAATCAAATTGACTCACTATACCGTGCGTCTTCCGTACTCTTCAGCAAGCATGGATTGGATACGATTCGTAAAAATGATTATGCTACGCTAGTAAATTATATTGGAATCTTTAATTTGGATCTCAAATCGTACGACACTGCTCATGTTCATTTTCAAAAAGCGTATGAGATCAATCTACAGTTGTTTGGCCTGGATAACCTTGCGACGTTAGATAACCTTAATAACCTGGCACAAATACAAATTAGAAAGGAAAACTATTTAGATGCGCGCGAGAAATTCCTAGTTTGCTGGCAGACTGCTCAACGATTGAATCTTCCCCTGTGGAGCTCACTGGTATACTATCACAATTATGCCAAAACCTTCAATCTGTTTAAGCAATATGATCAAGCCATGGTTAAATTCGACAGCCTGGTTGAAGTCAGAGAAAAGTCTGTTGCGCAAGATATTGTCAGGTTAAATAATGCCCGGTTCGAGCTTGCAACTTCCTATATGGGCTTGGAAATGCATCAAGAAGCTGAAGATCTGTTTAGCTCTATCAAGACTATACATTTGAAGGAATTTGGTGAAAAAGGAGATTTAGATTTGAGAGCCACTATTGAATTGGTGAAGATTTGTCGCAAGATGGGGAAGAAGAGGGAAGCTGTAGAGCTTTCCGCTGAGAACAAAGTAAATATTTTCACCCGTTTGGGCGAAAATTCAGAGTTGATTCAACTCAATGAGGAGGCTCTCACCATTTAAAAATTAACGTAACCGAAGAAGCTGAGTTTCTTTTTGAAAAACTAAGCTTCTTTATCGTAGTAGATCTTGTAGAATTTTCTTCCATCGGAATCCATGCCTTTCTCGATCAACTCTCGATCTCCATGGATGTAAACGTGAAAGTTTTTATCCAATTTAAGCACGCTCTTAAAAATCCGAGCCTGTTTTTTGACCGAATTAACGGCAATTTTAAAGGTATCAGAGAGATCTAGATCCATTTCCTCTTGATACTGATTATCAAAGTAACGGAATGATTCGATCGCGGTGGCGTCTCCAAATACTTCCGTTTCAAATTCTGACTGTTGAAATTCCTCATGATCTTTGAAATAGTTGATCGACTTGTTCAGCAGGTCGATCTGGTCAGTTTTTGATACTTCAAATTCCTCGGGCAGCTGATCTGTGATGTAGGTCTTTGTCATTTGCAGAAAATGATTGGTGTCGTTGACATGATCTTTCTTAAAATCTATGTCTGCAAAAGCATTCCAATACTCCGCTTCCCGGCTTCCATTGTCAATAGATAAAACGGTAAACGGCTCGTCATCAAAGAGAATCAAGCATGCTTTGTCAAGCTTTCTCTGACCGATACCTTCTTTGAATTCAAGGCTGGGTAAACCCAAATAGGAGGTTTCAATAAAGGAATCTTTTTGCTCGACTTTATAGATGCCGAGTCCGTCGTAATACTCATTATTGAAGAGAATGTTCTTGTACCTGAAAATGAATAGATCCCCTGGATTAATATTGGGGTGTCTGGAGGAATTTCTTAGATGCGTGGTAATGCCAGAATGAGTGTCACCGATCTGATCGTTCTTGAAAATATCCCTTGCTAAATTGAATAATACATTCAACTCGATGTCTACATCATGTTTGAACTGGTACGTCGTGATGACAGAAGAGAAGGGTTTGAGAAAGATGGACTTCAATGTCTCTTCATCACTTGAAGAAAACGCATCTCTTTTCAGATATTTTTCGGGATCAAAGGTTTCTTCCGATATGGTTTGGAAAAAAAGTTCCTGAACATCCGCTCCTTTGTATTCTATCATGTGCTTGGCTTTGGGAGATGCGAAATTACGAAGGCTAGGCTCAGGACAATACTGAACGGCCAAAAAAGGATAAGGATGAAGTGGGGGATAAAATCGAAAAGAACACTTTTTAAGGTTTTTCCAGAGGATATTTGTGTTTATTTGAGCTGGTCATGACAAAGTCATGAGAGCTATTTTAGGCCTCAAATTAGGACACCACATTTGATTAGATCAGGAACGACTGCTTTACTGGCATTAGTTATTTTTTCATGCCAGGTTAAACTTGGTGAGGAAAATAACTCGCTGGAAACCGCACTGGCGGAGGAAGCTATGTTTGGTTGCGAGGAAGGGTCGAATTCGAAATTCTCTACTTTACAAGTGCCTGTCAGACGTGTTGAAGTGATGCCAAACTTCGCGCAATACAAAGACATTCGACGAAAGAAGAAGGCATTCTTTGATTTTCTCAGACCCATGGTGGAAGAAGAAAATCTGCGGATCAAGCAAGAGCGCAAAAAGCTCTTTGCGATCTTCGAATTATACGACAAGACGGGAAGAATCTCAGAGAAAAATAGAAACTGGCTACATTCAGCTTCAACAGGAATGCGTATGAAGAATTTCGACTTATTAAACCCACGTGACAGAAGTACGCTATTGAGAAAAAAGGATATAGTCCCGGCGTCAATGGTGCTTGCGCAAGCGGCAAATGAGTCTTCTTGGGGGACCTCAAGATTTGCGAAACGGGCAAACAACCTCTTCGGCCAGTGGTGTTACACTGCAGGATGCGGCTTGGTACCGACTCAACGAGGTGCCAATGAAACTCATGAGATTAGAACGTTTGCAACTGTCAATGATGCTGTTAGAAGTTATATCAGAAACATCAACAGCTACTATGCCTATAGAGAGTTGCGAGTCATTCGAGAAGAAATGAGAAATGAGGGAGAAATGCCAGATGGGGAGTCCTTGTCTAGAGGATTAACCAGATATTCAATACGGGGTGAAGAATACGTGAAGGAAATCCAATCAATGATTCGCGTTAACAGGTTGGACGCTGTTCCTTCGATAAAGATGGACTAATAAAACCTGGATAGGCTGAATTGATAGTGAATTTCAGTGAGGTTATGAAGACTGAATGAAAGGGTGAAGGAGTCTGAGCCATACCTTTGGTGGCTGAGAAGACGGATCTCCAATCTTTTGCAACTCACCTTGCAAGCGACCTGTGAAAATGGTAGCTTAATCGCATATTCCACAATTACCAACTTAACAGATTGTGATGGAAGAATTTGACGCTTACACCTTGATTATCTCGGCTTCTGTTATAATCCTGGTGTCTTTTTTATTTGTGGCAATTTCGAAACGGACCAATATCCCGTCTGTGCTATTGCTCATAGGATTGGGGGTTGGCATTCAATATGGTTTAGCCTATCTCGGTATAGTGAGTCCTGATTTTTTTCCAGTGTTGGAGGTTCTCGGCATTCTCGGCTTGATCATGATTGTTTTGGAGGCGGCCCTGGATCTAAAGCTTAGAAGAGAAAAAATCGGCACTATTTTCAAATCCCTTCTGATTGCAGTTTTGGGATTGGCAGCCTCTGCCTACGCAGCGGCGATGATCCTTATATACATGATTCCTGATTTGACAGTGGCACAGGCCTTTCTCTACGCAACGCCACTTTCCATCCTCTCCAGTGCCATAATAATTCCAAGTGTTGAGAATTTGTCAGAGGGCAAACGGGAGTTTCACATCTATGAAAGCACGTTTTCTGACATCATTGGTATCATGTTATTTTATTTTCTGATCCAATATTTCGAGAATGAAGTTGCAATAGCCAAGGGGCTCCCGTCAGGTAATCCGATTGGAGCCTTCACGATTAATTTGATCATCACCATAGCGATCGCAATAGTAGTGAGCTACCTACTTTTGATTGTTTTTCAGAAGATTCGGGAGGACGCGAAACTGTTCGTTTTGATCTCTGTCCTGATGCTCCTCTACGCGGTAGCAAAAACCTTTCACCTCTCTCCACTGATCATCATTCTGGTTTTCGGTTTGGTAGTAAGTAACTCAAAACTCTTCTTTAGAGGACCATTCAAGCGCATACTTAAGCCCAAGAAATTCAAGGAGATGGAACATGGTTTACATCTGCTCACTGGTGAGACGGCATTTATCGTCCGGACTTTCTTCTTTGTAATATTTGGAGCAAGCATTTTGATCTCCAGCTTGTACGATATTGAGGTATTGAAAATCAGCTCAGCACTTGTTGGATCTATAGTTGTAATACGATTCATTCTCCTGAGAATTTTTGTAGGAGGGGATTTTTCACCTCAGGTTTGGATTGCCCCAAGGGGATTAATTACCGTGCTCTTATTCTACGCAATTCCAGTTTCTTTTCAGTCTGAGCTATTTGATCCAGGGATCTTGTTATTTATCATTTTGGCCACTGGCATATTGATGACTTTCGGCCTAATTGTCAACAGCATCTCCGACGAGGATGAGGAAGAAGAGTTTACAAAACTTCGTGGAACGGCATTTTCGCCTACGATTGATCCTTCCTCCAGTAGGGTTATCCGTTTCAAGAATTTCTACAAGATTCGAATATTAGATCCTCTGGCACGATTCACAGGGTATTTTAAATTAGCTAAAGCCTTGAAAATATTTTTTTTCCGTGCAACAGAGGCTCTGGGCGTAAAGCCGATTTTTACTACTGAAAGCCACTTCTTTAAGAGAAGACTTCGAACGGTGATTCGATTAATAAAAAATCCAGATGGGGTTCCACTAAGTGAGAACATGGAATACAAGAACCTAAAGCGATATGTGCACAAAGTCATTTTCGAAACGAAGACGCTGGAAGGCATTCTGTTTGATATAATGATTTTGGTGCTCATCGTGTTGTCCGTAGGTATTGTGATGATCCAAAGCGTCGGTGGAATCTCTCCATTTTGGTCAGGTCTTCTGATCACGTTTGAATCGATCATTACAATTATATTCACCATTGAATATGCCTTGCGTATTTGGACAACTGCAAAGCCACGAGGATACGTGCTGAGCCTAATGGGAATCGTTGACCTACTGGCGATTCTGCCATTCTATTTGGAATTGATTTTTGTTGACATTTCTTCTCTTGGTGTAATCCGATTATTGAGACTGCTTCGAATCTTCAGAGTTTTGAAACTCGTACGATTCCTGGGTGAAGCAAATACCCTTGCCAGGGGGGCAAAAGCCAATGCCAATAAAATCTTCGTTTTCCTATTTTTTGTCTTGATCGTCTGTACCATCATGGGTTCTGTGATGTTTTTGATAGAGGGACCTGAAAATGGCTTTACCAGCATCCCTCGTGGGGTCTACTGGGCGGTGGTTACGCTCACTACGGTGGGGTATGGAGACATTGCACCTCACACACCCATAGGGCAGTTTATTTCCATGATTATCATGATCCTTGGGTATGGAGTTATAGCTGTTCCAACTGGTTTGGTTGCTGCTGGAGTCGCGCAAGCCGTCAAGGAAAATAATACTGAGAAACAGTGTTGTCCTCGGTGCAAGTCAACAGACAACCCCGAAGACTCTAATTACTGTAGAGTCTGTGGAACAGATTTAGTAGAGGAGAGTAAATTGGAAGAACTGCCAAATTGATCTAACCAAATATCAGGAAATATACTGGTTATGTCAGCCTTTTTTTGATTGGGTTTCGCAGCTCTTGTTAGCTACAGAATCGAAAGAAACCACATCCATTCTCGACTTTACCTTGGGATGGTTGTTACGTATCGGAAGCAGCTGATTCTTTGCTCATTTTCATGCCATTTTGGTAGAGTTTCATAACTGGGCTAACCGTAAGCCCCTGATAAATAATAGAGCAGACGACCACCACATAGGTTAGTGTGATAATGATCTCCGTACCTTCAAACCCCGAAAGTGAGAGGGTGAACGCTACTGGCAGCCCGCCTCTAATGGCTCCCCATGTAAGTACGGAGATTGTTCCTTTATCAAAAGTGTGTTTGGACGACATCAATTTGATTGGAACAAAAACACTTAGCCACCGAGCAAAAATGACAACTACGACAGCAAAAAATCCTGCGGCGTAGTAGTCCAAGCGGAACGGAACAACGAGCATTTCAAATCCAATAAGCACGAATAGCATTGCAGCAAGGCTTTCTTCAAGAAGTTGCCAAAATTTGTAAACGAAATCGCCGACAGCACTCTCCCCTGTCTGCTCATCTCTTCCGTAGTTTCCAACAATAAGGCCCGTGACTGTGGCCACTAGCATAGAAGAAATGGACAATAGATCACCAAGGTATGAGCCTGCCATTACCATCGCCAGAGTGATCAAGACTTCAGCTTCAACTACATCGTTATCTATGTACTTCAATAATTTGAATCCCACCCATCCGAAGAGTACACCCACCAGCAAACCACCAAAAATATCCTGAATAAAAATTAGCGCAATTCTTCCAATCGAGGTTGATTCGTCAGCTAGGAACTCCTGCTGAATATTTACAAGAGTAAAAGCTAACACAATCGCGATGCCTCCATTTAGAAGTGATTCTCCAGATATCTTCCTTTCCAGCTCCTGAGACAATTTGAACCGCCTGATTGTTTTAGTGACAGCAATGGGATCTGTGGAAGAGATCAATGCTCCAAAGACCAGACAACCGATGAAATGTAGTTCGATACTCATTAGGCTCAGAATTACATACATTAAGGATCCGATGAGAACTGTAGAGATTAGTACTCCAAAAAAGGAGAGGAGGAGCACTGGTAAAAGCTGATCACCAAGTTTTTTGAAATCGACATTAAGGGCGCCGGCAAATAGCATGGCACTGAGAAAGAAACGATACATAACCTCAGAAAAATCGAAATCTCTCACATGTTCAGCAAGGTGATATTCTGGGACTAAGAAGCCGATCGTCATGACTAAAACTGATAATGCCAGGGCCAGAAACATTAAGCCTATGGATGAAGGCAATTTTAGAAAGAAAGTGTTTATGAAGATGAATAGCCCTGAGCAGAATATGAGAAGCGCAATTATGTCGAATATATGCATAGTATTTTAGTTCTTTCAATGGTCAATCTAACGATTTTCATTGGGTTCATTTATAGCTTTAAACACCAGTTCTCGGTAGAACTCGGTGGTAGAATCCTCACCTTCGATAATGTCTGTGAGTAGTGGTAAGTGGGCTGCGAAATGACGCTGCATGTGTGCTCCTTCTATGACGGTGGAGATCAACATGTGCGGATATCTATATGCTGGGTTGATTTCCAGAACGATATCACTAACCCGGCCTACCAGCTGCTTATACCCTAAAAAAAGACCATTCTGGTTCTCTTTATCTACATCTCGGTTTAGGTATCCCTTGGCAGACTCGGAGATGACCACCTGGTTGAGTTTCACTTCGTCAATGTGAGTAAAATAGTGATCTTCCTTGATCTGCTCTGTCAATGCTAGAATAGCCTTGTCAAGGCGATCTTCAGGTGAAGCGATATTCGCCAGCGCAAAGACCAATTTATATTCCAACCATCCCCAATACCACGAAGTAAGGTAAAGAAGCAGCTTGTGCTTGCTCTCAAAGTATCTGTAAATGGTCGCCTCGGTGGACCCTATTCCCTTCGCCAATTTCCGAAAGGTGAATCTCTCAAACCCAAGATCATGGATCAAATCAATGCTTCGTTGAATGATCTTGATACCCAATTCACTTGACTCAGGATCTTTTACGTAGACCTTTTGGTTTACTTTGATCCGTACGTTTGATAACAATTCAAGCATATTACATGCTAAGATAATAGTATTACTATTAATAGTGTAATTAATCCCTTTTACAGGTTGGACAGTTTTAGCCCAAAAGACAGTTATGTTGTTATGCGATTGTATACTTCCCATAGATCCTTCGGTGCCCTAAAAATAGTAAGATGACTTTCCAATTTTGATCGAAGCTGTCATGCTGACAAAGGAAGTATCTGTTTGACTCAACGAATACCGACTGTATACTTCCCAAAGATCCTTCGTTGCTCTCAGGATGACACTCTGTAGACAATTGTTCTTAAAATACCAATCGAGCTGTCATGCTGAGGCTAGGAAGCATCTATTTAATTAGGGGCGCAATTGTAAACTTTGAAAGATCCTTGGGTGCCCTCAGGATGACAGTCTAGTTTTGATCGGTGCTGTACAAATTCTAGTAAGCATCATATCACACCTGCTACTGACTAACATCATTTGCATGATGGAATAAATGCAGCAACTTCCAACTAGTTAGAAATTCTAATCAGACTAAAGGCGTGTCCACTAAATTCAATACACATGAAAACCGAAATAAAAGTCGATAATCTAAAATGCCATGGTTGCGCAAATACAATAACCAATTCACTTCAAAAATTGGATGGTGTAGATATGGTGGCAGTTGATGTTGAAAACTCAACGGTGTTGCTCGAACATAAACCTGAAGTTGACAAAGATCGATTCACGAATAAACTTAGTCAGCTGGGATATCCAGAACAAGGAACAACAACAGCTATTCAGAAGGCAAAGTCTTATGTGAGCTGCGCTATCGGACGAATTTAGTAAATCGAGGGGTGTGATGGAAACAACCATAACTCAGACTTCTTTGGAAGATTATTTTCAGCCATTCCGACAAGAAATTGTGGGGCAGGGCACGACGTTTGTTTCTCCCTATGGAAAAAAAGAAATTATTTACGCTGACTGGACAGCCAGTGGACGTCTTTACAAACCAATTGAAGAAAAAATCAGTCGCCAGATTGGTCCATTTGTGGCAAACACGCATACAGAAATCACCTTCACAGGATCCACGATCACAACTGCGTACCGCAAAGCACATCAGATCATAAAGGATCATGTGAATGCCTCAAATGAGGATGTTATTCTAACAGGAGGATCTGGGATGACAGGTGTGGTAAATAAGCTACAGCGGATTTTGGGATTAAGAATTCCCGAGCAATTTCAGGATCAAGTCAAAATTGAAGATACTGATCGACCTGTGGTTTTTGTGACCCACATGGAACACCACTCGAATCATACCTCATGGCTTGAGACCATTGCTGACGTAGAATGCATCCTTCCTGATGAGAATGGTCGGATAGACCTTGTTTATCTTGAGAGTCTTCTTATTAAATATCAAGAAAGGAAACTAAAGATCGCTTCTGTTACCGCTTGCTCTAACGTGACAGGTATCAGAACTTGTTACCCAGAGGTGGCCAGGCTAATGCATCGTCATGATGGGCTTTGTTTCGTTGACTTTGCTTGTTCTGCTCCATACGATAAAATCGATATGCATCCACCGAATCCAGAAGAGGTTTTGGATGCCATTTATTTTTCTCCTCATAAATTTCTTGGTGGGCCAGGGTCATCAGGGGTTCTTGTTTTTCATTCAAGCTTATACCATAATAAGACTCCAGACAATCCCGGTGGTGGAACGGTAAATTGGACCAATCCATGGGGAGGTCGGGAGTACATAGATGATATTGAGACCAGAGAGGATGGAGGAACTCCAGCTTTTCTTCAGACAATAAAAGTGGCACTAGCGGTTCAGCTCAAAGAGGAAATGGGCGTAGAAAATATACAGGAGCGTGAAGATGAACTGGTGAAGCTGGTATTCAGTAAACTTCGAAAGTTGAATGGACTTCATTTGCTGGCAGATCATCGAGAGGATCGACTAGGGATATTTTCCTTTAACATAGATGGCCTTCATCACGATCTTGTCTGTCAAATTCTCAACGATCGGTTTGGCATACAAACTAGAAGTGGGTGCTCATGTGCGGGTACGTATGGGCATTATTTACTACACATTTCTCAGCAGAGGTCAAGAGAGATCATTGATGAGTTGGAACATGATCACCACTTGAAAAAGCCTGGTTGGGTACGAATGTCAATTCATCCAACCATGTCGGATAGGGAGATTAATTTCATATTGGATTCAATCGTAGAGATTGTAGAGAATGTAGAAGAAATGAGCGGGGACTATGATTATGACCCTGATCTGAAAAGGTTTATTCACAACAGCACCAATGTGAATTCAATTAGTCCGCTAGTATCGGATTGGTTTGATTGATAGGCAGGATTAAAAAATGCCTGAGCATTCGTTGAATACCCAGGCATTGAAATGACCGCTAATCCTGTAGAACCGCGATCGATTCTTCTTTAAACACTATGTCATAAGTTATTTCTGCAGCTTTCTCAAGCATGTGGCTAACTCCGCAATACCCTTTTTGTGAAAGATTTACAGCCTCACTGATTTTCTCCCTCCGTAGATGCTTGCCACTGAATTCGTATGCTAAGTGAATAGTTTTGTAGTGCCTGGGATGGTCATTCGTTAATTCACCCGTGGCGCTTATTTTGATATCGTCAACCTCAACTCTCATTTTCTGAAACAAGGATGCAATATCCATTCCTGCACAACTATTCAGAGCAGCCAGTAGCAATGTCTCTGGCGAAGGACCTCTGTTTTCCCCTCCAAAGTCTGGATGAGCGTCTACAATAATTCTGTGCCCAGCGATTTGAGACTCAAAACTCAAATCGCCCAACCATTCCGTTTCAACCTCGCGTTCCATCTTTCCGCCAATTCAAGTGTTTCTAATTATGTTATGGCAGTTTTAGATGAAGAGCAGATGCGTTCCATCTCCTTTTGCTCGCTCGTAGAAATCACCAACAGTAATCACATCGTCGATTTCGTCAATAAGTTTGTCTTTGTCGAGGTGGAACATATCCATGGCCAATTTACATGCCCAAAGTTTTGTGCCAGATGCCGATAAAATTTCCAAAAATTCATCCACTTCTGGAATATCCAACTTCTCCATTTCATTCTTCATCATTTTTGTGGCTAGTGCTTCCATGCCCGGAAGTCCTCCCAACATCGTTGGCATATGCATCGCAGGATTACCAACAGTGGCAACATGTAGGTGCTTTAACTTCTCTTTCTGAACGGCTTCAAGACCGAAAAATGTGAAGAATATTTCAGATTCTATGCCCTCCATTCTGGCTCCGTTTGCCAGTATGAAACATGCGTATACATTGTCTATAGTCGCTTTGGATAAGATGAGCATCATCTTTTTTACCGGCTTCTCCATATTTTTTTCTTTTGTTTCTACCGGTTTTTCTAGCGTTTCCATTGTTTTATTTTTTATAGTGATAATAGTTAAATACAGCTTACAGGTTTTTGTATACCTGCTATTCTACTGGCTTTTTTTAGAGGGCCGTTAGGGAATAATTGATAGAATTCCTTGATGTCGACCACACCACTTTTTCCTACTTTTCGAATGGTAATAGGAATCTCGTTTTTGTATTGATTTTGTAAATAATCGAGCACTTGCCAGTGTTTCTCTCCCAATTCGATACCTTCTTCAGCTGCGATATCGATTGCGACATCCTTACTCCACTGATTGAGGTCTGTTAAATAACCTTCCTCATTTACATCAACATTGATTTCTGCATATGTTTTTTCACTCATGACTTTTGTATTTAAATATTGGTTAAGATTCTACTTGTTCTGGTTCCTCGATCTCCTTACCTGACGTGCTCAATGTAGGTGAGACAAAAGGAATATGTTTTCCCTGAATCAACATGTTCCAGTAGATCCATCGAAAAGCCAGTTTACCCATATGATTCATATGTGTTTCTTTCAAAAGACTCAATGGCCCCACTCCGGCAAAAGGGAATACACCCCTTACTGGTTCTTGCGTGTAGTTGAAATCGATCAGAAGAGCTTTGCCATGCCCTGTTTCTATAAAGCAATTGGCATGCCCGTCAAATTCTTTTTTCAATTCTTCTCCAGCTATGTACCGTTGAATGTTTTCGGTCAGAATTTCAGATTCAAAATGAGCTACAGATCCTGCTTTGGATGCTGGTAAATCAGTGGCATCTCCGATAGCGAAAATGTTATCCTTGATTTTGGTTTGAAGTGTATTCTTATCTGTCGGAACATAATTTAGGTCATCACCCATTGCTGATCGTGCAACCATCTCATCGCCCATATTTGTAGGAACAGTTACAAGGAGATCGTATTCAACCTCTTGTCCTCCGTAATCGACAATTTTACTATTTTCAGCATCTACCTTCTCGATATTAAAATCAGGAACAAGTTTAATATTCTTCTCTTTCAGTAGATGACCGAGAGCCTCTGTTGCTTTTGGTTTTGTAAAAGCACCAGACAATGGAGTTACGTAGGTGATATCCACTTTGTCTCTAATTTCCTTGTTGATAAAGAAGGAATCAGAAAGGAATGCAAATTCAAGAGGGGCAACTGGGCATTTGATTGGCATTTCTGAAATATGAACAACCAGCTTTCCGCCTTTCCATTCCCGCAACTTGTTTCTAAGTTTTCTTGCCCCCTTGAAAGTATAGAAGTCAAAAACAGAGTTATGCCAATGATCACCTAACATCCCCTCAATCTCTTCAGGAGCGATATGTGTTCCTGTGGCAATGATCAAAATATCATAGTTCATCACCATGCCATTTTCCATAAAAACCTGATTATGCTCCTTATCAATCCGGTCGATAGTTGCGTTAACGAGGTGTACTCCTTTTGGAATAAACTTCTGTACAGGGTTCTTCAACTGCTTGGTCTTGATTAGGTCAAATGGGTAAAACAAGAATCCAGGTTGATAATAATGGGTCTCCTCCTGATCAACAATGCTAATTTCCCACTCCTGGTGGTGTAGCACTTTGTGTAGATGATTGGCCATCATTGTGCCAGATGTTCCTGCTCCTAAGATTAATAACTTCTTCATTTTGACTTCTTTTAAATGTTTCTTTCTTTTCTTATTTCAGCGTATAACTGAAACCTGCCATAATCATTGAAGTAGTCATATCGTAGGATACTTCACTTCCCGGGATTGCGCCATATGGAGGTGCCATTCCGATGAACATTGGGTTTAGTAACTGTCCGGTAGTTTTACCTCCACTGGTTCCATAGTGATACACAGCGTCTAAAGATAATCGATCACTAGCTATATAGCTGAACCCGAATTGAAATGCATTTTTAATAATAGCAGTTGCGGGGATGTTGAAAAATGCAACCTCATCACTGATCGGATTTGAGCTGTAGGTATAGCCCACACGGAATGGCAGTCTATCTACTCCTTTGTATTGAACTCCAGCTGAAATGATGGAGATGTTATCCCAGCCAAAACCAACTACAGAGGCTGTTGGTGCCCATCCAGTTTCTGAAAAACCATCTGTGTTTTCATAATCAACCAGTCTGTAGTCTACAGCTAAATCAAGATCGGTAGTAGAGTACCCTACACCAAATGACAGTATTGCCGGGTAATCCATGTTAAACTTATTTGTTGATGGAGTATTGTCCAGATACGTGTTTTCAAACTCAAAATCACTAAAACTCTGCGTGGTTTTGTAGGATGCACCTGCTTTGAATCCACTTTGTGAATCAAAGAAAACTCCGATTTGCGCACCGAGACCTGTAGCTGATACTGCCTCTGTAGAAGGATATCCGACAGCAGTTGGGTCAGCTGTAGGATTAGGCATCAATTCAAGACTGGCATAGTTAAAATTAGGTTGTACACCTATGGAAAAATTATCATTCAACTCATAGGCCCACGTGGCACCGATTTGCAATAGCAAGTAATCTGATTCAACGCGACCAAATCCACCCATACTTTGGGGCATGGTGATTGGGTTCGAGGTACTTTCGGCAAAAGTCACTCCAAACCCTGCGATTCCAATCGCTGAAGCCCCGAAGGTGTGCCGGCTCTCTGGTTTTCCCCAAACCACCGCTAAGGCTGGCATAGGAGAAACTCCTCTGCTGTCTTTGGTTGTGCCACTAAAGAAATTACCTGTCGGTTGACCAAAAGCGTCAAACTCAGGTACCGTAGAATTCAATTCCGGTGAGGAAAAGAACAATCCTATATCAAACTTGATGATATTTCTATCAAAAGTTGAAATTGCGGCTGGATTCCATTGCAACGCTCCGGTTATATCCAGTGGTTGCGCAGTTGCAGCTCCACCCATCGACATGTTCACAGCTCCGGCTCCTTGCATTAGGTGACCTGTTTGGGCAAGAACAGCTACTGATAGGAACAAAAACCAAAATTGTAGTGTGATCTTTTTCATGATTTTAGCGGTTTTTGTAGCATTGGTCGTGTATGGACATTCAATAATCCTGACTGCCCAATCCATAAGAAATGTTACGGTTAAACAATATTTTGTATCCTCAAAATTCGAATTATAGGGACGAAGCAGCTATGATGATTGTCAGAGTGGTTCCTGCTTTGTGGCAGGTAAAAGCTTGAGCTAAATCAGCTAAATATTGGTGAACAGATGGAACAAATTCTTGGAATTTTGCAGCGTAGACAACTGCATGAAAATTGGAGATTTTAACAAGCAGTATCCGAAAGAAGATTTTGTTTTTATGAAAACAATCGTGGAATCTACCCCTAATCCTCTAAAGGGGACTTCATTCTCCCCTTCAGGGGGGGTGTTTTGAAGTCATGTAAAAGTCCTTTCTTATTCTGTTTAAACCAACATTTTTTAGAAGAGGAAAAATTAGACGTATGTCAGTAATTTTTAACGATAAACCAGAGTCAGACGGCCAGCCAATCTATTCAATTCAATCTCGGCCACTTTTGCATCGAATAGTGCCTGGAGATAGCGAATTTGTGCAGTGATCGAATTGGTCTGAGCTTCGCGTAGTTCAAGCGCATTGGAGGCTCCCAGCTTGAATCGCTCCAGCGCTATTTCGGAATTTTCCTTTGCTACAGCCAGGTTTTGCTGTTCTAGTTGGGCTAGTTGTAGGTTATTAGAATAGGAAGTGTATGTGGTCAATATTGACGTTTCAATTTGTTTTTCCGCCTGCTCCATTTGGATTTTTCCCGTTTCCATTAAGACCTGTGAATTCTGAAATTGTCGTCGCTGGGTAAACCCATTGAAAATATCAAAATTGATGGATAAGCCGTATCGAAAATCATACGTTTGATTTAGCGCAATGAATCCCGATTCACTTTCCAGATTAGTATAGCCATAACCAACGTTGAACCCCAGCTCTGGCCATTTAGACCGATCGATTTCCAGCATTTGTGTTTGCAGTACCCGTTGATTGGTTGTTTGTGCTAAAATCAGAGGATTCTGAGTGGTGGCAGATGAAAGAAGTTCATCAACCAAAAGACTGCTATCAATCTCAAATGTGTAGCTGACATCAAAATCCATTGGGTCAACGCCCATTTGATTTAAGAGTTGCAATTTGATACTTGTCAAAAGTTCCTTTTGCCGCAGCAGTAAAAATTTGTCGGAATTGTAATCGACCTGCGCCTGTAGCTTGGACATTTTGGATTCCTTGCCCAGGTTATATTTTTCCTCCACAATACGAAGGCGTTCCAACGAAAATTCAATATTGGATTCCAATAGGTCAACCCGTGCATCTTCGAATGCGATCTGATAAAAATTCACCATCAACTGGGAAATGGAATTATCAACTTCGATTTTCAATTCATGCCCGACCAATTGTGCCTGTTGCTCAAGGCGATCCAATGTGGCAAACATCTGTGTCCCATCGAAAAGCGTCCAATTCATATTTACGCTTCCACCGTAATTTTTTCTGACCGCACCTGTTCGCGACTGTGTATCGCCAGAAGCAAATGTTTGTTCCGTATTTTGACTGCTTCTGGCGTAGTTGCCAGTGGCTGTTAGTTGAGGTAAGAATCCAGCATTTCCCAAGGTGTTGTTGTTGTTCGCGATGACTACATCATTGCGTGCCATTCGGATATTGTAGTTCTTTTCCAATGCAGTAGAAAGTGCATCGCTAAGTGTGATGACAGTGGTGGTGTCTTGTCCCAGAAGACTCAGGACACTAGAAATCGAAATAAGGAGAAGGGTTAACGTTCGCATCAGGCTCTGACCATTCTTTTTTCCGTACCTGTAAAATAGACATACATAGCAGGGATGATAAATAGGGTGAGGAAAGTAGCTAGTAGCAAGCCTCCAATGACAGCAACACCCATGGAAACCCGACTCTCTGATCCAGCACCTAGTGCAAGTGCTATGGGAAGAATACCCAGAATAGTTGACAGGGATGTCATAAGGATCGGACGAAAACGAGCCTTTGCTGCCCCAACAATAGCTTCTTGTATTGGTAGTCCCCTGGCTTTCCTTTGATTCGCAAATTCCACAATCAAAATTCCATTTTTGGTGACTAGCCCGATCAACATGATCATTCCAATCTGAGAGAAAAGATTGACCGTTTCATTAAAATACCAAATGGTAAAAAGTGCGCCAAAGAGTGCGAGCGGTACCGTGAACATGATAATAATTGGATCTCTAAAACTCTCAAACTGGGCTGCCAGAACCAGATAGATTAATGCGAGCGCAAGTCCAAAGGCTAGATACAAATTGCTAGAACTCTCCATAAACTCTTTTGACTGCCCAGAAAGCGATGTCTGATATGTATCATCCAGAGCAATTTTCTTAAGTCGATCCATTTCCTGCAGTCCCTGACTCAGCGTATAGCCAGAAGCTAAGTCTGCTGTAAAGGTGGCCGAAGCAAAGCGGTTGAATCTGTAGAGCTGAGGTGGGGTAGAATTTTCCCGAATGTGAATGAGGTTGTCCAATTGCGTCAATTGGTTTTCCTGAGTTCGGATGTAGATGGATTTGAGATCGACTGGTTCGTTTCGATCTTGTTTCTCCACCTGGCCAATGACTTGATATTGCTTGCCATTCATGATGAAATAACCAAAACGATTGCCACTCAACGCAAGCTGTAATGTTCTCGCAATATCTCTAACCGAGACGTTCAGATTATTGGCCTTCTCACGGTCGATGCTAACTTCTATTTCTGGCTTGGTGAACTTCAAGTCAACGTCCACATAGCTAAAAACCGGACTGCTTTGTGCTGCCTCCAAAAAGTCAGGAATTGCTTCTTTGATATGATCGAGGTTTCGTCCCTGGACCACATAGCTGACAGGTAGACCACCACGTCGTCCTCCGATCGTCTTGGGTTCGGAAGTGAAAGCACGTGCTTTGGTGTTTTCAGTGACCAATGGCTTGATCAATCTTACAATTTCTTGCTGGGTACGCTTCCTGTCTTCGGCATCCGAAAGTGTCACGCTGATACTTGCATTGTTCACTGCACTACTCGCACCGTACCCCGGAGAGGTGATGGTCACGATTGACTCAGCTTCTGGAACATTCTCGTTGATTACAGCGGAAATTTCATTGGCGTATCGATCCATGTACTCGAACGTGGCACCTTCAGGCCCTCGTGCGCTCACTCTAAATGAACCACGATCTTCAAGTGGTGCTAATTCTTTGGGGATAATCGACATGAAGTACACGATCATTCCTGTGGCCACCAGAGACGCGGCTACTGCTAACCACCTGTTGGACATGAACGTGTCCAGTGCATTGTTATAGCTTTGATTTAGCCAAATGAAAAAAGGCTCCGTTTTCCTGTAAAACCAGGTTTGACGCTCTCTCTTTTTCAGCATTTTGGTTGCAAGCATTGGACAAAGTGTGAGCGCTACAAATGATGAAATAACGACTGCTCCTGCCACCGTAATTCCAAATTCTCTAAACAAACGCCCAGTAAGTCCCTGAAGGAAAATGATTGGGAAAAAGACCGCAGTAAGTGCAATCGTCGTTGAAATAACAGCAAAAAAGATTTCCTGAGTTCCCTTTTTACCAGCTTCATGCGGTTCCTCTCCGTCTTCAATTTTGGAGTAAATGTTTTCCAGTACCACAATGGCATCATCTACCACCAAACCAATGGCCAGCACGATACCTAGCAGGGTCAGTACATTGATGGAGAAATCCATGATGTACATGATGAAAAAAGAACCAATCAATGAAATGGGTACGGTAATGACGGGGATGAACGTGGTGCGCCAGTCCCTCAGAAAAGCAAAGATGATGAGAACCACCAAGCCGAAAGCGATAAAGATGGTTTGCTTCACTTCCGCAATGGAATCGCGAATGTACTCGGTGTTGTCAAAGGCCAACGAGGTATCAATATCATCTGGAATGTTGGTTTTCAGCGCTTCCAGCCTTGAGTAAAAGTCTTCTGCTATTTCCAGGTTGTTTGAACCCGGTTGCGGTATAATGGCTATGATAACCATCGGAATCCCATTCGTTCGTAGCGCGGTACGTTCATTTTCCGGAGCAAACTCCGCCCTTCCGATATCTGAAAAACGGATGACTCCATTTTCGTCATCCTTGATGATCAACTCATTAAATTCTTGTGGAGACGACAATCTGCCGACGGTGCGAATAGTCAACTCCATGTCACTTCCTTCGATCCGTCCTGACGGCAGCTCAACATTTTGCTTATTGACTGCATCGAAAACATCCAGTGGAGTCAAGCGATACGCAGCAAGCCTATTGGGATCCATCCACAATCGGATGGAGTACTTTTTCGAGCCCCAAACCCGCACTTCCGATACGCCATTGATTGTTTGGAAGGTTTCTTTAAATATGGTCTCACCAAATTCGGTAAGCTCCAGTAAATTCCGTTTCGGACTATATACTCGCAAGGCAATAATTGGTCTTGAATCTGCATCTGCTTTACTCACCCTTGGAGGGTCAGCATCAGGGGGAATCCTGCCGATGGCTCGCGATACTTTGTCTCGGACATCATTTGCTGCGGACTCCAGATCACGGTCAAGACCGAACTCTACCGTGATGGTCGATCTCCCGTCGTTGCTTACACTGGTCAAACTTTTGATCCCGTCAATCCCGTTGATAGACTCTTCCAGCGGTTCGGTGATTTGTGTTTCGATTACATCGGCGCTGGCTCCAACGTAGGAAGTAGAAACTGTGATTATTGGAGGATCAATGGAAGGATACTCACGTACTCCCAAGTACTTGAAACCGATAAGCCCAAATAGCGTGATCACGATGGACATCACAATCGCGAGAACCGGACGGTCAATACTAATGTTTGCGAGACTAGCCATTATTGCTGAATATTTACTTTCATTCCCTGTCTGATCTGCAGTAGACCAGTAGTGATTATCACATCCCCAGGGCTCAAACCGTTCATAATCTGCACTTTTTCCTCTGTTCGAATGCCCGGCTCCACAATTCTTGTTTCAACTGCGCCATCGACATATACAAATACTTTGATTTGGTTCAGTTCTGGAATCAATGCGATGTTTGGCACCATGATTGAATTTTCGATACGGTCAAGAATCAGATTGATTTTGACAAATTGACCTGGAAGTAACTTGTTCTCCTTGTTGGGTGACGATGCTCGTAATTTGATGCTCCTGGATTGCGGATCAATCTGAGGTTCAAGTGCGTAAATGCTACCGTCAAAGGCTTCTTCATAGCCCTCCACACTAAACTGAATTTGATCTCCTACATTGATGTCTTTCAGGTATTTCCCAGGTACTGAGAAATCAATTTTCACCTGATCGATGCTATAGACCCTGGCGATTGTACTTCCTGGATTAATATAACTTCCTACCGATACTTCCCGCAACCCCACACGTCCACTGAATGGAGCATAAATCTTGTACTTCGCTCGGCGGGTTTCCAGTAGTTTGATTTCCGATTGAGAGGTGTTGAGAGTTGTTAGTGCAATTTCATATTCTTCGCGGCTTATGGCTTCCTTTTCAAGTAGTTTCCGTTGTCTAAACTCATTGTCCTCGTTTAGTTTTGTGGTGAACTTCAATTTCTCCAGCTCAGCAATCAACTCGTCATCGTTTAATGCGACCAGTAGTTGACCTTTTTTTACTTTTTCACCCTCCTGAAATAGAATTTGATCAATCTTGGCAGAAACTTCTGAGCTAAGATTAACAGATTCATCCGCGATGATTGTGCCTGTTACCCGTACAGAATAGTCGATGGTTTCGTGCTTGATCTGCTCTCCCTCAACGGTCAGAACGGTTGATCTTGCTGATCTGGTTGGAGTGGCACTTTCCTTAGCTGAAAGATCCAATTTAGGATATGCGATAATAAAGGCGACTGCCAGTACAAGTACCAAATAAAGTAAGCGTTTCAACCCTCGTTTCATAGTCAATGAATGAGTAACAAAATTAGATGGAGTATTGTTATTATTTAGGCGTTTGTGATAAGTGGTCGAAAGAAATAGTGCTTGGTTATTTTCATTAAAAATTCAAAATTCCTTCAGATTTCAAACATTCACAAGGGTAAGGTTTAGACGAATTTTGCTCGAAAACTCCTCCTATGTCAAATTAGTGCCGTTACCATAAAAGAAGGAATTGGATTAATAGTAACCTTGGATAACTTTACTATCAAACCTAACCTAATGAAGTTTCCCTTAATTCTGCTTGGCGTGCTTCCGATCATTGTCCTGGCACAGACAACCACAATAGATACAAGTGTTCGCCCAAAGCATAGCTCGACGAAAATCGAGGAGGCACCTATGGTGGATGGTGAAGTAATCAATGACCCACTCTGGGGAAAGATTGAACCAATTACAGATCTGGTACAGATACGACCAAACCTGGGCAACCTCGCCAGTGAAAAGACAGAGATAAGAATTGCCTATGATGCGGAGACCTTCTATTTGTCTGTCGTTTGCTATGATAGTGAGCCAGACAAATTGGTGGTGACTGACTCTCGTAGAGATGCATCGTTGGATGAGGCAGATGCCTTCTTGTTTATTATCGACACCTATCATGATCGACAGAACGGCTTTGTTTTTGGTACGAACCCAATAGGCATTGAGTATGATGCTCAAGTGGATAATGAGGGACAAGGAAATTTTAATTCAAATCGACAGCAGGGTGGAGTAATTGGTGGATTCAACCTAAACTGGGATGCTTCATGGGAGGTCAAGACGCAGGTAGGAGAATTTGGATGGAGCGCGGAGTTTGCTATCCCGCTGCGAACGATCAGATACAAGTCAGGGGAAGACGTTACTTGGGGAGCAAATTTCAGACGAAACATTCGGAAAACGAACGAGATTGCCTACTGGGCTCCAATGCCCATTCAGTTTGACATGAAGCGTTTGTCTTTGGCTGGTGAATTGTCGGGACTTTCTTTACAAAGGCCTGGGAATCTAAAAGTGATCCCATATGTGCTGGGAAATGTTGAGCGCCAAAAAATTGGCGATGAAACGGAGACGGATGCTGATGGAGAAGTCGGATTAGACGTGAAATATTCTTTGACACCGAGTGTTACGTTGGACTTGACATACAATACCGATTTCGCACAGGTAGAGGTGGATGAAGTGCAAGTGAACCTTGATCGCTTTAATCTTTTTTTCCCTGAGAAACGTCCATTTTTCTTGGAAAACGCCGGACTATTTAGTGTCGGAAGTCCAGGTGAGGTGGATCTTTTCTTTAGTCGAAGGATTGGTATTAGCGACGATGGCAACATTGTGCCAATCATCGGGGGTGCCAGAGTTTCGGGAAGACAGAACAATACGAACATTGCTGTACTCAGTATGTTCACAGATGAAATTGAGGAGAAGGATATAGTCGCGAACAACTTTACTGTTGCCCGCTTAAATCAACAACTTGGAAGGAGAACTACAGTAGGAGGCAGTTTTATTAGTCGATATGGAATGGGCTTAGATTCTGCAAATTCCAATACAGTAATTGTCGCTGATAGCAAAATTGGTCTTGGAAACAAGGCGCAGATTACGGGTTATGTAGCCAAAAGTGAAACCACTGATCTGGAGGACAGAGAGGTTTCCTTTCAGGTCAAGACACAATACGAGTGGGATGGCTTGAACGCGATTATAGGCTATACGGAGGTGCAGGAGAATTTTACTCCTGAGGTTGGATTTCTCGGCAGGGAGGGAGGCTTTAGGAAGCCAGAATTTCTGATATTAAAACAAGTACGACCTAAAAACGATTGGCTAGGAGGGATACTGGAATTAAGGCCCCATGTTTCATACCGTGGGTTTTGGGATTTTGAAGGAAACCAAGTTACTGGCTTTTTGCATGTGGACAATCATTGGGAATGGAAGAGTGGTTTTGAAGTCCATACGGGCGTGAATTTTACTCGAGAAGGCGTCCTGTTTGATTTTCCGATATCAGAGAATGTAGTAGTCCCTATAGGAGAATATGATAATCAGGAAGCGCAGATCATCGTGATCACCAATCCAAGTAAACCATTTTCTATTAGTACACGACATGTGATAGGGGGCTTCTTCGATGGTAGTAGAGTAGCTAATAATGTGACTCTTGTTGCCAGAACCGGGGATAAATTCAACTCGTCTTTTAGCTATTTGCGAAATGATGTGTCACTGGAAGCGGGTGACTTCACCACTGATATTTTCAGAGCAAGAGTAACCTACTCGTTTACTCCGCGCGTTTCGACAACTGGCCTTGTTCAATACAACAGTGTTTCAGACATCTGGTCGCTGAACCTACGTTTCAACGTATTGCAACAATCTAATACAGGGCTATTCGTGGTCTACAACTTGACGGACGATGTGTTTGGAAACACAAACAGCAGTTTCACGGTGAAGTATTCAAGACTGTTTGATTTGATTAGGTAGGGAAATAAAATTTTCTGAACGCTGTCTAACCCCTTGTCGTGTCCACGCGAAACAACAGATAACTGGTTTGTGAAGACACAGACCATGGCGAGAGATGGGTTTTGTTACCCACATTTAGGTAATACTCAATTCGTTGTTCAGGAGCTCCACTTTGAAGTTGACTTTTGCTTTTAACGCCTCAAAAACTTTTAGTATAGTCTCGATAGTTACGTTTTTAGCATTGTTTTCAAGCTTCGAAATTTGTGATTTTCTTACACCAATTAACTCTCCTAGTTGTTCTTGAGTTAGGTGGCGTTCCTTGCGAGCTATCTTGATCATGTAGCCAATAAGTTCAAGTTTGAGCTCAAATTCAAATTGGTCTCTTCTAGGTGTTCCAACCTTGCCAATTAGTAAGTCTTGGGCTTCATCTAAACTATAGGATTTCATCTTTCATTATTTTTTCGTTCAAAATATTCGGCTCTGATTTGTTCGGCTTTTTCAATTTCTTTCGAGCTCACCTTGTCTGTTTTCTTAAGAAATCCATGCGTCCCACAAACCAGTGTCATTTCATTGTTCTCCTTGTCCCAGAACGCAAGAATTCGATACTGAAGTCCCGCATATTTGGTACGGAATTCCCAAATGTCTTGATTTAGCTTTTTGAAAAGCTTGGGATCATTTAGAACTTGTGATTTTCGGATATTGTAGAAAATCTTGTCTTGAACTTTGTTGTTTTGGCTTTTAATAAATTCGAATGCCTCATCTAATAACTTGATCTTAAATTTTTTCTCCACTAAATCACTGAGTATTAATACAAAACAAAGTTATTAAAAGTTTCAATAAGAGGAAACTTTTAATGAATTGAATTCTAGTTCTCCTTCTTAAAGACCCCATCTGGCGGAAGTTACTTCCGTGACCATCTACTTTATTGCTTCAATCTAAATTTGGAATGTTCATCCCAAAGCCTTGGTTCGTGTCCACGCGAAACAACAGATAACTGGTTGTGAAGACACAAACCATGGCGAGAGAGAACCTGTCAGGTTGGCGAAGGACTACACATACGTTTGCCTTGGAAACCAGGCATATTGGATGCTTGCAAAAGATGGTAGAGATCCGAGGCACAGCCTCGAACCAGCGCAATGGACATGCTCGGACCAGCTGGGGAAGACACAAACCATGGCGAGAGATGGGTTTTGTTACCCACATTTAGGTAATACTCAATTCGTTGTTCAGGAGCTCCACTTTGAAGTTGACTTTTGCTTTTAACGCCTCAAAAACTTTTAGTATAGTCTCGATAGTT